>Ga0209253_10002207_pt1 | contig 17253 bp, 17 predicted proteins | sample FrelakmetBRP12BR_FD_187145 | JGI IMG/M metagenome (GOLD analysis project Ga0209253, IMG submission 187145) | Freshwater lake sediment microbial communities from the University of Notre Dame, USA, for methane emissions studies - BRP12 BR (SPAdes)... | ecosystem: Environmental > Aquatic >...
ACGACGCCGACGAGCACGGCGCCGACGAACGCGCCGCGTATCGAGCCGATGCCGCCGATCACGATGACGACCAGCGCGAGGATCAGGATGTTCTCGCCCATGCCGACCTCGACGGCGAGCAGCGGGCCGAGCAGGGCGCCCGCCACCGCCGCGAGCATCGCTCCGAGCACGAAGATCACCGCGAACAGCCGGTCGACCCGCACGCCCATGACGGCCGCCATCTCGCGGTCGCTGCTGCCTGCGCGCACCAGCATGCCGGTGCGCGTGCGCGCGACCAGCAGGTAGAGGCCGAGGGCGAGCGCGAGGCCGACGGCGATGATCAGCAGCCGGTACGCGGGGTAGAAGAAGCCGGGGAACAGTTCGACCGGCCCGGCGAGCGCGGCCGGCGCGGCCAGCATGATCGGCGCCGGACCCCAGATCATCCTGACGAGGTCGTCGGCGATCAGGATGACGGCGAAGGTGGCGAGCACCTGCGACAGGTGATCGCGCCTGTACAGGCGCCGCACCAGCAGCACTTCGAGCACGATGCCGACGACGCCGGTCGCGAGCACCGCCAGCACGACACCCAGCCAGAACGAACCGGTCGCCGTCACCAGCGTGGCCGCGAGGTACGCGCCGACCATGTAGAGCGAACCGTGCGCGAGGTTCAGCACGTCCATGATGCCGAAGACGAGCGTCAGGCCGGCGGCGATCAGGAACAGCATCAGCCCGAACTGCAGGCCGTTGAGCAACTGCTCGAAGACGAGGGTGCTGGTCATCGTGGAACCGCTGGCGCCGTTCGTCCGCGGCGCCCTGCCTTCAAATTCGCGCCACGTCGCGCCCGCGCGGCGGCGCGACGCGCGCCGGTCATTTCATCGGGCACTGGCCCGCGTACGTGTCCTGGTGCGCGGTGAAAATCTTGTTCAGCGTGCGGTTCGTGATGCGTCCCTGGGCGTCCTTGCCGATCGTGCGCAGGTAGTAGTCCTGGATCGGGTACTGGTTCGGCCCGAAGCGGAAGTCGCCGCGGACCGACTTGAAGCTGGCTTTCTTCAGCGCCGCGCGGACCGCTTCCTTGTCATCCAGTTCGCCCTTGGTGTCGCGCACGGCCGCGTCCATCATCATCACGACGTCGTAGGCCTGCGCCGCATAGATCGACGGCAGCCGCCCGTATTCCTTCGTGAACGCCTGCACGAACGCCTGGCTCGCGGGGTTCTCGAAGTCGTGGTTCCAGTGCGCCGTGTTGAAGAGGCCGAGCATCGGTTCGCCGACGGCGCGGATCACGTCCTCGTCCGCCGAGAAGCCAGGACCGACGATCTGCGTCGACTTCGACAGCCCCGCGCCGACGAACTGCTTGATGAAGTTGATGCCCATGCCACCGGGCAGGAAGATGAAGAGCGCGTCGGGCGCGTCGGCACGGACCTTCGCGAGTTCGGCCGCGTAGTCGAGCTGGCCGAGCTTGGTGAAGGTCTCCGAGATCACCGGCTTGCCGAAGCCGCGCTTGAAGCCGTTGATCGCGTCCTGTCCGGCCGGGTAGTTGGGGGCGAGCACCGCGACCCGCTTGAACCCGCGCTCGGCGGCGAACTTGCCCGCGGCCTCGTGGTACGCGTCGTTCTGGTACGCCGTGCTGAAGAAGAAGCGGTTGCACTGGCTGCCCGCGAGCTGCGACGGGCCGGCGTTGTTGCTGAGGTAGAACACCTGCGCGGCGAACAGCGCCGGGCCGACGGCCAGCGCCACGTTGGATCCGATCGGGCCGGTGTAGAAGTGGACGCGGTCGCGCTTGATGTAGCGGTCGACGTGCTGCCGCCCGGTGTCCGGGTTGCCGGCCTCGTCGGTCGCGAACACCTCGACCGGAATGCCTCCGAGCTTGCCGCCCAGCTGCTTGATGCCCAGGTTGAAGCCGTCGCGGGCCTCGGCGCCCAGCGCCGCGAACGGCCCCGAGATCGATGTCGAGAACCCGACGCGAACCTGGTCGACCGGCTTTGCGGTCAAGGCAGGCGCCGCGAGTGCCACCGCACACGCAGCCAGGGTCAGTCGGAACGTCCGCATTGCAGTCTCCCCGGGGCAAAAAATCGGCGGCCGAACGGCCGCCGCGAAGACGCGAGTATAGGGAAGGGCCATCGAATGCGCGAAGTGGCGCAGGAACGGGGCCGTCCAGACGATGTGGTCGTGGAGGGTCCTCGCCTATCATCGGCGGATGCCGACGCAACCCTCTGGAGCGACCCTCGCATGTCCGGTCCGCTGACCCGGTTCGGCCTGGCCGCCGAGACGGCCGAGCAGCGCAAGGAGAAGATCCTCGCCGGAGTGATGGCGGCCGTGTACCGCCAGGTGCCGCAGTCGGTGCTCGTCAGCGTCGTCGGTGCCTTCGCGCTGGTGATGGTGCTCTGGTACTCCATGAGCCGGCACGCGCTGATGGCGTGGTTCATGCTGATCCTGGTGGAGTCGCTCGCTCGCGTCCGCCTGGCGTACAAGTTCCGTCGCGCGGTCGAGGTCGTCGACGAGGTCCGGCACTGGGCCATGCGCTGGGTCGCGCTGGCTGCGCTCGCCGGCCTGCTGTGGGGCGCCGCCGGGTTCGTGTTCTTCTCCAACGATCAGCCGCTGCACCAGGTGGTGCTGGTGGCTGTGGTGCTGTCGGTCGCGTTCGGGTCGCTGACGCTCTACGCCAGCCATCCGCCCGCCTTCTACTCGTTCATGCTGCTCACCGTCATGCCGCTGATCGCGCGCATGGTGTGGGAACAGGATCCGACCTACTACACCGCCGCGGTGGTGATGGCGGCGGTCTTCTTCTTCACCGTGTTCTACGGCCGCAACTTTGGGGACGCGGTGTTCGAGTCGGTGAAGAACAACTACGAAAACGAGGTCCTCGTCGACCAGCTGATGGTCGAGAAGCGCCTCGCCGAGGACGCGCGGCGCGAGGCCGAGAACGCGACGCGGTCGAAGACCCAGTTCTTCGCGGCCGCCAGCCACGACCTGCGGCAGCCGCTGCAGGCCATCGGCATCTACGTGTCGCTGCTGAAGAAGCGCGCGACCGGCCCGCTCGAGCCGCTGGTGAACAACATGTCGACGGCCGTCGAGTCGCTGTCGAAGCTGGTCGAGGAGCTGCTGGAGATCTCGCGGCTCGACTCCGGATCCATCCAGCCGAAGGTCGACCAGGTCTCGCTCGACGAGATGTTCTCGCTGCTCGAGCAGGAGTTCACGCCGCTCGCGGCCTCGAAGGGCCTGTCGCTGCGGGTGCGGCGTTCCGGGCACGCGGCCGACAGCGACCCGATGCTGCTGCAGCGCGTGATCCGCAATCTGCTCGCGAACGCCATCCGCTACACGCAACGCGGCGGCGTGCTGCTGGCGGCGCGCGCCCGCGGCAGCCTGATCAGCGTCGAGGTGTGGGACACCGGGCCGGGCATCAGGCAGACCGAGGTCGACCGGATCTTCGAGGAGTTCTATCGCGGCGAGAGCTCGAAGGCGGAGAACAGCGGCACCGGCTTCGGCCTCGGGCTGTCGATCGTCAAGCGCATCTGCGGGCTGCTGGGACATCCGCTGATCGTGACCACGCGGCCGGGCACCGGGACCGTGTTCCGCGTCGAGGTGCCGCTGTCGGTCGCTCCGCTGCGGCCGAAGCGATCGACGCCCGAGACGATGGACATCGTGCTTCGCTCGCTGGAGGGCTACACCTTCGTGCTGCTCGAGGACAACGCCGAGATCCTGAACAGCCTGACGCGCCTGGTCCGTTCGTGGGGCGCGGAGGTGATCCCTTCGACCGGCTTCAACGCGCAGCTGATCAAGGAGATCAGCCTGCACAACCGCATCGACGGCGTGCTGGCCGACCACAACCTCGGGCCCCACTCGATCAGCGGGGTCGAGTCCGTGGTCCGCATCCGCGAGCTCGTCGGCTCCCCCGTGCCCGTGGTGATGCTGACGGCGGTGCAGGCGGCCGAGGTGGTGGCTGACTTCCAGCGCGCGATGCAGGCGCGGATCGCGCTCAATCCGGCGCTGGCCACCGCGATCTCGCGGAGCCGCACCGAGGATCCGCCGGTGCTGCAGAAGCCGACGACGCCGGCCGTGCTGAACGCGACGCTGGCGGAAGCGCTCGGATTGGCCACGCTCCCGGTGGTGCGGCCGCCGGAACTCGACGGCAGCACGATGGCCGCGCCGGGCACCACGCCACGGCGCCGAAGCACCGACGTCTAGCCGACGTCGTAGCCGTGCCGCCGGGCGGCGAGCAGGGCTTCGGTGCGGTTGGAAGCGTTGAACGCGCGGTAGATCGCGGTGACGTGCGTCTTGACCGTGCCTTCGGACAAACCGAGTTCGCGGCAGATGATCTTGATCGGCGCGCCGCGCGCGAGCAGGTGCAGCACCTGTTCCTGCCGCTCGGTCAGCTCGACGCGGCTCGCGCCGACTTCACGGGGCCGCTCGGGCGTGCCGATCATCGCCACGCGGTTCACTTCCTCGAGCAGGTCGGCCGGTATGTAGACGCCGCCCGACAGCACGAACTTCACGGCGGCCAGCAGGGTGTCCGACGCCATGGACTTCGGCACGAACCCGGCGGCGCCGAGCTGGAGCACGCGCATCACGTTGCGCGGGTCCTGCTGGCCGGACAGCACGAGGATCTTCATCTCCGGCGAGTGCGCGACCATCGATTCGAGCAGCGAGGTGCCCGACACGCCGGGCATGCCGAGGTCGAGGACCACGAGGTCGAGGTCCGGATTCTTCTCGAGCAGATCCATCCCGCCCTCGGCCGTCCGCGTCGTCAGGACCTCGGCCGCGGGGTCGAGATCGAGGAACAGGACGCTGAGAGCATCGGTGATCAGCGAATGATCGTCGACGACCAGGATCTTCATTGGGAATCGGTAGCCAGGGGCCCGCAGCGCGGAGAGTGTTCGGATTGTAGACCTCGCGGGGCGCGCTTCGACAACCAGCCGTTCGGTAGAAAGCGGCGGTTTGCGTCCTCGCGTCAGGCGGGCGAGGGCCGCACCAGGGTGGCGGCGCGCCTGGCTCTCACCCGCGCCTCCTCGACGGCATCGGCGCGCGCGAGGGCCACGCCCATCCGGCGCTTGCGGAACGACTCGGGCTTGCCGAAGAGCCGGATGTCCGCGCCGGGAACCGCCATCGCGTCGGCCACGCCGTCGAAGCGCAGGGCGCCGGCGTCGTGTCCGCCGTAGATGACCGCGCTCGCCCCCGCGTTGCGCAGCGACGCGTCGACCGGCAAGCCCAGCAGCGCTCGCGCGTGCAGTTCGAACTCGTTCTGCCACTGCGTCGCCATCGTCACCATGCCGGTGTCGTGCGGCCGGGGACTGACTTCCGAGAACCACACTTCGTCGCCCTTGACGAAGAGTTCGACGCCGAAGATGCCGGTGCCGCCGAGTTCGCTCGTCACCCGCTGCGCGATGTCGCGGCTTTTCCGCAGCGCGACCGCGCTCATTGGATGCGGTTGCCAGCTCTCGACGTAGTCGCCGGCCACCTGCACGTGTCCGATCGGCTCGCAGAAGTGCGTCGCCACGGTTCCGTCGGGCCCGAGCGCGCGCACGGTGAGCTGCGTGATTTCGTACTCGAAGTCGATGAAACCTTCGACGATCACCCGACCGAGCGCCACGCGACCGCCCGCGTTCGCGCAAGTCCAGGCCTGCTCGATCTCGTCGGCACGATCGATCTTGCTCTGGCCCTTGCCGGACGACGACATCACCGGCTTGACGACGCAAGGCAGGCCGATCGCCCGCACGGCCTCGCGCAGTTCATCGAGCGAACTGGCGAAGCGGTAGGGCGACGTGGCGAGCCGCAACTGCTCCGCCGCGAGGCGCCGGATGCCTTCGCGGTTCATCGTCAGCTGAGCCGCGCGCGCGGTCGGCACCACGCGGGCCAGGCCCTCCCGCTCGATCTCCACCAGCACGTCGGTCGCGATGGCCTCGATCTCCGGAACGACGATCGCGGGCCGAACGCTCTCGATCAGCGCGCGCAGTTCCTTCGGATCGGCCATGTTCAGCACGTGCGCGTGGTGCGCGACCTGGTGCGCCGGCGCGTCCGGATAGCGGTCGGCGGCGATCACTTCGACGCCGAGCCGTTGCAGCGCAATCACCACCTCCTTGCCGAGTTCGCCGCTGCCGAGCAGAAGCACCTTGACAGCGTGTCGAGAGAGCGGGGTGGCGAGAGTCGGAGGCCAGACGTGCGCGGTCATGGGCTGAGTGTGTTGGTGGCGGCCGGGGACATGGAATCCCCGCGCGCGAGAGGGGAATCAACGGTGTGCCGAAGGTTAATCGATGTCAAGCGGATGGCCGGTGGCAGGCGCCCGCTTGCCTCACGTCAACTGCCCAGGCGTCGACTCTTGGCACTCTGGCAGCCGCAGAGATGGGTGTCGGGCCCACAGGCGCAAGACAGGAAACAGGAATGCACACCAGGACAGGGATTTGGTTCGGAAGCGCGCTCGTCGCGGCAGTCGTCGCGCTGGCGTCGGCCTGCACGACCGACATGAAGGTGCAGCCGTCCCAGGCGGCCGCTTCCTCGGGCTCGGCGGCGTGTGATGCCTGCCATCCGGGCGACAACAAGTCCTGGCGGGAGACCTATCACGCGAAAGTGGCGCGGGCCCCGCACGAAAGCCTTCTGAAGGAAGCCGCCCAGTACTGGTCGACCGACAGCAAGGGCAACGCCGGACCGAGTCACGGCAACGTCGATGGCAAGGCCTACGGACTCGACGACGTCGAAATGGTCGTCGGGACCCGCTGGAAGCAGCGATTCCTCGTCAAGAATCCCGCGACAGGCCACCACCAGTTCCTGGACAAGCAGTGGAACAGCTACACCGGCGTGTGGGAGGGGTACGCGAACAAGGACGACTGGGAAGCCGGGTGCGCCACGTGCCACGGCGACAAGGGAAAGGCAGCGCGAATCACGGTCGACGCGCCGGCGAACGATCTTTGACGGGCTTCGCTGCGTGACGACGAGGCCGGCGGATGCCGGCCTTTTCACATGGGTGTGCGAATCGCGCCACACGCAGGCAGGCCTGAACTCGACCGCGCTCGACGTGCCGGTGTACCCTGACTTCGTCGTGCGGGGTGAAGTCGGCCGCTGATCCCCAGACGACAAAAAAAGCCGGCGCGAGCCGGCTTTTTCCTTTGTGGTTCAGCGCGCTGCTACAGCGACTTGATCCACTTCACCAGGGCGGTGAGGTCGGCCTCGGAGGCGCTGGCCTTCGGATGGCCCTGGCCAGTCGCCAGCTTCTTGACGAGGTCGGCGTCCGGGGTGGCCTTGTGCTTCTTCGCCAGGTCCTTGTAGGACGCGCCCATTTTCTTGGTGTCCATCGCGTGGCACTTGTTGCAGCCCGACTTCTCGGCGAGATCGGCGCTTGCTTGCGCCGCGCCAGCCATCAGCAGCCCCGCGGCAGCCAGAACGATTGCGAACTTCTTCATCTTGCTCCTTTCCATTCGAGTTGAACCCGCGGTTCCACCGGACTAGCCGGGCGCCGGCCGCGCGAGCCGTCCGGCGCAGGGTGATTCTATGGACGGGACCCCGCCGCGAGACTGCGCGGGATCAAGGGGCGCTTGCAGCAAGGAAGCCGGCACGCGGGCCGGCTTCCCTGTTGCCATCGTTGCGCCTGTCCTTACAGCGCCAGGACCCACTTCACGAGGGCCTTGGTGTCGTCATCCGACGTCTTTACGGCAGGGTGGCCCTTGCCGGCCTTCAGCTTGCCGACCAGGTCGGCCTCGGCCGACGCCTGGCCCTTGTACTTCTTGGCGACGTCCTTGAACGCCGGGCCCATCTTCTTCGTGTCGACCGCGTGGCAGGTCATGCAGCCGGACTTCTGTGCGAGGTCGGCATTGGCCTGGACCACGCCAGCGGCGCTCAGTCCAACGGCCGCGAGCACTGCAAACATCAAGGATTTCATCGGGTCTCCCCCAGTAATTTGGCCGCGGTGCGGCATCGGATCCAGGCCGGTTGTTCCGGCCGGCATGGAGTCTAACGGATCAGCTTCCGGCGGGTTGACCCGGTTCATCGACCGGGCCGGGTAGCGTGCTGGCGTCCCCGCCGGCGCGCTCGTAGACGGCTTCGGCGCGACGCACGAAGGCGTCGACCATCTGGTTGGCGGCCCGGTCGATCAGTTGACCGGCCAGCTTCTCGGTGTGCAGCGCGAGTTCGTAACGCAGGCTGAAGTCGATCCGGCAGCCCAGCGTGCCCAGGGGCAGGAGCTTCCATTCGCCGAAGAAGTGGCGGAACGAGCCGTCCTGCATGTGGATGGCCATCCACTCGGGCCGGCGCTTCTCGTTGCGCGTCGTCACGCGCACGTGCAGTTCCCGGAACCCGACTTCCACGGTCGCCGACACCACCTCATCGGTGCGTTCGATCAGCTGCGTCCGCGTGCACCAGGGCAGGAACTGCGGGTAGTGCTCGACCTGCTCGATCAGGTCGAACATCTGCTCGGCGCTGTGCGGAACCAGCGCGCTACGGTGCATCTCGCGCATCGGGACGGTCGGTTGCGGCAAAGGCCGCTAGCCTACCGAAGCCGCGCGCGGTCAAGGCGTCCTCGCGTTCCAGGTCCTCGAGCCGGGTCTCGATGTCCGCGATGTCGGCATCGAGCTCGGGCAGCAGCACGTCCTGCAGCGCCCGCACGCGGCGCACGGTGCGCCGGTACTCGGCGAGCAGGCGCGCCAGCGTGGTCGATACGCCGGCCAGCTCGCCGAGGCGTGCGGCGACGCGCGCGTAGGCGGTGCGGCACGCTTCGGCCTCGGGCGACGCGTGCACGGGCGGCGGCGCCGGCCCGAGTTCGCCCAGCGCATGGGCCTGCAAGGTGAGGACCCCGAGAAACGGGCGTCGATCGACGCGCAGCCGCTGGCGCGTCGACGCCGGCGGAACCACCTGCAGCCCGTGCAGTCCGTGACGCGCCAGCGCCGCGGCGAGCGCGAGGCGGGCCGAGTTCAGCAGCCCGGCCAGTTCCTGTGCGATCGCCTGGTGCAGCCGGAACTGCCGTAGCATCTCGCCCGCCAGCAGCAGGCACTTTTCGTCGAGGAACGCGTAGCCCTCGCGCATCGTGCGACGTTCATCGCCCAGCGCGATCAGCAGGCTGCGGGTCGGCGTCAGGTCGTTCATGCGCGCGCTTCCACGGCAGGCACGCCGCCAAGGTGCTGGGCGATCTGGTCGTTCGACAGCCGCGTGAGTTCCGCCCGCGGCAGGTGGACGAGCAGTTCCCAGCCCACCGCCATGCTCTCCTCGAGGGTGCGCGCCCGCGACTGGGAAATCAGCGTGCGCTCGAACGCGGTCCCGAACGCCAGGTAGCGGCGGTCCGTGTCGGACAGCCCGTCCTCGCCGACCACACTGGCCAGCAGGCGTGCCTGCGTGGCGCGCGCATAGGCTGCGTAGAGCTGGCTCGCGAGCGCGGGATGGTCGGGATGGGTGTAGCCCTTGCCGGTGCCGTCCTTCATCAGACGCGACAGGCTCGGCAGCACGTTGATCGGCGGGTACACGCCGGCGCGGTCGAGCTCGCGCGACAGCACGATCTGGCCTTCGGTGATGTAGCCGGACAGGTCCGGGATGGGGTGCCCGATGTCGTCCGACGGCATGGTCAGGATCGGCAGCTGCGTCAGGGTGCCCTTGGCGCCGCGCACGCAGCCGGCACGCTCGTAAAGGGTCGCGAGGTCCGAGTACATGTAGCCGGGATAGCCTTTGCGGCCCGGCACTTCGCCCTTGGCGCCCGCCACCTCGCGCAGCGCCTCGCAGTAGTTGGTGAGGTCGGTGATGATCACCAGGACGTGCTTGTCCTGCTCGAACGCGAGGTATTCGGCCGCCGTCAGGGCGAAGCGCGGTGTCAGCAGGCGCTGGGTCGACGAGTCGCTGGCCAGATTGAGAAACAGCGCGGAGCGTTCCAGCGCGCCGGACTGCTCGAGCGAGCGGCGGAAGTACTCGGCGGTCGTGTAGGGCACGCCGATGCCGGCGAACACGATCGCGAAGTCCGACGCCTCGGCGCCGCGCAGGCGGGCGTTCGCCGCGATCTCGACCGCGATGCGGTCGTGCGGCAGCCCGCCGCCGGAGAAGATCGGCAGCTTCTGTCCGCGCACCAGTGAATTCAGCAGGTCCACCGCGGTCACGCCGGACTCGATGAACGACCGCGGCGTGGCGCGCGACACAGGATTCAGCGGCACACCGTCGATGCGCAGGCGCTTTTCGACCGCGAGCGGCGGGCCGTTGTCGATCGGTTGCCCGATGCCGTTGAAGACGCGGCCCAGCACGCCCGGGCCGACGCCGAAATCGATCGGTTCGCCGAGGAAGCGGACCACGGTGCCGGCCAGCCCGAGGCCGGCGGTCGGGTCGAGCATCTCGATCGTCACCATGCCCTCGTCGATCGCGGCCACCCGGCCCAGGCGGGGTGCGCCGTCACGGCCGCTGACGACGACCGCTTCGTTCAGTCCCACTTCGAGCGTGCGCCGCATGAACAGCAGCGGACCCTCGAGCCGCATGGCGGCGTCGTGCACAGTCACCCTAGGTTGCATGCGCGTCGTCCTTCGACGGCGTAGGCGCGCTGGTGACGACCAGCGTCGCGAACGCGTCCTCGACCTGTTGCTCCAGAGCGGCGAGCCGCTCGAGTTCGCCTTCGCCGATGTCCTCGCCCATGCGCGACAGCGGGCGCATCACGTCGAGTGCGGCGATCTGTTCCGGGGTGACGCCTGCCGCCGTGGCGCGCTCGGCCAGTTCGATGAAGTGGACCAGCAGACGCATCATGCAGGCCTGGCGATCGGGGCCGCAGTAGCGATCGATCGGCGAGAACGCCGACTGGCGCAGAAAGGCCTCGTTGACGAGTTCGGCGGCGAGCAGCGTCAGGCGCTGGCGGGCCGGCAGCGCATCCTTGCCGATGATGCGGGCCATGCGTTCGAGCCGCGCCTGGTCGTCTAGCAGCGTCAGGAAGCGGCGCCGCAGTTCGAGCCATTCGTTCTCGCCCGAGGCGGCGCGCGATCGCGCGGTGGGCACCGTGGCGTAGCGCTTCAGCCACCAGACGGCCACGTCGAGCGAGTCCTCCGAATACGACTGCAGCGGGTTGACGGCCGGGTAGAAGCGGGCCTGCGCGCGCTTCGCATCGAGCGCCCAGAAGCTGCGCACGTAACGCTTGGTGTGGCTGGTGACCGGTTCCGAGAAATCGCCCGAAGGTGGACTGATCGAGCCGAGCAGCGTCACCGAGCCGGTCGCGCCGGAGAGCGTCACCACCTTGGCCGCGCGCTCGTAGAAGTCGGCGAGGCGGCTCGCGAGGTACGTCGGGTAACCGCCTTCCCCGGGCAGTTCGCCGAAACGCCCCGACACTTCTCGCAGTGCCTCGGCCCAGCGCGACGTTGAATCCGCCATCAGCGCGACGTGCAGGCCCTGGTCGCGGAAGTACTCCGCCACCGTGACCGCCGAATAGATGCTCGCCTCGCGCGCGGCGACCGGCATGTTGGAGGTGTTGGCGATGATCACGGTGCGCTCCATCAGCGAGCGACCGGTGCGCGGATCGTCCAGTTGCGGAAATTCCTCGAGCACGCCGGCCATCTCGTTGCCGCGCTCGCCGCAGCCGAGGTACACGATCACGTCGGCGCTGCACCCCTTGGCGAGGCTTTCGAGCAGGATCGTCTTGCCGGTGCCGAACCCGCCCGGGATGGCCGCCTTGCCCCCCAGCGCCACTGGAAACAGCGAGTCGAGGATCCGCTGGCCGGTCACGAGCGGCTCGTCCGACGTCAGGCGGGCGCGCACCGGGCGCGGCGTTCGCACGGGCCAGAAATGGCTGAGCGCGACCTCGTGCGTTGCGCCGCCTTCCGACGCGATGCGCAGGACCGTGGCATCGTCGGTCACTTCGCCCGCGTCCGCGATCCACGCAACGCGCCCGGCAACGTTCGGCGGCAGCAACGCGCGCTGCTGGCGCCCGCGCGGCGACAGCACGTCGCCGAAGGGCGCGCCGGGTTCCAGTTGCGCGCCCGATTGCACAGTCGGGTCGAAGCGGAAGCTCAACGCGCCCGCTGGCCGCAGCGGCCGCAGCAGGCCGTCGTAGATGTTGCCGAGCAGGCCCGGACCCACCCGGATGCCTAGAAGGTTCCCGGTGCCGCGCACCTCCACGCCGGGCCGCAGGCCGGTCGTGTCTTCGTACACCTGCGCGACGATCTCGTCCCCGTTCAGTCGAATCACTTCCCCCAGCAGGCCGGCCGGGCCGACGCGGATCGCCTCGCGCAGCAGGAAGGGTCCTTCGGCGCGCGCGCGCAGCACCGGGCCGCTGATCCAGCGGATCAGTGCGCGCGAACCGGAGTCGGCGTCGCGAGAGGTCATCGTTGTTCCTGTTGCAGGTAGTGCAGCAGATTGCCTTCGAGTTGCGTGCGGTCGGCGAGCAGGCCCTCGATGGTCGCGTCGAGGATGTTGTTGCCGCTGACGACGCGGAAGCCGGCGCTGATGGCGGCGGCGGTCTCGAATGCCACCTGGGCGACCCCATCGATGCGCAGCTGTTCGAGCCAGTGCGCGCGCTCGCCGTCGGTCCACGCCGGGTGCGTCTGGATCCGCCAGCCGCCGCTCGCGCACGGCACCGACCGCAAGGCCCGCTGCAGATAGGCACGCACCCACTGCGCCCGGGTGGGCGCGGCGTCCCAGCGGGCCACGAGGCGGGCGCGCAGTTCGTGCCAGGCCGTGTCCAGGAGTTGCACTGCGTGGCGCTGCTGGAACAGGCGACGGTCCGTGGCCAGCGCCGCTTCCACCGCGCTCACCTCGATCGCATAGCGCTTGCGTTCCTCGACGATCGCGGTGTGCACGCGGCGGCGCGCTTCGGCGAGCGCCGCACGCGCCACCTGGCGCGCCTCGGCCTGCGCGGGCTCAAGCAGCTCGGCGAAGCGCCGCGCACGGTATTGCTCGACCAGTTCGAGCAGGGCGGCGGTGCGTTGTTCGAGGTTCATCGCAGCGGCTCAGGCATCGAGCCCGAGCTGGGCGCGAACCCGCTCCGCGGGATCGAGCCGACACGGCGGCTGGCCGGGCTCGGGCAGCACGACGACCAGCGGGCGGCCCGCCGCCAGCGCCGACTCGAGTTCGCCGCGCGCGACGCGTTCCGCCACTTCGGCCGTGATGAACACCGCCTCGACACCGCTTGCGAGCGCCGCCCGCAACGCGTCAGCCTCGTCGCCGCGCGGCGTCCAGCAGCGCATGCCGGCCAGCCGGAATCCGGCCGCGTCTTCGGCAGCGCCGACGTAGGCGAACGCTGTCATTCGCGACTCACGCGAGCCGGTTCAGGATCAGGATCGAGATGATCACGCCGTAGATGGCGATGCCCTCGGCGAGCCCGACGAAGATCAGCAGGCGCCCGAAGAGATCGGGCTTCTCGGCGAGCGCACCGACCGCGGCGGCGCCGAGTTTCGCCACCGCGTAGCCGCCGGCGATCGACGAGGCCGCCGTGGCGAGCGCGGCGGACACCAGCCCCCAGGTCCATGCCTCGGGGGGAAGGCCGGCGCGTGCGGCGGTCTGGGCGGATGCGGTGTCCGGGAAGAACACCAGCGCAGTGCCCAGCGCTGCCAGCGCGGCCACGCCGGCGATCAGGACCATCGGGATAGCGAATCGACTCATGACGACTCCTCAGTGATCAAGCGTGACCGGCGGTGCCGCGAGCGGACGGAACTCGCGACCTTCGGGTCGGAAGAAACGGGTGAAGAACTCGAACAACACCAGGCGGGTGGTCTGGATCGACACGACCAGGCCCTCGACGACCAGGATCAGCACGTTGCCGAGCACCAGCACGATCACGCCGACGAGCGCGCTGTCGCCTGCCCGGGCCAGCGCGACCACGGCCGACGCGAGCCCGGCATGCGCGAGCGCGAATGCGCCAACGCGCGCGAACGAAAGCGTGTTGATCAGGATCTGCACGGTGTGCTCGGCCAGTTCTCCCAGCCCTGAGAAGGCCGACTTCAAGCTGGGCCGTTCGATCGTCGCGGCGACCATCGACCAGACGACGCCGCCCGCGGCGATCCACCATCCCGGCGTCCAGACGAAGCCCAGCAGCGCGCCGGCGTACGTCGCGAGCACGGGAGCCTCCTCGCGCAACCAGTGGTCGAGCCGCGAGTCCCACCACGCTTCGAGGGCGCCGAGCAGCAGGCCCAGCGACAGCAGCACCGCGCCGCCGGCGATCGGAACCAGCAGCACCGGCAGCGGATGCTCGATCGGGTGCAGCCACAGAGGTTGGATCACGCCTTCGAGGCAGAACACGCTGCCGAACACGAATCCGAACAGCGCGGCCGCCAGCCCGCCGGGCACCAGCAGGCGCAGCAGCGGAAGGCGGTGCCGCATCACCCAGCCGAAGACGGCCAGCACCAGGCCCTGTCCGACGTCGCCGAACATGTAGCCGAACATCAGCGGCACGGCCAGCGCCAGCAGCACGCTCGGATCGGCGCCGCTCGCGCTCGGCATGCCGACCAGCCGCGTGAACACTTCGAACGGCTGGGCCCACCACGGGTTGCGCAGCACGAGCGGTGCGCGGGCGCCGCGCGGTGGCCGCGGGAACGTGGCCAGCGCGCGAGCGTCGCAGCCCTCCAGCGCGCGCACGACCTTCTCGCGGTCGGCGGTCCATCCGGTGATGCGCGCGAACACGTCGCCCTGGTTGATCGCGCCACCGTGTTCGAAGCACCAGGTGGCGCGCGCGATGTCGCCCAGCGCACGGGCCAGCGCGTGCCGCTCGGAGACGGCCGCAAGTTCGGCCCGCAACTGGGCGATCTCCTTCTGCTTCTCCGAGAACTTGTCGGCGACGAGCGACAGGTTGGCGGCCGCGCTGGGCTGCAGCCAGTCGGGGAAGCGGGCGCGGCGGCCGTTGACTTCGGCCACCGCGCGGCCGATGGCCTCGATGTCTTCGGGCGCGCCGATCGCGAGCAGGAGCCGTTCACTCGCCAGGGCGGCGAAGCGCGTGATCGTGTCCTGCGGCAGCTCGATCTCGACGCCCAGCGGCAGCGCGAACAAGGCGGCGGTGACGCCGTGGTCGGCGCGCGCCAGCGCGGCGAAGTCGATGCGGCTCTCGGCCATTTCGCGCAGCGCGGCGGCGGCGAGTTCGAGTTCAGCCGCCTCGGCTTCGGCGCCCTGGAGGCGCGCGATGACCGTGTCGGCGTCGGCCGCCCACGCGCGCGCGGTGCGCAGGCCGTCGCCCAGCGCATCCGCCGGCGCGCGGCGCTCGGCGGCGAGCGCGGACGCGGCGCGCGGCCAGTACGGCCGGTACTTGCGCGCCAGCGCGTTGAAGTCCTTCAGGAGGTCCTGCGGCATGCCGGCGCCGGGCGCCTCGGTCTGGTGCCACTCGACTTCGATGCAGCCGGCGGCCGCGAGGGCTTCGAGTGCAATGAACGCGTCGTCGCGCCCGACCATGATCTCGAACCACGTGCACGGCTGCGGGCGGATCATCCGCTGCCCCCGACCGGCCGGGCGCGCAGCATGAACTCGCCGCGCAGGCGCTCGAGATCGACGGCAAACAACGCGAGGTACGCGAACAGCGCCGCGGGCTGGCAAGCGTTCCGGCGGACGGCCGTCGCGAGCCTGGCGCCGAGCGCCTGCCGTGCTCCGATGGCTTCGTCGACGGGAAGCGCCGGAAACCGCAGCAGGTGCGACCGGACGTGCTCGACGACGCCGTCGAGGACGGCGCGCTCTTCGTCATCGAGAGGAGGCCAGAGCCGACGCCACTCCGCCTCCCACGCGGACAACAGGCGGTGCAGCGTCCCGCCGGCGCGCAGCCGGCGCAGGGCGCGCGCGATCGGCTCGATCGGGCGGCGCACTTCCGTGCTCCGCTCCGCGGCGGCCACCAGCGGACCAAGCGGACCATCGGCGAGCGCGGCACGGCGCTGTGCGGGCGTCACGAGCGCATAGGGCGAAAGCGCGGGATCGGCCGCGGTCCAGCGCGGCGGCGCTTCGTCGGCGAGCAGATGCAGCAGCGCGGGAAGGTCGATGAGGTGCCGTGTGTACAACAGCGACGGTCGCCACGGCGAGGGCGACCAGCCGGCGACCTCGACGATGCGCGTGCGAAGTTGCTGGCGGAAGGACAGTTCGATGGCGTCGGCGTCCCCGGTGGGCGGAACGCCGCTGACGGTGGACGCTGCGCTCGACGCGCGCACGGCCTCCAGCAGCGCCGGGACGCTGCGGGACGAGCGCAACTGGGTCCACAGCCGGTCGTCGGGTCGCTGGGCCAGTCGTGCGGCGACGCGTGCGTGTGCGTAGTCGAACGTCAGTCCGCTGATCATTCGCTGCTGCCGGTCAGTTCCGCGCTCAGGCGATCGAGCGCCCGCGCCACGCGCGCCGGTTCGTCCGGATCCGGCGGGGCGGGCTGCTGCAAGGCGGCACGCTGCTCGTTGAGCCGCGCGACTTCGGACCGCAGCGCGGCGTCGGTCCACCGGTGCGCGCGCGCGACGCGTTCGGCAGCGCGTTCCGCGATTGCGCGCGCCCGTGCCTTGGCGTCCTGGCGCAGGAGTTCGGCGTCGACCGCGCATTGCGCGACGGCTTCGCGCGCGGACTGCTCCGCATGGAGCACCCGCACGATCGCTTGGTCCACCCGCGAGGTGTCCGTTGTGTCCACGTGCGCTGCCTCAAGGCCTCGGCAGCCGGCGCCGGTCGGCCGGCGCGACTCCGAGCCCCTTTATAGGCGGGCGGGCGCTGGCTTCGCTTGCGGCAAAGCAACCGGACCCCGTTCCACGGGGCGGCCGCGTGTCGACTGGATCAGCCCGGCGAGCGTTCGCCCGCGGGCCGCCGCGCGCGGTGCCGGGCGAGGTACAGCGGCGTGCGCGACTTGGGCACCTTGCGGACGAAGTTGTAACGGGCCACGTGGTAGCTGGGATCGAACCCGAAGAAGTTGAGCCGCATCCGTTCCAGTTCTTCGGACCGGTAGGCGGCCAGCGGCTTCTCCGCCTCGTCCGCGGCACGCCGAGCGCGCTTTTCGGCCAGTCGCCGGCCCCAGCCGTCGCCGGCGAGGGCCTGCGCCTGCGCGATCGTCTCGGCGAGGAAGGCCGCGGGAGTGTCGCCGTAGTGCGCGTCGATCAGTCCGATGGCCTGCGCGGCGCTGGTGCCGAGCGGCAGGCGCGCGTCGGTGAGGCGCTTCGCGCCGTCGGCGCCGACCCGCCGCGGCAGCAGGTACGTCCAGTACTCGGAACCGTACAGGTTGCCCATGCCCTTGTAGTGCGGGTTCAGCACGGCGCCCGCGCGCGCGACGACGCCGTCGGCCGCGAGCGCGAGGAAGACGCCGCCGGCGCCGGCGTTGCCTTGCAGCGCGGACACCGTGAGGTGCGACGTGGTGGTCAGGATCGCGAGCGCGAGGTCGTCGATCGCGTTGATGTTGCGCCACGACTCCTC
>Ga0209253_10002208_pt1 | contig 17250 bp, 15 predicted proteins | sample FrelakmetBRP12BR_FD_187145 | JGI IMG/M metagenome (GOLD analysis project Ga0209253, IMG submission 187145) | Freshwater lake sediment microbial communities from the University of Notre Dame, USA, for methane emissions studies - BRP12 BR (SPAdes)... | ecosystem: Environmental > Aquatic >...
CGAGCGGCCTCGCGCTCGACACCGCAAACGACCGCCTCTACGTGATGAACCGCCTCGACCAGCAGATCGCGATCATCCAGAACGCGACGAACCCCGGAGCGCGCTCGCTCTGGAAGAAGGTCGATCTCAGCTACGACGCCGAGCCGCCGGCCGTGAAGAACGGCCGCAGGTTCCTGTACGACGCGTCGATCAGCTCGGGTCATGGCGACGCGGCCTGCGCGACCTGCCACATCTTCGGCGATCTCGACAGCCTGGCGTGGGATCTCGGCGATCCGTTCGGCTCGACGCTCGCCAACCCGAACCCCTTCGTGAGCGGCGCAACGGGCAACCCCTTCCATCCGGCGAAGGGCCCCATGACGACCCAGAGCCTGCGCGGCATGGCCGGCCAGGGCCCCATGCATTGGCGCGGCGACCGCACGGGCGGCAACGACCCGGGCGGCAGCGCCCTCGACGAGGACGCCGCCTTCAAGAAGTTCAACGGCGCGTTCGTCAGCCTGCTCGGCAGGCAGAATCAGCTGTCGCCGGCCGAGATGCAGGCCTTCACCGACTTCATCTTGACGGTGGTCCTGCCGCCCAACCCGATCCGCGCCATCGACGACGTCGGGACGGCCGCTCAGAACGCCGGCCAGAGCCTCTTCCTCACCCGCCCGACCGACGGCGGCGTGATCCGCTGCGTCGGCTGCCACGCGCTGCCCTTCGGCACCGACGGCTTCTCGAGCTTCGAGGGCGAGCCGCAGGAGTTCAAGATCGCCCACATGCGCAACCTCTACCAGAAGGTCGGCATGTTCGGGATTCCGGGCACCGGCAACCTCGGCGAGCAGGTCCGCGGCTTCGGCTTCCTGCACGACGGCTCGGTGCCGACGCTGCAGAACTTCGTGTCCTCGCCCGTCTTCCAGAACCTGAATCTCACCGAGGAGCGCCAGATCGAGCAGTTCGCGCTCGCCTTCGACACGGGCCTCGCGCCGGCGGTCGGCCAGCAGGTGTCGATCGACTCGACCAGCTTCAACACGACCGCGTTCGTCAACCGGATCAACCTGCTGGTGGCGCGTGACGACGCGGGCGACTGCGACCTGGTCGTCAAGGGCACCATCGGCGGCGAGGCGCGCGGCGCGGTGTACGCGGGGGGCAACACCTTCCAGCCCGACCGCCACGCCGACGCACCACTCTCGGTGACCGCGGTGCGCAACCTGGCCTCGACGGCGGGGCAGGAGATGACCTTCACCTGCGTGCCGCCGGGCAGCGGCACCCGCGTCGGCGTGGACCGCGATCTCGACGGCGTGTTCGATCGGCGCGAGCTCGACTGCGGGACCGACCCGGCCGACGCGTCGAGCCAGCCGGCGACGCTGACGGGGCCGTGCGGCGGCGCCACCACGACGACGACGCTCGGCACCACCACGACCACCGGCGCGAGCACGACCACGACCACGGGCGCGAGCACGACCAGCACCACCGCCGCTTCGACGACGACCACCACGGGCGCGTCGTCGACCAGCACCACCACCTCGACGACCAGCCCGCCGGCGACGACGACCACCACGACCCTGCCGCCGGGCGCCACCGTCGGCCTACGCGCCGACACCTTCAGCCTGAAGGACAGGACGGCCCCGCCCGTGCCGGAGGCCCGCAAGCTGACCTTCAAGTCGAGGACCAAGCTGATGCCGGACGCCAACCGGGTCTTCGTGCCGGCGCGCGGCAGCCTGGGCGACCCGACGCTCTTCGGCGCCAACCTGGTCGCCTACAACGCCGCCGGGAGCGGCGAGAAGGCGGTCGTCGTGCTGCCGGCCCTCGGCTGGACGGCGTACGATTCCGCCACGACGCCAAAGGGCTACCGCTTCAAAGGCCCGGGTCCGATCACCCAGGTCATCGTCAAGCTCGACCAGGTCAAGGTGAAGGGCGGCGGCGCCGGCTGGACCTACACCCTCGACGAGCCGTCGCAGGGCCGGATGGCGCTGCGGCTGCAGCTCGGCAGCCAGCCTGCGTGGTGCGCCGACGTGGCGCCGCGAACGTCCGGCAACCCGCCGTCGAGCGCCAATCACGACCGGGTCGACCGCTTCACCGGCCAGTCGAAGGCGCCGCCGCCGGTGATCTGCCCCGCTGTGCCGTGAGCCGCCGCAGGGCAGGCGGCGGCGCTCCCGCGCGCCGCTGCCGGAGACCCCCTGCGCCGTGAGGTTTGGATTCGTGCGCGGATCTGGCTACAAGAGCGACCATCACATGAATGCCATCGCGGTGCGGCGGCGCTCCCGGACGCTCGGGCTCGTGCTCTCGGGCGGTGGGGCGCGTGGGGCCTTCCAGGTCGGCGTCATCGAGCGGCTGCTCGAGGACGATCGCTTCGCAGCCGGTCCGGCGGTGCTGTCGGGGACGTCGGCGGGCGGCATCAACGCGGCGCTGCTCGCCGCCGGCCGCACGCCGGCCGAGATGATGGCCTTCTGGCGCGCCATCGGCACCGACCCGCCGATCATCGCGAGTCGGCTCTTCTTCGAGGGCGTGCTGCGGGGCATGCTCCAGCTGACGGTGAGCGAGATCCGCCGCTGGCTGTCGGGACCAACGCTCTTCCTGGCCTTCCTGCAGCGGCTGCGGAACCACCTCTCGCCCGCCCCGTCGAGCATTCTGGCGCTGTGGGTCGAGTACCTGCTGACGCAGCGGTTCGAGCTGGTGAGCAAGCTGCTCGAGTCGATCCGCGAGCCCTTCCTCGCCGATACGGCGCCGCTGCGCGAGCGGCTGATCGAGGCGGTCGGGGGCGAGCGCGTGCCCACGCGCGGCGCCCGGCTGGCCATCAACACCGTCGACGCCCACACCGGTCAGGTGGTCCGGTTCGTGACCGCGCCGGCGCCCGCACGGCTGACCGCCGAGTACGTCGTGGTGGATGCCATCACGGTCGACATGGTGCTCGCCACGGCGAGCATCCCGCTGCTGTTCCCGGCCGTGCAGATCGGCCAGCATCTCTGCTGGGATGGCGGGCTGCTGGTGAACACCCCGCTCGGGCCGGTGGTCTCGCTCGGCGCGGACGAGATCGTGACCGTGCTCGTCACCGAGCCCCCCGACCCGGACTGCGGGCAGCTCGCGCACTTCGGACGCGCGGTCGAGCGCACGATCGACAGCTTCCTCGACAACGCCTACAACGTCGACCGCAAGCTCCTGCTCGAGCGCAACCACGTGGCGCGGCTGCAGCCGGGCGGCGGCCAGTACCGCGCCGTCACGCTCTACGAGGCCGTCCGGCCGGATCGCGGCGCCTGCTTCAGTGCCGGCTCGTACCTCTACTTCGAGCGGGAGGTCCTCGACTCGATGTACGAGTCGGGCCGACGGGCAGCGTCCCGTTGGCTGGCCGCCGGCCCTGTGGTCGACCACCTCGACGAGCCCGTGGTCGCGGCAGCCGTGCCGGCGGGCTGACGGCGGCTGTCCAGCGTCGCCACGCGTGCGCCCCGCAGCCGCTCGAGCCATCCGCCGGCGGCCGCCAGCTCGGAGAGGAGCGCCGCACGCAGCATGACCGGGTCGAGCCGGAGGTCGCTACACACGTTGACGAACGAGAGCGGCCAGGTCGGATCGTGGGCCATCACCCAGTCGAGCGTGGCGCGGACCGTGGCGCGCGGATGCCTCTCACGTCCGAAGGCGTCCTCGCGCAGCAGCGCCACGGCGTCGAGCAGGACCGCCAGGACGAGACGACCTTCCGCGCTGCGGGGCTCGGGCAGGCGGAGAAGGAACTCCGACGCGCCAGCGTTGGCTACACAGCAACCGTCCATGGGAGGATGCCAGCACTGTACTCCCCGGGATCGTCGAGCGCCAGCGCATTGATGCGCGCGCGTGCGGGCCGCCGATGCCCGGCAGCCCTACTCGCGGCTCCCCGACTTGCCGGCCGGGCGGATGGTGAGGACCGGAATCGGCGCGTGCCGGACGACCTTCTCGGCCACGCTGCCGATCAGCAGGTGGGCGAGACCCGTGCGGCCGTGCGTGGACATGACGATGGCGTCCATGCCCTCGGCCGCGTCGATGATCCGCTGGTACGGATCCCCGATCACCACCTGGCACTCCACCGCCGGGGTGTCGGCGCCTTTCACCACCTTTGCCACGAGCTTCTCGAGCCGGGCCTTCTCGCTGGCGATCAGGTCGGGTGGGGGAACCCACGCCGTCAGCTCGGCCGGTGCGAGGTCGGTGACCGGGTAGAAGGGCGGGATGGCGTGGAGGACGCGGAGCTTCCCCTTGGGTTGCGCGGCCAGATCGGCGGCGATCTTGAGGGCGCGCGTCGCGTGCTCGGAGAAGTCGTGCGGCACCAGGATGCGGCGGAAGGGGCTGGGCATGAGGGGGCGGCGTAGCACGTTTCGGGACCGGGCGACACGCTGGCGCCACCCGGGCGCCAGAGGGGATCGTGGGGCGGCTCAATCCCCGGCGTGCTCGCGGAACAGCCGCCGGCTGCCCCGGTGCACCTGCCGGAACGCCGCCCAGGCGCGTTCGTAGGTCGCGCGTCGTGCCGGATCGGGCTCGTACACGGCCTCGACCGGGACCAGCCCGGGCAGCTCGTCGAAGCGCCGCCAGCCGAGGCCCACGGCGGCCACGAAGGCGGCGCCGCGGGCGTTCGCCGCGAGCGGATCGCGCACGCGGTGGATGGTGCGGTCGAGCACGTCGGCCATGATCCGGCACCACAGCGCCGAGCGGGCGCCGCCGCCCACGATGCGGATGGGGTCGAGGCGCCGGCGCAGCAGGCGCTCGACGTGCACGAGCATCCAGCGCGTGTTCAGGGCGACACCCTCGAGGACGGCGCGGACCAGGTGCTCGACACGGCTGCGGGTCGAGAGCCCGTGGAAGCCGCCGCGGAGCCCGTGGTCGTCCACCGGCGTGCGCTCGCCGTTGAGCCAGGGGGTGAAGACGACCCCGCCGCTGCCCGCGGGTGCCTCGGCAGCGAGGGCGTCGAGCGCTGCCCAGCGCCCCTCGGGCGAGGTGCCGCCGAGGCGGGCGACGAGGCGGAAGAGCACGTCGTCGCCGAACCAGGCGAGGGCCCCCCCGGCGAGGTCCTGCTCGTCGATCAGCTGGAAGCGCCCGGGAAGCGGCGTCGGGAACGCCGCGATCTGGTGCAGCGGATCGACCACGCGGCGCGGGAGCGGGCACTCGATCCACGACGAGGTGCCGACGTAGAGGTGCGCAGCGAAGTCGTCCACGGCCCCGGACCCGACCAGCGCGCACTGATGGTCGGGCGAGCCCGCCACCACCGCCACCGTCGGGTCCAGGCCGAGCGTCGCGGCCACGTCCGCGCGCAGCGGGCCGAGCACGGCGGTGGGCGAGACCAACGGCGGCAGCCGCGCGGGGTCGAGCCCGAGCCAGGCGCACAGCCGGCCGTCCCAGGCGATGCGCGCCGGGTCGCGCGCATCCGTCGCCCAGAAGAGGTGCACCGAGTCGGTGGACGCGGCGCACACGCCCGTGAGCCGCAGGTTCAGCCAGTCCTTGCTCGGCAGGAACACGGCCGTGCGCGCGTACGCCTCCGGCCGCCGGTGGCGGATCCACAGGGCGTGGGCGCAGTCGTCCTTGCCCGAGAGGGAGGGAGCGCCGCCGGTGAGCCGCAGCCAGCGCGCGGCGCGACGGAGGTTGTAGCCCATCAGGCTCGGCACGCCGCCGACGGCGCCGCGGACCAGGGCGGCGCCGCGCGAGTCCATCCAGGTGAGCGCGGGCAGCACGGGGCTGCCCTCGCGGCCGACGGCCACGGTGGTCGAGAACGTGCTCGAGACGCACACCGCGCGCACGGCGGTGCGGGCGCCGGGCGCGCCGTCGAGCGCCCGGCCGGCTGCCGCCACCAGGGCGCGCCACCACTCCTCGGGATCCTGCTCCGCGCCGCCGTCGTCGAGGAAGCGGACCGGCGTCGGCTCGAAGGCGAAGCCCACGACCGTGCCGTCGTCGGCGACGACCGCCACCTTGAGGCCCGAGGTACCGTGGTCGACGGCGAGCACCAGGCGTGCAGCGTGCGGGGTGTCCACCTCTCGCGTCAGAGCTCGACCGACGAGACGCGGCCGTCGGCCTCGATGGTGTCGAGCCGGATGGTCGTCGGTCCGCGCCCGCCGCCCGCCACTCCCTGGCGCATCACCTCGGTCACCAGCGCCAGGAACTGTGCCGGGTCGACGCAGCCCTCGGGCGGCAGCACGCCGGGGCCGCGCACCGCGCCGCGGAGCATCAGCAGCGCCCCCACGGCCGCCGGGACGCCCGTGCCCTCGCCGAGCCCGCCCGCGCGCGAGAAGATGTGCACCCGGACCTCGCGCGGCCGGCCATCCTTGGTGCCCTGGACGATCACCGACATGCAGCCGCGCTGCGCACCGAAGGCGGTCTCGCGCAGGATCCGCTCGCGCTCGCGGACGAGCCAGGCGACGGCGAAGTCGCGCGGCACGACGGACCGCCCGCCCACGTCCACCGGCTCGGTGCTGGCGAGGCCGAGCCGGCAGGCCTCGCCGGTCAGGTGGTAGTACTCGATCGGCAGCACCGAGCCCTTGTTCGTGACCCGGCGGACCGGCAGGAAGCGCGGCAACGTCACCTGCTCGGGGTGCGGATAGGGGAAGATCGGGGTCGGGCCGATGCCGGGAAAGTCGAAGGTGGCGCGCAGCGCAATGCCGTCCTCGCCGAAGTAGCTCACGTGGCGCAGCTCGCCGTCGAGGAACATCGGGATCGGGATCGACATGCAGTGGAAGCGGTGCCCGACCACGCCCGCGCCCTCGACGGGCTCGCCGCCGTGGGTGTGGAACACGTCGACCGCCTCGGCACGGTCGAGCTGCGTGTCGGCGATGAGCTTCGCCAGCAGGTTGGTCGCGCCGGGGGACGCGCCCATGCCGATCAGCGCCGTCACGCCCGCCGCCTTCGCGCGCGCGTCCCAGCCGAGGACCTCGAGGGTCACGTCCACGTCGTCGTCGATGTCGACGTAGGGCAGGCGCGCGTCGAGCACGGCGCCGAGCACCGTGGTCACCGTCCGGTGGAAGGGCCCGACGCAGTTGAGCACGACGTCGGCCCCGTCGGCGGCGCACCGCACGCTGTCGGCGCTGGTCGCGTCGAGCGCGACCGCGCTCGCCTTGGGCCCCAGCGCTGCGGCCAGCGCCTGCGCCCGCCCGAGCGCCTGGTCGGCGACCACCACCCGCGCCACCTCGTCGCGCGCCGCCAGGGTCTTCGCGGCGACGCTGCCCACCGCCCCGCAGCCGCCCAGCACCACGACCGTTCCCACGCGCACCCTCCCCGGCCCGCGGCTCAGCTCGCCAGGGCCGCTTTCAGCAGCTCCTGGACGAGCTGCGGGTTCGCCTTGCCGCCGGTGGCCTTCATCACCTGGCCGACGAGGAAGCCGATCACCTTGTCCTTGCCGGCCCGGAGCTGCGCCGCCTGCTCGGGACAGCGCGCGATCACGTCGCGGACGGCCTGCTCGAGCGCGCCGCGGTCGCTCACCTGCGCCAGCCCCTCGCGCCGGACGATGGCCGCCGGGTCGTCGTCGGTGCCGAGGAGGCGGGGCAGGAGCTGCTTCGCGGTGCCGCGGTTGATCGTGCCCGCGTCGACGAGCTGCGACAGCGCCGCCACCTGCGCGGGCGTCACCGGCCAGTCGCGGATCACCAGCGCGTCGTCGAGCTTCCGCTCGCGCACGAGGCGCAGGATCTCGGTGGTGACCCAGTTCGCCATCTCCTTGGGCTGGGCGCCGGCGGCGATGCCGGCCTCGAAGTAGTCGGCGACGTCCTTGCGCTGCGTGAGCACGTCGGCGTCGTAGGCGGAGAGCCCGTGGTCGCGCTCGAAGCGGCGGCGGCGCGGCCCCGGCAGCTCGGGCAGGGTCGCCCGCACCTCGTCGACCCATTCCTGCGGCACCTCGAGCGGCAGCAGATCGGGCTCGGGGAAGTAGCGGTAGTCGTGCGCGTGCTCCTTCGAGCGCATCGAGCGCGTCTCCTCCCGCTCCGGGTCCCAGAGGCGGGTCTCCTGCACCAGCCGCTCGCCGGCCTGCAGCGCGCGCACCTGGCGCTGCAGCTCCCAGGCGACGGCGCGCTCGACGTTGCGGAACGAGTTCATGTTCTTGATCTCGACCTTGGTGCCGAGCGCGGTCGCGCCGAGCGGCCGCACGGAGACGTTGGCGTCGCAGCGGAAGCTGCCTTCCTCCATGTTGCCGTCGCAGATCTCGAGGTACTGCAGCACCGAGCGCAGCGCGCGCAGGTAGGCCCCCGCCTCGGCCGGGCTGCGGATCTCGGGCTCGCCGACGATCTCGAGCAACGGCACGCCCGAGCGGTTGAAGTCGACGAGGCTGCCGCCCGCGACCGCGTCGTGGACGTTCTTCCCCGTGTCCTCCTCGAGGTGGATGCGGGTGAGGCCGACCCGCCGGGGCCGGCCGTCCACGAGGAGCTCCACCCAGCCATGCTCGCACAGCGGCTGCTCGTACATGCTGATCTGATAGCCCTTGGGCAGATCGGGATAGAAGTAGTTCTTGCGTGCGAAACGCGAGCGCGGCGCGATGGCGCAGCTGCTGGCCAGCCCGGCGCGGATCGCGAACTCGACCACGCGGCGGTTCAGCACGGGCAGCACCCCCGGCATCCCCAGGCACACCGGGCAGACGTTCGTGTTGGGCTCGCCGCCGAAGGCGGCGGAGCAGCCGCAGAAGACCTTCGCGCGCGTCAGCAGCTCGGCGTGCACCTCGAGGCCGATCACGGCCTCGTAGCCGTCGAGCGTCCATGCGCCGCTGGCGGCGGGCTCGCTCATGGGATCGGGCTCCGGCGGTGCCAGTCGCTCGCCAGCTCGTGCGCGTAGCCGATGCGCAGCATGGTGGCCTCGTCGAAGTGCCGCCCGATCACCTGCAGGCCGATCGGCAGGCCCGCGCCGTCGGCGCCGCACGGCACGACCAGCGCCGGCAGCCCCGCGAGGTTCACCGAGATGGTCATGATGTCGGAGAGGTACATGGTGAGCGGGTCGTCGACCTTCTCGCCGATGCGGAAGGCGGTGGTGGGCGCCACCGGCGTCAGCAGCGCGTCGCAGCGCTCGAGCGCACGCTCGAAGTCGCGGCGGACCAGCGTCCGCACCTGCTGCGCCTTCAGGTAGTAGGCGTCGTAGTAGCCCGCCGAGAGCGCGTAGGTGCCGAGCATGATCCGCCGCTTCACCTCGGCGCCGAAGCCGGCGGCGCGCGAGCGCTCGTACATCTCGCCGAGGCTCTGGCCGGGGACGCGCAGCCCGTAGCGGACCCCGTCGTAGCGGGCGAGGTTCGAGGACGCCTCGGCGGTGGCGATCAGGTAGTAGGTGGCGATCGCGTACTCGGTGTGCGGCAGCGACACCTCCTCGATCACCGCGCCCAGCCGCTCGAGCTCGCGCACGGCCGCGCGCACCGCCTGCTCGACCTCGGGCTGCATGCCCTCGACGAAGTACTCGCGCGGCAGCCCGAGCCGCATGCCGCGGACGCCGGCGTCGAGCCCGTCCTGGTAGGCGGGAACCGGGCGCGGGGACGCCGTGGAGTCGGCGGGGTCGTGACCGGCGATCGCCTCGAGGACGACGGCGGCGTCGGCCACGTCCCGCGTGACCGGCCCCACCTGGTCGAGCGAGGAGGCGTAGGCGATGACCCCGTAGCGCGACACGCGCCCGTAGGTCGGCTTCAGGCCGACGACACCGCAGAACGCGGCCGGCAGCCGCACCGAGCCGCCGGTGTCGGTGCCGAGCGCCGCATGCACCGCGCGCGCGGCCACCGCCGCCCCCGAGCCGCCGGACGAGCCGCCGGGCACGCGCTCCGGGTCCCAGGGGTTGCGCGTGCGGCCGAGGGCGGAGTTCTCGGTGGAGGAGCCCATCGCGAACTCGTCGCAGTTGAGCTTGCCGACGATCACGGCGCCGGCGTGGCGGAGCTTCGCCGTGACCGTGGCGTCGTAGGCGGGCACGAACGACTCGAGGATCCGCGAGGCGGCCGTGGTGCGGACGCCGGCAGTGCAGATGTTGTCCTTTACGCCCACCGGCACGCCCCCGAGCGGGCCGGGGTCGTCGCCGGCGGCGACGCGCCGGTCGATCGCCTCGGCGGCCGCGAGGGCCTCCGCCTCGCAGCGGGCGAGGAAGGCGCCGACGCGCGGCTCCACCGCCTCGATGCGCGCGAGCGCCGCACGGGTCAGCTCGACCGACGACACCTGGCGCCGGCGGACGCGGGCCGCCGCTTCGCGGACGGAGCACTCGTGCAGGGCGCTGGACACGGCCGGGGACCCGGGCACGCTCACTCGATGATCTTCGGCACGCGGAAGCGCCGCCCGTCGCGCGCCGGCGCGTTCGCCACCAGCGCCTCGCCCGCCGGCGGGTTGGTGATCTCGTCGGCGCGCAGCAGGGCGCCGAAGTCCTCGACGTGCGCGGTCGGCTCGACCCCCGCGGTGTCGAGCCCCTGCAGGCGCTCGAACGCCTCCAGGATCGCGCTCAGATCGGAGCGCAGCCGCTCCTCCTCGTCGGGCTCCAGCCGCAGCCGCGCGAGGGCGGCCACGCGCCGCACCTCCTCGACGCTGATCGACACGCCGCGTACCTAGCGCACCGGCGGCGGTGCGGCAACGCGCGCGAGGTCGTGGCGGCCGTGCGCTCGGGACGACGGGCACGGGCGGCGCGTGACCCTTGCGAGCCCGACGGGGCGAGGCTACCGTGCGTCCCCGTGACGGGGCGGGGGGAGCTGGGGCGACGCGGCGAGGCGCTGGCCGAGGAGTTCCTGGCCGCGCGCGGCTGCCGCACCATCGCGCGCAACTTCCGCTGCCGCGCCGGCGAGATCGACCTGGTCGTGCGCGACGGCGCCACCATCGTCTTCGTCGAGGTCCGCAGCCGCCGCGGGGATCGCGCCGGCACGCCGTTCGAGTCCGTCGACCGCCGCAAGCAGGCGCAGGTCGCGCGCGTCGCGCGGCACTTCCTGGCCGCGCGCGGGCTTGGCGACCGCGATGCCCGCTTCGACGTCGTCGGCGTGCGCTTCGACCGCGAGCCGCCCGAGGTCGAGCACGTCCCGGGCGCGTTCGACGCCGCGGGGTAGCCATGCTCGACATCCGGCTCATCCGTACCGACCCCGACCACGTCAAGGCCGAGCTGGCCAACGTCGGCGTGCCCGCGGCGCAGATCGACGAGGTGCTGGCCGCCGATCGCCGACGCCGCGAGGCGATCGCGGCGGTCGAGACCCTGCGCGCCGAGCGCACGGCGGCCTCGAAGGCGATCCGCGACACGAAGGACGCGGCGGCGCGCGAGGCCGCAATCGCGGCGCAGCGGACCGCCGGCGAGACCATCGCCGCCGCCGAGGCCACGGTCGCCGAGGTGGAGGCCGAGTTCCGGCGCCTGATGCTCTGGCTGCCGAACCTGCCGCATCCGGACGTGCCCGTCGGGCCCGACGAGAGCGCGAACCGGGTGGTCCGCGTCGAGGGCGAGCCGCCACGCTTCGACTTCACGCCGGTGCCGCACTGGGACCTCGGCCCACGGCTCGGCCTGATCGACTTCGAGCGCGGCGTGAAGATCTCGGGCACGCGTTTCTACGTGCTGCGCGGCATGGGCGCGCGGCTGCAGCGCGCGCTCATCACCTGGATGCTCGACCTGCACACGCGCGCCCACGGCTACGTCGAGATCTACCCGCCCGCCATGGTGAAGGGCGAGTGCCTGGTCGGCACCGGGAACCTCCCGAAGTTCGCCGACACGGTCTACCGCGACATCGAAGAGGACTACTGGTGGGTGCCGACCGCCGAGGTCCCGGTGACGAACCTCTATCGCGAGGAGATCCTCGACGGCGCAGCGCTGCCCATCCGGCACGTCGCCTACTCGCCGTGCTTCCGGCGCGAGAAGATGTCGGCGGGCCGCGACGTCCGCGGCATCAAGCGCGGACACCAGTTCGACAAGGTCGAGCTGGTCAAGTTCGTTCGCCCGGAGACGTCCGACGACGAGCTGCGCACGCTGCTGGCCGACGCCGAGGACGTGTGCAGGGGCCTCGGGCTCACCTATCGGGTCGTGGAGATGTGCACCGGCGACCTCTCCTTCACCGCGGCCAGGAAGTTCGACCTGGAGGTCTGGGCGCCGGGGTGCGGCGAGTGGCTCGAGGTCAGCTCGTGCTCGAACTTCCGTGACTTCCAGGCGCGGCGCGCCAACATCCGCTTCCGCCCGGCACCGGGCCAGAAGCCCGAGCTGGTGCACACGCTGAACGGCTCGGGGCTGGCGCTGCCGCGCGTGCTGATCGCGGTGCTCGAGACCTACCAGCGGGCCGACGGCAGCGTGGTCGTGCCCGAGGTGCTGCGGCCCTTCATGGGCGCCGACGTGCTCGCAGCCGGCGACCCGCACTGACGAGGCTGCGCCGTCATCGCGGACGCCCACGGGATCCCCTTCGAGCCCTTGCGCTGCGCGCTCGCTCCGGATGCCTCTGCGCGGTTCCGTGACACGGGCTGCCCGTGCTACCGTCCGCCAATGCGGCACGCGGCATCGACTGCCGAACGTACGAAGCCCATGACACTCGGGGAATGGGCGGCTCTCGACGGGGATGTCGAGGGCGAGCTGGTGGACGGGGTGCTGGAGGAGGAGGAGATGCCGAGCTTCCTGCACGAGATCGTCGTCGCCTGGCTCATTCGCACGTTGAGTGGCTGGGCCAGTCGGCGCCATGCCCTGGTGGCGGCGTCGGAAGCGAAGATCGCCGTGGGTGCCCGGCGCGGTCGGAAAGCGGACCTGTCACTCTATCTTGCCGATGCGATGCCGTCGCTGTCCGATGCGCTGGTCCGTGTCCCGCCGCACCTCGTGGTCGAGGTCGCCTCGCCGCGTCCACGAGACGTCCGGCGCGACCGCGTCGAGAAGCCGGCGGACTACGCGCGGGCCAGGGTGCGCTACTACTGGATCGTCGATCCACAGCTGCGCAGCCTCGAGGTCTTCGAGCTCGGCCGCGACGGTCGCTACGCCGTCGCCCTCACGGCGAGCCGGGGCCGTGTGCGCGCTCCGGGGTGCCCCGGTCTGGTAGTCGACCTCGACGCGCTGTGGAGGGAGATCGACGAGGCGGAGCGGGCACGGACGCGCGCTCGGCCCCGACGTCGCCGCTGAGGTGCGGCCGAGCGGACCGGAAGGACCGACAAAGCGCCTGTTCCGCGAAAGCTTACAGACCGCCGTCAACTCTAGAACAGGTTCGGCAGCAGCGGCGGACGGGCCGCCGAAACCTCTTCGGCGGCGATCACGTCGTAGAGCGACTGCCCGCCGACGCGCGCCTCGGGCACCAGCACCCCGGTGACCTCGACCCAGTCCCCGATGGCCTGCTCGACGGGGCTGCGGACGGTGACCAGGACGCGGCGCTCGCTGGCGTCGGCGATCTCGAGCACCGTCTCGCCGCCGACGTCCTGGCGCCGGGTGATCCGCCCCTTGACGGTCGTCTTCTGCTGGTAGTGCTGCTCGGGCCGCAGGTTGAGGTCGCCGATCGACGCCGCGCAGCCCGCGAGCGTCACGCCGAGCATCGCCGCCGTCACCGTCCGCCGGAGCCGCATGACCGGCGCGCGGCTACCACGCAGCGAGTCGAAAAGCAAAGCTGCGGCCCCAGGGCACGGCGGTTGACGGGCCCGGGCCGCGCCCGTAGACGAGTCGGATGCCGACACGCCTGCTCCTCGTCCTGGCCGCGCTTGCGCTCGCGCCCACGGCACGCGCCGCCGATGCCCCCGTCGCCGTGGTGGGCGGCGATCCCATCAGCCGCGAGCAGCTCGAGAAGCACGTCAAGCCGCAGCTCCTCGAGGTCGAGAACCAGCGCTACGAGGTGCTGAGCACGGGGCTCGACGACCTGGTCGCGAGCAAGCTCTTCGAGAAGGAAGCGAAGGCACGCAACAAGACCGTGGACCAGCTGCTGGCCGAGGAGGTCGCCGCGAAGGTCCCGGCGCCGAGCGATGCCGACGTGCAGAAGGTCTACGACGACAACAAGGCGCAGCTGGGCGGGCAGACGCTCGAGCAGACGAAACCGCGCATCGTCGAGTTCCTCAAGGAGCAGAAGGAGGGCGAGCGCCGCGAGGCCTTCGTCAAGGAGCTGCGGGCGAAGTACCCGACCACGATCAGCCTGAAGGCGCCGGTGGTCGAGGTGGCGACGGCGGGCCGCCCCGAGCGCGGCGGCGGCGAGAAGGCACCGATCACGATCGTCATGTTCTCCGACTACGAGTGCCCGTACTGCTCGCGTGCCGAGAGCACCGTGGCCGAGGTGACCAAGGCCTACGGCGACAAGGTCCGGCTCGTGTTCCGCAACTATCCGCTGCCCTTCCACGCCAACGCCCGCCCGGCTGCCGAGGCGGCCCTGTGCGCGAATGCGCAGGGCAAGTTCTGGCAGTTCCACGACAAGCTGTTCGCACAGCAGGCGAACCTGAACGCCGAGACGTACAAGAAGATCGCCGGCGAGGTCGGCCTCGATCAGGCCAAGTTCGAGCAGTGCGTGGCGAAGAACGAGTTCCGCGCGGCGATCGACCAGGACGTGGCCGACGCCTCCGCGGTGGGCGTCAGCGGGACGCCGGCGTTCTTCATCAACGGGCGCATGCTCTCCGGCGCGCAGCCGTTCGACAAGTTCAAGGAGATCATCGACCAGGAGCTGGCCGCGAAGGCGTCCTGAGGCCGCGCGCGCTCACAGGCGCAGCGAGCACTCCATGCCGTCGCCCAGGGCGAGCGTCAGCGAGCGGAAGCCGTTGGCCGGGTCGCCCATCCAGGCGACGTAGGGCTGCAGGTCGAACCAGAACGTGAACAGGTTGTCCGCCAGCACGATCGCGCCCGGCCGGAGCTGCGGCGCGAGCCGCTGCGCGACCGGCAGGTAGAGCTCCTTCCAGCCGTCCAGCAGGGCGAGGTCGACCGCCCCGCCGGCGTCGCGCAGGGTCTCGAGCGCGTCTCCCTCGCGCACCTCCACCAGGTCGGCGAGACCGGCGTCGGCGAGGTTGGCGCGCGCGGCGCGCACCTTGCCCGGATCGAGCTCCGAGCCGATGACCAGCCCGCCGCCGTTGTCCCGCACGCCGGCGGCCAGGTAGACGGTCGAGACGCCGACGGAGGTGCCGAACTCGACCACGCGCCGGGCGCCGAGCGCCCGCACCAGGGTGTAGGCGAAGAGCCCCTGCTTCGGCCCGAGCGGCAGGTAGAGGTCCTTGGCGCGCTCGCTCTGCTCGGCCGTGGACGCGACCCGTCGCAGCACGCGGTCGAGGACCATCTGCGTGCCCATGCGGACGATGGCGAGTCGCTGCCGGGACGCCTCCCCGTGCAGCCGTTCCAGGACTCCTCGGACCGCGGGGGCGTCCAGGCTGCAGCGGCCTGGGAGAACGGGCTGGACATCCACTCGGCACCTCCCTGGGCACGCGGGCTCGCCGCGGCCGCACCTCCGCCGCCTAGCGTCCCACCGTCGCGACGGCAAGGGCCCCGGATGCGCACGGGGGTTCGGATGCCGATGCCGGGCGGTTTACAGCCGGCGGGCGCGGCCGTATCTCTCGCCGATGCGCGCGATCGCGCTGCGGGTCGACGCCACGCCGCTCGCCCCGGCGGCGGCGCATGCGGAGGACGCCGTCCTGCTCGGGGTCGCGGCACGCGGCCGCTCGCTCCTGCGGGTCTACGCGCTCGGCGGCGACGTGGTATCGCTCGGGCGCTACCATCGCCGTCCCGCCGGCGCAGCCGGCGTGGCCCTGCACCGCCGCCGCACGGGCGGTCGCGTGGCCGCGAGCGGGGAGGGCTTCGCGCACGTCGCCCTCTACCTTCCCCACCGGGCCGCGCTGGTGGCGGACGATCCGCGCGCGCTCGCGCCCGAGCAGGTGCTGAACCGCTGCGTGCGCGGACTCCTCGGGGGGCTGGAAGCCCTCGGGGTGCCGGCCGCGTACCCGGGGCGCGACCTGGTCACCGCGCGCGGCCGGCCGCTGGCGGTCCTGGGGCTCGAGGTTGCGGCCAGCGGGGCGACGCTCGTCGACGCCATCGTGTCGCTCGGCCGCGACCAGAGCCTGCTCCCGCACCTGCTCGACCGCGCCGACCCCGAGGGCGCCATCCAGGCCGCGATGGTGCTGCCCGACCAGGTGGCTTCGGTGGCGCGTGAGACGGGCCGCACCCCCGGCCTGGCCGAGCTCGCCGCCGCCGTCCGCGGCGCGATGCTCGAGCGGCTCGGGGTGGCGTGCTCGGACGAGGGCGGTGGACAGCCCCTGGCCGGCGACGCAGGCGCGGACGACGGCTGGCTCGACGAGCGCCGTGTCCGCCCCGAGCTCTTCCGCCGCGTGCGCCTCGACACCATGCTGGGTACCCTCGAGGTGGATCTTGCGGTGGCGGCCGACGGGACGGTCGCCGGCCTGCAGCTGGTGGGCGACGTGCTCGCGCCCTCGACCGCCGTCGCCCGCCTGGAAGCCGCGCTCTGCGGTTGCCAACCGGACGTCGAGCGCATGCACGCCGCCATCCGCAGCGCCCTGGCCCCGCCGGATTTCCTCCTCGGTCTGCGCTCGCTCCGCGCGCTGGCCGAGGCGATCGCGCGTGCGTGCGGCTGAGCTGGCCGCCGGCCGCGCGGCCCCGTGGACCGCGGGGTCGCCGCCGTGCCCGTGTGCTGCTACCCATGTCCGGTGCCGGGCGAGCAAGACATCGACGCGAACGACGCGATCGACGCGATCGCGATGCGCGGCGCGGCCGGGGAGGGCGACCTGCGCCACCTCGTCGACTTCCTGGGCGCGTCGCGGAAGTCCGTCCAGCGCCGGGTCGCGCACCTCCTCGCGCGCCTTGCGCCCGGTCGCGACGACGTCGTAGCGCTGCTCCACGAGGCGGTCGCGGCGGGGCCGCTCAGGCGGCGGTGGGGTGCGGCCTACGCGCTCTCGCAGCTCGGGCCGCTCACGAGCGCGTGTGTGCCCTTGCTCGTCGAGGTGATGGGCGATGCCGACGGCGACCTCCGCTGGGCGGCGGCGACGCTGGTCGTGGGGATGGGCCCTGTGCCCGGCCTCCTCGCGGCGCTCCGCGCGCTGCTGGCGGACGGGACGCCGGCGCAGCGCAAGATGGCGCTCTACTGCCTGCGCGACCTCGGTGCGGCCGATGTGTGCCTGCAAGCCCTGCTGGAAGCGGCGTGCGCGGATGCCGATGCCGGCGTGCGCCTCGCCGCCATGTCGGCGCTCGTGCGGCTGGCGGGTGACCGGGAGGCCGCGGCGCGTGCGCTGGCCGGCCGGCTCGCTGACGCGGAGCCCGGCGTGCGACGCGCAGCGGCCGCGAACCTGGGGCGCCTCGGCACCGCCGGCGTGGCGACCCTCGAGGCGCTCGCGACCGCCGCACGCGATGCCGATCTGCCGCTCCGCCGGGCCGCGGTCGTCGCCCTCGGACGGCTGCGGGAGGCGGCGGCGGTCGACCCTCGCCTGGCGG
>Ga0209253_10002209_pt1 | contig 17249 bp, 14 predicted proteins | sample FrelakmetBRP12BR_FD_187145 | JGI IMG/M metagenome (GOLD analysis project Ga0209253, IMG submission 187145) | Freshwater lake sediment microbial communities from the University of Notre Dame, USA, for methane emissions studies - BRP12 BR (SPAdes)... | ecosystem: Environmental > Aquatic >...
GGACGACGTGGAGCCGCAGGCCGCCGCCAGGATCGCCACGACGAGGGCGGCCGCGGCCAATGAGCGCGGTCGAGCGCGCGAGCCGTGCGCGGGCCGAGGCGACTGGACGGACATGCCGGCCGAGGATACCCTCCCGGGCCGCAGCCGGGTGGCGTCAGGCCCGGCGGCGGCGCTCGCACGCCGGGGCGTGCCGCCGCGGCGCGCGCACGCCGGGGCGTGCCGCGGTAGGCTGGGCATCGACGCACCGTGCGGATCGCCACGGGCCACCGTTCGGCCGGCCCCGCGCCCCGCCACCCGCGAGGGAGCCCGATGACCGACCAGACCGAGCCCACGCTCCCCACCGCCGAGCCCCCCGCCGTCCCGCCGCGCCGCCGCCGGTCGCGCGCGGCCGCTGCCGCCGCTCCGGCCGAGCCGCCCACTCCCCGGGCTGCCGAGCCCGCCACGGGCTCGCTGGACGCCGTCGCCGTCGACCTCCTGGAGTTCGAGCGGGGCGCCATCGGCGGCGTCCGCGCCACCGACGTCAGCGCCCGGCTCGCGGCCGTCGGCGGAATCGCTGCCAATCATGCCTCGGTCGACCAGGGCTTCGTGAGCGGGATCGCTGCCCGCGAGGCCACCGTGCGGCAGGGCTATGTCAGGGGGATGCTCGCCCAGCAGGTCCACCTCGAGCAGACGCTCGTGCGCTCCGTCGTGGCGAACACCGTGCAGGCCGGGCCCTCCACCGGGATCGCCGTCGCCCTCGCCCGCCGGATCGACGGGGAGGCGAAGATCCTGCTGGACTGGCGGGGCGCCCTCGCCCTCGGCGCGACCCTGGGGGTGGCGCTGGTGGTCGTGCGGCTGGGCGGCGCCAGGCGCGGCTAGGGGCAGGCCGCCGCGCCGAGGCGTCGCCGACCGCGCCCCGGGCGGGTCAGCGCGCCGGCTCGACCGCGAAGCGCTGGGCGTCGCTGGCGACGAGCAGCTTCCGCTCGGCCACGCGCCGGCGGTAGACGTCGACCGTCTCGGCGGGGTCGCCCTGGAAGACGAGCTGCCCCTGCTCGAGGAGCATCCCCCGGTTGCAGAACTCCGTGACGTACGTCAGGTCGTGGGTCACGAGGATGATCGCCCGGGCGGTGGTCATCAGCTCGCGGATCCGCTGCTGGCTCTTCGCCCGGAAGACCTGGTCGCCCGTCCCCAGGACCTCGTCGAGCAGCAGGATGTCCGGCTGGACCGCGGTGGCGATCGAGAAGCCCAGGCGGGCCTTCATGCCCAGCGAGTACGTCCTGACCGGCGCGTCGATGAAGGCGCCCAGGTCGGCGAAGTCGACGATCGAGGGCACGAGATCGGCCATCTCGCGCCGGCTCAGGCCCAGGAACGCGCCAAGGAGGTCGATGTTGTCGCGGCCGGTCAGCTCGGGCTCGAAGCCGGCGCCCAGGGTGAGGAGGGTGGAGACCTTGCCCCGCACGTCCACCAGGCCTTCGCTCGGCTGCAGGATCCCGGCCAGGGCCAGCAGGAGCGTGCTCTTGCCGGCCCCGTTGGGCCCGATGACCCCGAGCGATTCGCCGTGCTCGACCGAGAACGAGAGGTGGCGGAGGGCCCAGAAGTGGGTGGTGGCCTCCCGGCTGCGCCGCAGCATCGACCCGAGCGAGCCCTTGAGCGTGGTGCGCTTCGTGAAGTTCAGGTTGTAGCGGACGCCGAGATCCCGGACGTCGAGCGCAAGCTCGCGGCCGTCGCCCTCGCTCACGAGAGGATCCTCGCGAACGCCGGCTCGGCCCGCTTGAAGGCGACGATGGCGAGGGCGAGCAGGATCGTGGACAGGCCGAGGACGCCGAGCAGCGGCAGCCAGTCCGGCGCGACGCCGCCCACAGACTCCTCCGTGCCGTAGAGGATCCGCCGGTAGCCGTCGAGGATGGGGGCCATCGGGTTGAGGCTCAGGACATTCTGGGCGACGGGCTGCTCCTCGAGCTGGTCGAGCGAGTAGAGCACGGGGGACATGTAGAACCAGAGCCGGACGACGTGGCGCAGGACGTTCTGGACGTCGCGGAAGAAGGTGTTCATGGCGGCGAGGAAGATGCCGAGGGCCAGGCTGAAGACGAACTGCACGGCCGCGATCGCCGGGAGCGCCAGGACCCACAACGACAGGCGCTCGGGATAGAGGATGTACAGGCCCGCCAGGGCGACGAGCCCGAAGGCGAAGCTGACGACCGCCGCGCACGCCCCGGCCGTCGGCAGGACGAGCTTGGGGAACTGCAGCTGGCGGATGAGCGACTGCCGGGAGGTGATCGACGTCGACGCCTCCGAGAGCGTCGAGGCGAACCACTTCCAGGGCAGGATCGCCGACATCAGGAAGAGGAGGATGTCCGGCGTCGTCCGCTGGAAGATGACGGCCACCAGGACCCAGTAGACGAGCATCTGGAGGACCGGGTCGAGGATCCACCAGAGCGTCCCGATCGCGGTGTCGGCGTGGGTCCGCTTCATCTCCGCGCCGACGAGGAAGCGGATCAGCCGCACCCGCGAGGTGAGGTCGTGGATCCCCTCGCGGAGGGTGCCGAACGGCCGTCGGCGGGCGGTGGCAGGGCCGGCCGGCACGGCCGCCCGCGGGGAGGTCTTCACGGGCTGGAAAGGGTAGCACCCGTCGGCGGCCCGTGCGGCGGGGCCGGCCGGGCTCAGACGACGCCGAGCCGCTCGTAGAGCGCGCGGTAGAGCTCCCCGTTGTGGGCCCAGGTGCGGTGCTCGAGGACCCAGGCCCGCGCGTTGGCGCCCAGCCGTGCCCGCTCCGCCGGTGCGTCGAGCAGCGGCTCCACGGCGTCGGCGAGCGAGACCGGGTCCTCGGGCACGAACGACACCCCCGTCTCGCCGTGCTGGACGATCTCCAGGAGCGCCCCCACGCCGCTGACAACCAGGCAGCGCTCCATGGCCATCGCCTCGTACGGCTTGAGCGGCGTGACCAGCTGCGAGACGCGGTCGTTCGTGCGCGGCACGACGAAGAGGTCGATCACCGAGTAGTAGGCGCCGACGGTGTCGTGGGGCACGCGGCCCGTGAAACGGGCGATCCCATGGTCGATGAGCCCCAGGGCGCGGGCGTGCTCCTCGAGGGCCCCCCGCTCCTCGCCGTCGCCCACGAGGAGCAGGCGGACGCGCCGGCCCCGGTCGCGGAGGATCCGCGTCGCGTCGATGAGGTGGACGATCCCCTCGTAGGCGACCATGCTCGAGATGTAGCCGAGGACGGTCTCGCCCCGCTCGAACCCGAGGCGGGCCGCGAGGGCGGTGTCGCGGGGCCGCGGCGCGAAGCGCGCGGGATCGACCGCGTTCGGCACCACGACCACCTTCTCGGGCGGGATGCCGCGGGCCACGATGTCGGCCTTCATCGTCTCGGAGAGCGTGACGACCGCGTCGGCGTCGGTCATGCATGCTGTCTCCACGGCTCGCCCCTTGACGTACCGGTCGGCCGTGGCGCCGTCGCCGGCCGTCCGCGAGACCCAGGTCTCCTCGAGGAAGCCCCGGACCTCGTAGACGACCCGCAGCGGGTAGCGCTCGCGGAGGGCGAGGGCGACCTGGGCGTTGGGGTGGTTGGTGGTCGGGTGGAGGACGGCCGGCCGGAGCTCCGCGACGAGGGCGTCGAGGCCGGCCGCCGTCGCGGCGGCCTGCACATCGGGCGCCCCGGAGAACGGCGTGTCCGGGCGGATCCGGTAGTACGGCACGCCCTCCACGCGCTCGCGCGCCGGCGCACCGACCCGGCCCTCCGTGAGCGGGAAGCCCGCCCGCGTGGCGAGGTGCGGGTCGAGCCCGACGGCCCGTTGGGCGAGGGCGATCTGCTGGGCCCGGACGGAGTAGCCGTTCTGGCGGTAGGGCAGCGAGTTGGTGAGAACGTGGAGCACCCGGCCGGCCGTCGGCGTCCAGCCCGTCCCGGCGCGGGCCGGGAGGCGCGGCCGCCACGCCGGGTCGAGGACGCGCAGCTCGGCCTCGGCACGCGCGACGATCAGGTGGCGGCGCCCGTGGTCCGAGGATCCGGTCAGCCCGCGGGCGAGCTCGATGGCCTCCTCGTAGCGCCCGGACGCCAGCGCCAGGTCGGCGAGCAGACGCTGACGCAGCTGCCCCTCCGGGAGCCGGTCCGCGATCGGAAGCGTCTCGTCCAGCCGGCCGACCGTCGCGGCGACCATCGCCAGGCGGAGGAGCGCCCGTGGCTCGGCGACCGCCAGGCCCCGGTGGAGGAGGTCCAGGGCATCCTGGGTCCGCCCCACCTCCCAGCGGAGCATCACCGCGCTGGGCCCCCAGACCGCGTGGCCCGGATCGCGCTCCGCGAGGCGCTCGACGATGGCCAGCGGCGGGCGCAGGGCCCGGTCGCGCAGCGCGGGCGAGGCACGCCCGCCCAGGCGGTGGAATGCCGCGAGCTTGCGGTTGCGGAGGATCGACCGGATCTCGCGGAGCGCGAGCGCGCGGTTCATGCCGGGGAGGCGGAGCCGCACCGGCCCGCCGTCGCCCGGCGGCTCGGGGGAGGGTGGTGCCATCTGCCCGACGGTAGCACAGGCCGTCCGGACGGACCGCCCGGCGGACCGCCCGTTGCGAGTCCCGTGAACGAGGGCGTGGGCCGGGCGAGCGGCGCCATGGGAGGCGGGCTCGCCCGTGCTAGGGTATCGGCCGTGTCGAAGACCCTCCCGGCCGCCGAGGCCGCCCCGGTGCGCCCGGCGCGCTTGTCGTGATCACCGTGACCCCCGGGCCCCGCCCGCTCGTCCACGTCGTGGGGGCCCGCCCCAACTTCATGAAGGCCGCCCCGGTCATCCGGGCCCTCGCCGCGCGCGGGCTGCCCCAGACGCTGGTCCACACCGGCCAGCACTACGACGCCGCCCTGTCCGACGTCTTTTTCCACGAGCTGGGGCTCCCCGAGCCCGACCTCAACCTCGGCGTCGGCTCCGGCAGCCACGCGGCCCAGACGGCGGCGATCATGGTCGCCCTCGAGGGCGCCTTCGCCGATCTCCGGCCCTCCCTGGCGATCGTCTACGGCGATGTCAACTCGACCACGGCCGCCGCCCTGGTGGGCTCGAAGATGGGCGTCCCGCTGGCGCACGTCGAGGCGGGCCTCCGCAGCTTCGACATGACGATGCCCGAGGAGGTCAACCGGCGGGTCACGGACATCCTTGCCGACCTCCTCTTCGCGACCAGCCCCGAGGCGATCGGCCACCTGGCCCGCGAGGGCGTGGCCGCGGACCGCATCCGCCTCGTCGGCAACCCCATGATCGACACCCTGCTGGCGAACCTCGACCGGTTCGATGCGGCGGCGCAGCAGGCCGCCCTCGGGATCAGCGTGCCGTACGCGGTGGCGACCCTCCACCGGCCGGCCAACGTCGACCGCCCCGAGGCGGCGCGACGGCTCGTGACGATGCTCGACGCGATCGCGGCACAGGTTCCCGTGGTTCTGCCGCTCCATCCCCGCGGCCGGCCGACGCTCGAGGCAGCCGGGCTCCGCGACGGCGTTCGGATCCGCGTCGTCGAGCCGCTCGGCTACGTCGACTTCCTCTCCCTGGTCCGGGGAGCCGCGGTCGTGGTGACCGACTCGGGCGGGATCCAGGAGGAGACGACCGTGCTGGGGGTCCCCTGCCTGACCGTCCGCCCCAACACGGAGCGGCCGATCACGATCAGCCACGGCACGAACCGCCTCGTCACCCCGGAGTCCGCCCCCGCCGAGGTGGCCGCGGTCCTCGGCGGGCTGTTCGTCCGCCCCGTCGAGCCGCCGCCCCTCTGGGACGGCCGGGCCGGCGAGCGGATCGCGGCGGAGATCGAGCGCTGGCTCGCCGCCCGCCCGGAGGGAGCGCCGACGGCGTGACGCGCGGCCGGCGACGGCGCCCGGTTGTCATGCTCGTCCACAGCTACTACGAGGAGGACCCGCGGGTCCGGCGCCAGGCCGAGACCCTCGTGCGCGCCGGGTGGCCGGTGGACGTCATCTCGCTGCGGCGCCCCGGCGACCCCGCGCGGGGCACCCTGGAGGGCGTGGCGATCACCCGCCTGGACGTCCAGCGCCACCAGGGCTCGCCGATCGCCACCTACCTCGCGGAGTACACGACGTTCCTGGCGCGGGCCACCTTCGCCCTCGCCCGGGCCCACCGGCGCCGCCGCTACGGCCTGGTCCAGGTCCACACGCCGCCCGACTTCCTCGTCGGTGCCGCGCTCCCGCTTCGCCTCGCCGGCGTCCCGCTCCTCCTGGACCTCCACGAGGCGACACCGGAGTTCTTCCGGTCGCGCTTCCCCGGCGCGTCGAACGCCATCACGATCGGCGGTCTCACCGTCGTCGAGCGCCTCGCCATCGGGGTCGCCAGCCGGGCCCTGTCCGTCACCCGGGAGCGCCACGAGCGGCTGCTCGCCCTGGGGATCCCCGCCCGGAAGGTCGACGTGATCCGCAACGGCCCCGTCCTCGCCCGCTTCGATCCCGCCGCCCATGTCCGCCGGCCCTTCATGGCCGACGGCGTCCTGCGCCTGGCGTACGCCGGCGCCCTGACCCCGCTCTACGCCCTGGAGGACGTGGTCGAGGCCGTCGCGATCCTGGCCCGCGAGCGCCCCGACCTCCCGGCCGTCCTCGATCTCTTCGGGCGGGGGGACCGCGAGGAGGAGCTCCGCGAGCAGGCGGCCCGGCTCGCCGTCGCCGACCGCGTGCGCTTCCACGGCCGCATCCCCCTCGACGCCGTCGCCGGCGCCCTCGCCGGCGCGGACCTCGTCCTCTCGCCGATTCGCCGGAACCGCTTCTCGGAGATGAGCCTCTCCACCAAGGTCTTCGAGGGCGCGATCATGGAGAAGCCGGTCGTTGCCGCCGACCTGCCCTCGGCGCGCGCCGAGTTCGACGCCGACATGCTCGCGTGGTACGCGCCCGACGATCCGGCCGACCTCGCCCGGGCCATGCTCCGCGTGGTCGACGACCCGGCCTGGCGTGTCGCAACGGCGGCGCGTGCAGCGGCCCGGGCCCGCGAGCTCGCCTGGGACGCGGAGGCGCCGCGCTACCTGGCCCTCATCGAGGAGCTGGCCCGCGACCGGCTATCCTCCTGACCGCAGGCAGGGGGCTTGCGCCACAGGAGGCGTCGTGGAACACGATCGGTCCATCGCGGTCATCGGGCTCGGCTACGTCGGGCTGCCGCTCGCCCTCGGGTTCGTGGAGGCGGGCGTCGCGGTCACCGGGATCGACGCCAGCCCGGCGCGGGTCGACGAGCTCAACCGGGGCAGCTCGCCCATCGAGGACATCTCGGACGCCCGCCTCGCCGCGGCGCTCGCGGCCGGCTTCCGGGCGATCGCGCCCGACCCGGACGCTGTCCGCGCCGCCGACGCCGTCTTCGTCTGCGTCCCGACGCCGGTGACGGCGACGCGGGACCCCGACCTCGGCCCCGTCCTCTCCGTGGCCGAGCTCGTCCGCGCCGGCCTCCACGCGGGACACCTTGTCGTCCTCCAGTCGACGACCTTCCCGGGCACCACGACGGGCCCGTTCCGGGAGGTCCTCGAGCGGGAGACCGGCCTCCGGGCCGGCACCGACTTCGACCTCGCCTTCGCTCCCGAGCGCGTCAACCCGGGCGACCCGGCAAGCTCGGGCAAGCTTGTCCCGCGCCTCGTCGGCGGCTCCACGCCGGCCGCCACGGCGCGCGCCGCGGCGCTCCTGTCGCACATCAACGACACCGTCGTCGAGCTCTCCTCGCCCGACGCGGCCGAGATGGCGAAGCTCCTGGAGAACGTCTTCCGCAACATCAACATCGCGTTCGTCAACCAGCTCGCCCTGCTCTGCGAGCGGATGGGCCTCGACGTCTGGGAGGTCATCGACGCCGCCGCCACGAAGCCCTTCGGCTTCATGAAGTTCACCCCGGGCCCCGGCGTCGGCGGGCACTGCATCCCGGTCGACCCCTACTACCTCTCGTGGCGGGCCCGCGAGTTCGACTTCACCGACCGCTTCATCGAGCTGGCCGCCGACGTCAACGTGGGGATGCCCCGCCACGTCGTGGACCTCGCGGCCGAGGCCCTCAACGACCGGGCTCGCTCGCTCAAGGGCGCAAGGGTGGGCGTCCTCGGGGTCGCCTTCAAGCCCGACGTGGGGGACGCGCGCGAGGCGCCGGCGGCCCACGTCCTGGCCGGGCTCCGCGAGCGGGGTGCCGAGGTCCGCTTCCACGACCCGCACATCGACCGCTTCCGCGACGCGAGCGGGCGCACCGACCCCTCGACGCCGCTCGACGAGCTGCTCGGCTGGGCGGACCTCCTCCTCATCGTCACGGCCCACCGGGCGATCGACTGGGACGCGGTCTACGCGCAGGGCGATCTCATCCTGGACACCGTGAACGCCTCGCGGAACCGCTCGCCGCGGCCGCGCCAGGTGCTGCGTCTCGGCGCCGGCTGGAGCGCCTGACCCGGCTCGTCAGCCGGCTGGCGCCGGGCGGCGGCGGCCGGGCGAGGATCCCGGCTCCGCGCGCGATCGTCAGCCGGCCGCCCCGACCCGCCGCCGCAGCTCCTCGACGAACGTCCGCGAGATCCCGGCCGGGTCGAAGCGGGCGGCGATCGCGCGCGCCTGGTCGCCCGGGCGCGAGGCGACCAGCTCCGGCGCCTGCCGCAGCGCGTCCGCCAGCCCGTCCCGATCGCCCGGCTCGTAGAGGATCGCGACCTGGTCGTCGAGGAGCTCCTCGGCCGCGGCGAAGCGCGGCGCCACGACCGGCAGGCCGAAGGTGAGGGCCAGGAGGAGGACCCCGGAGTTGAGCGCCTGCGTCCGGGTCAGCACGGCGACGTCGGCGGCGCGGTGGAAGTCCCCCACGACGTGGTCCTCGATGCGGCGCGGGAAGGCCGCGACGTCGGGCGTCACGGCCAGCTCGAGGAGGAGCTCCTCGGTGCCGGGCCCCCGCGTCACGGCGCCCGCGACCACCAGGCGGCGTGGCAGGGGCGGCGTCGCCGCCGCGGCCCGCCAGGCGGCGAGCAGGCCGTCGATGCCCTTGTACGGGCGGACGGCGCCGAACGCGAGGTAGACGAGCTCATCGGGCCAGAGGCCCAGCTCGAAGCGGGCCGCCTCGCGCGTCGCCGTGGCAGGGTAGACGCCGGCATAGCTGGGATGGGGGATCACGACGAGCCGGTCCGCGGGGATCTCGAACCAGGGCGCGGTCGCGGCCTGCGTGGAGGCGGCCAGGGCGTGGACCATGACCGCTCGCTCCACGACACCGCGGCGGACGGCCACGGCCTCGTCCTCGAAGCGGACGTCGTGGGGAAGCGCGTTGTGGATCGTCCAGGCGATCCGACCGCCCTGGGCGCGGAAGGCGTCGAGCCCGGCCAGGAAGGCCGCCGCGAGCTCGCCTGCCCGCGCGGCCGTCTCGGCGCGCTCGGTGACCCCGTTGAGCCAGTGCAGGTGGAGGACGGGCGTGACGCGGCCCCGCGCCGCCTCGGCGATCGCCTCCGCGTCGGCCGGGTCGGCGAGGGGCATCGCCACGATCCCCCGGCTCCAGCCCTCCCCGTAGAGGAGCCGCTGGAAGGGGTTCGTCCGGGCCGGGGGGTGGTAGAGGAGGAGGAGCGGGTCGGGGTGCCCCGTCGCCCCGAGATAGCGGATCGCCCGGATCCCCTCGAGGAGGGCCTCGGCGGCGCTCATCGGCGGGCCGCCTGCCGCCGGCCGGCCGCCCATCGCTCGCGCGCCCCGGCGTACGCGGCCTCGAGGCGCGGCACGGCCGCGGCCCACGAGCGCTCGCGGACGACCCACGCGCGCCCGGCGCTTCCGAGGGCGCGCCCCAGCTCGGGCGCGTCCATGAGGCGCTCCAGGCAGGCCACGAGCGCGTCGGCGTCCTCGGCGGCGAAGGCGAGGCCCCGCTCGTCGGGCGCCGCGATCTCGCGAAGGGCCGGGAGGTCGCTCACCACCAGCGCCCGCTCCATGGCCATCGCCTCGTAGGGCTTGAGCGGCGTGACGTGGCGGGCCGCCCGCTCCTCGCGGCGGGGGACGACGAACGCGTCGAGCAGGGCGTAGTGGGCCGGCACCTCCGCGTGGGGCACTGCGCCGGTGAAGACCACCGCCTGGCCGGCCCCGGCGAGGCGGGCCTGCTCCTCGAGCTCCGCCCGCCGCCGGCCGTCGCCCACGATGAGGCAGGTCGCGTCGCGGCCGCGGGCGCGCAGCCGGGCGGCGGCCTCGACGAGGAGCTCCTGGCCCTCGCGCGGGTGGTCGAGGTTGCTGACGTACCCGAAGACGAAGCCGTGCAGCCCCAGGCGCGCGCGCAGCTCCGGATCCAGCGAGCGGGGCGCGAACTGCTCCGCGTCCACCCCGTTGGGGACGACGAACACCCGCTCGGCCGGGATCCCGCGGGCCACGATGTCCTCGCGCATCGCCTCGGCGATCGTCACGACGGCGTCGGCCGCGGCCATCACCCGCGTGTCGGCGACGTGCCGCCGCCGGGCGACCTCGGCGTGCTCCGCCCCGGGGCGGCTGCTCCAGGTGGTCTCGAAGAACGAGCGGACGTCGTAGACGAGCGGCAGGCCGTGGTGCTCCCGGAGCGCCAGGCCCACGAGGGCGATGTCGCAGCCGCGCAGCCCCGACGCGGCGTGGAGGATCGCCGGCCGCTCGGCGCGGACGACGCCGGAGGCGAGCCAGGCGAAGTCCTCCAGGTAGCGGTCGAAGGGGACGTCGGCGGGGTAGGCGGCGCCGAGGTCCAGGCGATGGACGCGCGTCCCCTCCACCGTCTCCACGGCGGGCGCGACCCGGCCGGCCGACCGGGGGAAGCCGAGGGCGGTGACGGCGAGCGGGTCGAGCCCCGCCCGGCGCAGGGCGGCCATCGTGTGGTGGCTGCGGAGGGAGAAGCCGGACTGGCGGTCGGGCAGCGATTCCTTGAGGATGTAGAGGATCCGGCCCGGCGCGGCCGGCTCGATCGGCTCGGCGGGACCCGGGATGCGCGGCAGCCACAGGGGGTCGCTCTCGCGCAGCATCCCCACCAGCCGGCGGTCCAGGTCGGCCCGCTCCGGTGTGTCCCCGATCCGCCGCAGCTCGCGGAGGGCGGCCAGGCTGGCCGTCGGCTCGCCCGATCTCAGGAGCGCCACGTGGCGGATCTCGTGGGCGGCGATGGTGCGCGGGTGGGTTGCCAGGATCTCGCCGGCGACGGCGACGGCGTCCGCGGGACGATCCTCGTCGAGGGCCCGCCGGGCCTCCACCAGCAGGCGCGGGTCCAGCGGCGGCTCGCCCTTCCGGGTCCGCCACGATTCGGGCGGCCGGCCCGTGATCAGGTCCTTCACCGAGCGTCCGACGGCGAGCGCGGCGGCGTCCCGCGGGGCGGGCAGGAGGCCGACGGCGCGGCGGACCGCGCGTCGCACCGGCGAAGGTGGCCGGGGCGCGGGCGGCCGGGGCGGGAGCGGCGGGGTGGGATCGTCCACCAGCGACTCCCGTCAGCGCCGGCGGAGGACGAGGTTGGCGAACGTGTACTGCAGGCCCATGCGCTCCCAGCTCACGACCCGCTCGGAGCAGCGGAGGTCGAGCGGGCGCTCCGGCTCCAGGCCGTGCCCGGCGGCCATCTCCACCCAGGCCGCGAGGTCGCGGGGGCCGAAGATGCGGACCGGCCCGCCGTACGCCTCCAGGCCGGCGACGTCGACCGGGTCGCACCAGAAGTCGGTCGAGGTGACGAGGATGCCGCCCGGACGCAGCAGCCGGCTCGCCTCGGCCAGGTAGCGCTCGATGTCCACCCCGTGCTCCACGACGCTCAGGCAGGCGATCGCGGCGAACGACCGGTCCGGGAACGTCGTCGCTGTCAGGTCCATCGGCTCGTAGCGGATGGGCCCCTCGCGGATCGGCGCGTCGAAGACGAGGTCGATCCCCACCAGGTCGCGGTACTCGTAGAGGGCCAGCCACGGGAGGAGCCGCGAGTAGCGGGGAGCGCCCATCTCCAGGACGGGGTCGACGGGATGCGTCCCGGCGAGGATCGCGCCCAGGGCGACGAGCAGGTCCCAGTTCTTGGGGTGGTCGTTGTGCGGCGGCAGCCCGCAGCGCACGATCTCGGCGACGGCCAACTCCGCCTGGGACCGGTCGACGAGGGCCCGGTTGACCCAGGCATCCCACCGTGCGTCGGGACGGGACGGCGGGAACGAGGCGCCCTGCTTCGCGAGGCGGCGCCAGAATCCCGGGTCGCGGTCCCAGCCGACGCGCCGCTCGAAGCGCTGCCGGGGGGTCGGCGCGATCGACCGGCGCAGCCGACGCGCCTGGGTGCGGACGACATTGACGACGTTCATGGGCCCTCGTCAGCATCCGTGGCCGGCCCTCGTGGCTCCGGCCCGCCACAGTATCGCCGGTGGCGGCGGGCTGCGCGGCCCGGCTCCTGCCGCGCGGCCCGGGTCCTGCCGCCCGGTGCGGTACGATGCGCCGGGCCCGCCGCCCCACCGTGGCTGCCCCGAGCACCCAAACCCGAACCGACCAGAGGCACCATGACCTTCCGCGCTCGCCCGACGACGCGGACCAGCCGCCGCAGCGGCCACGAGTCCGACGCTCGCCGGAACCTCTACTTCAACATCGGCTTCGGCGCCGTCGTCGTCCTCGCCGTCCTCCTCCTCGTCGGCGCCGGCGCCGCCAGCTGGTACGACGAGCACCTCGCCCCGGTGGCCCGGGTCAACGGCGAGACGATCACCAAGGACGCCTTCCGCGACCGGGTGGCCGTGGACACATTCCGCCTCGACACCCTGGAGTCCCAGACCCGCGAGAAGGTCAATGCCGGCCGGATGTCGGCGGCACAGGGGCAGCAGCTCCTCAACTACATCGCGGAGCAGAAGCAGCAGGTCCCCAGCCAGGCCTACGAGAACGAGATCGACACGACCCTCATCCTCCAGCTCGCGCCGCAGGAAGGGGTGACGGTCACCGACGCGGACATCGACGCCCAGATCACCGAGGACGCCACCACGCCGGAGAGCCGCCACACGTACATGATCACGATCGTCCCCGAGACGAGCGAAGGCGCCACCGAGCCCACGCAGGCCCAGAAGGACGCCGCGAGGAAGAAGGCCGAGGGACTCCTCGCCGACCTCGAGGGGGGCAAGACCTGGGAGGAGGTCGTCGCGGCCTCCGGCGACGCGAGCGCCGCCGAGACGAACGGCGACCTCTACTTCATCGAGGAGGGCTCCACCGCCCCGGACACGGCGTTCGTCGAGGCCATCTTCGCCCTCGAGGCGCCCGGCTACACCGAGGTCGTCGAGGGGGTAGACGGCGCCTATCGCATCGGGCGCATGACGGAGATCTACGAGGAGGTCGTCAATCCCAACTACCTCCAGGAGGCTGCCGACGCCGGTGTCTCCGAGGAGGCCTACCGGCGGGCGGCCAGCTCCGTGGTGGCACGCGACGAGATCGAGGCCCAGATCCTCGCCGAGGTGGTGGACAAGCCATCCGAGCAGCGCCGCATCGCGGAGATCTCGATCGAGGCCAACAATGGGACGGAGCCCGCCCCCGGCGCCGTCCTGGTGAAGCACCTCCTCTTCTCCCCGAAGGACGATCCCGGCGGGGCGTCCTCGCTCGCCGCCGACGACCCGGCCTGGGCCGCGGCAGAGGAGGAGGCGAAGAAGGCGCACGAGGAGCTCGCGGCCGGGACGGCACGCTTCGTCGACCTCGCGCCCGGGAGCGACGACGCGACGTCGGCCGCCCAGAACGGCTTCCTGCCGTACTTCGCACAGGACGACCCGAGCGCCACCCTCGATCCGGCCTTCGCGGCCGCGATCTTCGCCGAGGGCCTCCAGCCGGGCCAGCTCCTGGCGCCGGTGAAGTCGGCCTTCGGCTGGCACGTCATCCAGTTCGTGACGTCCGAGGGCCCGACCGCCCGGTCGCAGGAGCTGATCGCCGAGGCGTCGGCGCCCGGCGCCGACTTCGCAGAGCTGGCCGCCGAGCACTCCATCGCCTCGTCGGCGGTCGACGGCGGCGACCTGGGGTGGGTAGCCCGCTACCAGCTCGCGAAGGCGACCGAGGACGTGATCTTCGCGACCCAGGCGAACGCCGTCTCCGACACGGTCGCGGACGGCGGCCTGACCTTCTACAGGGTCAACGAGATCGCCACCCGGGCGCCCGACGAGCAGCAGGCCCAGGACCTCCGCGACAACGCGTTCTCCAACTGGTACCTGGGCATCAAGGACGACCCCGAGCAGACGACGATCGAGCGGCTCCTGGAAACCGCCCCCGCCGGCTGAGCCGAGGGTCGCGTGCTCGATGCCCTGCTCGCCGAGGCGCGCCTCCGCTGGGGCCTCGACCCGGCCGACGGCGTTGCCGTGGTCCCCGCCGAGCGCCTGGTCGCCGTCCCGATCGAGCCTTCGCGGCCGACGCTCCTCGTCCCGCTCGCCGCCCTGCGGGCCGCCGCGCCGGCGGAGCCGCCCGTGCCCCTCCCCGGCCGCCACGGCCCGGCCGGCCGCGACGCCCTCGCAGTCCTGCGCCGTCTCTACCCCGCCGACCACCCGGTCGGTCGCTTCGGCGTGGCCGGGGGGACGACCGTCGGGGCCCTCGTCGACGCCGACCTGGCGGCCCCGCTCTACCTGGCCCCGCTCGCCCCCGAGCTCGCCGCGGCCTCGCCGTGGGGCATGCCCTGGATCTCGAACCGCCTGCGGGCCCCCGACGGCTGCCCGTGGGACCGCGAGCAGACCCACGAGTCTCTGCGCAACCACCTTCTCGAAGAGGCGTACGAGGTCTACGACGCCCTGGCCGAGGGCGCCACGCCGGAGCTCGCCGCGGAGCTCGGCGACCTCTGGCTGCAGGTCGTCCTCCATGCCCAGCTGGCCGCGGAGGCCGGCGTCTTCGACCTCGCCGACGTCCAGGCCGCGATCGCGGGCAAGATCGTGCGCCGCCATCCGCACGTGTTCGGCGATGCGCAGGTACGAACGGCCACCGACGTCAACCGCCAGTGGGAGCGGATCAAGCAGGCGGAGCGCGCGGCCGAGGCGGCCGCCGCGGCATCTTCCGACGAAGGGACGCCCGCGCCGCCGAAGAGCGCCCTCGAGGGGGTGAGCCGCTCGATGCCGGCGCTGGCGGCCAGCCAGGAGATGCAGGAGCGGGCCGCCCACCTCGGCTACGACTGGCCGTCGGTGGAGGGGATCCTGGGCAAGGTGGCCGAGGAGCTCGGCGAGCTGGCCGCGGCCGAGGGGTCCGCGGCCCGGGCGGAGGAGCTCGGCGACCTGCTCATGGTGGTCGTCAACCTGGCCCGCCACCACGACGTGGAGGCAGAGGCGGCCCTGCGGGCGGCCAACGAGAAGTTCCGCCGCCGGTTCGGGGTCGTCGAGCGCCTGGCGGCGGCGCGGGGCGTTGCCCTCCGCGACCTCTCCTTCGCCGAGCTCGACGAGCTGTGGGACGCGGCGAAGGCCGAGCTGGCGCGCCAGAATGGGGCCGGGCCGTCCGCGCCCGGCGCGCCCGCGCCGCGGCCGGCGGAGGGGTCAACGGACGAGGTGGCGCCATGACGATCGGGAACCGGGGCTCGGCCGTCCGTCCGTCGGGGCGCCGGCCCGACGAGCTGCGGCCGGTGACGATGACGCTCGGCGTCCAGAAGTGGGCAGAGGGCTCCTGCCGGATCCGCGTGGGCGACACGGAGGTCCTCTGCGCCGCCACGATCGAGGACCGCGTCCCGCCCCACCTCCGGGGCAAGGGGAGCGGCTGGGTCACCGCGGAGTACTCGATGCTGCCGCGTTCCACCGCGGAGCGGACCCAGCGCGAGGCGACCGCCGGCAAGATCGGCGGCCGGACCCACGAGATCCAGCGCCTCATCGGGCGCTCGCTGCGAGGCGTGGTCGACCTGGCGCGGCTCGGAGAGCGGACCGTGACCGTCGACTGCGACGTGCTGCAGGCCGACGGCGGCACCCGGACGGCCAGCATCACCGGCGGCTACGTGGCCCTCGCGGCGGCGCTCATCACGTACGGGATGGAGCGGCTCCTCGTCGGCAAGGTGGCGGCGGTGTCGGTCGGAATCCACGAGGGGGTCGCGCTCCTGGACCTCGACTACGCGGAGGACCGGGTCGCCGAGGTCGACTTCAACGTCGTGGGCACGGACGCCGGCGCCTACGTGGAGCTGCAGGGGACGGCGGAGGGCAAGGCCTTCACCCGCGACGACCTGGCGCACCTCCTCGACCTCGCGGGGGCGGGCCTGGGGACGCTCTTCGAGGCCCAGGCGGCCGTCCTCGCCACCGTGAAGCGGTGACCGGGCCCGCGACCGGCTGGCGCCCTTGCCTGCTCGTCGCGACCCGCTCGCGGCACAAGCTCGCGGAGCTGCGGGACCTCCTTTCTCTCCACCACGCGGAGCTCGTCGACCTCGATGACGTGGGAATCGCCGACGAGGCCGAGGAAACGGGGGGATCCTTCGCGGCCAACGCTGCGCTCAAGGCGCGCTTCTACGCCCGCCGCTCCGGGCTCCCCACGCTCGCCGACGACTCCGGCCTGGAGGTCGATGCCCTCGGCGGCGGGCCGGGGGTGCGAACCCGGCGATACGCCGGCGAACAGGCGACCGACGCGGACAACAACGCGAAGCTCCTGGTGGCGCTGGCGGACCTGCCGCCCGAGCGTCGCGCCGCCCGGTACCGCTGCGTGCTGGCGCTGGCCCTGCCCGACAGGGCCGGCCCCCGCGCAGGGCTGCCGGTGACGATCACCCGGGGCACGTTCGAGGGGCGGATCGGGACGGTCCCCCGGGGGGCGAACGGCTTCGGCTACGACCCGATCTTCGAGCCGGCCTCCGAGCCGCCCGGCGGCGCGACCGTCGGGGAATGGCCCCCCGAGCGCAAGCAGGCCGTCTCCCACCGCGCCCGGGCCGCGCGCCGCATGGCCCCGATCCTGGCGCGCCTCGGGTTCTGAGGGCCGGCGCGCGGGCGCGAGGCGCCCGGCCGGTGCCCCGGCGCCGCCGTTCACGGCCGCCGCCGGCCGCGCCGCCGGCCGCCACGATTTCCTCGCCATTGCTGGCTCCGTGAGCACTAACGGAGTCTCCGGCCCGCCGACCCGGGTCTGGGCGCCGCCGGCCGCCACGATTTCCTCGCCATTGCTGGCTCCGTGAGCACTAACGGAGTCTCCGGCCCGCCGACCCGGGTCTGGGCGCGAACAACCCTCCTCAATGCGCCACTGGGAGCGCACAGGCGAGGAAACCGGCGCGTCTCGAGGCGCGGGTGCTGGCTTGCGAGGGCCGAGGAAGCACCAGATCCCGGCTAGTGATCACGCGGACGTCATCGACGAGGAAACCGCCGGGAACCCTGACCGGCCGGGGCACCTCGAGCCGGCCGTGACGCCGGCCGCGGACTTCCGACCGGGCCGCGGGAACCCTCGCAGGCCGCGGACTTCCGGCCGGGGCACCTCGAGCCGACCCGGGCAACCCCGC
>Ga0209253_10002210_pt1 | contig 17249 bp, 16 predicted proteins | sample FrelakmetBRP12BR_FD_187145 | JGI IMG/M metagenome (GOLD analysis project Ga0209253, IMG submission 187145) | Freshwater lake sediment microbial communities from the University of Notre Dame, USA, for methane emissions studies - BRP12 BR (SPAdes)... | ecosystem: Environmental > Aquatic >...
CGCCGAGCGTTACGCCGACGAAGACAAGCAGCGGCGCGAAGCGGCGCAGAAACTCAACGAGGCCGACGCCGCCTGCTACGAAGCGGAGAAAATGCTGGCCGAGTTCAGCAACAAGCTGACCGACGAGGTGAAGAAAAAGATCGAAGAGGCGCTCAAGTCCACGCGCGAGGCATTGGCCAAGAAAGACGCCCGGCTCGCCACCGAGCGCGCCGAGGTGCTGAAGAAGGCGCTCAAGGAAGGCGGCACCATCATTTACGCGCAGACGCCCGGCGCCTACAAGGCGCGCCCCGGCCCGCAACCTCCGCCGGAAACGGGCACGGGCGGAGAGCCTCGTCCGAGCGGCGCCGGTCCGCGCGGACGGGTGGTGGACGCCGATTACAAGGAAACCGGCCAAGGCTGAGCAGCATGCATGGCCACCACCGCACAACGCGATTACTACGAGGTGCTGGGCGTCGCGCGTGACGCCGACGCCAAGGCGATCAAGGATGCCTTCCGCACACTTGCGCTTAAATCTCACCCGGACCGCAACAAGGCAGCGGACGCCGAAGAGCGCTTCAAGGAAATCGCCGAGGCCTACGCGGTGCTGTCCGATCCGAAGAAGCGCGCCGACTACGACGCGCGCGGCTTCGCCGGCGTGGCCGGTTTCACGCCCGAGGACCTGTTCGCCGGCATCGACTTCGGCGACATCTTCGGCGAGGCCGGCTACGGGCTTGATTTCGGGTTGGGCGGCGGGCTGTTCGAGCGCCTGTTCGGGCGGCGACGGGCCGGGCCGCAACGCGGCCAGGATCTGCAAGTCGAACTGGTGCTGCCGCTCGAGAGCATCGCGCGCGGCGGCGAGGAAACGGTGCGCTACACGCGCCCGGTTGCCTGCGCGCGCTGTCACGGCAATGGTGCCGAACCCGGCAGCGCGCCGCGCGCCTGTCCCGCCTGCGGCGGCAGCGGCCGCAAAGTGGTGACGCGCGGCGAGCAGCGCGCCGAGACCGCCATCCGCTTTCAGCAGATATCGATCTGCCCGGACTGCGACGGGCGTGGCACGATCATCGACAGGCCGTGCCGCGAGTGCCGCGGTGCCGGGCGCGTGGAGAAGGACGAAAGCCTCAAGGTAAGCATCCCGCCCGGGGCCGATGAGGGCATGGCGCTGCGTATCCCGGCGCACGGTCTGCCAAGTGCCGAATCCAAGGGTGCACCGGGTGATCTGTATGTGATCGTCGCGAGTGCGCCGGATGCGCGCTTTGCGCGCAGCGGCGCCGATCTGTGGCGCAGCGAGACGCTCGGCGTCGCCGACGCCGTGCTCGGCACCACGCTCAAGGTGCCGACCCTCGACGGTGCGGTTGAAGTCACAGTGCCGGCCGGCACGCAGCCGGGCGAGGTGCTGCGCCTGCGCGGCAAGGGGTTGCCGGTGTTCGGCGCGCGCGGCCACGGCGATCTCAACCTGCGTATCGAAGTGAAAATTCCGGAACGACTCACGGCCGAAGAGCGCGCCCTGTACGAAAAACTGCGCGCGCCGCCCAAAGTCTCACGCCGCAGCCGGCCGGTCTGACGGGTTTAAAACATCGGCTTTGATAATTGTCAAAGCCCGCATTGGCTGTGGAATTTAAGCTTTGGCTCAAGCGGCTACACCGTCGCCGGTAATCAGGACATCAGCCATCTGCTTTCTTCATTCACCCACAAGGAGACGCGACCATGGCCGAGGAAAAAAAACAGGAACTCCAGAAGGCGGCGCCGGCGCGGGCGCTCAGCTCGTTCGAGGAAATGGACCGCATGTTCGACCAGTACTTCCGGCGCGGTTGGATGCGCCCATGGCGCTTCGAGTGGCCGAGCTTTCCCGAACTGGCCTTGCCGGAAATGAAGCTGCCGAAAGTGGACGTCGTGGACCGCGAGGCCGAGGTGGTGATCAAGGCCGAAATACCGGGCGTGGAGAAAAAGGATCTCGACATCTCGGTGGGCGAGGACAGCGTCACCATCAAGGGCTCGACCAGCCATGAGGAGAAGGAAGAGAAAGGCGATTATTACCGGCGCGAGATCTCGCGCGGTGCCTTTCTCCGCACCGTGGCGCTGCCCGCGACCGTGGATGGCTCCAAGGCCAAGGCCAGCTTCAAGGACGGCATGCTGGAGCTGACGCTGCCCAAGACCGAGAAGGCCAAGCGCCACAGCGTGAAAGTGGACTGAGGCGTGCGCCTCGGCGTGGAGCCATGCCTCGGCATGCCGGGGGCCATTTCATTCCGGCACACCGCGACTGAAGGCTATCAGGGTACGTCAGCGGTGCGGGGTCAGTCCTGCTTAGTACAACCGCGTACGGGCGTTGTGGCCGGGTTAGCCATGCAAACTCGTTTCCGGCGGTTGCTAGTGATCATGCGCCGCATCAGATTCCGCGCGACGCACCGGCGCGACTACAGTCAGGCGCGCACCCGAGTCAAAGCGCAGTTGCAGCGTGACGCTCATGCCGGCAGCGAGCGCACGCCGCGGTCGATGCAGCATGAGGTGGTAGCCGCCGGGCGCGAGCTTGACCACGGCGTGTGCCGGGATCGGCAGCGTGTCGAGTGCGATCATGCGCGCAATGCCATCGCGTATCTCGGTGGCGTGAATCTCGACCCTGGCGAAATCCGGGCTGAGCACGGCGACGAGTTTGTCGGCCTTCGTTCCCGGATTTTCCAGAGCGAGATAGGCGGCGAGTACTTGCGCGCCCGGCGGTGCTTCGCGCACCCAGGCATCGCGTGCCACGACTGTGCCGTCGGCGACCGCAGCCAGGCAGGTCATCATCAGCATGACAGCCGCCACAAAATGTCTGGACCGTAGCATCAGTTCCCCTTCAGCCGTTGCAGACCCTGCGCCAGGCGCGTGGCATCGTGCGGGCCGGCGAATAATGCGCGCAGGCGCGCCTCGGGATCGAGCAGAAATATCGCCGCGCTGTGGTGTACTTCGTAACTGCCATGGCGCGGCTTGCCGATTTCATAATAGGCGCCGAGCGTCCGGGTCAGACGCATCAACTCGTCATGGACGCCGGTTGCGCCGATGAACTCCGGATGAAAGTAATGCAGGTAGCGACCGAGCGTGGCGCTGTTGTCGCGCTTCGGATCGACCGAGATGAATACATATTGAATTCCGCGCTCCGTGCCGCCGGCGATTTTCTGCACGTCGCGCATGACCACGAGTGTGGTCGGGCAAATGTCCGGGCAGTGGGTATAGCCGAAGAACACAAAACTCCATTTGCCCTGTAAACGTGCGAGGTTGAATACCTGATTATTCTGATCATGTAAGCGGAAATCAGGCAGACTTGAGGCCGGTGACAGCACTGTCATGCCCTCAATCGCGACAGCGCGTGCCGGATCGCGGAAGGTTCGACCGGCAAGGACACCGACTATAAGTATCACGCCGAGGGCGGCGGCGAGCGTTAAAGAGATCAACGCGTTACGCGTCACCATGGCTGCTCTTCGGTTGTGTTGTGTGTGGCGCCGGATGCAGACGGCACGTTCCAGAAGCTGAACTACAATCATACGTGGAACAGCGCACCGGGCATACTTGATCTAGATCAAAGGATTTCCGGCGACACTGCTCTTTAATCTGCGCGGGAGCGACAAAACGCCGCAATCGCGGCGCCGTCCGACAACAACGAGGGCTCAGACCATGTCGAACAATAGAGAAGACGAAAAGGTGCCGGTGATGCAGCGTGTGCTCGACAATCCGTTTCTGCTGCTGTTTCTGGGTGTCACCATGCCTACGGTGTTCTATATTCTCTGGGGCGTGATGGAAATCGTCACTATTCCCCTGGCCAAGTAACTGACACCGAGGAGAGAGCTATGAGCGCATTATTGCCACCCAGCCGACCGATCTGGTGGAACCAGCCTTTGGACCGCGTGGAAGGAACGTGGATCGTCGTCGCCCTGCTTTGGTGCCTGATCATGTTCTTCATGATGCCGTACTGGCATGTGTTCGGAAAACAGAACACACCGGGTGAAGCCTATCGCATCACCCCGGCGGCCTTCCAGGCGAAGGCGCAGGCAGTGGTGGACAAGTACACGGTCCGCACCGAGGGCAATGGCCAGTTCCCGGTGGTCAAGCCGCCGGCCGGCAGCGATATCTACCTGATCGGTCGTCTGTGGCAGTGGTGGCCGATCTATGAGCTGGACAAGAACCAGACTTATCGCCTGCATATCTCATCGATGGACTGGCAGCATGGTTTCTCGCTGCAGCCGGACAACATCAACCTGCAGATCAGCCCGGGCTACGACATGGTCGTGACGGTGAAGCCGGACAAGAGCGGCACGTACGCCATCATCTGTAACGAATACTGCGGCATCGGCCACCACACCATGGTCGGCCGGATGTACATCGTCGACAATAAATAGGGGAGCAGAACATGGCGAACACCACTGAATACCGAATCTGTCCAGACAGCGGTCTGCAGTTCCACAAACCGGCCGAGAACCTGATGAAGGCGAACGCGGTTGCCGGCGTCGTGTTTCTGCTGATCGGCGGCATACTCGCGCTGCTGGTCACACTCACGCGCTGGCCGGCCGTGCACCTGCTGCCGGCCGACATGTTCTACCAGTCGCTCACCGCGCACGGTCTCGACATGCTGGTCTTCTGGATCATTTTCTTCGAGATCGCGGTTTTGTATTTCTGCTCGTCGACGCTGTTGCGCTGTCGATTGGCGACGCCACGCTGGGCGTGGCTCGGGTTCGCACTGATGCTGATCGGCGCGGTCACGACCAATGTCGCCATTCTGCGCGGACGTTCGAGCGTGATGATGACCTCGTACGTGCCGATGCCGGCTGAGCCGATATTTTATCTTGGCCTGATCCTGTTTGCGGTCGGTGCCTTGATCGGCTGCTTCGTGTTTTTCGGCACCCTGGTGGTGGCCAAGGCGGAACGCACCTATGAAGGTTCGATCCCGCTCGTGACTTTCGGCGCGCTCACTGCCGCCATTATCGCGATTTTCACCATTGCCTCGGGCGCAATCATATTGATCCCGACGTTCCTGTGGTCGATCGGCTACATCAGTTACATCGATCCGCTCATGTACCGCACCATCTGGTGGGCATTCGGCCATTCGTCGCAGCAGATCAATGTCGCGGCGCACGTGGCCGTGTGGTATGCGATTGCCGCCATCGTATTCGGCGCCAAGCCGATGTCGGAGAAGGTCAGCCGCGGGGCATTCCTGCTGTACATCCTGTTCCTGCAGCTGGCCTCGGCGCATCACATCCTGGTGGATCCGGGCATCAGCTCCGAGTGGAAGATCTTCAACACCAGCTATGCCATGTACCTGGCGGTGCTCGCCAGCATGGTGCACGGCCTGACCGTGCCGGGTTCGATCGAGGTGGCGCAGCGCCAGAAGGGCTTCAACAAGGGCCTGTTCGAATGGATCCGCAAGGCGCCATGGGGTAATCCGGTATTCTCGGGCATGTTCCTGTCGCTCATCATCTTCGGTGTGCTGGGCGGCATCTCGGGCGTGGTGATGGGCACGGAGCAGATCAACATCATCATCCACAACACCATCTATGTGCCCGGTCACTTCCATGCCACGGTCGCGACCGGCACCACGCTGGCGTTCATGGCGCTGACCTACTTCCTGATCCCGATCCTGTTCCGGCGCGAGATGATCATGAAGGGTCTGGCAAAGTGGCAGCCGTACATCTTCGGTATCGGCATGTCGGGGGTGGCGCTGTTCCTGATGGGTGCCGGTACGCTCGGTGTGCCGCGCCGTCACTGGGACATCAGTCTCGCCAATTCGGTCCTCGGGTATGAGTTCCCGGGTTCGGCCGGCATGTTGTTGGCGCTTGCCGCCATCAGCGGTGTGCTGGCGATCATTGGCGGCGGCATCTATATCCTGATCACGGTTGGCTCGCTCCTCCTGGGCAAGAAGCTTCCGGGCCGGGATTACAACGCCAAGCCGACTCCGGTCAAACAGCCGGTGGCCACGGCCATCGAAAGTCATGGCGGGATCGGTGTTGGCGGTTTCGCAGCGCCGGGCACGCTGGTGTTCGCCTTTATTTTCCTGGCACTGTTCGTGGTGTACTACTTCATTAACTGGAAGTATCTGTCTTCAGTCTGGCCGCTCAGCTGAGGCCATCAAGGGGACCCGGGGCGGCTTTGTCGCCCCGGGTCGTTTTGGCCCAGTAACAGCCTGAATTCATCAGAGAATCAACTATGTGACCGCCCCACAAGATTGCTTGCTGCGACGTAGCAGACCGGTTTTTCTGATTCCCTGGAGAAACAGGAATTCTGCATTCTTCGAGCCCTGGTGCCTTTACGGCGAGATGTCTTTAAAGCATGGAGCCTTTCTTTAATGCACACAGCTCATCGTGAACCCGCCGACAATATCGCACGCACCTCATCTATGAGCCTGCTGCGCCAATTACCGAATATTCTCAAGCTGCGTATCGGCGTTTCGATCGCATTCGCGGCGCTCGCCGGCTATGCCGTGGCGCCCGGTCCGTCGCTGGCTGTCTGGCAGATCGTGGTGCTGGGACTCGCCGTGTTCCTGTCCTCGGCAGCGGCTGGCGGATTCAACCAGTATGTCGAACGTGACCTCGATCAGCGCATGCAGCGCACCCGTCGCCGGCCCTTTGCCTCCGGTGCGCTCACGCCACACCGCGGCTGGCTGGTGTTTCTGTATGCATTGCTGGCACTGGCGGTCGGTGCCGCCGCCTGGGCGTTGAACAGCGTGTCCGCGTTGTATGTGTTTCTCGGCGCATTCGTGTACGCCGTTGTCTACACCGTCTGGCTCAAGCGTCGCAGCTGGCTCAATATCGTGATCGGCGGACTGGCCGGCAGTTTCGCGGTGATGGCCGGCGCGGCAGCCGTGGATCCGCACATCGGCGCGCGCGTTGGGTGGCTTGCCATCGCGATGTTCCTGTGGACGCCATCGCATTTCTGGAGCCTGTCCATCGCCCTGCACGACGACTACGCCGCGGCCGGCGTGCCCATGTTGCCGGTGGTCGTCGGTCCACGTGCCGCGGCCTGGGCAGTGCTTGGCAACAGTTTGCTGCTGGTGGCGGCATCGCTCGTGCCGCTCTTCTACGGGCTTGGCTGGATCTACGCGCTCGGCGCGCTCGCGGGCGGCCTGTGGTTTCTGCGCGAAAACATCCGCATGCTGCGCGACCAGTCGCGCGCGGTCGCCATGCGCAATTTCCATGTGTCGCTGGTGCAGCTGACGCTGATGCTGGTCGCGGCGATGCTGGATGTGCAGTTGCTTTCTGCCGGCTCACCGTGATGCGGTGGTCATGCGTTATGGCTCGGGCCTGCTTCGCCGGCCTGCTTCTCGGCAGCACTTCCGTCCCGGCGAACACCGCACACGCACCCTCGCATGCCGCGCCGGTCGATCACGCGAACCACACACGCGGACCTGACTTCGACGAAAAAACGGCACTGGCCACCAGTCAGGCCGCAATCGGTCGCATGCTGGAGGATGTCACGCTGCGCAACACCAGCGGCAAGACAGTGCGGCTCACCGATTATCGCGGCAAGCCTCTGGTCATCAGCGTCATTTACACGAGCTGCTACCACATCTGTCCGACCACGACCAAACACCTGGCGAAGGCGGTGCAGACGGCACGCGCCGCCTTCGGCGAGGACAGTTTCCGCGTGGTGACCATCGGTTTCGACACGGCCAAGGACAACCCCGAGGCGATGCGCTCGTTCGCCCGGCAGCAGGGCGTGGACCTGCCGGGCTGGGAATTCCTGAGCACCGACGAGGCCAGCATGGCGCGGCTGGCGAAGAACATCGGCTTTCTGTATTTCCCCTCCCCGAAGGGCTTCGATCACCTCATGCAGGCGACGCTGGTGGATGCCAATGGCAAAATCTATCGGCAGGTGTATGGCATGACTTTCGACACGCCGCTGCTGGTTGAACCGCTCAAGGAGCTGGTGTACGGCGAACAGCCGGGCGAGAGCGCGTTTGCCGGCCTGTGGAGCAAGGTGAAGCTGTTCTGCACCACCTACGATCCGGCCAATGATCGCTATCGCCTCGACTATTCGCTGTTCGTCGGCATGTTCATCGGGTTTCTGATCATTGCCTCGGGTGTGTACTATCTGGTGCGCGAGCTGCGGCGGACGCGCAATTCCTGAGTGGCTTGATATGGATCAACGCCTCGCCGCGCGCAACTGCTAGACTCGCAGTTCACGCTATAGTCACGGAATAACCCCACGTGTTGAAGAAGATTCTCCAGGCCGGTCCGTGGTTGCTGTCGCGCATCGAAAAGCTGTATAGCGCGGCATTCACACCAGCCTGGAATCCGCTTTACCATCTTGGCGCGCTCACCATATTTTTCTTCTGGGTGGCCGTGGTCAGCGGTGTCTATGTGTTCCTGTTTTTCGAAACCAGCGTCACGCATGCCTACGAGTCGGTCGAATGGCTGACGCACACGCAGTGGTACCTGGGCGGCGTGATGCGCAGTCTGCACCGCTACGCCTCGGATGCCGCGGTGGTGACCATTGGCGTGCACATGGTTAAGGAGTTCGTAACCGGCCGATACCGCGGTGCTCGCTGGTTCTCGTGGTTTACCGGCGTCCCGTTGTTGTGGATGGTGTTCCCGCTCGGCATCACCGGCTACTGGCTGGTGTGGGACCAGCTCGCGCAGTACGTAGCCATCGCCACGTCCGAATTGCTCGATGTGTTGCCGATTTTCAGCGACCCGATGGCGCGCAACTTTCTCACCAATGAGAGCGTGAGCGATCGCTTCTTCACCCTGATGGCATTCTTGCACCTGATCGGCTTTCCGATATTTCTGCTGTTTGCGATCTGGTTGCACCTGATGCGCATCTCGCGTCCCACGGTCAATCCGCCGCTCGGACTGGCCGTCGGCAGTCTGGCGGCACTGACCGTGTTGTCGCTGCTGTGGCCGGCGCTCAGTCAGGCACCGGCCGATTTCAGCAAGGTGACGACCGCGATCGGCTTCGACTGGTTTTATCTGCTCGCCTATCCGCTGCTCGATTACGGCTCGCCAGCACTGGTGTGGCTGGTGCTGGTCGGCTCATCCACCTTGCTGTGCCTGCTGCCAATGCTGCCGCCGTGGCGCCGGCCGGCCGCGGTGGTGAGTCTGTCGAACTGCAACGGCTGCGGACGCTGCGTGGCCGATTGCCCGTACAACGCCGTGAGCCTCGCGCCGCGCAGCGACGGCCTGGCGTACGAGGAGGAGGCAGTGGTGAATGCCGAGCTGTGCACGGCCTGCGGCATCTGTGCCGGCGCCTGTCCGACCTCGACACCGCTGCGCCGTCAGTCGGAACTGGTGCCGGGCATCGACCTGCCCGGTCTGCCGATGCGCACAGTGCGCGAACAGACGCTGGCCGCCGCCGCGCGCCTCGCCGGTGTTGCCGGTACGTCCGCGACCGCGGCACATTCCGGAGCAGTCCGGATCCTCGCCTACGGCTGCGAGAGCGGCGCAAACATCGCGGCACTGCGCACCGCCGGCGTCGAGGTCGTGTCGCTTGCCTGCATTGCGCAGTTGCCGCCCTCGTTTCTCGATCTGGTCATCACGCGCCGGCATGCCGACGGTGTGCTGTTGCTCGGTTGCCGTGCCCACGACTGTCACTATCGTTTTGGCGTGGAGTGGATGGATGAACGTATCGCCGGGCAGCGTGATCCGTACCTGCGTGCACGTGTGCCGCAAGAGCGCATCCACCGGCTGTGGGCCGGGCTGGCCTCGGCGGCGGAGATTGAACGTGAGCTGGAAGCGTTTCGCGCACGCCTGCAGGCGCTCGGTCCGTACCGGCCGGTTCCGGTGGCACAATCCACCTACGAGGTGGCGCCATGATCAATACCGGGTTGCGCTACGTCGGCCAGGCGATTGCCTATGCGGCATTTGCCGCGCTGCTCTGGTTTTTCGCCACGGCACCGACCTACAGTCCGATCAAGCCGGATGCCGCCATGATAAAACTGAGTTTCATTCATGTCGGTCAACGCAAGGTTGAGTGCCGGAAAATGAGTCCAGACGAGATTGCACGCTTGCCGCCGAACATGCGCCTGACCTTAGACTGCCCGCGCGAACGCCTGCCGGTGCTGGTCGAGCTGGAGCTGGACGGAAAGCTGCTGCTGCGGCACGAGCTCATTGCCTCGGGCCTGTCGCACGACCGTGCTTCCAGTATTTACGAGAAGTTTGTCGTGCCATCCGGCCGCCATCAGGTAACCGCACGGCTGCGTGACAGCGCGCGCACGGAGGGCTTCGATTACACGCGCAGCACCGACGTCGAACTCAAGCCGCGGCAGAATTTCGTGGTTGATTTTCATGCCGAGTCCGGCGGTTTCATCTTCCACTGACGGCTAAGGAGGAAGCATGGCGCTGATCGACTGGAAAGACGAATTCACCATCGGTATCCCGGCGGTGGATTTCGAACACCGCGAGCTGATCGGGTTGATCAACGAGCTGCATGAACAGCTTGTTCAGCCGGGTGCGTCGCAAGATGCCGTGGTCGAGTTCCTCGGCGAGCTCAACCTGAGTATCGGTGCGCATTTCGCGCTCGAAGAAAAGGAGATGCGCGACCGGAAATACGACCAGCTCGCGGCGCACAAGGCCGATCACGAACGCCTGCTGGACGAGATCCGCGACCTGATGGACCGGTACGAGGATGATCACCGCTTCAATGAACCGGAGCTGGCGCGCCGTCTCAACGGCTGGTTTACCGCGCACTTCAGCAGTCACGACGCGCGTCTGCACCGGCATCTCGCGCACGGATGATGCAGACACGGTTATACTAGGGTGCATCGTCACTCTGGCACCTGCCCGCATGAACGCTGCTGATCGCACCACACCCGATAATTTTCTGCTGCCACTGCCGGATGACGCGCGCCAGCGCCTCGCCACAGGCTGGCTGCTGCTCGGCCTAGTGGCGCTGCTCGGCTCCGGCATTTTTTCCGTATTGCTGGTGCTGGCGCGCACGCCCGGGGTGCAATCGCTGTTCCCGTGGACGGATTTTTTCCATACCGCGCTCGTGGTGCACGTCGATCTGTCGGTGCTGGTGTGGTTCCTGGCCTTTGGCGGCCTGCTGTGGAGCCTCAACTCCACGCCGCGTGCGTTGCCGCTTGGCTGGGCGGCGCTGGCGCTGGCGGCGTTCGGAACGCTGGTGCTGACGCTGGCACCCTTCCTGGGCGCCGGCGACGCGCTCATGAGCAATTACATCCCGGTGCTGCAACACCCGCTGTTTTTCACCGGGCTGCTCGCGTTTGCGGCCGGCTGCGCGCTGCTGGTGCTGCGCGCCATGACGGCGGTTCCGCCGGTCGGCATGTGGGTTGCCGGTGCCGGTGCACTGCGCTTCGGTCTCAACACCGCGGCGGTTTCGGCGGCGCTCGCGCTTATCGCCTTCGTCTGGTCCTTCCTGCAAATGCCGGATTTTCTCAGCGGCAAGGCGTACTACGAACTGCTGTTCTGGGGTGGCGGGCATGTCCTGCAATTTACCTACACGCTGCTGATGCTGGTGGCGTGGCTGTGGCTGGCGAGTGCGAGCGGTGTGACGCCGCGCGTGACGCCGCGCATCGCATTATTGATGTTCGCGCTCGGCCTGGTGGCGGTGTTCGTCACGCCGCTTATCTATTACGCCCATGAACTGACCTCGGTCGGGCATATCAAGCTGTTTACCTGGCTCATGCGTTACGGCGGCAGCCTCGCGACCTTGCCGCTCGGTCTCGCCGTGCTGCTCGGCCTGCTGGGCGCGCCGCGTGCCGCGTCGGACGAGCGCCCGCTGCGTGCCGCGCTGCTGGCCTCCATGCTGTTGTTCGGCGTTGGCGGGATAATCGGTTTCCTGATCCAGGGCAGTAACGTCACCATTCCCGCGCATTATCATGGCTCGATAGTCGGTGTGACGCTGGCGTTCATGGGTCTGACCTATTACCTGTTGCCGCGCCTCGGTTTCGGCGCGCCGGATCGCCAGTGGGCACATGCCCAGCCGTGGCTGTACGGCGGCGGCCAGCTGCTGCATGTGTCGGGTCTGGTGTGGTCCGGCGGCTACGGCGTACAGCGCAAGGTGGCCGGGGCCGCTCAGGGCCTGGATACGGTCGAGCGTGTCGCCGCCATGGGCGTCATGGGTCTCGGCGGCCTGATTGCGATTATCGGCGGGGTGGTATTTCTGGTTGTCGTCGGGCGCGCGCTGTGGCGACGGCCGGCACGCGCCTGAACGCGCGCGTCAGTTCGCGCTGCGCATCAGCAGCTGAATGACCTGAAAGGAAACCAGCGCCAGGACCGTGATAATGGCGAAGAAGATGATCGAGCGCTGCTCAAAGCGACTGCCGCGCAGGCGTTCGATGCGATCGAGCAGCCAGTCGGAAAAGAAATAAAGACCGACCGCCACCAGGGTAAAGTAAACCGCTTCCACGTGACCTCCTCGTATTCCTGCCAAACGGCTTTATACACGGTTTCCGCCAGCACCGGGACAGGCCAGATCAAGGCGATGCCTGCACTGCACCGATTGCTTTGCTACGCTGTAAACTGGAATTTACCAGATTTGCCCAGGTAGCCCGAGTGAAACCTCTCCTGTCGTTCGGCCGGGTCGGCATGCTGATTCTATGCTGGTTTGTTTCCGCCAGCCTTCAGGCCGCCGACTTTGCCGATCGCTATCCGCAGGTGCGTGGATTCTTCCCGCAGGCCGACCGGTTCGGCGAACTCACCGGCGAACCGCCGGCCGCACCCGTGTACCGCGGCAACAAACTGCTCGGCTACACCTATCTCACCACCGACGTGGTGCAGATCCCGGCCTATTCCGGGAAACCGATCACGACGCTTGTGGGCTTCGACCTCGGCGGCCGCATCACCGGCATCGAGATCGTGCAACATGAGGAGCCGATTCTGGTAATCGGCATTTCCAATGAACATCTGCAGCAGTTTGCGCGCCAGTACATCGGCAAGTCGGTGTCCGACAAAATTGCGATCGGCGGCACGCGCGAGGGGCATGTGACGATCGATGCCATTTCCGGCGCGACCATCACCATGATGGTCGAGAACGCCAGCATCATGCAGTCGGTGCGCAAGGTTGCCAGGGCGCGTGGCATCCGGTTTGCGCCACCGTCCGGTGCGCCGGAACGCGCGGCACCCACGCCACCGGCCAGCGTGGCGAAGCCGGCGGCAAAGACGGGCAAAGCTGCGCACCCGGCCGGTTCGCCGGCAGCCGCGGTGGTACCGGCTGAGCAGGCGATCGAAGAGCCGATCTGGGTGAGTGTCTGGAACATGCGGGTGTTCGATATCGGCGTGCTGCTCGCCGGTCTTGGCTTGCTGACGTTCATTCTCGCGTTCCAGGACTGGCTGACCCGGCATCCGCAGTTGTTGCGGCGGTTACGTACCGGCTTCCTGCTCTACACGCTGGTGTTCATCGGCTGGTATGGGTTGGCGCAGTTGTCGGTCATCAACGTGCTGACCTTCGTGCTGGCGGCCATGCATGGTTTTCAGTGGGAGAGTTTTCTCGTCGACCCGATGATGTTCATCCTCTGGTCGTTCGTGGCCGTGACCCTGTTGCTGTGGGGGCGTGGTGTGTACTGTGGCTGGCTGTGTCCGTTTGGCGCGTTGCAGGAACTTGCCTTCCAGCTGTTTCAGCGTTTCCGTCTGCCGCGCTTCGAAATTCCGGCGATGGTGCATGAGCGCCTCTGGGCAGTGAAGTACATCATCTTGTTGGCGCTGTTCGGCCTGTCATTGCAGTCATTGACCCAGGCGGAACGGCTGGCCGAGGTCGAGCCCTTCAAGACCGCGATCACGCTGCGCTTCATGCGTGAATGGAGCTTTGTGTTGTATGCCGTGGGGCTGGTTCTGCTTTCGGCGCTGAACCGCAAGTTTTACTGCAAGTACCTGTGCCCGCTGGGCGCGGCGCTCACCATTCCCGGCAAGTTCCGCATCTTCGACTGGCTGCGCCGGCACCGCGAGTGTGGCCGCCCCTGCCAGGTGTGTGCCGCGGAATGCGAGGTGCAGGCGATCCGCAAGAATGGCGAGATCAATGCGAACGAATGCCATTATTGTCTCGATTGCCAGGTCACCTACTGGAACGATCACAAGTGCCCGCCCGAGGTGGACCGCCGGCGCCGGCGCGAAAAGAGCGTGCGGGCACGCGAAATGGTGCGTGGCATGGAGTCCACGCTTGGTTCGGCCGGCCTCGATGCACCGCGGGACGAGCCGCGCGGCTGCGAGGGCTGTGACCAGCGCGACAACTGCGGCTGATACCCTTCATTCATTCTCGCCAGCGGCCGGCGTACAAGACGTTCCCGGCCCCCGATGCGATGTCCTTGGCCGCGAATTGACGTGGGTCAAGGCTACCTCGTTCGAGGTACCCCTATAGTGACAGCGTCTTTTGCCCCAGCTCTCGGCAAACCGATTTCATTCATATAACTGGAGGATCCGCGTCAATGAACCACAAACGCGCTGTATTCATGGCTGGCTTCGTCATGATCGTCGCCCTGCCGGGCGCCTGGGCCGCAGAAAAGGCCTCCGGCCATCCGGGCACGCCGGAATCGGAAATGCGCTACAAGGGCGCGCCGGTGCCGATCAAGCCGGAAGAGGCCAAAGAACAGCTGACGCCCAAGGCGCCGCCACTCACCGCCGCCGAATTCACCCGTGCCAAGCAGATCTACTTTGAGCGTTGCGCCGGTTGTCACGGCGTGCTGCGCAAGGGCGCGACCGGCAAGGCGCTCACGCCGGATATCACTCTCGGCAAGGGCACGGATTACCTCAAGGTATTTATCGATTATGGCTCCCCGGCCGGCATGCCGAACTGGGGCACGTCCGGGGTCCTGTCCAAGCAGGACGTGGAGCTCATGGCGAAGTTCCTGCAGCACGAGCCGCCGATTCCGCCCGAGTATGGCCTGAAGGAAATGAAGGCCTCGTGGAAGGTGATCGTGCCGCCGGCCAAGCGTCCGGCCAAGAAGCTGAACAACCTCAATCTGGAAAATCTTTTCTCGGTCACGCTGCGTGATTCGGGCGAGATCGCCCTGATTGATGGCGACAGCAAGAAGATCGTGAGCGTCATCAAGACCGGCTATGCGGTGCATATTTCACGCATGTCGTCGTCCGGCCGCTACCTGTTCGTGATCGGCCGCGATGCCAAGATCAACCTCATCGATCTGTGGATGGAGAAGCCGGACAACGTCGCCGAGATCAAGGTTGGCCTTGAGGCACGTTCGGTCGAGACCTCCAAGTACAAGGGCTACGAAGACAAGTACGCAATTGCCGGCACCTACTGGCCGCCGCAGTTCGTGATGATGAATGGCGACACGCTCGAGCCGCTCAAGATCGTCGCAACCCGCGGCATGACCGTGGACACGCAGGAATATCACCCCGAGCCGCGCGTCGCCTCGATTGTGGCCTCGCACTTCAAGCCCGAGTTCGTGGTCAACGTCAAAGAGACCGGCAAGATTCTGGTCGCCGACTACTCGGACCTGGACAACCTCAAGGTCACCGAGATTGGCGCGGCGCGTTTCCTGCACGACGGCGGTTGGGATTCCACCATGCGTTACTTCCTGGTGGCGGCCAACCAGTCGAACAAGATCGCGGTCGTGGATTCCAAGACCACCAAGCTTGCCAGGACTGCCGAGGGCAAGCCGGCGCTAGTCGATGTCGGCAAGATCCCGCATCCGGGTCGCGGCGCCAACTTCATCGACCCGAAATTCGGGCCGGTGTGGGCGACCGGTCATCTGGGTGATGAGACAATCTCGCTCATCGGCACCGACCCGGAGAAGCACGCCAATAATGCCTGGAAGGTGGTGCGTACCCTGAAGGGCCAGGGCGGTGGTTCGCTGTTCATCAAGACCCACCCGAAATCGACGAACCTGTGGGTGGATACCACGTTGCACCCGGATGCCGCCATCAGCCAGTCGGTGGCCGTGTACGACATCAACAATCTGGAAAAGGGCTACGAGGTAGTGAAGATTGCCGACCTGGCCGGTCTGGGTGAAGGCGCCAAGCGCGTCGTGCAGCCGGAGTACAACAAGGCCGGCGACGAAGTCTGGTTCTCGGTGTGGAACGGCAAGACCCAGGCTTCGGCGATCGTGGTGCTGGACGACAAGACCCGCAAGCTCAAGGCTGTGATCAAGGACCAGCGCCTGGTCACGCCGACCGGCAAGTTCAATGTCTACAACACGCAGCACGACGTTTACTGATTCAGAAATCGTAAGGTAGCCAAGAGCGGCAGGGGGAGACCCCTGCCGCTTTTTTTCGTCGATAATCCGGTTAAACGTCAACTACCACTTCCGAGGTATTCTCTCCAAGGCAAATGGAATACCCACATGGGGAGGTTGGGATTGTTGATGTAAGTCAAGGTTGTCAGTGGTTGGGTAGTGGACTATCCATAAACCTATCGCCTTAAGGACTATGGGGCGGATGGATGAATGTGCGTCGCAGGTTAACTTGCCAGTTCCGGCAACTTGGATAAGGGGGATACTAATGAATCGTTCCGTATTTGCTATCGCCGCGCTGAGTGTGGCGCTGTCGGGGTTTGGTGTCGCGCAAGCGGCGGACCCGGCCGAACCCACGCTCTCACCGGAGGCCAAAGAGGCCAGCAAGAAAATCTATTTCGAGCGCTGCGCCGGTTGCCATGGCGTATTGCGCAAGGGTGCGACCGGCAAGAACCTGGAGCCGGTGACTTCTACCAAGAAGCCGGACGGCTCGGTCGTCGAAGGCGGTACCCGCAAGCTCGGTCAGGAGCGTCTCGAGAAGATTCTGACCTACGGCACCGAAGGCGGCATGGTCAATTTCGACGATATCCTCACCAAAGAGGAAATCAAGCACATGGCCACCTATATCCAGATGACGCCGGACGTCCCGCCCGAGTGGGGCATGAAGGACATGCGTGCCAGCTGGAAGGTTGCCGTGCCGCCGGACCAGCGTCCCAAGAAGCAGCTGAACAAGGTCAACCTGAAGAACGTCTTCTCGGTGACCCTGCGCGACACCGGCGAGGTGGCCCTGATTGACGGCGACAACAAGACGATCTGGGGCATTGTGAAGACCGGTTACGCGGTGCACATCTCGCGCCTGTCGGCTTCCGGTCGTTATGTGTTCGTCATCGGTCGCGATGGCAAGCTCGACCTGATCGACATGTGGTTCGAGAAGCCGACGATCGTGGCGACCATCAAGATCGGCCTGGACGCGCGCTCGGTGGATACCTCCAAGTTCAAGGGCTACGAGGACAAGTACGCGATCGCCGGTGCTTACTGGCCGCCGCAGTACGTGATCATGGACGGCAACACGCTGGAGCCGCTCAAGCTCGTCTCGACCCGCAGCATCACCGTGGATGGCGAGTATCACCCCGAGCCGCGCGTGGCCTCGATCGTGGCCTCGCCGCACAAG
>Ga0209253_10002211_pt1 | contig 17246 bp, 15 predicted proteins | sample FrelakmetBRP12BR_FD_187145 | JGI IMG/M metagenome (GOLD analysis project Ga0209253, IMG submission 187145) | Freshwater lake sediment microbial communities from the University of Notre Dame, USA, for methane emissions studies - BRP12 BR (SPAdes)... | ecosystem: Environmental > Aquatic >...
GGTGGTAAGATTGACGGGTATATTCCCCTGCCTTGATGGAGGTTATGTTTGAACACTGCTACACAAAAACCACGGACGGTTTCGCGGTTGACGCGCGGTTACCTGATTTGCGTCACCGCCACCGTCTTTTGGTCCACCACGGCCATCTTCATCCGCTACCTGACCGAAACATACCACCTGCCGCCGCTGGTGTTGGCCTTCTGGCGCGACCTTTCCCTGGCGATCGCCTTGGGTTTGGTCTTTGCTTTATTCAATCCGCTTCGCCTGCGTCTTGAAAAACGGCACTGGGGTTTCATGTTGTTGTATGGGCTGGCACTGGCGGTTTTCAATTCTTTATGGACGGTATCGGTTGCATTGAACGGCGCGGCAGTCTCGACTGTGCTGGCTTACAGCTCCGCTGCTTTCACGGCGGTCTTGGGCTGGTGGTTCTTGAGCGAATCTCTGGGACCGATGAAGATCCTGGCGGTGACTTTGAGCCTGTTGGGCTGCGTCTTCGTCTCCGGCGCATACGATCTGGCAGCCTGGGGCGTCAACCCTTTGGGCATTATCACTGGTCTGGCTTCTGGGATGTTGTTTGCAGTCTACAATCTGATGGGCAAGACCTCCTCGGAGCGCAAAATCAATCCCTGGACTGTGCTGGTATATGCCTTCGGGATTGCTGCGATTTTTATATTCGGCTTTACCCGCTTATCGGTCTGGCTGCCGGCGGGCGTCGGCTCTACCAATCTGTTCTGGTTGGACGGCGCGTGGCTTGGTTGGATCGTCTTGGTCACCCTGGCGGTCGGACCGACGGTGGGTGGTTTCGGACTATATACCGTCAGCTTGGGTTACCTGCCTGCCAGCGTCGCCAATATTATCGCCACACTCGAGCCGGTCATGACCGCCATCCTGGCTTTTTTCTTGCTTGGGGAGCATTTCACACCTCCACAGTGGGTGGGTAGCCTGTTGATCATTACCGGTGTGATCGTCCTGCGCGTAAGCGAAGGCCGCGCAAGAATTCTTGAGCCTGCCTGACCGATGGCCGCCGATTCCCTTCGTTTGGTACGGTACCAGGGAGCCATTATCCGGGAGCATCATATCTTGCTGATCCGGCATCAGGAACGCGCCAGCGGGCGCAACTATTGGGTGATACCGGGCGGCGGCAGGTTGGAGGGCGAGGCCGAAGAGATCTGTGTGATGCGTGAGATGAAAGAAGAAACCAACCTGGATGTGCAGGTGGTGCGGTTGCTGCTGGATGAAGCCAGGGAGCCTGGCAGAATGTACCAACGCGCGAAAACCTACCTGTGTACCATAGTCGGCGGCGAAGCGCAACCCGGTTATGAGCCTGAGCCGGAAGTAGCTCAGGTATATGCAATTGTAGAAGTGGGCTGGTTTGACATGCGCGAGCAGGCTAGCTGGGGCGAGAAAGTGAGCAGCGACGCGAATACTTATTCTTTGTTGCTCAGCTTACGATCTGTTTTGGGATATGAATGAGAAAGGGCGGTCCAGACGACCGCCCTGCTTGTCCATTAGCCTCGAGGCTGTTGTTGCGTGATGCAGTGGATATTCCCGCCCCCGAGCAGAATCTCACGCGCCGGTAGCCCGACGATTTTGCGCTCTGGGAAAAGGGCGCGCAGCGCCTCCAATGCTGGGAAGTCGTGCGGGTCGTTGAAGGTGGGCATGATCACTCCGCCATTGGCGATGTAAAAGTTAATATACGATCCGGCCAGGCGTAAGCCGGGCTGGCGTGGCTGGCTGCCTTCGATCGGGTCAACGCCCTGGCTTTCCTCTTCAGTGACATACAACGGGCCGGGTTGCTGGATTTTCACCAGCTCCAGTTTGCGGCGGCGCGCATCGGTTGCCTGGCTTAGCCGCTTGTAGGCGTCGAGCGAAATTTCATACTGTGGATCGGAGCGGTCTTCCGTCCAGGTTAGCGCTACCACCCCGGGGCGGATGAAGCAGCACAGGTTATCTACATGTCCGTTGGTTTCATCGTTATAAACACCCTGCCCCAGCCAGATGATCTTCTCTACGTTCAAGTAATCCTGCAAGCGGGTTTCGATCTCGACACGCGTCAAATGCGGGTTGCGGTTGGGGTTGAGCAGGCATTCTTCGGTGGTAATCAGCGTACCTTGCCCGTCCACATGGATCGATCCACCTTCCAGCACAAAATCGTGTGCTTTGTAGCGGTCGATGCGCTCGATTTCCATCACCTTCTGCGCAACCTGGTCATCCAGGTCCCAGGGAAAATACAAACCCCCGTTCAGACCGCCCCAGGCGTTGAAGTCCCAATCGACCGCGCGCACATCACCGTGGTCGTTGATTAGGAAGGTTGGGCCACAGTCGCGCATCCAAGAGTCGTTATTGGCCATTTCCACCACCCGTACGTGGGCAGGGAGCATGACCCGGGCGTTGCGGAACTGGGTCGCCGAAACGCCCATCGTCACCGGCTCGAATTCAGCAATGGCAGCTGCAATGGCCGCGAAAGTCTTTTGCGCCGGTTTGGCGCCCAACCGCCAGTTATCGGTGCGCTCGGGCCATAGCATCCAGCAACCTGTATGTGGCTCGAACTCGCCCGGCATACGGAAGCTGTCGTTTCGGGGGGTAGTTTGGACTGTTTGAGACATATCGTGAGGTCCGTATCTATTCAACCGCTCCGGCTGCTGGTCGTCGCTTGGTCCACCAGAGCAAGATTTCGCCGATCACCAGCGTCACGACGACACCGATCAACACCGGCCCGGCATAGCTCCAGTCAACCGTCTGACCTGGCACCCACACAAAGAATATGATCGCCTGCAGGATGAATAGCTCGCACAGGATGGCGAATACTGCGGCAACTCCGCTGCCGCCCGGCACTTTATAAGGGCGTTCGATGTCAGGATCGCTCTTGCGCAGCTTGAGGAAAGCCGGGAACATTGCCAAGTAAGGCAGCAGGAAGATCATCGAACTGAAGGCGAACAGCGTCCAGAACAGGTCTTCAGCGCTGCCAGCCATCAGTCCGTAGATCACCAACACCACGCTGGATACAATCCCAGTGATTACGAATGCCCCGACCGGTGTCAGGTTGACCGGGTGCAGCTTGCCAAAAATGGCTGGCAGCTCGCCTTCATTTGCTGCCTCAGCTGCAGTGCGGTTCGACCCCATCGTCCAGGTGACCATATTCGCCAGCAAAGTGAACAGGGCGCCGATCCCCAGGATGGTGACCAGCAGGCCGCCCAACCCGGATTCGCCCAGCAAGATGCGCAATGTATCGATGATGCCTCCCACCAGGCTTAAGTTCTCCAACGGCAGCGCCATCAGCATCCCAGCCGTTCCCAGGATATAGAACAATGCGATCAGTACACCGGCGATGATGATCGCGCGTGGGATATCGCGTCCGGGGTTTTTCATCTCCCCGCCTGCGCCAGACATCAGCTCGAACCCCATGAAGTTATATACGATTACCGGCAGGAAAGCCAACCCCGCATCCCAGCTTGGCAGGAGGTTACCCAGTGAGAGATCATTCGCAACGCCATTTTTGCTAACGTAGATAATCGCTGCCACCCCGATCACAACCATCAACAAGGCTTTGATGAAGGCGCCTAGGTTCGGCACCCATTTCCCGCTTTCCAGCGTGATGATCCCGATTACCACTGTAACCCAGGTCATGACCAGACCGATCGCGATCTGAACCCACAGGCTGAGTTCTGGGGCAAAAAGCTGGGAGAAAATACTGGCGAAAAGCACATAGACGGATGGCATCCATAGAGCTACATTGATCCAGTATAACCAGGTAGCCCGGGCAGCCCATTTTTCCCCAAAGGCGCGCTTCACCCACACATACAATCCGCCTTGCTCGGGATAGGCAGTACCCAGTTCAGCGGTGATCAGCCCGTACGGGATGAAGAACAGCACCAGCGTGATGATCCACCAGGAAATGCTGGCAGGACCGATGGCAGCGGACGGAGCCAGGGTATCGATTACCAGGATGGCGCAGACGGTGAACAGGGTCATATCCAATCCGCGCAGGACTTTCTTGAAACTTTTCGGACCAGTATTTGTAGCGACTTGTGCAGACATGCTCATCCTCCTCGTCCAAACTAATCAGACTACGCTAATTTCGCATCCAGAAACGACTGGATCCGCCCGGCGTGGTATGCTTTCAGCTCTACGGAAGGGCGTTTCAAGTGCGGGTAGGTGAAGTACACCAGCAAGCCTTTTTCCGTGTGCAGCCGGTTTTCAGATTGGTCGAAAATGATCGAACGCGGGTGGTCCATGACCTCGTCGGTGGCTTCTACGCCACGTGAGGCCGGCAGGCAGTGCATGAATTTGGCATGCGCCGGGGCTTTCTCGAACAGCTTTCCGTTGACCTGGTAGGTGGGCATGAATGCCGCCCGCCGTTCGGGGATCTGGTCTTCCTGTCCGACCCACCACCACAGGTCTGTGTAGATGAAATCCGCCTGGCGGACCGCTTCTATGGGATCTTCGATGATCCGCAGGCTGCCGCCCGATTCTTTGCAGTTGGCCTGCGCCCAGGCCTGCCAGTCAACTGGCGCCTGGTATTTTTTCGGCGCGCCCTGCGTGAAATGCATGCCCAGCCGGGTGCAGATCAGCATCAGCGACGAGAGCACATTCGTTGCATCGCCGATGAAGGTCACATTCAGGTCTTCGAGCTGTTTGCCCACCGGCATGTGCTCGATCATGGTCAGCACATCGCAGACCACCTGCGTGGGATGGTTGTAATCGGTCAGTCCGTTAATGACCGGCACCTCGGCATACCTGGCCAGCTCGGTGACTGTGGCGTGCTTCAAGGTGCGCGCTTCGATCACATCGCACATGCGCGAGAGCACTTTGGCAGTGTCATACATTGATTCGCGCGCACCCAGGTGGATCTCGCCGGGCTTTAAATATAAAGCGTGCCCGCCCAACTCAGTCATGGCGACTTCAAACGATACACGCGTACGGGTGGAGGGCTCTTCGAAGATCATTGCCAGGGAAGCGTCCTGTAACAGCTTAGGCGTCGCACCCTGGCGGTCGGCTTCCTTGATCATCCGGGTCAGGGCGATCATCTCCAGAAGCTCGGCTTTGCTGAAATCCTGGGTATCAATGAAGTGTCGGGCATGCGGCATAATTTCAATCTCCTTAAAGAAGTTGGTCGGTGTTTAATCCTGGCAGCCAGGCCATTCCTGTGATGGCAGCCCAAAATCTTCGGGACGCGGCAGCCACTGGTCAATATTGCGCAGGATACGCGGCACCAGCGCGTAGCTGGTTACGCTCAGGCCCGGTATGGTGGTCAGCGTTTGTTTCAGGAAGTCGTACATCTCGGCATTGCTCTTGAAGCGCGCCTCGATCGACATTTCATTGGTGCCTTGTCCGTAAGCCAGGTAACAAATTTCGGGCATGTGCAGCAGGCAGTCGACGATCTCTGCTTCGCGCTCCAGGTCTACCTGCAAGAAAATATCCACCGAAGTCTGGTAGCCGAAGGCGCTCGGGTCGACCACCGCGGTCAGGCGCAGCGCGCCCAGTTCGACCAGGCGGTCGATCCGGTTGCGGATGGTGCGCTCCCTGGCGCCAACCGACCGGGCGATCTCGGAGGCGGAATGGCGCGCGTCCTGGTTCAATAGCTGGATGATCTGGTAATCTAGCTCGTCAAAGGGCAGGGAAAGCGATGAAGTAGCCATTGATATACCTAATCGGCATGATATATTGCCGATTAGGTATATTATAAATCCGAATCGGTAATTGTCAAGGGTGTTCTCACTGATTCGGCGGATAGGGTCAGCTGACGCGCTGGCAGTGGTCGAGCGAGCCCTGGCAAAACCTCTTCTTGCAGCCCAAATGGCTCCAGGATGGTGTGGGCTGCGCGCAACAACAGAGTAGTGTAGCGTTGGATGTCGATGGTTGCCGGATCGGGCGGCTCGGGCAAATCCCAGGCGCGCACGCCTGGCTTGCCGCGCGTATAAACGAAACGGACGGATTGCCCCGGGCGCAGCGATTTGCCAGCCGACTGCAACTGCTCCACGGCGCGTGCTACCGGCGAGCGAGCGCGATACTCCTCCAGCTCGCGGCTGAGCTTCTGAGCGACCAGCAATGCTTCGGCAGGCACCCTTCCACTGCGCAGCTCAGCCAAGCGGCGGCGTAGCAATGCCAACGGGCGCCTCAGGCTGGCCCTGGATGCCTCTGCAGACTGCTCCTGAGCCAACAGCTCCAGCATCTGCATCTGGGTTTCGACGATGAAGGCGGGGGTATCGCCGCGGCGCGCTTCGATGCCACGCACTTTCAGCGAGCCATCCTGGAAGACGCCGAAATAACGGTTGGCGACTGGCACGCGTTTATTCACACGCGAGGGCAGGAAAGCTACCCACCGGTAAACGCCATCCAGAGCGATCGGCAGGTGAGTACGGCGGGAGATCTCATCCAGCAGCGCCTGGAAGTCGTCCACAGTTTTTGCGCCGGGCTTTTTCACCCACAACCCATCCACATAGAGGTGCAGCACGGTGAAACCCAAATCTTCGGCGACTTCTTTGGCGCGCAGTAAGGCCTCGCGCCCATAGGCTGTCACAGCTTCATGCGCCTCAATCCGGCCAAAACGGGCGTTCTTGTAACCCAGGTAACCAAAACAGGTCACCAGCAGCCATTTATGAGCCGAGGCGCGTGCCTGGTATGCCCGGCGGCGCGGATCCCAGCGCGGCATTACTGCCAGTTGAGATTTCAAAGTTACTCGTTTTTCTAGGAGCGGGGCAAGTGTAAGGGGCACCAGCCCCGGCTGCTCTGCTGCACCCTGCAGCTCTTCTGCATCTGACCGTTCAATCCGGGTCAAATCCTGGAAATTCGGGCGCTGGCCCTGCACTGTTTCTGGCGAGATATTGAAGCGTACCATAATGCCGGGGTACATCGAGACAAAGTCGATTCCACCCACATCCCGGTGCAGCCCGATCAGCGGCTGGTACACCATCCCGCCCTGGTCGGCGGCAAACATCTCCAGGGCGGTTTTTGGCTGCTCAACCTGCTGTTTGTGCCAGGGCACCAGCACTTCCTGGCGCAGGGCGGTCAGCATCTGCATGGCTGAGATGCCCGAGCCGGGCGAGACGCGCGCCGCGGTTTGTAGCGGCAGGCTGGTAACGCGCGCCACCTCCATTACACCTTCCAGGTCGTAATCATCCCATAGCATGGCGTTGCCGCGATCGATGTGGCAGCGTCCAAACAGGTGTACCTGGCGTCCGCGATAAATGACCTGCCCGTAAGAGAAGTACGAACGTTCCGGGTGGTGGGCGGGCTGGCGTTCTGTATCCCGGTTCAGCGGCAGCGGCAAGCCCAGGGCATTGGAAAGGTCCAGCAGGCGGGGAAGCAGCCAGGTATCGCCCCAGGTGGTGAGCAGCAGGTCCGGGTCGTGGCGGAGCAGGATGGCTCTTAAATTGACCAGCAAAGGGCGCTCTGGCTGCAAAGCCAGGCGGTAAGAAGCGCCTGGCGAATTGCCTAACAGACCGAAACGCAGGTTGAGGTGCCGGGGAGCCTGGCGAGCCGGGTCAGCATCCAGCTCGCAATACAGGATGCGCAGCGGTGGGTGAAGTGGGTCGAGCTTCCAGGGCGTATCCAGGGGTTGAATGTGCTGTATCCGGCAGTCTTCGTCGATTGTCGCCTGGCAGTGCGCCAGCGGGAACAGGTCGTATTTCGCCGCGTAGCACAGCGCCAGGGGGACATCGGCGTCGAAATAACTCAGGTCGGGGAATGCCTTGGCTATCTGTTGGAAGAGGGCGGGCTGCGCGGCGGGATTGGCAAGCTGGATTGCCAGCACCGGGATCGTTCTGCCCGCGAACAGATCGCGGCGCTCGGTACGAGAAAGGGTCAACAAGGCGGATTGGGCTTGCAGATAGCGCCAGAGCAGGCGCAGGTGGGTGGAGGGCCCGGAAGCGTAAAATGTGACCGGAAAGGGCTGCTGCAAACGGTAGCGCTGGCCATCTTGCCCCACCAACCAGAGCGTTACCCCGGCCTGCGCTTCGGGATATACATCCAACAGCCAGCCAATCAGTTCTTTCATGGTTCACTGATTTGACCGGGGTCGTTTTGTGCGGTCCAGATTTCCGGAGCCTGGCTGGCGCCAAAGATTTCGGAAGCCGAGGGGTAATTTGTTGAATAATCTTGTGGATCATTCAGCAGTTGCTGCAAGTGCAAAACGCGTTTATGTTCTTCCAGCAACATTGCCAGCAGGAATGTCTCGATCGGCAGAGGATGAGCGGCATGCGCCGCGGCAGCCAGGTGCTGGTGGGCCGAGGCGAACAGGTCATCCAGCGCCAATTGGTCGCTACGTCGCAAGGCACGGCGGAAGCGGGAAAAAGAAGCCTGTTCTTCCAGGAATGCCTGGGTGATGGATGGCAGAGTGCGTCCCATAAATACCTCCTAGAATAATTTCAATGGCGGTTCTGAAGGTTGGCGTTTTGACCCCTTGACGGCAGCCTCTTCTTCCGGGAGCCAGAGCAGGTCGCCGGCATTCTGGACGATTTCCAGCAGACCGGTGGGGTCGGCGTTGGATGGCTGTGGTGGGCGTACACTGGCGACGGTCGGGGCCAGGCTGCCTAAGTTGTGTAGCTGCTGCATGCAGCGCTCGATCAGGCTGCGGCGCTCGGGCAGCGGAGCGCTTTCGTCATAGAACGTGTCCAGCAGGTCAATAACCAGGCTGGGCTGGCTGGATGGCGGCGTGTCTTCAAGCAAGGTGGTCATCTGGTAGCAGGTGAAAGCGCGCCTAACCTGGATGCCGCTCAACGCCTGGTACAGGTCGGGCGCATTCAGGTGGCGCAACAGGCGCGCCACCTCCCGGGCGTTGAAACGGTTGCCGCCATCCAAAACGCGCAGCGGGGTGTATAACGCCAGGCGAGCTGCAAATGCCAGCATGGTCTGGCTGGCTGCAAAGGGAGCTACCAGTACGATCAGAGGGAAGGGAGGCTGGAGGCGTTGCGTTAATGTATCCTGGGGTAAAAGGTCGTAGAGTGGGTTCATGACCCCAGAATAGCGCACTTGGCAGCTAGAATCAATTACCCCCGGGTGGATAAAGTGAGGGTATATGAGGGTTAACCCAAAGGGCGAGCCAGGCCTGGGGGATAAACGGCTGGTATTCCCCAGATCTGGCGGGTTATATCGGTTGTCTGCTACTGTTGGGTGAGGTAATCTGGATTGGGCATCTGCTCCAGCGGTAAGGTGAAAGTGAACCGGCTGCCAACGCCGTTTGGGCCATCCTGGACCCAGATGCGACCACCGTGACCTTCGATTGCCAAACGGCAATAGGCTAATCCCAATCCAAAACCGCGCCGCTTGAGCTTATCACCGGTCCCCTGAGTGAAACGCTCAAATATCCGTTCACGGTCTTCTACCGGTACACCGGGACCCGTGTCGGATATACTCAACCACAAGCTATCCGCTTTCTGACCGGTCTGCACCCAGATATGCCCGTTTTCCGGAGTATACTTCAATGCATTATCCACCAGGTTAACCAGCACACGTTCGATTTTTTCACGGTCAGCTATCACAGGTAGATCGAAGGGGATGTCCGTATCTATCTTCACGCCTTTACGCGCCAGAATGGCGTTGCGTTGGATGACATCATGCAGCAGCGGTCCCAGGTTGAAACTCCGTATATCAAACCGCGCCTCTCCGGTTTCCATGCGCGAGACTTCAAGGAGTGAGTCGACCAGACGCTGCAAACGCTGGGCACTGGTCTGCGCGATCTCCAATAGCTCGTGGTTGGCTTGTAATACTGCTTCCGGCAAGACAAGTGTCAACATATTTAGCGAAATTCCAATCGCGCTGAGCGGATTGCGCAGGTCGTGGATGATCAGCTCGGTAGTTTCCTGGCGCAGGCGCTGTAGCTCTTCCAGGCGTTGTTTTTCGCTCTCCAGAACAGAGACTTGTTTGCTGAGGCGCTTCTCGCTCAACTCACCCGTATGGCGGACGGTCGTCATGTGCCGCAGGCGCGCGCTTAGCACCTCCATGATACTACGGCTGATGGCTGGCTGTTCGCTGAGTAGCTGCTCGAAGCGAGAACGGCTAAGCTCTAACAGGCGTGTATCTTCCAGTGCAATGATGGAGGCGGAACGCGGCTGGTTTTCCAGCAAAGCCATCTCGCCAAAAATTTCTCCAGCGGTACGATAGGCCAGGATGACCGGAGATTCCAGATCGCCCTTTACAGTTGCAACCCGCCCGGACCAGATCAAAAACATGCTATCCCCATCAGCGCCTTCATGAAAGATCACCTCGCCGGCCGCGAAGCGGAGTTCGGAGATTGATTGGCTGAGCTGATCTCGATCAGCGCTGACCAGCAATTGTATAAAGGAGGATGTATAAGGCACCTCTGGCGTATCTGGATGATCCGCCTGGGCAGCCAACAAGTGATTGAGTACTTCTTGGGAAACAAATTCAGCCATTACCCGAGCACCGTCTCGATACCTTTCGATGTCTGGAATACGGTACACCTATTATAAATCTAATATTAATTTCTTGTTCAATCACATTCTGATCCAATTTATTCTTCCAAACCCCAATCTTGTTTTGTGGATCCGGTGACCGGTTTCAGTATGTAAGGAAGATTTTCTATTTCCTTGGGATGATTTCATCAACTGTGAGAGACAACCGACAGGAAAAATGAGGCGGGTATCATGCAGGTCTTAACCCATACAGAACTGTAAACTGAGTTACTGGAAGTGGGATTGTACAATTTCACGAACTTAGATTAAAATAGCGTATAGCAAAATGGGCCGGAAAATACTTGTGCATTGTACTGTATGTGCTGGAACGGAGGTCTTGATTTGACCAAACGCGATCGTCCGATCCTGCTGGTTGAAGACAATCCAATGGATGTTGACCTGACGCGGCGTGCGTTTGCCCGGCATAAAGTACCAAACCCGATCCATATCGCCAGAGATGGCGAAGAAGCTTTAGCGTATATCCCTCGATGGGAAACTGGCGAAAAAACCCCACTGGTTATCTTGATGGACTTGAAATTACCGAAAGTAGATGGACTGGAAGTCTTACGAAGTTTCAAGAACCATTCTCACTACCATACCATACCAATAGTCATTCTATCAACCTCCACAGAAGAGAGCGATATTCAATTGGCTTATCAAGAAGGCGCCAATTCATATATCGCGAAACCTGTGGATTATGATGCATTTACTCAAATCGTTGAACATATCCAGGTATATTGGTGTAGTCTTAATACTCCACCGAAATGAGACCCTAGAGGATGCTGATAGAATGAATACACAAAATCACCCCATTCTCTTGATCGAAGATAATCCGATGGATGTGGATTTGACTCGCCGTGCATTTACCAGGCGGAAAGTTATCAATACGATTGAAGTTGCCCGTGACGGTGAAGAAGCCATCGCCTATATCCATCGCTGGGAAGCGGGTGAGTCCTGGCCGGTGGTCATCCTGCTGGATATAAACCTGCCAAAGGTCAACGGACTGGAAGTCCTGCGGGAATTGAAAACTCACCCGATGTTACAGAAGATACCCGTTATTGTGCTTACCAGCTCTGCAGAAGACCGGGATATCCAGAAGGCTTATGAATTGGGGGCGAACTCCTATATTGTCAAACCGGTAGATTTCGAGAAATTTGTCGATGTCGCGGCCCAGATCGATCTATACTGGAATGTGATCAACATACCGCCCTGCTGAAGGCGGCGCTTATCATGCCGTTCACTCTCCCATACAAAAAACAACGCAGTTTCTGCGTTGTTTTCTATTCCTTGGGTGCGCTTATATTGTGAGGCTTTTCTTGTGAGAACCTTTTATAAAGAGACCGTGCCAGATCTGGGTAGTCAGGATGCCAGTCAACAGCTGGCTCAGGTTTGCTTGGCCAGACTTGTGCACTTGGAGCAGATGAGCTACTTCGCTTGGCTTAAAATAACCGGCTTCGCTCAATGCTCCCGGTTGTAACAGATTTTCAGCCCAATCCGGCAGCTTGCTGGCACGCCACCAGGAGATCATAGGCGAAGATAAGCCTTTTTTTCGTCGCCAGACTACTGGTTTAGGTAGATGGTCTTGCATTCCCAGCCGTAAAAGATACTTATTTTCCTGTTGAGTGAGTTTCAGCTCGGGCGGTAAACGGCAGGTGAATTCCCAGAGCAGGTGATCCAGAAATGGAGGGCGGGCCTCAACGGAATGCGACATGCTGAGGCGATCGACTTGCGAGTTAATGTAATCGACCAGGCGGGTGCGGCTTTCAATAAATAACATTTGATCTAATGGATGCAACCCTTTAAGTTCGTTACCATATTGGTCGTTTAGTATCTCTGATAAAGGCCTGGGTGGCGGTGTATCCAGCAATCGAGCGATCTGATCGGGTCTGGGGGAGCGTTGCCAAAGGACGAAGCGCTGGATAACATCAGAACTCCCAAATTGCAGCATGCTTTTTATATCCGGAGATTTCACCAGCGGCGATTGGGCGAGCAGACGGCGGATGGCAGGATGTATTCGAAAATATGGGCGCAAGCGCTGGTCGCCCTGGTACCAGGGATAACCGCCCAGGAGCTCGTCTGACCCTTCGCCGGTCATCACCACCTTAAACCCTGCTGCGTGACAACCACGATAAATCGCATCCAATGAAAGGCTGGTGGTTGAGCGTTGCGGTTCTTCCATTCGCCTGACTACTTCGGGAAGTTTTTCGAAACCAGCAAGGTTGAATGACATTTCATGGTGCTGGCTGCCGATAAAGTTGGCGGTCTGGCGAGCCAGGGCTGATTCATCCAGTGAGTTGGCTTCGAAACCGAGTGTGAAGGTACTGATCGGGCTGCCATTGATCTCGGTCAACAGGGCTGCAAGTGCTGAAGAGTCGATACCACCGCTCAATAGTGAACCGACCGGGACATCACTCAATCGCCAGGCTGTGATGGCCTCCCGTAAATGCTCGATAAAAGCCTCTGCGGCTTGCGGCGCGCCAATGGGGGTGTGTTCGCCGAGAGGTAGATATTCAGGTTTCCAATAACAATCAAACCGGGTCACCCCGTTCTCTAAGACGAGCAAGTGTGCCGCGGGCAGTGCTAAGATCCCTTGAAAGGCAGTCAGTGGAGATGGGATGAACCCAATTTCTAAGAGGCGCCAGAGCGCTGTCTTGTCAGCCTGGCGTGGAAAATCCAGAATAGCTTCCAGGATGGGCAGTATTTCGGATGCAACGGCAAAACGTTCTCCCAATCCGGCATAATATAATGGCTTGATACCAAAACGGTCGCGGGCCAGGAGCAACCTGCGGTTTCGACCATCCCATAATGCAAAGGCGAACATGCCTCGCAGCCTGGGGACGATTTTTTCTCCCCATTGTTCATAACCATGCAAGATCGTCTCAATATCAGTGCGGGTTTTAAATACATGCCCGGCAGCTTCAAGGTTGTGGCGCAGCTCGGGTGCATTGACAATTTCGCCATTACAGACCAGCCACAACTGACCGTCCTCATTACTGATTGGCTGGTGTCCACCTTCCAAATCGATGATGCTCAGGCGACGTGTCGTCAGGGCAACCCCTTCACCGGTATAGATGCCAGAGTCGTCCGGGCCGCGATGAGTCATCCGGTCGGTTATTTCCTGTAAATTGACTTCAGATAAATCAGGGGTCAGAATCCCGAATATGCCGCACATGAGGCGTTATTATAAGGCCTTGACAGTCAAAGTAACAATGGTAAACTTGGCTTCATGTTAGCACTGGATTGCTCCTATTTCCCATCTCCTTCCCCTGCTCACGGCACGCTCGAGCGGACTTTTTGTCTGTTGGGCTTGGGATAGACCGTTTTCAAGCTATCTATCTCGAATAACCCTCTGGGCCGAAAGTCGCCAGAGGGATTTTTTGTTCTAATCCTAAAGTTACAAACCGTAAGGTTTCAAACCAGGAGGTTATTATGCGAATGAGCCGAATTTTCAGCCAGACATTGCGCGAAGCCCCAAGCGAGGCTGAGACTGCCAGCCACCAGCTTCTATTACGGGCCGGGTTTATCCGCCAACTCGCTGCAGGGGTATTCAGCTATCTACCTCTGGCGCGCCTCGCTCTGGACAAAATCGAGCAGATCGTCCGCGAGGAGATGGATGCGATCGGTGGGCAGGAAATTACCATGCCCGTGGTTCATCCGGCTGATATCTGGAAAGAGACCGGTCGCTGGTATGAGATCGATGCGGAAATGGGGCGCTTTAAAGACCGCTCTGGACGCGATATGGTGTTGGCTATGACCCATGAAGAAGTGATCACCGACCTGGTGCGACGGGAAATACGCTCTTACCGCCAGCTCCCGCAGCTGGTTTATCACATCCAGACCAAGTGGCGGGATGACCCACGGCCGCGCGCCGGGTTAATCCGGGTGCGGGAGTTCACCATGAAAGATAGTTATAGCCTGGATGCGGATTGGGCTGGGCTGGACCAGCAATATCAGGCCCATTACCGGGCGTATCTCAGGATTTATGCGGGTTGCGCCTTGCCGGTGGTGGCTGTGAAGTCGGATGTAGGGATGATGGGCGGCCAGTTGGCGCACGAGTTCATGTATCTTACACCGATTGGCGAGGATACCTTATTGTTTTGCGATTTGTGCGGTTTCGCGGCGAACCGCCAAGTGGCTGCCATTAAGAAAGAGATACCGGCTTCAGAAGCTGCCCTGCCGGTCAAAAAAGTGCTGACACCCAACTGTAAATCCATTGAAGAGCTGGCTAATTTCTTGAAAGTCGAAAAAGCCCGGACTGCGAAAGCCGTGTTCATGATGGCGTCTATCCCGGCGAAAGAAGAGCTGAAAGAGCGTTTCGTCTTTGCGGTCATTCGCGGAGACATGGAAGTGAATGAGACCAAGCTGGCGAATGCCATCCGGGCGCGTTCCCTTCGCCCAGCCTCAGAAGATGAAATCCGTGCCGTCGGCGCTGTGCCGGGCTATGCCTCGCCGATCGGGCTGAAGGATATTCTGGTGGTAGTGGACAACCTGATCCCTTCCAGCCCAAACCTGGTCGCCGGGGCGAATGAGGCAGGCTTCCACCTGCTCAATGTGAACTATGGGCGGGATTACCAAGCCGACCTGGTGGTCGATATTGCTGCCGCCCAGCAAGGTGATGGCTGCCCGGCTTGCGGCAATATTTTACATGAGCAGCGCGGCGTTGAGGTGGGAAATATTTTTAAACTAGGCACGCGCTATAGCGAGGCAATGGGATGTCATTACCTGGATGCACACGGGCAGCCGCAACCGGTCGTGATGGGCTCGTATGGGATTGGCATCGGTCGTTTGCTGGCTTGCATCGCTGAACAGCACCACGATGATGCCGGCCTGGTTTGGCCCATCACAGTCGCGCCGTATGCAGTGCATTTGGTATTGTTGGCAGGCAGGGGTAGCAACGAGACTGCAGAAATCGCCGAGCGGCTCTATTCAGAGCTAGAATCTGCCGGCATCCAGGCACTTTACGATGACCGGCTGGAAAGCCCGGGCGTGAAGTTCAACGACGCTGATTTGATAGGACTGCCAATCCGCCTGACGGTCAGTGATCGCGCCATGAAAGCCGGCGGAGTAGAGTTCAAACGCCGCGATCGAATAGAGCGAGAAGTGATCCCATTCGAGTCAGTCGTCCAACGGATTAAATTGGAAATCCTTGCCCTGACCGCTGAGATCGAGCAGGCGGTCAGCCGAATAGAATAGCAAACCTCAGCAGGTTAGTCTGGGCGTCGCGCCATAACTTGATTACGATGATTTGTTGTTTTATTGGTTCGCTAACAACTTCACGATGGCGAAATAAGCCGGCTTCGGCACGCCATCCTTGTCGTAGAGTAATGGAGCATCTGGTTTCCCGGTGAAACCAGGGATCCAGGAATACCGGTCGGTTAGCCCCCAGGTGAGGAAAGCCTTGCAGTTGTGCACTGACAGACAGACCGAAAGCACCTGCTGGTATATGTCTGCCTGCTGTGCCAGTTTGGTCTCGTTGTCGCTGGTTGAATATTGCAGGCGAACGTCCATCTCGGTAATATGGATCTCCAACCCCAGCTCGGCCAACCGCTGCATGTTGGCGGATAACTCAATCGCGGGTGGAGCCCCGCCCAGCGAGGTGTGCATCTGCATCCCTACTCCATCGATTGGAACGCCTGTCTGTTGCAAACCCTGCACCAGGGCATAGATGCCCTGGGATTTGGGATTCAAGCCTTCTCCGCCATTGTCGTTATAGAATAGTTTGGCGTTTGGATCGGCCTCCCGCGCCCATTGGAAAGCCATGGCGATGTGTTCAGGACCCAGCTTATTCATCCAAAAGGTGTTGCGAAGCGTGCCATCCTGGTTGACTGCCTCGTTTACTACATCCCAGGCGTAGATCTGGCCGCGGTAATGACTGACCACACTTTTGATATGGGTGCATAATATCTGCATCCACTCCTGGCGGGTGAACTGTCCATTTGTCACCCAGGCGGGCATTTGTAAGTCCCATACCAGGACATGCCCGCGCACTGCCATGCCGTGCTGGCGAGCGAAAGTTACCAGGGCATCCCCACGCGAAAAATCATAGCGTTCCGGTTCGGGATGAATGATCTCCCATTTCATGGCGACTTCCGGGACGAGCATATTAAACTCACGTGCTAACAACTGGCTGGCAGCGCTGTCATTCTGCAAATAGCCCGGATCAGCCGCCGTTCCGATGAAGAGATCATGTTGTTTTGCCAGCAAGCGCATAGATGGGACTTCGGTTGTTTGATCTATCTCTTGAGCGGAAGCGATTTTGAATGGGAGAAGACCTGCTGCCGGCTCGCAGGACGGGAAATTGGTTCGGGCAGGCGATAGAGTTGACTTTGGTGTTGTGGCATGCGATAGAGTAGTGATAGGTGTAGTGGCAGACAGGGGAGTATCCTGGATGGGGCTGGCGCTCACCTGAGAGGCAGGGGTGACCCCGGGTGTAACGAGCCTGGGTGGCAGGCATGCAGCAAGCAGCAATCCAAGACACAGGATAATTGGACTTATAATTCTCATGTTGTGCGATTCTACCACGCAGGATTCAAGTAAAAATAGAATAATCACCAGCAACTTTTGTGGGAGTTTTCTTGTATATAGAACATAAGATGCCCTCTCAGACTGACCACGATCTGGTAAGGCAAGCCCGGCAAGGTCATACCGAGGCGTATGGTGAATTGGTACAAAACTACCAGTCGCTGGTGTTTAATGTCTGCTATCGTCTGATGGGTGAACTTCGTGAAGCTGAGGATATGACACAGGAGACCTTTATCCATGCGTTTCGACACCTGGGGCAGTATGACCCGGATCGCCCATTTGCAGCCTGGATACGGCGTGTGGCGACAAACC
>Ga0209253_10002212_pt1 | contig 17242 bp, 11 predicted proteins | sample FrelakmetBRP12BR_FD_187145 | JGI IMG/M metagenome (GOLD analysis project Ga0209253, IMG submission 187145) | Freshwater lake sediment microbial communities from the University of Notre Dame, USA, for methane emissions studies - BRP12 BR (SPAdes)... | ecosystem: Environmental > Aquatic >...
TGGTCGGATCCGTCGGATTTGGCAATGCCAAATCCGACGGATCCGACCACCGGCACCGGTCACCGCCAGAGCTCGAAGCGCTCGGCGCCCCCGTCGTGCGTCGCCACGGCCCGCAACTCACTTGCGCCGGCGACGAACGACTGGACTTCACGGCTGGTCGGTGCGACCAGCACCTGCGCCGAGCGTGCGGGCGACGGCAGCGGCGGCTCACCCAACCCGAGATCGCGAAGCTCGCCAGCGACCGGCGTCAAGGCGATCCGCCGGCCGTCCGCCACCAGGTCGAAGCGCCAAGCGACCGTCGACTCCTCCGCCAGCCCGCGCTTGTCGAGCGTCGACCAGACGTAGGCGTAGAAGTACTGCGAGTGGGTCCCCGAGCGATTGACGTCGACAGGCACCAGCGTCAGGTAGTCGCGAGCGTGCACGGCGAGCTCCGGCCGCTCGCGCGCGAAGACGAGCGTGGGGCTGCCGACGGTGACGGTCGCCGCAGTGATCTCGTCAAGGTATTCGTGCCCGCCGCTCGCGGATTCGGGCGTCGCACAGCCGGTGGACAGCAGCACGGCCACGACGCCTGCCAGCCCGTACGTCCGCGCCAGCCAGCGTTCAGAAGTCATAGCGGTACCCCAGGCTCAGGTAGTAGCGCGTCGTGTCTTCGTCGGCATCCCCGAGCGACCGCTGCGCAAACTCCGCGCCACCCTCGAACTCGAGCGACAGCCGCTGCCAGCGGAGTTCCGTCCGCAACCCTGGCGCGTAGAGCCACTGCTGCGAGCCGTCCGCGTGGAAGTCGCGCTGGTCCACGCGCAGGCGCGGCCCGAGCCGCCAGGCCTGCCCCAGCGGAAACTGCGCATTCAGGCCCAGCGACTTGAGGTCCGTCGTGTCGCCCGACTGGTACTGCAAGCCGAGCGACGTCACGTCGCCGCGGCCGAACAAGCCGTAACCGAGCGCCTGCGTCGAGACGATCAGGTCGGTGCCGGCGTCCGGCGTTGCGGCGACCTCCCCCGAAGCAGGCGTCGGACCGAGACTAACGCTCGAGAAATCCATCGACCATTGCCAGCGCTCGCCGAACGGCCGCGACAGCGACAGCGTGTAGACGTCGGACTCGGCCGTCCGGTCGCGCGCCAACTGCTCGATCTGCTCGATCGAGAACAGGCCGAACAGCTGGTCGAAGCTCGTCACCGGCTGGCCGATCATCGCATTGCGCGCCGTGAGCGACGGACTCTTGCGGTGATCGAGGTTCACGCTCATCGTCCACCGCGCGGGCAACGCAATCGTGCCGAGCAGCAGCAGGTTGTTCAGCTCCTGGTAGTGGACGTCGTAGTCCGCGAGCCCGACGAACGTGAGCCCCTGGCGGAAGTAACGCACTTCGGTGCCGACGGCCTGCCGATCCGTGAGCCCAAAGTAGTCCTGTGAGATGCCGTACAGCGACAGGTCCCAGCCGCCGGCGAACGTGCCGAAATCGGCCGACAGTGCATAGAAATTCCGGTCCGTCGTGGGTCCCTCGCGCGTCGACTCGACCGGGTAGCCAAACCGCGCATTCAACCGAACCCGGGGTCGCAGCTGGTAACCGGCATACAGGCCGTCGTACGTGCCGAGCAGCCCACCGGAGCTGCCGGACTGGCGGCCGCCGCGCAGTGTCCAGTCGAGCGCGTGGTCGTTGACTTCGGCGAACAGCAGCGAGACCCGCGACTGGTTGCCCGGCCCGTCTTCGAGCATGTCGAGCGCATAGCCCGCACTCACCCGGCTCGCGAAATCGAAGCGTTCGCCACGACGCCTCGCCGAGAGCGCCATGTCGTTCAGCAACGCGTTCTGTGTCGTCTGGTCGCTCGATGCCGTGCCGTTCTCGAAACTGGAGTCGTCGCGCCGATAGACCTGCGACACGCCGCCGTACAGCTTCCACGGCGACTCTGCAGCGGCCGCCGCGCGTGCGCGCAGGCTGGCCGGGCTGGTCGCGAACGTCAGCGCGCGCAGGCGCTTGCGGATCCGGTCGGCGGCCTCGCCCTGCGGGTAGCGGCGCAGGTACTCTTCGCATTCCGCCTCGGCATGCGCCAGCTGGCCATTGCGCTCCCGCGCCAGGCCCAGCAGTTCCAGCGCTTCCGCGCGCTGCGGAAATTCGGGTTGCTCCATGAGCCGCGTGAGCAGCGGAATCGCCGTCGCGTAGTCCTTGCGCCGGAAGGCCTCGCGCGCCTGCTTGAGTGTCCGCTCGATCTCGGCCGGCATCAGACTCGCGTTGCCACCCGGCCGCGTCGCCGGGACGTTTGCGACGGCATCCGGCGAACCGACCGCATTGAGCGTCGCATCGTCGCCGACGGCGAGCCAGGCCTTCGGGTACCGGGCGCGAGCCGTCGCGAGCACCCGCCGGGCATCCGACTCGGACAGGAACGGGCCCGCGCGCAGTCGGTACCACCGTTCCTCGTCGATCACGATCTCGGACACGTAGGTGCGGACACCGGTCGCGTCCGCTGCGGCGGCGACGGCCTCCGCCTCGAAGGGCGTCTTCGCCGCGTCGAGATTGACCGCGTAGGTGGAGGCCCCTCCCGTCACCTCGCGCACGCTCACCTTCGAATGATCTTCCTCCGCGCGCATCAGCCGGATGCGCAAGCCACGGCCATCGAACGACGGCACCAGCACGAATTGCTCCGGGCGCGACCAGCCGATGCGCAGCTCCAGGTCCGTGCCCAGGGCGCGGTTCAGCTCGATCGAACGGATCACGCCGCGCCCGTCCAGTGTCGGCGGCACGATCGAGCCCCCGGCCGGCGCGCCGCAGTCCGGCTGCGGCGACAGGCGCACGCTCACCCGGTCGCCGCTGCTGGCCGGGGTGTGGCTCACGTAGCGGAGGCTGCAACCGAACAGCACCGTAACGGCAATGTAGCCGCGCTGCTCCGAAACGCCGACCTCCTCGACGAGGCGACCCGCCGTCTGCGCCTGCACCACGGCCGCGGCGAACGGCAGCAGCAGCGCGGGCAGCCAGCGGAATGCTCGAATTGCCATCAGTCGAACTTGCTGTCGGTGATGCGATGCTCGGGCCCGGAGCGCCGCGTCAGGATGGTCGTCAGCGCCGAACTCGTGTAGACGTGGCACGCTCCCGAGCAATTGCGCAGCTCGCTGACGGTGTATTTCACGTCGCCGTACTTCTTGTGCGGGTCGGGCTTGAAACGGCTTGCATGGCATCCGGCGCAGTCCGGCTTGTAGGCCGGCGCACGCCAGGTCGCCGCATCGGTATTGGCCGCGTGACAGCTCGTGCAACCGAGCGCCACGCGGTGATCGCCCGGATAGCCGCCGCCGGCCACGTGGCGGAACGTGTTCGGCGACCACGCGGTCGTCGTGTGGCAGTGATTGCACTCGAAGTTGTTGACCGGGAACGTCATGTGCCCGATCGAGGGACCGCTGGCGGTCGAGCCGTCGTGGCAGGTGCGGCACCCGCTCGTGACGCCGGCGTGATCGAATGCCGCCGGCAGCCATGCCAGCGTCGAGTGGCAGTCACCGCACTGGGCCGTGGTCGGGATGTGGCTCGCAGGTTTGCCCGGCGCCTGCGCGCCGTCGTGGCAGCTGTTGCAGGTGCCCGTGACGTGATTGTGGTCGACCCGCAGCGCCGGCTTCCACGCCGAAGCCGTGTGGCAGCTGTCGCAGCTCGTGTCGCTCGCGATGTGGGCGGCATTCTTGGCCGTGGCGATCGTGCCGTTGTGGCACGAGAAGCAACTGCCGATGACCTGCGTGTGGTCGACGCGCGTCGCAGGCCGCCACCCGGCCGGCGAGTGACAGGCCTCGCAGGTGCTGCTCGTCTGGATGTGGCTCGAGGACCTGCCGGTCGCGCTGCTGCCGTTGTGACAGCTCGCGCAGTTGCCGGTGACCCCGGTGTGGTCGAAGCCCGTCGCCGGTTGCCATGCCGCGGTGCCGTGGCAGCCACTGCACTCGGCCGTGGTCACGACGTGGGTCGCGGGCTTGCCCGCTGCCTTCGTGCCATTGTGGCAGCTCGAGCACGTGCCGATGACCTGCGCGTGATCGACGCGCGTCGCCGGTTGCCACGCGCTCGTCCCGTGGCAGGACTCGCACGCGCCGCTCGTGAACAGGTGGCCGGCATCCTTGCCGGGGGCTTTGACCCCATCGTGGCAGCTCGAGCAGTTCGCAGCGATGCCGTCGTGGCTGAACGTGGCCGGCCGCCAGGCGAGCGTCGAATGACAGGTATCGCACTGCGCCGTGGTCGGGATGTGGTTCGTGCCCTTGCCGATGGCCTTCGCACCATCGTGGCACGAGCCGCACGTGCCGGTCACGTGCCCGTGATCCACCCGCACGGCCGGTCGCCACGCGCTCGTCGCGTGGCAGCTCTCGCAACTCGAGTCGCTGGCGACGTGCCCGGCTCCCCTGCCGGTCGCGCCCACGCCGTCGTGGCAGCTCGCGCAGTTGCCGGCGACCCCGCTGTGGTCGAAGCCCGTCGCCGGCTGCCACGCCGTGGTGCGGTGGCAGTTGCTGCACTCGGCCGTGGTTGCGACGTGCGTCGGCGGTTTCCCGGTCGCCATGGTGCCGTCGTGGCAGGAGGCGCAGCCGCCGATCACCTGGGCGTGGTCAACCCGCGTGGCCGGATTCCAGGCCGTGGACGAGTGGCAGGCTGCACAGTCGGTGCCGGACGGAATGTGCCCGACGTTCTTGCCGGCGGCAGTCGTCCCGTTGTGGCAGGAAAAGCAACTGCCGGTCAGCTGGCCGTGATCGACGCGGGTTGCGGGCCGCCAGCTGAACGTGGCATGGCAGGAGTCGCAGCCAGTGCCCGACTGGATGTGCGTGCTGCTCTTGCCAGTGGCCCGCGCGCCGTCATGACAGCTGATGCAGGTCGCCGTCACGCCCGCGTGGCTGAAGTTCGCAGGCGTCCAGGCCGAGGTGCTGTGGCAGTCGGCACAGGCGCCGTCGCCCGGGATGTGGTTGGCGTGCTTGCCGGTGGCGATCGTGCCATCGTGACAGGCGGCGCAGGTGCCACTCACCTGCGTGTGGTCGACACCCGAGGCCGGCGCCCACGCCGCGACGACGTGGCAGGCTTCGCAGACGTCGCTGGTTCGCAGGTGCGTGACGGCCTTGCCGCCAGTCCGGACGCCGTCGTGGCACTGCACGCAGTTGCCCACGGTGCCGGTGTGATCGAATTTCGCCGGGAGCCAGGCCGTCGCCGCGTGGCAGTTGTCGCACTCCGCGCGCGTCACGATGTGGTTGACGTGCTGGCCGGCCGCCTGCGTGCCGTCGTGGCAGGACGAGCAGCTGCCGAGCACGTTGCCGTGGTCGACGCGGGTCGCCGGTTGCCAGGCCGTCGTGGCGTGGCAGGCATCGCAGGCGACGGTCGCCCTGATGTGCTGCGCGTCGACGCCGGTGGCTCTCACGCCGTCGTGGCAGTTCACGCAACGCTCCGCTAGGCCCGAGTGATCGAACTGCGCCGGCCGCCAGGCCGCGGTCGAATGGCAGGTGTCGCAGGCGGTGGAACTCGGAATGTGACTGGCGTGGCGCCCGGCCGCTCGGACGCCGTCGTGGCAGGAGGCGCAGGCGCCGACGACCTGCGCGTGATCGACGCGCTGCACGGGCGACCAGCCACCGTAGCTGTGGCACGAGTCGCACCGATCCGTCGTCGGCAAGTGCTGCGCGCCTCGACCGGTGGCGCGGCTGCCATCGTGGCACGTCGAGCACGCCGCCGTGATGCCGGAGTGGTCGAACTTCGCGGGACTCCAGGCCTGGGAGCCGTGACAGGCGTTGCAGTCCATCGACGTCTGGACGTGGCCGGGCGTCTTGCCAGGCGCCTGCGCGCCGTTGTGGCAGGACGCGCAGTTGCCGAGGGCCTGCTCGTGATCGAAGCGCGTGGCCGGCGACCAGGTTGCGGTCGAGTGGCAGGCGCCGCACTGCTCGCCGCTCAGGATGTGTCCGGCGGGCTTCGGCGTCGCTCCGACGCGCGACCCTGGCGAGTGGCAGGAGAAACACGCGCGCGGCGTACCATTGAAGACGGCATCGACGTGACACGACTCGCAGGACTGCACCCGGTGCGACCCGGTCAGCTCGTAGCCCGTCGTGACGTGATCGAACTGCCGGCCCGCTCCCTGCGCGAGGACCGTGCCGCCGGCGAGCACGCCGAGCAGCAGGACGAGGACGAGGCGGATTCTGCTCATGGCATGGTCCTCACTGCATCCTTGCGCCCTTGAACGTGACCGAGCCGTGGCAGCGCTGGCACTGGCGGCCGAATAGCCCGTGGTGGACGTCGTCCTGCGCGTGACAGGACGCACAGTCTCCGGACAGCTTCACCTCTGCCGCAGGCCGCTTGTGGCAGCCGTCGCACATGGCTCGCGCGTGCGCGCCGGTAAGATCGAATCCGGTCGCCTTGGCGTGGTCGAATTCCCACAAGCCCCAGCCGCTCGGGGAGTGGCAGCTCTCGCAATCCTTGCCGAGCGCGCCCTGGTGCTTGTCCTCGCGCTGGTGGCAGCCGTGACATTCCTGCGCCGCGCCCTTGTAAGTCGGAGTCGCGTGGCATTCGTGGCACGGCACGGCGACGTGCAGCCCCACCAGCGGGAAGTCCACCAGCTCGTGGTCGAAGGCGACGCCGGCACGCCATCGCTCGACACCGTGGCAGCGCTGGCAGTCCTGGCCGAGCTGCCCAGCATGCGCATCGTGGCTGCGGTGGCAGGCGTAGCACTCGGTGCCGAGCTTCTGCTGCGCGACGACGCCGGTGTGGCAGGCGTGGCAACCCAGCTTCGCGTGCCGTCCGAGCAGCTCGTAGTACCCGTCGCGGACGTGGTCGAACGTGGCCGGCTGCCACGCACTCGTGCCGTGGCACTTCTCGCAACCTTCGCCGAAGCGACTTGCATGCGAGTCCGCCTTGCGATGACAACCCGCGCAGTCGCGCGGCAGCGGATCGGTCATGTTCGCAGTGACGTGGCAACTCTTGCAATCCAGCGGCGCGTGCGCGCCAGTGAGCGCGTAGCCGGTCTCTTTTCCGTGATCGAAACGCGTCGTCTTCCAGCCGGCGACGCCGTGGCAGCTGCCGCAGTCCGGCCCGCGTCCGCCGCGGTGCACGTCGTCGGGCGCGTGGCAGGCCGCGCACTGCGTCGGGGTGCCCGCATAGCGATTGCCCCCGTGACACGCCGAGCAGGTCGCCTCGGCGTGGCGCTCGCGCAGCACGAAGCGTGTCTTGCCGTGATCGAAACGACCCTGCGACCAGGTGGCCGTCTCGTGGCAGCCGGCGCAGTCCGCGCCGAGCTTGCCGCCATGCGCCTCGTCGGTCCGATGGCAGTCGATGCAGCCGGATGGCGCCTCGCGATACTTGCGGCCCGGCTTGTGGCAGGCATCGCAAGCGCTCGCTGCGTGTGCGCCGGTCAGCGCGAAATCGGTCCGGGCGTGATCGAACGCAGGCCGGCTCAGCTTGACGATGTCGGCTTCGCGGCCGAGGTGCTCGGAGTGACAGGCCTTGCACTGCGCACGGTCGATCGCCGGCAGCCGGCCGTGGAACCCGCGTTGCCCGCGGACGTCGGCACCGACGTCCTCGTGGCAGTCCATGCACAGTGTCGGCTGCCGGCCGCGGTCGGCGCGGTCGTGGCACTGAGTGCAGTCCTGCTCGATCTCGGCGTGCCCCGCAATGACCTTGCCGGGCATCAGCAGGGTCTCGAGGCCGGCCGCATGCGTGCGCCCGCCCGCCATGACCGCAGCCGTCACGACCAGCACGGCAAGGAATGAGCGCGCATGGTGCATCGGCGCCTGCGGGTCAGTAGACGTGCACCGCGACGACGTGCGCGATGCCGGCGACGAGCAGCATCACGAACAGCGGCAGGTGCAGCGCATGCCACAACGAGAACAGTCGTTCGAAAGCGCCGAATTCGACGACGCGGCGCGTGGCGGCCAGGCGGTGGTCGATGTACTGGCGCGCCACACCCTTCAGCTTTCTGCGGTGACCGTTGGGATGACGGGACGTCGTGGCCGACGCGCGCAGAGCGCCCGTCACGTAGCGTCGCAGCCGACGACGGGCCAGCAGGACGCCGACCGTGCCGACGAGCGGGCGCGCCAGCAGCGGCGTCCGTTCGCACCGCGCGACGATTCGCCGCTCCTCGGCCTCGATTTGATCGACGAGGCCGGGCAGGAAATCGACGTTGCTCGTCACCCAGCGCAGCTTGTCGGCGTAAGCCCTGAGTTCCGCGAGGTTCGCCTTGCGCCCGTGCAATCCGTGATGGATGCGGGTGTAGAAGTAGCGGCCGAACAACCCGCTGCCGGAGACGATCAGCATGCAGGCGAGCGCCACGTTGCTGTTGGTCGCGCCGAGGCTGAAGTTCGCGTGGAACAGCACCAGCACTGGACCGATCACGCCCAGCGCCATGTGCGCCTGGAACCAGCGCTTGGTCGTGCCCAAGAACGCGAGCGCCCGCACGCGCTTGCGCAGCGGGTAGACGAGCAGCAACAGCATCGCCGATCCGCCGAGGATGCCGAACGCGTAACCCGCGCCCGCCTGCGGAGTGAGGTATTGCTCGGTCGGGAAGCGATAGCCCCAGAAAAGCAGGGCGACCGTCACGAGCGACAAGACCTGCGGCAAGGTGATCGTTGGACGACGCGTTGCCTTGAGCGGCGCGTCGCTGCTTTGCAGGACTGCGGACACGGCTCCCTCAGCTCCTGGCGAGGCGCGCAGCCTCGGCAATGTTGGCCTCGACGATCCGGGCATCCGAGGAACCGGGCGGCACGACGGCCTGCAGTCGCCGCCAGGTCGCCAGCGCGTCGGAATAGCGACGCTCCTCGTGAGCGAGGCTGGCCTGCAGCCACAGCGCCTTGGCGTGTTGTGGATCGAGCGCCAGCGCGGTCGCGATGTAACGCGCGGGTTCACCGGCAAGCCGTCCGTCGACCGAGGCCTGCGCGTCGGCATAGTCCGCCCAGCCATCCGCGGTCATGCCGCCGCGCGCCACGACCGAGGCATACAAGGCGCAGGCCTGCACGAACTCGCGCTTGCGGCGGTGATCCTCGGCGCGCGCGAGCAGGTCAGCGGCCTCGCCCGTCGCCGTTTGTGCAGCCGTCGGCCCGGTCGTTGCCGCCCCCGCCTCCGGCAGGAGGCGCGCGCTCGCACGGACCGCGGCGCTCAAGCTGCCTTGCGCAACGCCCGCGTGCCAGGGCGCGGCCGATGCATCGATCTGCGGTTGCGCCGCCACGCTGGCTGCCGGCCCCGCCACTTTGCCGTACACGATGAATGCGGCCGAAGCGAACGCGAGACCCGCCGCCAGTCCAAGCGCGAATCCGCGACGCGCGTCGGCAAGCACGAAACCGAATGCCATCGAGGCCCCCTGTCTTGAGCCCGCTTTGCAGCGGAACGCGCCGAGGCTACGTCCGTCGCAATGCGGATGCACCGCAGAGGCCGGCGAGTTTTCGTTTATGTGAACTGCGCCATGCGCGAATGACAGCAGTTCTCATTTGTACGGCCTGCGGCCGGTTACGCGCGCGGCGGACGACCGATACAGTCTGGCCCCATGAACTCCGCGATGTTGCTCGTGTACGGCGCGCCGCTGGCCCTGATCTGGGGCTGGTACCTGCGCCGCCAGCAGAGCGTCGAGCGCCGCAGCGTGGCGGCTCGCGAGCGGTCTGCTGCAGCGGGTTTCGCCGAGCCCGCGTCGCTGCATCCGGTGATCGACACCGTCCGATGCATCGGCTGCGGCTCCTGCGTCAAGGCCTGTCCCGAGCAACCGGACCATCACGTGCTCGGCTTGATCGGCGGCAAGGCGCAGCTCGTCAGCCCGTCCGACTGCATCGGCCACGGCGCGTGCCGCAGCGCCTGCCCGGTCGACGCGATCACGCTGGTGTTCGGCTCGGCGCAGCGCGGTATCGATATCCCGCTCCTGAACCCGAATTTCGAATCGACGGTCCCCGGCATCTTCATCGCCGGTGAGCTCGGCGGCATGGGACTGATCCGCAACGCCTTGTCGCAGGGCATGCAGGCCGTCAACGCGATTCACAAGCACCGGCCCAGGGCGCGTGGCGCTGGCGCGCTCGACCTGCTCATCGTCGGTGCAGGCCCGGCCGGGTTCGCGGCTTCGCTGACGGCACTGTCGCACGGCCTGAAGTTCGCGACGGTCGAGCAGGACTCGCTCGGCGGCTGCGTCTTCCAGTACCCGCGGGCCAAGATGGTGATGACCTCGCCGGTCACGCTGCCGCTGGTGGGCCGGCTGCGTTTCGGCCACACCTCGAAGGAGGCGCTGCTCGAATTCTGGCGCGGCGTCGAGCGAAAGATGAAGTTGCCCATGCGTTACGGGGAGCGCGTCGAGTCGATCGGCCGCGAGGGCGACGGATTCCTCGTGCGCACGACGCGGGGCGAGCATCGCGCCGCGAGCGTGCTGCTGGCCATCGGGCGACGCGGCACGCCGCGCAAGCTCGACGTTCCCGGGGAGGAACTGCCGAAAGTGGTTTACCGGCTGGTCGATCCGGAGCAGTACAAAGGACAGGACGTGCTCGTCGTCGGCGGCGGCGACAGCGCGCTCGAGGCCGCGGCGAGCATCGCCGAGAACGGCGGCCGGCAGGTCACATTGTCCTATCGCGGCGATGCCTTCTCCCGTGCCAAGCCGCGCAATCGCGAGCGCGTCGCCGCGGCGGCGCGCTCCGGCCGCCTGCAGGTGCTGCTCGAATCGCAGGTGCGGCGCATCGAAACCGCGTCGGTCGTCCTCGCCTTCCAGGGCCGCGAGCTGGAACTCGCCAATGACGCGGTGATCGTCAGCGTCGGTGGCATCCTGCCCGCGGAATTCCTGCAGAAAGTCGGCGTGCAGGTCGAGACCAAGTATGGCACCGCGTAACCGGTCGCATCGATTCGCGCCCCGGTGCGGCGCGCTGCTGGCTTGCACGATGCTGCTCGGGGTCGCGACGAGCGCATCCGCTGCGCCGGCGACGGTGACCGGCGATCCGCTGGAACCGGCAAAAGCCGCCATTCGCGTCAAGGACTACACCCGAGCCATCGGCGTGTTGACTGACCTGTCGGGCCGCGGCCACGCGGGCGGCCAGTACCTGCTCGGCACGATGCACCTCGCCGGACTTGGCACTGCGCAGGATCCAGCGCAGGCTCGACAACTCTTCGAGACCGCGGCGAACGCTGGCGACGCTCGCGCCGCGTACGCTCTCGCGGCACTGTACGCCACCGGCGAAGAGCCGGATCGGCCGGCGGCGCACCGCTGGCTGGGCCGCGCGGCGGAACTCGGTGATCCGGACGCGCAGGCCCTGGTGCGGCGTCAGGCACTGCCGCTGGAATTCCGGCCGCACGACCTGCTGACCGACGAATCCGCGAGGCGCAGCGCTCTGTGGCGCGCGGCTGCGCGCGATGACGTGGCGACAATCGAAACGTTGCTGGACGAGGACCGCGTGAACGCGGCGGACGATTTCGGACGCACCGCGCTGCACCATGCAGCCGACGCTGGCGCCTTGGGCGCCATGGCCATCCTGCTGGCGCGCGGGGCCGGGATCGAGGCCATCGATCACTACGGTGTCACGCCCTTGATGCTGGCTTGCGGTTCCGAGCGGCCCGAGGCCTGCGCCGAACTGCTGCGGGCCCACGCAAGCGTCACAGCGGCCGACCGAGCTGGCAACACCGCGCTGGTCTACGCGCTGCGGCGCTCGCGAACGCAACAGGCGCAGGCGCTGCTCGCGGCCGGTGCAGCGCCTGTGCACGTCAGCGTCGCAGCGGCGCATCCGGCTGCCGCCGATCCCGGCGCACGCGCAGCGACCGATGCGTACCAGGGATGGCCGGACATCGCCGTCGCGGCGAGCCGCAAGGAATCGACGATGCTGCGCGACCTGTTGCGCCGCGGCGCCGATCCGAACGCGACGACGCCGGGTGGCGAAACGGCGCTGCTGGTCGCAATCGCTGCGGATGCGCCGCAATCGGTTGCACTGCTGCTGCAGGCCGGCGCGGATGCATCCCGGGCGAACCCGCGCGGCTCGTCACCGTTGATCGTCGCGGTGCGGCTGGGCCGGGAGGCGGCGCTGGAAGCACTGCTGGCAAATGGCGTCGATCCCAATGCTCACTCGAAGCAGGAGTCGCCTGCGCTGCTTGCCGCGGTCGAGACCGGCAATGGCCGCGTCGTCCAGCAGTTGCTGGCGGCCGGGGCCGACGCCGATGCCCGGGGTGCGGGCATCGTCCCGCCGTTGATCGCAGCCGCGGGGCGCAGCCAGTCGTCGATCGTCGATCAGCTGATCGCCGCCGGTGCGACGCCGTCACCCGTGGACGGCGCGGGTCGATCTGCGCTCTGGCTGGCCTCCTGCAATGGCGCCGCTGCAGTCGTCGCCTCGTTGCTGAAGGCCGGCGCCGCAGTCGAAGCGGCCGATCGCGAGGGCGTGACGCCACTCGCCTGCGCCGCGGCGCACGGCCATGCGGACGTCGTCGACCGCCTCGCGCGCTCCGGTGCGAGTCTCGCGGCCCGCACGACCAACGGCGATACGCCGCTGATGCTGGCCGCGGCAGGCGGGCACGCGGCCGTCGTGCGCCGCCTGCTGGCGTCGGCGGCCGCCACCGACCTGCAGAATGGCCATGGCGACACGGCCCTGATTCTCGCAAGCCAGTCCGGCGACCTGGAGTCGGTGCGGGCGCTGCTCGCGGCCGGGGCGAGCCGCAAGCTGCGCAACCGCGACGGCGTCGCCGCGGCCGATGCCGCAAAGGCGCGCAGCTTCGACGGGCTGGTGGCCGTGCTGAACTAACTGAGCGCTCAGATCGCTACGCAGCCTCCTTTCCGGCGGCCGCCGCGGCACGCTGGCCGGCGCCGGTGGCCGGGTGCTCGTAGTCGTTCTTTTCCCAGTCGCGGTATTTCGGCGGGATCGGGTTGATCGAGCCCTCGGCGAGCCAGTCGAGCTTGCCGTCCATCAACAGCCCGGCCACCTTGTTGTAGGAGCGATTGAAGTTGCTCTTCACCGCGCGGAAGTTGCCCTCGATGCGCCGTCGCGCCTCGCGGCAGAACAGGTCCGCGAGTTCCTGGGGCGACTGGTCGGCCGGGTTCGTCGCGACGAGGTGGTCGGCGTAGGACAGCGTCGAGCCCATCACGAACAGATCCACGCCGATGTCGACGAAATTGCCAAGGATGATCTGCTCCTTCTCGAGCTTCGGGCCGTACTTCGCCATGGTCGCGAACAGCCGGCGCGCGAGCAGCTTGCTGGTCTTCGCCGCGTAAGCGAGGTGCTTGCGGTTGCGCTCGCTCAGGTGCTTCGCCTCGAGGTGGCCGCCCGTATCGGGCAGGAACAGCTTCGGCAGCCAGGTGCCGTAGAAGCCGGCCGCCTTCATCATGGCCTCGCTCTTCGTGACCTTCTGGCCGGGCTTCGGCTGCAGGATCGGCATGACGAGCTTGAAGTGCGTGTCGAGCGCCTCGCGCGCCATGATCAGGTGCATGACCTGCGACGAGCCTTCGAAGATGCGATTGATGCGCGCGTCGCGCAGGCCCATCTCGACCGCGGTCGGGCGCTCACCACGCTCGTACAGCGACTTGGCGTTCTCGTAGCCGCGCCCGCCGCGGACCTGCAGGTAGTCGTCGTACATCTTCCACAGCGTCTCGGAGCACCAGTACTTGGCGGCCGCGGCCTCGAGCCGGATGTCGGCGTTCTTGTGGTCGGCGAACGCGCAGGCGACGTTGACCATCGCCTTCATCGCGAACAGCTGCGCCATGTAGCCTGAGATCATCTTCGCCACGGCCTGGTGCTTGCCGACCGGCTGGCCCCACTGCTGCCGCGTCGAGGTCCACCATTTGGCGTCGTCCACGAGCGCCATCCCGCCGCCGATCGCGGCGGCCGGGATTCCCAGGCGGCCGACGTTCAGCGTCGCGAGCGCGATCTTGAGCCCCTCGCCCGGCTTACCGATCAGGTTCTCGGCCGGGACCCTGACGTCCTTGAAGGCGACGACGCCATTGGCAATGCCGCGCAGGCCCATGAAGCGCGAGCGCCGCACGCGCTCGACGCCCGGCCACGCGGTCTCGACCACGAAGCACGAGATCTGCGGCAGCGACTTGCCGTTCGGCAGCACCTTGTCCGGGGTGCGCGCCAGCACCGCGATCAGCGTCGTCTTCGGATCGGTGACGTTCGTGCACCACAGCTTGTCGCCGTTCAGGACGTAGTACTTGCCGTCCGCGGACGGCGTGGCGATGGTCGTCATGCGCGCCGGGTCGGAGCCGACACCCGGCTCGGTGAGCGCGAATGCCGAGATCTCGCCCCTCGCGAGCCGGGGCAGGTACTTGCGTTTCTGCTCCTCGGTGCCGAATTCCTTGAGCGGTTGCGGCACACCGATGCTCTGGTGCGCCGAGATGAAGGCGACCGTGGACGCACAGTAACCGCCGAGGAACCCGAGCACTCGAGCGTAGTTGGTGACCGAGAAGCCAAGGCCGCCATATTCCTTCGGGACCTTCATGCCGAACAGGCCGACTGCAGCCATGGCCTCGAGCGCCTCGCGGGGATACTCGCCGTCCTCGTCGATCTGCCAAGGGTCGATGTTCTTCTCGATGACCGGCTGGATCTTCGCGATGTAGTCGTCGCCGATCTTCTTGTCCTCGGCTGACTGCGCCGGGAACGGATGCAGCAGGTCCCAGCGGAAGTTGCCCTTGAACACCTCGGCAGTGAAGCTCACCGCTTCCCAGTCGGCCTGGCGCGCGTCTTCGGCCAGCTGCATTGCGTCGTCTTTGGCCTTGGTGTCCATGCTTACTCCCATCGCGGTACCGGCCGCGCGGGCGACTATCCCGCAGGCCCGCGTTCGGCACCATCCGGGTTATGTGCAGGCGCAATAAGCGGAGACCGCGGTCCGCCCGGCCCGACCGGCCTCAACGCCGCAGTTCAGTTCAGTGCGGGCTCTCGGGCGGCGCCAGGCGTTCGAGGCAGACGTGCACGCGGCGCAGGAGTTCCCCGGCGCGGCCCGGCTGTTCGCTGGCCATGCTTTCGTCGGACGCCCGCAGCTGCGCCTTGAGGTCCTCGGCCCATTCGTTGAGCAGCCACTCGCGCACGCTCGGAGAGATCCGCGCGTCGCCGGCGAGCTGCTCAGGGGATTCGAAGCCGCTGTAATGGGACGGGAGTGGGCGGACGGCACCCGCCATCGCGGGTGCGCGACGTGAGAGTGGTCTCGGCATGATTTCTGCCTCCCCCGGGGTTCGGGTCGATACGCACCGCGTGCAGCGGTGCATACCCTAGTGGACCCTGCAACTCCGGTCCGAGTTCCGAGCTCGAGACGCCGGCGGGGGCGACCGACTCCTTGCCGCCCCCGCCGCAGTCGAACTCAGGTCCGCTCGAGCACCGTCGTGATGCCCTGCCCGAGGCCGATGCACATGGTCGACAGGCCGAGCGTGGCGCCCTTCTGCTCCATGACGTTGACCAGCGCGGTCGTGATGCGCGCGCCGGAACAGCCGAGCGGGTGGCCGAGCGCGATCGCGCCGCCATTCAGGTTCACCTTCGAGTCGAACGTGTCCATCAACCCGAGGTCCTTGATCACCGGCAGCGACTGCGCGGCAAACGCCTCGTTCAGCTCGGCAACCTCGATGTTCTCCATCTTGAGGCCGGCGCGCTTCAGCGCCTTCTTGGTTGCCGGCACCGGGCCGTAACCCATGATCGCCGGGTCGCAGCCGGCGACGGCCATCGAGACGATCTTCGCGCGCGGCTTCAGGCCGAGCGCCTTCGCCCGCTCGTAGCTCATCACCAGCATCGCCGAAGCACCGTCCGAGATCGCCGACGACGAACCGGCCGTGACCGTGCCGTTCTTCGGATCGAACGCCGGCGCCAGCGCCGCGAGTCCCGCCACCGTCGTCTCGGGGCGGATCACTTCGTCGATCTCGCACAGCACGCGGAAACCGTTCGCGTCGTGGCCCTCGATGCCGACGATCTCGTTCTTGAAGCGCCCGGTCTGCGTGGCCTCCCAGGCCTTCGCATGCGAGCGCGCGGCGAACTGGTCCTGCATCTCGCGGGTGATGCCGTGCATGCGGCCGAGCATCTCGGCCGTCAGGCCCATCATGTTCGAGGCCTTGGCGTAGTACTTCGACGCCGACGGGTTCAGGTCGATGCCGTGCATCATGCCGACGTGGCCCATGTGCTCGACGCCGCCGATCACGAACACATCGCCTTGCCCGGTCATGATCTGCGCGGCGGCCGTGTGCAGCGCCTGCATCGACGAGCCGCACAACCGGTTTACGGTCTGGCCGGGCACGTGGTGCGGCAGGCCTGCGAGCAGCAACGCATTGCGGGCGATGTTCATGCCCTGCTCGAGCGTCTGGTTCACGCAGCCCCAGATCACGTCCTCGACCTCGTTCATGTCGGCCGCGGGGTTGCGTTTGAACAGCGCCTTGATCAACTCGGCCGACAGCACCTCGGCACGGACGTTGCGGAACATGCCGCCCTTCGAGCGGCCCATGGCAGTGCGGACGCCATCGATGATGACGACATCGCGTGGATTGAGACTCATCTTGATCTCTCCCGAATTCGTGGTGGGCCGAGGGTCAGCCGAAGAACTTCTTGCCGCCGGACGCCATGTCCCGCAGCAGCTTCGGCGCCTCATAGAGCTTGCCGAGTGCCGCGTACTTGTCGGCGAGTGCCACGAAGTTCGCCACACCCATCTGGTCGACGTACCGGCACGCGCCGCCACGGAACGGCGGGAAGCCGATGCCGTAGATCAGCGACATGTCGGCCTCGTACGGCGAGGCGACGATCTTCTCCTCGAGGCAGCGGGCGACCTCATTGACCATCGGCACCATGCAGCGCGCAATGATCTCGTCGGGCGCGAACTCCTTGCGGGCCGCGACGACGCCCTTGATCAGCTCGTAAGTCTCGGGATCCGGCGCCTTCTTCGGCTTGCCCTTCTTGTCGGGCGCGTAGGTGTAGTAACCCTTGCCGGTCTTCTGGCCGTAACGCTTGTGCTCGACGATCACCTGCGTCGTGTTCGTGAAATCGGGCTTCATCCGGTCGGGGAAACCCTCGGCCATCACGCCCGCGGCGTGCACAGCGGTGTCCATGCCGACGACATCCATCAGGTACGCCGGACCCATCGGCCAGCCGAACTTCTCCATCGCCTTGTCGACGGCCATGAAGTCGGCGCCGTCGCGCAGCAGCATGTGGAAGCCGGCGAAGTACGGGAACAGCACGCGGTTGACGAAGAACCCCGGGCAGTCGTTGACGACGACCGGCGTCTTGCCCATCTTCTGCGACAGCTTGACCGTGGCCGCGACGGCTTCGTCCGACGACTGCTTGCCGCGGATCACCTCGACCAGCGGCATCATGTGCACCGGGTTGAAGAAGTGCATGCCGACGAAGTTCTGCGGGCGCTTCAGGC
>Ga0209253_10002213_pt1 | contig 17226 bp, 15 predicted proteins | sample FrelakmetBRP12BR_FD_187145 | JGI IMG/M metagenome (GOLD analysis project Ga0209253, IMG submission 187145) | Freshwater lake sediment microbial communities from the University of Notre Dame, USA, for methane emissions studies - BRP12 BR (SPAdes)... | ecosystem: Environmental > Aquatic >...
CGGGTTCCCTCGCCAAGCGCTTCAGGGAGGCTAAACCTTCAATGGTCGCTGCGGCCGGTGGCGGATGATCGTGATCTTGTCCTAAAATAATAGCCCCACTTTTCGCTATAGAGCCAGGAAAGCTGCTCGGCGCGCCCTTGAGGGACCGCCTATTTCCCCAGCATAATCGAGCTGCCGGTGAAGAAGGTCCCAGCGACAGCGCCGATCATGAGGCAGGCCAGCGTGGCAGCAAGGAGGGCCCTGAACCCGAGGCGGGACAGATCCTTGTAGCGGTTGGGCACCAGGGCTCCTATACCGCCGACAAAAATGGCCAGGGAGGCCACGTGGGCAAAACCGCAGAGAGCATAAGAAGCAATCAGGCCTGAGCGGGGGTGGACTAAAGCGTTATTGGCCAACAAGCGCGCCAGGTCCTGATAGGAAGCGACTTCCGTGGCTACCGTCCTCTCGCCGATGACCTTGGCGATAGACAGAGCATCAGCCGGCGGAACGCCAAGGACAAGGGTGAACGGATAAAAAATATAGCCCAGCAGAGCCTTAAAAGACCATTCGAGATGCCAGCCGAACAACTGGTTGAGATAGCCTCCAAAAAAACCCAGCCCAAGGTCGAGCAGGGCCAGAAGGCCGAGAAAAGCCAGAAGCAATGTGATGATGCCGCCGAGGAGCCTCATCCCGTTCCCGGCGCCGTTGATAATGGCCATAATCAGATTCTCATCCCTCTCGTAGCTAGGCTTGATGTCCAACCCCAGCGTCTTGGGCTTCTCGGTCTCGGGCATCAGAAGCTTAGACATGACCAGCGCCGCAGGCGCACCCAGAAAGGAGGCGGAGACGAGGTGCCCGGCAATGGTCGGGATGGCTTTCTGGAGGAAAAAGACGTAAACGGCCAGGACGGTCGAGGCGATGGTCGCCATCCCGGCCGTGAGGATGGTAACAAGCTCCGAGCGCGTCATCTCGGCCAGATGCGGTCTGACGACAAGCGAGGACTCGACGCCGACAAAGATCTCGCTCGAAACACAGAGCGACTCCGCGCCGCTGACCCTCATCAGCCGGGTGAATATCCGGGCAAAAAGCCGGACAAAAAAGGGCATGGCCCCCAGATAATAAAGGGCGCCGATCAGAGCGGCAAAAAAGATGATCGTCGGAAAGCCCTGGAAGGCAAGAAAAGAGCCCAGGGATGTCTCGCCCGCCTCATTCGTCGTCCCGGGAGGCAAAGCCAGCCGGCCGAACACGAAGCGCGTCCCGGCAGAGGCCGTGTCCAGGACTTTGACCACGACGTCGTTGACAAAGAGGAAGAACTTGGTTCCCACAGGAACGATAAAAATGAAAATGGCGAAAACAAACTGCAGACCGACTCCCCAGAAGACGACGCGCCAGTTAACGACCTTCCGGTTGGCCGAGCACAGCCAGGCAAAGCCCATCAAGATGAAGATGCCGGCAAAACTCACCAGGTTGTAGACGTCCATGATATTTTCCTCTTTCTCAAGATGTTAATCGCGAAGCTCCAGGGCCACGAATTTAAGCCGGGATTTATGCCCCCGAATAATCCGCACTCTGGAGGCGGGAAGGCCGAAATGCGCCGCCAAAAGGGCGACGACTTCCTTGTTCGCCTCGCCCTTCTCGGGCGGAGAAGCCACCTGAACCCGATAATCCTGCGGGCCGGTCCGCTCGACTCCCGGGGTTCGGGACCGGGGATGGACCCGCACTGCCAAGGTCAACGTCTGAGGCGGATTCTCTTTGCCATTTTTTAAACACACGGTATTGTTCCCCGTCGTTCCCGTCCTATTTTTCGCCGGATTCCGTCCTTAATCGCTCAATAATTGAGCTTTTATCAGTCAGAATGAAATTTGATTTCCCCGGATGAGCTGCTGGGCGTACATAGTTAAAGAGTTGATCAGGAAAGAATCGATGAACACGATCAAGAGGCCGACGATGATGGGGCTGATGTCGATACCGCCCAATTGGCGCGGCGGCACGAGCCGACGAATGGGCCGGAGCACGGGTTCGGTGAGACGATAAAGAACCAGGGCCACGGGATACAACGACGGAACGTTGACCCAAGACAGAACGGCCCGGATGATGACGATCCAAAGATAGAGCATCAGGAGGAAGTGGAGGATCCTGGCCAGCCCAGCCAGAAAATTTCCCAGAAGAATCACTTCAATTTCCAGGGCGAAGGATATCCTTGTGCTTTTCGAAAAGTTCCTTAAGCTGAACCTTGGTGATGATGTACCCGCTCACATAAAGGGACAGTGTCGAGCGCATCGGGTCATTGGATTTGATGAGGATATATTCTCTTACAACGCCGAGCCTGTCTTGAGTCGGGATACTGATCTCAATATCCGCTTCCTTCCCTGCCACGATCTTGAGGGGCACCGGAGCGGGCTTCCCGTTTAAGCTATAGGTCGCGTTGCGGTGGTTGAATTCCGCTCGGAGCTCTATCTCTCCCTTGTTCATGATTTTCAGATTGACCTTGAGCTCTTCCCCGGCGACGATCAGGCCCGCATCATAATTATAAGGGTTGATCTCGATCCTGGCCGCGGGAGGGGTCTCGATATCCGCGCTGATTTGAAGCTGCTTGCGAGCTTCCTTGGGGTCGTTGGATTCCACGAAGATCATCTTGTTGACCAGGCCGCCGTAGCCTCTGGTGTCGAACTTGATCCCGATCTTCCCTTCTTTTCCGGGGTCAATTTTTTCCTCGGAGGCCAGCGCCGCCGTGCAGCCGCACGATGTCGAGACCTTCTGGATGACGAGGGTTGCATCCCCCTCATTGGCAAAGACAAATTCGTGGGCCAGAACCTCTCCCTGCTTCACCTTGCCGAAATTCTTGACCTCTTCTTTAAACTTGATCTTGGGCTGGCCGGCTTCAAGGGCCAGGCTGCCGAGGAAAAGCAGTAAGGCAAACCCCATGAGATAAACCTTTTTTATATTCACGGCACGACTTTTCATGACTCCTCCTCGCTTTTAAAAATTTACACCTTTTCCCGGCGATTGGCAAGAGGCGCTCCGGCCTGGGCCCGGGCGCCGGAATCAAGATCCGGTTCTACTCCTTTTTTAAAAGAGCGATCTGGTGGGCATGGATTCCCCTGAACAGGGGGATGACCCGGACGACCTGGAACCCGGCTTCAGCCGTTTCCCCTTCGAATTCGCGGCGACTGATCATCTTGATCCGCGTTTTGCTCTTCTTAAACATTCTCCGCAGCTTCCGTTGAATCAGGTGAAGAGGATTGACCTGGTAGAAGGAAAGAATGAGCCATCCTGACGAGGCGCGGGAAAATTCGCCCAGGACGCTGCTCCTCTCCTCCGACTCGTGGAGATGGTGGAAGAGGCGCATGGAGAGGATCAGGCGAAAGACGTTTGGCTTAAAGGGCAAGCCCTCGATCATATTGGCTACTATTCCCATGGGAATAATATAGTTAAACTCTTTGAGGACCGCCCGCTCAACCATAGCCGCTGAGAGATCGCAGCTCACCAGGCGCAAGTTCCTTTCGAGAAGGAGGCGGGAGAAGCGACCGTAGCCGCAGGGCGCGTCCAAGGCGAGGGCGGGGGCGGCCGCCGGGGAGGCGTCCTCGATGAACCTCATCATTTTCTTTAATATTTTCACTTCCCGGCCGTGGACGATTTTTTGATCCAACCCTCGATAGCGCCGCCGTTCGTAGTCCGCGACCTCCTGCTTTTTAAACGGCGCCTTAACTGAAAAAAACATACTGGGGCGTCTCCTCGATTCTTATTTTCTCCGAGGTGATCTCCTTCTTTTCGCCAGCCCGTCCCAGGACATATTTCGGAGCCCGGGAAAAGCGATGCTCCACGGCTCCCTTTTTCGTCCAGCAGACCGCCAACTCCTCGGTCCCTTTCCGGAAGAAGAAGATTTCTGCCCCGGCAACCTCAGCCTTCCCGATGAATCGGCTTCCCGCTATCAGGCGGGCCATGGTGGCGAGAGCAAAGTAGCTCGGCCGTTTCCGCCAGGGTTTAGCGCGGCTGTCGATCAGGCCATAGCCGGGCGCGGCCAGCTGCCACCAATAGACTCGCTCGACCAGGCCGCTGGCCAGGCAGATAATAAAATAGCGGACAAGATAATTGGCCTGCTCTTCCTCGGTCACGCAGGGCCTCCCGGCCGCCGGCGAAAATTCGCCCATTCCCTGGAGCGGCCAGTTCACCTCGGTTATCCAACAACCCTTGCCCCCGCCGCTCGAAGAGTCCACGACCGCCTTCCACAGCGCGACTTTTTTGGCCGCCGTCCAGCCGAACTGGGCATTCTCCGGGGCTCCGGTGCGGTCAACGTAGAGAAGGGAGCTTACCTTGTCAAAAGGAACGGCTTTGAGCACGGGCGGATACAAATGGAATTCGAAATCGATCACGGCCGGACCGACGAGCCCGACTCCGTATTTTTGAGCCAGGGGAACCGCCGCGAGCGCCAGGTCAATGTATTCCTTGTGGTCCCAGACGCCCCACTTGGTCCTGTTCCAGGCGTGGCCGATCTCAAAGTAGGAGCAGAGGGAAGAAAAACGGGGAAAGACATCCCCGAGGAAACCTCCCCACGACGCCGGGTCGAGGACATCTTCGCGCCGCTGGAGCAGGGCAGCAACGACATCAATCTCCGCCGCGCGCAAAAGACGGATGAAATCCTCGTAGCGGGAAAGACGATCGCTCTCCCAGGACGGAAGCCGGACCAGCGTCTGCCGGATTCCCGCGGCTTTGAGGCTCTCGATGACCTCTTCATTCTTCTCGCCGGCCGGCGATGAAGACACGGCGAAAGGCTGACCAAGTTCCAGCGGCTCTTGATATAAGGTCCGCCAGTAGCGCCGGTACCGCCGCAGTGCGGGCCAGGCTACGGCAAGGTTAGCGCCCGCGAGCTCGAAATAGCCTCCCGCATGCTTCAAATGATGCCGCATGCGTTCCCGGCGTGGGGCGACATTGTGCGGTTGGTCGGCCAAGTCATTCCACTCGAACGGAAAGGTCATTTCACTGGACTCCGAGCTTACGGGCGAGCCGCCTCAGGCGCAGCTTTTTTTTCAACTCTACGTAGCCGGCATAAACGGCTTTGTTCATTTTATACCAGACCCAGGAAGTCATTTCGAGCGGCCTCCCGCCAAAGTATTTTTTAAGGAAAGGTTTCTGCAGCGAGGGGGGAATTCCCAGGCGGATAAGATTCTTGACTCGGCTCGACACCCTGATTTTTTTTCGAACGCGAATCCTATTCGTGTCGAGGAGATGAAAGGTAAAGTTTCCTGTCTCGTCCCTTTTCACCAGAACATTTCCGTCCGAAAGATCGCAATGGAGAATGCCCATTTCATGGCAGAGCGAAAGATGCCCTGCCAGCGCGGAGAGAAGCGGATCCAGGTCGGAGGCGGAGGGGCGCCGGAAAAGCCCTCGAATTTCCTCGGCCCCCTCGACCTTTTCAGAAAGGAAGAAGCTTCGCTCGACAAAGCCCGCTCTTCTTTTTTCAAAATAGGCCACCGGCCGGGCGGTTGGAAGCCCTCTGTGAGTCAGAGCCAAAGCTCCTCTCCATGCTCTTGCTGCCTTGGAAGGCAAAAAAAGGCTCTTGAGCTTGTTGACACCTCGGGAGGAGTATTCTTTGACGACGATGTTTTTGACCTCGCCCCCGGAAAGGGAAAAACGAAATACCCCCAGCCGGTTCCTTTGGTCGGCCAGGATCTTGAAGCCGGGCTGACGCCAGAATTCTTCGGGCTCGCGGATGGCCTGAAGGAAGAGCGGGTCATCATATACCACCACAACCATCCCCCTGTAGTCCCCGAAGGCAAGAGGGCGCTCGTCTTTCGTTTCTTCTGCCTCGCGCGCAAAACGAGCGTTCATATTTGCCTCGATGATCCAGTCGAAAAATGTTTTTCCAGCAGACTCTTCAAAATGCCGCCCAGGGCGGCAGGATGAAATTTCTCCCAGGCAAGCTCGAAACCCTTCCGAGCAATTTCTTCCCTTAAGGCTTCCTGATTCTTCAGTTCCAGGATGGCCCGGGCCAGGGAAGCAGGTTCCGCTTTTTCGCAGAGGAAGATGCTCTTCCGGTGAGAGAAGAACTCTTCCACGGCAGGCGTCCGGGAACTGATCACGGGTTTGCGGAGGGCCATCGACTGAAATATCTTGTGAGGGACGACGCGGCCCGCTTTTTCGGTCCGGCCAAAGATCCCCAGGCAGATATCGGCGTCGCGGGCTATCCGGGCAGCCAGCGATGTCTGGCTGACCCAATTTTCAAACCGGACATTTTCAAGGCCGAGGTCCGCGGCCAGGCGCCTGACCAGCGGATAGGTTTGACCTCGACCGATGAACTCGAAACGAATGGTCCTGTCCTCCTGCCAGACCTGCTGGGCCGCCCGGATGATGACATCGACTCCATGAAGCGGAAGAAACGAGCCGAAAAAAAGCGCCGTGAAGGGCGAATTCCCTCTTAGAGAATCAGGCCGGCTTTGGATCAAGGTTTGGCTGAAAATGCGATCGTCAAACCCTACGGGCAGGACTTCTACCCTCCGCGCGTCCTCCCCGAACCGGCGGCAGTAGTAATTCTTGTGCGCCTGAGTATCAGCCAGGACCAGGCCGGAAAGCTTGAGGGCCCAGAGGTCGATGACTCCATTCCACCAGGCTGCCAACGACCCTTCCGGCTTTCTCTTCCAGTCTGTGATTTTCGTTTCAAAACGGGAAGCCAGCGGGTCGAAAACGAGCCGGCGTGAAGAGAGCAGGGCAATGATTCGCGCCAGGGGCACATCCTTCTGGCAAAATTCGGGGACAAAGATAAAAGAAGGCAGCCCCGTAAGTCTTTTGGCCAGGGAGAGCCAGCGGGAAAGGAGAAGCGGATAGCGGGCCCAGAATCTCCCTCCCGGATTGACCCGGCATTCGGAAACGTTGACGCCGTTGACCTTGAGCCCCTGTCTTATGACGGCGTTCCTGGGATAGCCCGGGTCATACCCTCCGAAGAAACAAACGTCCATTTTTCTTTCGTAGATTAAACCATAAAGCCCATTTTTGCAATAAAACAAGGCCCCCCGCCGGTGGACTCCCCAGCTTCCTGTATCTCTTCCCTTGACCGGACCGGAGCCCATAATTGGCAATAGAGGGAGAGAATATTGGTGTTGCCGTCATTGCGAGCGACCGAAGGGAGCGCGGCAATCCGACGAAGTCGTCGCGAGGCATCAGAGATGCCGTGGCGATCTGACCCGAAAGGGTCATTCCGAGCGAAGCGAGGAATCTCATCCTTATACTTTGAGACCGCCACGCTGCGCTCGCGGTGACTTCATCGGATTGCTTCGCTCACGCTCGCAACGACTTCATCTAATTGCCTTGTCGCAAAACTCCTCGCGATGACTCAATTCTATCGGCAATTTCGACCCAAGCCGTCTTATTGACGCAACAGGGCTGCTGGTATAAGATAATTCCGCGAAAGCAACACAGGAGACCATTATGGTTTTAGACCCTCAACTCCTCGAAATTCTTGCCTGCCCTCTCTGCAAGGCTGACGTCAAATTGACCGAAGACGAGAAGGGCCTGAAATGCGTCCGGTGCCACCGTGTCTATCCGATAAGGGAAGGCATCCCGGTCATGCTGATCGATGAGGCCCCGATTGAGCCGGAAAGAAAAGCGAAGGGCTGACCCCTCCGCGCGGCCCAAAATACTCCTCGTAAGACTCAGGCGCATAGGCGACGTGGTCATGACCACGCCCTCCATAACGGCGCTCAAGGAAGCCCTCCCTCAAGCATCGCTCTCCTATGTCATCGAAGAACCTTACCGCCGTCTTGTCGAGGGCAGCCCTTATTTGGACAGAGTCATTATCCTGCCTTCCCGCCAGGGATTCAGCGGCCTTATTCGCTCAGCCAAACAAATTCGCCGGGAAAAGTATGACGCGGTTATAGATTTTCACGGTGGGCCGCGGGCCGCGTTCCTCACTTTTTTTTCAGGAGCAAGCCTCAAAATCGGCTACAAGCTAAAATACAAAAGCTTCATCTATGACCTACGGATTCCAAGGAGCAGCGGGAACGGATATTCCCACAGCGTCGAAAATCACGCCGCTCTGGTCAGGGCCCTGGGGCTCACTCTTCCTGAGCCCTTGCCGCCGCTCTTTCTTCCGCAGCCGCGGCAGGAGGAAAAAGAAAAGATCGACAAATTTTGGGCGGAGAACCGGCTCGGAGACGCCAAGGTTATCATCATTCATATCGGCGCCGGGAATGAGTTTCGTGATTGGGGCGCGAAGAACCTCGCCGGGCTGGCCGGCCTGTTGTCCCGCCAGGCTGGAGTCCGTGTCATCCTCGTCGGCTCAGCATCAGACCAGGGAAGGGCGAAAGAAATCCTCAAGAACAGCCGGTCGCCACTTCTCTCTCTCGCCGGCGAGCTGAACTTGATCGAGCTTCGGGAGGTTATCAGCCGGGCTTCTCTTTTTGTCGGGACGGACAGCGGCCCAATGCATATAGCTGCGGCCACCCCGACTCCTATCGTCGCTCTCTTCGGTCCCACGCTTCCTGAAAACTTCGCTCCCTGGCGGGCCGAGGCCACTCTGATCGAAAAAGAACTCGAATGCCGCCCCTGCAGGCAGAGACACTGCCTCACGGAAGACTTCCGCTGCCTCAGGAGCATCGAGCCCGCGGAGGTCTATGAGGCCTGCTTGAAAATTCTCCCCTCCTTGGGCTAAGCTATTGGCTTGAATCCGATGAAACTCCTTAAAAATCAAGAAGAAAGAGGTCCCTGGTTTTCCCTCTTGCTCTTTTCGATGGCGGGCTGCGTGCTCTTTTCTCTTGTTTCCATTTCGGTTATGGAGTCTTTTCTTGCTTTGGCCTTTATATTCTGGGTCTTCGTCCTCATCAAAAATAAAGAGAGAGTCGCCTTCCCTTCCTTCTTTTGGCCATTGCTCGTTTATTCGGGACTCTCACTTCTAGCCTGTTTTTTTTCGGTGAGCCCCGAGGTCAGCCTCAAGGACGCCAAGGAGCTCGTTCTCTTCCTCATTATCCCCATAAGCATGACCGCTCTGTCCACCCAGAGGGGCCGCTCCCTCGCAACGCGGGCCCTTCTCGCCTCCGGCCTCCTCAGCGCGCTATACTCGGTCGGCTACTTTATCTTCAAAGCCCAGCCCGGGGAACGCATGCGGGGTTTCATGGGTCACTACATGACCCAGGCCGGGCTTCTTCTTCTTTTTCTCTGCGCCGCCCTGTGCTTTATTCTCTTCTCCCGGGACAGGGCGAGATGGCTTTGGGGGATCGCTTTTCTCCTGGCCCTCTTGGCGCTGACCTTGACTCTCACGCGAAGTGCCTGGATCGGTTTTGTTGTCGCCCTCGGGTTCATTCTGCTTCTCTACAAGCCCAAATCCCTCATCCTCGTCCCGCTTCTCGTCGGACTCTTTTTTCTCCTCAGCCCGGACACGATCAAACGAAGAGCCTTAAGCATATTCAGTCCCAGGTATTATTCCAACCAGATGAGGATCCAATACTTGAAGGCGGGGATGAAGATCATCAAAGATTTTCCGCTTCTCGGAACAGGCCCGGATACGGTGGACATGGTCTTTCAGGACCCGAGGTACGGGCTATCTGAATTGGCAAAAAAGAATGTTCACCTGCACGACAACTTCATCCAGATCGCCGCAGAACGGGGAATCCCGACCCTGCTGGCCTGGGTGGCGTTCATCATCTGGGCTTTTTTCTCCCTGATCCCGCTCCTAAAAAACCGCGATCCTTCAGTTTTTCCTCACGCGGCGGCCGCGGGAGCGGCAATTCTTGCTCTCGTCACCGCCGGACTTTTTGAGTACAACTTCGCGGATTCTGAGATCACCGTCCTTTTCTTGTATCTTATCACTGTGCCCTTTGCCTCTAAGGCCGTCAAAGAATGAGCCAGAGCGTCAAGAAGAAAAGGATCATCAGGGCCGTTCTTATTCTTTTGGCCCTTTATTTTATCTGGCTCAGCTCGCTTCTTCTCCTGTATAAAGAGCCCCGGGCTAGGGATCGAGAGAGAGGAGGACCGCCCTACGAAATCCAGGGTGTCTATCACATCCACACCAAATTTTCCGATGGTCGAAGGACTCCGGATGAAATCGCCCGGATCGCCTCGCTCAAATCTCTCGATTTCATCATCCTGACCGACCATGGCAGCCCGAACCTCGCCTCCCTCGCCAGCCAGGGTTGGAAGGATAAGGTCCTCGTTCTCGCCGGGAGCGAAATCTCGTCAAGCCGGGGTCATCTCGTGGCCCTGGATTTCAGCCTTCCGAGTGGGTCTTTTTCACAAAATGCCGAGCAGGCCAGCCGGGACGTCAAGTCCCTGGGCGGTTTTTCCATCATCGCCCATCCCTTTTCCAAGACCCGCTGGTCATGGGGAGGGCCCGCGGAGTATTCGGGCCTTGAGATCATGGATTCCGATACCATGGTCAAGAAAAACTTCCTCATCGCTCTTCCCTATCTGCCCGCCCTCCTGGTCAAGCCCGGACTGTACATGCTCAAAATCCTGGACCGGCCTGTCGAGACCCTAAGAAAATGGGATGAACTCAGCAGGCAAAGTCCGTGGTATGGATATTTCAGCGCGGATGCCCACCTTCTCTATTCCGTCCTCTTTTCCTGTTTTCGTCTCCATGTTCTTCTTCCCGAGCCTCTCTCTCAAGATTTCGAAACGGCCAAATCCCAGGTCTTCAGCGCTCTCCGGAAGGGGAGGTTTTATAATGGCATCGATTATGCCCGCTCTGCCGGAGGCTTTCTTTATTGGGCTGAGAACGGAGAGGCAAAATACCCGATGGGGAGCGCGGTTACCTTTGATCGAGTAGCTCCGCTCAGCCTGCGAGTGAGGACCCCATTTTCGTTTGAAGTGGAGACCCGCTTTATTCGCGACGGGGAAACCGTCCTGAGCTCAAAAGAAAAGGACGCTTGGCTGACACCCCGGCAACCCGGAGTTTACAGGGTTGAAATATATCTTGAAGGATGGTCCCCGCTGGCCCGGAACATTCCCTGGATCATCTCCAACCCCATTTTTTTAAAAGAGGCTGAACGATGAAAAACAAGACTTCCGACTATGAGAAACTTGCCCAGGTCATTCGTAAATTCAAAAAGAGGAAAGTCCTGGTTTTGGGTGACCTCATGCTCGACCGATATATCTGGGGGAATGTCTCCCGGATCTCGCCCGAAGCCCCTGTTCCCGTGGTTGAAGTCAAGGCGGATTCTTTGTGCCTGGGAGGAGCCGGGAACGTCGCTCAAAACATCTCCAGCCTGGAGGCCTTCCCTCTTCTCGTGGGAATCGTGGGTGACGACAAGGAGGGGCACTGGATAAGAAGCAATGTTCCTGAAGACCGGGGCATTTTCGTCGACAAGACCAGGCCTACGACCGTCAAGACGAGAATCATCGCCCACCACCAACAGGTCGTCCGGGTGGACTTAGAAAAAAAGGGCGCTGTCCCCGCCGAGTTCGAAAAGAAAATCCTGAATTTCATCCGCGGCCAAAAATACGAGGGGATTCTTATCTCTGACTACAACAAGGGCATCGTCAATTCCTCGCTCATCGGCCAAGCGCTCGTTTTCGCCCGGGAACGGAGCATCCCGGTTTTCGTCGACCCAAAGGTGGAGCATTTTGCCCTGTTCTCGCCCGTGACCCTGGTCACGCCCAATCATTTCGAGGCGGAAAAGATCGTCGGCCATGATTGCCACACCGATGCTCAGGTCGAAAAAGCAGGGTTTGAGATCCTGGCCCTTATATCCAGCCGCTATCTCATCATCAAACGTGGTGAACAGGGCATGACGGTGTTTGAAAAAGGGAAAGTCCCCGTTCACATCCCGACCGTAGCCCGGGAAGTTTTCGACGTCACGGGAGCGGGCGATACTGTTATTGCGGCCGCGGCCTTGGCTCTACTTTCCGGCGCCTCCATCACTGAAGCGGCTTCGCTTGCTAACGCCGCGGCAGGCATCGTTGTCGGGAAAATCGGAACGGCGAGCGTTTCACCGCAGGAGCTCCGGTCCGCCCTGGAAAACCTTGCATAGGGAGGCTCAAGGCCGCGTCCCCTTTCGCCCGGCAGCTAAAAAATCGAGTTTCGTTTCTTTCGTTCTTTATCCTTGGTTTTTTTAAACCATTCTTTAACCGGCGCGCTCATGAAGGCGGCCTTACCACCACCGGGATCGAAACATGAGATGGATACCGGTCCGACCGGTAGATCCGGTGGGTCGCCGGGCGGAAATCAGCCTCCCTTGCCTCGAAGATATTCTTCACGAATGTCTGCGGGTTGCGATCGATGATCGGGAACCAAGTGCTTTGCACTTGTACCATCACGCGATGGCCCTTGAGAAAGGTGTAGTTCTGGGTATGCAGGCTGAAGGTATACTCGAGGACCGCGTCCGGTGTGATCGGCGCCGGTTTCTCAAACCCTTCGCGGTAGCGTCCTCTAAACACTTCGTTCGAGACCATAAGCTCGTAGCCGGCCAGGTCCCAATTCTCCGGATAATGCTCGGGGTAGACGTCTATCAGCTTGACGATCCAGTCGGCGTCACTACCTGTCGTTGCCGCAAAGAGGTCAGCCGTGATTTCGCCGGCGATGGTGAGGTTCTGTTCGAGCGGTTCACTTTCCCAGCTCAACACGTCCGCTCGGTCATCGACGAAGCGCTGGTCTTCAACCAACCAAGTCGGCCACTTTGAGCCGCCAGAAAAGTAAGTCGCCTGAATCGGCCGATGGCGATAGGGCACGGGATGGTTCGGGTCCGAGACGTAGCCATCGAATGCGGCTTCTGCGCCCGCGACTGGCCTGACGAAAGAGAGCGTCTTGTTCGGCCCAAAGTACAGCGGACGCATTTCAGTGTTCTTTGTGGGAGGCCACACCTCCCATCGCTGCCAGCGGTTCTTCCCGGACTCGAAGGTTAGCGCCTCGGGCAGGTTGAGCCGGCCTTTGTCTTTCAGGAAGAAGGCAAACCAGGGGGCCTGGATCTGCTCGCGGAAATATTTGGCGGTCGCGCTGTCGAACGGGATTGGTCCAAGGCTCTCGCCGCCGCCCCGGGCCCAGCCACCGTGGTTCCATGGCCCGACGACCAGGTGATTGAGCTGCTTTGTGTCGTATCGTTCGAGGACTTCATAGATCCGGATCGGACCATAGAAATCCTCCTGGTCCCACCAGCCGGCGACATTGAGCGTTGCGACCTTGACGTCGCGAATGTGCGGGATGAGCGTCTGACGCTTCCAGAACTCGTCATAGTCCGGGTGAGCTACAAAGTCATTCCAGGTAGGGATCTTCTCCTGGAGATATTTGGCATTCACATTCGCGAGGGGCCCCAAGGCCAGGTACCAGTCAAACGTGTCGTAGCGACCCATAGCGAACGGTCGCACTTCCCTCGAAGTCTCCATCCTGGTGGCATACTCGAAACCGTAGCTCAAGCGAAAGGCGCCGTTGTGGTGGAAGTCGTCGCCGAGCCACATGTCTGCGGGCGACGCTTGCGGCGAGATGGCTTTGAGGGCTGGATGGGGCTCGAGGGCACCCATGATGGTCAACCAGCCGTCGTAGGACACGCCGAGTATGCCGACCCGACCGTTGTGGAGAGGCACGTTCTTAAGCAGCCACTCGATGGTATCGTACGTGTCGGTTCCTTCGTCCAGGGCTGAACTGTCGCCGGAGGTGCGCGCCGGCCGCTGCATGACGAAGACCCCTTCGGAGCCGAACTTCCCGCGGATGTCCTGAAAAATAAAAATGTAGCCCTCTTCGGCCAGTGCCTCAAGGTAGGTCACAAAGTCATTCGAAGAGTGTTCGATGCCATAGGGCGTTCGTTTCATGATGATGGGCAACGGCATGCTTTGCTCCTTGGGTGAAAAGATCTTCGTATGTAGCCGTATGCCGTCACGCATGGGGATCATCTCGTCACGAACGAGAAAGCGGTCGATTGTCTCATCCTGCTGGACATATGCTGTGCGGATTCCGAGCCCAAATAACGCGACGACGACTGCAGCCACCAATAAGACCCGTCGGTAGTTTTTCATGAATTTACCTCCTATTAAGCCCGGAACCGACATCTCCCATCCCGGCCTAATGATATTCCCAGCCTCGAAGCAGGGTCAAGGGGCAACAACTCTCGCCCAACGGGCAATCTGACTTAGGCTCCTATGATTGAATAAGCGATGACCTCGGGAACAGCAGCGGCAAACAAAATAAGAGAAAAATGGACTTGACAATTCCAAATATACATGTAAATTGGAATTATGTATCCTAGATTAGTCAAGCCGCCCCAGGCCAAGAGTTTCTTTCTCTTCGGCCCCCGCGGCACGGGCAAGACCACCTGGGTCCGCCGGACGTTTCCTCAGGCTGTCTACATCGACCTCCTCGAGGCTGAGCTTTTCACCCGGCTCACGGCGAACCCGCAGCGTCTCGAAAGTCTTATCCCGAATGCCCACCGGGACTGGGTCGTGATCGACGAGATTCAGAGAATTCCAGACCTGCTTTCTGAAGTCCATCGCCTCATTGAGGTCCGAGGATTTAAATTTGCCTTGACCGGCTCGAGCGCCCGGAAACTCAGGCGCGGCGGAGTCAACCTGCTGGGAGGACGGGCGCGGACGCTGGCCATGCATCCGCTCTCGGCTGCGGAGTTGGGTCGAGATTTCAATCTGGATTATTCGCTCCGCTTCGGGCAGCTTCCCAGCGTTTACTCAGATCCTGAGCCGGACAAATATCTCGCCGGCTATGTGAGGAAATATCTTGAGGAGGAAGTCCGCCAGGAAGGATTAACGAGGAGCCTTGGCGCCTTTGCGCGCTTCCTCGAGGCAGCTAGCTTTTCCCAGAGCTCCGTTCTTAACATTTCGGAAGTCGCCCGGGAATGTGCTGTGGAGCGGAAAGTGGTGGAGAGCTACTTCGGCATCCTTGAAGACCTCCTTATCGGCTATCGGCTCCCGGTTTTCTCAAAACGGGCCAAACGCCGCCTCGTCGCCCATCCGAAATTCTATTTCTTCGACACAGGCGTTTATCGGGCCTTGAGACCTAAAGGCCCCCTTGATTCCCCCGAGGAGATCGATGGCGCGGCCTGTGAAACCCTGCTATTCCAAGAACTCACGGCCATCAATGATGGCCTCGACCTCGGCTATGCACTCTTCTACTGGAGATCTGCTGCCCAACGCGAGGTCGATTTTGTTTTATATGGAGACAAGGGGCTCCAGGCCTTTGAAATCAAGAGGACGGGCCGCATCGCCGGAACCCACCTTCGAGGCTTGCGGGCGTTTCTAAAGGATTATCCGATGGCAAAAACCTATTTTTTCTATGGGGGTCGGCGTCGCCTTAGAGAGGGCCCTATCAGTATCCTTCCTATAGAAGCGGGTTTCCGGGAACTGCCAGAGATTCTTGCGGGGTCAAGTTCATAGGGTGCGATTTCCAAATTGACACGTCCTCCTTATCTTGATATTCTCGCGTTAAGCTGATGCGGAGGGAAAACAGGCTTGAAGTGCCCAAAATGTCAGACCGATAATCCCCAAGATTCCAAATTCTGCAAAGAGTGCGCGACGCCGCTTCCTCCTGCTGACGGGCAAGTTTCCTTCACCAAGACACTTGAGACATCGCCCGCCGAACTCGCCCGCGGCACGACCTTCGCCGGCCGCTACGAAATCATCGAAGAGCTCGGCCAGGGCGGGATGGGCCGAGTTTACAGGGTCGAAGACAAGAAAATTAAGGCCGAAGTCGCCTTAAAACTCATCCGGCCTGAGATCGCCGCCGACGAGCGCAACATAGAGCGGTTCAATAATGAGTTAAGGACGGCCCGGATGATTTCCCACCGGAATGTCTGCCGCATGTTTGACCTCGGCGAGGACAAGGGGAACTACTTCATCACGATGGAGTATGTTCCAGGCGAGGATTTGAAGAGTTTCAGCAAAAGGTCAAAGCAGTTAAGTCTGGGAACCGCCGTCTCCATCACCAGCCAAGTTTGCGAGGGCTTAGCTGAAGCCCACCGGCTGGGAGTCGTCCACCGGGATTTGAAGCCAAGCAATATCATGATCGATAAGGAGGGGAACGCCCGGATCATGGATTTCGGGATCGCCCGTTCGCTCAAAGCCAGGGGGATTACTGACGCCGGCGTGATCATCGGCACACCCGAATACATCTCTCCCGAGCAGGTCGAGGGGAAGGGGGCAGACCCGCGTTCGGACATCTATTCTCTCGGAGTGATCCTTTACGAGATGGTGACAGGCCGCGTTCCGTTCGAAGGGGATTCGGCATTTGCCGTCGCCATGAAACACAAAACCGAACATCCTGAAAACCCAAAGAACCTGAACCCTCAAATTCCCGATGACCTCAGTCAGCTGATTCTGAAATGCCTGGAAAAGGACACCGGCAAACGCTTCGAGAGCGCGGATGAGCTGCGTCTCGAACTCGAGAAGATCGGCGAAACTATTCCGTCGTTGGAAACGCCCCGTCCCCTGAGAAAAAGCACGGTTTCCAAAAAGGGCGCCTCGAGGTCCCGCTTTAAAGGGATCCTCGTTCCCGCCGTGATAGGGCTCAGCCTAGTGGCGGCCGCCGCGTTGATCTGGAAATTCGCGCCGAAGAAGACGGTGCCACCGTCTCTTGCGGCAAGACCTTCCGTTGCCGTGCTGCCGTTCGAGGACCTAAGCCCCGGAAAAGACCAGGGCTACTTCTGTGAGGGCCTGGCCGAGTCCCTGATCAATGCGTTGTCCCATGTCCAGGACCTACGTGTGCCGGCTAAGGTTTCCTCATTCTTGTTCCGGGGGAAGGAACGGGACCTCGAGGAAATCGGCCGGAAGCTCGACGTAGGAAATCTCCTCGAGGGCAGCCTTCAGAAATCGGGAAACAGGCTTCGCATCACGGCCCGGCTCACCCGGATCTCCGACGGCTCGTTACTCTGGTCCGAGCAATACAACCGAGAGATGACGGACGTCTTTTCCGTTCAGGATGACATTACCATGGCTATTGTCCGCAAGCTCGAGTTCAACCTTGTCGGCGGAGAGAAAGCAAAGCTGCTCAAGCACTACACAGATAATAGCGAAGCCTATGACCTCTACTTAAGGGGCCAGTACATCGGAGAAAAGAAGACGCGGGAAGCTCTGCAAAAGGGCCTCGCGTACATACAAAAAGCCATCGAGAAAGACCCGAAGTTTGCCCTAGCTTATGCCGGCCTGTCGGATATTTACTATAACCTCGGCTGGTACAGCTTCCTCCCGAGAGAGGAGGCCGTTCAGAAAGCCGCAAACGCTGCCCAAAGGGCGGTCGAACTCGACGCCACGCTCAGTGAGGCCTGGATTTCGCTCGCCGGTATCAAACTGACGTTCTGGGATTTAAAAGGTGCGGGAAACGCCTTC
>Ga0209253_10002214_pt1 | contig 17226 bp, 13 predicted proteins | sample FrelakmetBRP12BR_FD_187145 | JGI IMG/M metagenome (GOLD analysis project Ga0209253, IMG submission 187145) | Freshwater lake sediment microbial communities from the University of Notre Dame, USA, for methane emissions studies - BRP12 BR (SPAdes)... | ecosystem: Environmental > Aquatic >...
GGCATTATAGTGAGGAACATCGTGGCAGACCCGGCTACGCAAACAATGATGGCGGATTGTGCCATCGGTGAATATTCCTCTACCCAAACGACGATTCCAGATAACCCAACGACATCAATTCCCGGAAACATATCTACAACAACCATCATCCCGGGACAAACCACTTCAACAATAATTCCAGGTGACACAACAACCACTATTCCTGGCAACGGGACGACAACAACCTCTATTCAAGGGGGGGGAATTGGAGCAGCATGTAGCAGTGGCACCTGTGACCCGGGGCTCACCTGTGTAACAAGTGCACCGGACGGATACTGCTCCAAGTCATGCGTAATGAGTTCTGATTGTGGCCCGGGCGCATACTGTTATGCTGTTCAAAATGAGCAAGGACAGCAACAGTCCCTGTGTCTGGTCGCATGCAGCACTGATGCCGATTGCCGGCCTGACTATACCTGCCAGGGAAGGCCGAATTTCACTGTTTGCTACCCCGGTGAATCATCCGGTACCACGACAACCAGTATTGGTGGTGGGAGCGGAGGTCCGGTGATAGATTCATTTACCGTCAATCCAACAGCAGGTTACTCGTATGCAACAAAGGGGTTCGATTATACGGTGTTTACCTTTACCTGTAATGCCCGGGATACAGATGGAGGATATATAGTTGAATACCGGTGGGATCTTGACGGAAACGGAAGCTTAAATTATCCGTACAGTTATCCAGATCATATTGAGACCTGTTATTTTGCCTATGATTTTCCTGGCAACTTTACTGCTCAGGTATGGGCTGTCGATAACGATGGCAATGTCTCAGACCCTGCAACTATAAATAATATAGTAGTTCAATAAAAACAGCATATATGAGTCATAGTGTTATTTATAAAAAATATGAGGAGCTATCGCGCGGAGGGCATATGCAACAGGGAACAATAAAAAAAAATCTGACGATTATAACTATTGCACTTCTTAATTTCCTGATATGCACGGTAATAGTAAATAAGGCATCCGGTGCTGACGGTATAAAGATATTTGCAAACGGTCAAACTGAAAAAATATTCTACACCCATGCCTACCAGAAAGACGGCACCTGGTATACAAACCTCTACGCCATGAATCCTGATGGGACAGAGCCAACGCAGGTCACCGATTTTTATCCTGCCTATGCATCAGAATCAAGTGTTTCAGCTGATGGGCGATATTTATATTTCACTTCAAATTATCAGTCGTATAGAAGTTACAATTATGAAGACATTTTCCGGCTTGAGTTCAAGGGTCTTAAGCTGACCAGAATTACCGGCATGGAATATGTGTCTGAAAAAAAAACCGGTTCAGTTGCACAAAAAATAACTGATGACACAGAATCAGAAATTTCACCAGAGCAGCTTATAGCATCATTTCAGGGATCGACGACGTATTATAATGTGCAAAAACTGATTGATACGACAGGCACGCTTGATGGCGTCCCTGCCACTAAGGTCTGGGTTAAGGTGCTCAAGGATAAATTCATAGGATCGGTTGGTTTTGTTGATGTGCCCGCGGGTAAAACAGCTGTTATCAATATGAAACTGAGCGATGGTAATTATCTGGCATACAGCCCCAGCTGTTCCAAGGATGGATCAAAACTTGTCGGAATTTATGCCCGTGCTTTTTATGATTGGACTATGATATTCAGAAGCCTCAGTCCTAATATCGTACAGACCAATCTGACCACCTGGGATACCAGCGGCAAGATGATTGATCAGCAGCAGAACAGCGAGACGGGAGATGCGTATCCGCAGTACTCTCCGGATGGCAGCAAAATTGCCTATACCCGGGGTGGCGGAGGGAAGGAGTCTGTCGTGGTTGTTCCCAGTAATAGTCTCAATGCTGTCCCTACCGTTGTTGCAGAAGGAGGGTTTGACACAGCAACAGTTACAAGCTTTGGGTACTCTAATCCAGCCTGGTCATTGGATGGCACAAAAATAGTTTGTACCTATACGGTTTCCTCATCCGCTTCGATAAATGGTGACTTAGTATTACTCAATAGCGATGGAACAGGAAATAAGATTCAACTCACTAATGTTCCTAAGAATTCTATACCGGTGCAGCCTGCTTTGAGTCCTGACGGCGAATGGGTTGCCTACGTGCTGGTTACCTCCAAGGGTTCAATATTACGCGATACTGACCTTATGACCCATAACTTTACTGCCAATATATTCAAGCAGCCCATATCCGGTGGAGAGCCGATACAGCTTACTACTGACGGTGCTGCTGGTGAGCCAAACTGGGGAACTATAGGCCAGGTTACACCACCTGGTGACACAACGACAACGGTGCCCGGGGGAGGAGATGAATGCCCGGAAGACTGGCCAATACCCTGCGGCGGCGGTACTGGAGACTGCTGCTCCCCTGACTACCCCAGCTGCTGTTCCAAACAGAATCCCTTATTGAAAAAAATGTGCTGCCCGGCTGATTTTCCCTATTGCGGCCGCCTGGGCAGGAAATGCTATAAGGATCCTCCCGGGATCTGCGCCTTGACAGTTGTAGCTCAGGGAGATCCTGATGTACTGAAAACACTATACCGGTTGCGGGATACTATTTTGCGTCATACTGATAAGGGCAGGCAATATAAGGCCCTTTATTACAAACATTCTCCCGAGTTTATTAAAATCCTCAATGAAGATGCTGCACTGATGGAGCAGGCAGAAAATGTTCTCTACTGGATGCTGCCAGGCATTGAATCATTTACTGCAAGCCGTAAAATCACTATGACGCAAGATATGCTCCAGGAGATGCTCAAGCTCTGTGAAAGCATCAGCAAAAAAGCCAGCCCTGATTTAAAGCAAACAATAACACTAATAGAAAAAGACCTCAGGCAGGGACAGCTCTTTGATGACCTGGTCAAATTTGATCCTGCTGTGCTTCTGCAAAAGCAGCCTGAAAGCGTAGAGCCAAAATCCCGTTTCTTGAAGACTTTTACAAGCGCTGCACCTTAAAGAGAGCGTTGTAATAAGACACTCAACCGTTGCATCATATTGTGATGATGTGTCCCTTTCCAGTAAATCTTTCTGCAGCAGGGACATTGCGAAAAATCGTTTATCGTACTGAATACATACTCAGGGACATTTTCCGCAACAGCAGCTTTTTCCATTGCTGTGAGCAATTCGTTACATAAAAGGCAGCGGGTGAAAAAACGGGAGCTGTCCGGCTGCAGATTAAAATGACTGATGACATCCTGTAATTGCTCGTACGGATAATTGCTTTGAATGAAATAGCTTGATGCCTGCTGCTCTGAAAGCAGTTGGCCGGTTCTGCGCGTCAACACTGTGCGCTGTTCTGCTGCAGCTGCCGCGATAATCTGTGACAGGGAGAGGGAACTCGAGTAGCTGGCATCCATCCCCACTATGCGCAAATATTTTGCCAGTTTGCCCAGCATGATATCGCAGATAAATTTCATACAGAAATCAGCGAAGATAAAGGTCTGCTGATAATTGTGTCGCCACACCAACGAGCTTTTCAAATTCAAGCAGCGAAAGTGTTTCTCCCCGTCTTGAACAGTCAATCCCTTCCTTATGTAAACGGGCTTTTAAAACTGCCGGATCTATTTCCCTGTTTGAACAATAGGCTTTTAAGCAGTTAGACAATGTCTTCCGCCTGTGGGCAAGCGATGCAGTCACAATTTCTCTATACATATCCTCACCAGGCGTGTCCCAGGCCCGATTCGGCACCGGCTCCATGCGCAACACCGTTGAATCTATTTTCGGCTTAGGGAAAAAACATGAGGCGGGAACATCAAAGAGACGTGTTATGTTAAAATACCGCTGCGTTTGGATAGAAAGCACTCCGTAGTTCTTATTCCCGGGTTCAGCAATGAGGCGCTCTCCGGCTTCCTTCTGCACCATGAAGATGCCTCGTCTCATGAGACAGGATATTTCAGCAAACCGGGTAAAAAGTGACGTAGTAATTGCATAGGGAATATTACCGACCAGGACGGCCCTGGCAGGTGCCTGAATAAAATCTGCTAACGTAATATTGAGGATATTATCGTTGATAATGGTTATTGAAGCTCCAGCAGGACAAAACCGCTGCAGGATGTCTGTGAGCAAAGGATCAATTTCAATGGCAATAACCTGCTTTGCTTTCTCTGCCAGAAAAGTGGTGAGTGCTCCAAGGCCGGCGCCTATTTCAATAACCACGTCAGCGGGAGAGAGATCACTTGAGGTAATAATTTTATGGGCAAGGTGCTGATCGATGAGGAAGTTTTGGCCAAGGGCTTTGCTGGGTTTTATATGCAGACTTTTGATAATACCAATCGAAGGGAACACCATAGCGGAGGATACCCTGTTTAACAAGACCAGCGATATGCCGCGATTATAAGGCTCATAAAACTATTTGGCCGGAGCAATGCCAGCAAAACAGGGGAGGAGCCGGTCATAGGTATCTTCAAGATACTCTGACATCACCTGGGTTTGAGCAATCACGGGCATAAAATTGGCATCGCCATTCCAGCGGGCGACTATATGGAAATGCAGATGGTTCTCTTCACCGGCACCAGCCGCCTTCCCCAGGTTTGCCCCGACATTGTAGCCATGGGGCTTGAAGGCCTGTTCCAGAGCACTGATGGATAGTTGGACCTGTTCGAAAAAATCAAGAAGTTCCTCTTTTGCAAGCTCCCGCAAATCTTTAAGATGGCGTTTCGGCACTACCAGCAAATGCCCCGGTGCATAAGGGTATTTATTCATGATGATCATTGAATACGTGCTTTCGTTCAGAATCAGGTGCTTCTTTTTATAGCCTTTTGTTTTTTTAATACAGAATATGCAGGACTCAGATTTCTTGCCCAGTATATATTTGATTCGCCAGGGTGCCCAGAGCGTTTTCACAGCAGACCTCAAAATAATGTTGTGTTACAGGGTTGAAAATAGGGTTCAAGGTTTCCAGGGTTCAAGGGTAATGATGTTATCTTTTTGCCATCGAACTCTTGGACACTCAGCCTTTAGACCCTTTGCTTCCTTTAGTTTTATAATGCCACCAGATTAATATTGCCCCACACGCCCATATGCTCATCCTTGATAATGAGTATCCCGGCAACAGCTTCAATCTGTTTTCCGCTGTCAATGGCTTTCTGTATGTCTGAGGCAGCATTAACCAGATTGCCAATTGCTGTGGCTGCAGCATCTGCAAGAGACGCTGATGAAGAGACAATGGTTACCGCATCAGCAGTACCAAGGCTCAGGGACGGGCCAACCGTTCCAGACGAAGTACAGACTCCCCAGGCGCTGTTTGGCTGGCTTATTTTTATGCCAATCCGGTTGCTCAGCGGAGATGCGCCGGCATATATACTGAGCGTGACGTCCCGGTTCACTTTTAGAAAGATGTCGCCGCCATTTTCCACTATTACCTCATCGCAGGATTTGAGAATCTCCCGGCCGGTATATTCGGCTACAGCGCCGGCCACCGCGGCCATGGGTCCTACACCTGCTGCAGCGGAAGCCCGCAGCAGTGCCTGGACAATATCAGGAGCATATGCATCTTCAGGGAGCGGTACCAGACTGATCAGGAACTCAGGATGTTTTTCTATATACTGTTCAAGTTTAAAGCGCACATCTAAAACAGCCTCGCGCGCTATTGCCTCAGCATTGTGAGATGCGGCAATAAAAAGGTCAGTTTCCTTTATCACTACTGAACAATGAATCAGGCCGTCGGTCTTCAGACTGTCCCGGTATGTTCTTGGCTGATAGGGCATGGTACTACTACTTAAGGATAGTGCTATTGAATAATTTCTCTGACCCTGCCACCAATAGTATCAGTTATAGGTAATGCAGTTTTTTCCGACAAGTGCTTCTATTTCGCTGACTAACAGTTCTGAAGGGTTTATGTAATAGTCTTTACCGAGGCTGATAACTGTTTCACTGGTGTCGGGAATAATAACATGGATATACACCCGGGATTTACCCGCATTATTCTGTAAAATATTTTTTATTCTGGTTATTTCATTAATGGTCAGGCGGTCAATATAGCACTTGATGTGGGTGTCAGGATGCAGTCGTTCACTGGCCTGCTCAAGCGATATGATTTCATTTACCACGATATTGCGTTTTGTTTCACCCTCGATGGTAAGCCTGCCTTTAACCAGCAGCGGTTTATCGCTTTTTAAAAGAGTGGTATTCTGCTTATACAGATCCGGGAAAACAGTCAGCTCTATAGAACCGGAAAGGTCTTCAAGAGTGACAAAAGCCATAATGTCGCCTTTTTTAGTTTTATATTCTTTTAAGCTCTGTACGACCCCCCCTATGGTCACATCAGCGTCTTCCTCTGCTGCCTGCGCCTCAAGGGTGTCTATGGTAGTAAACTTTTTAAGAACGCCAAAAACCTTATTGAGCGGATGCCCGGTCAAATAAAATCCGAGGCATTCTTTTTCGTATATGAGCTTTTCATGTTCGTTCAATTCCGGAATGTCCGGATAGCGAATGGCATCTATATCTTCGCTTCTGCCGTTCTCTTTCAAGGCGGTAAAAATGCTCAGCTGGCTGTTTTCACTTTCTTTCTGCAGCGCCTGTGCTTTGTCAGCCACTTCCTCCATGATTGCCAGCAGCTGTGAGCGCTTGACCTGCAGGGAGTCAAAGGCGCCGCATTTGATGAGGCTTTCCAGGACTTTCTTATTTACCTTGCGAAGATCGACACGCGTGCAGAAGTCAAGCAGAGAGATAAAAGGTCCTGACTCAGAGCGAATCTTCACGATAGAATCAATGGCATTGACACCGACATTTTTTACTGCTGCCAAACCAAAGCGAATTTTATTGCCGTCTACCGAAAAGTCGCTGGTGCTGGCATTAATATCAGGCGGGAGGACCTCAATAGCGTGTTCCCTGCACTCAAATATATGCCGCACTACTTTATCCGTATTATCCATCTCACAGCTGAGTAGTGCTGCCATGAATTCGACAGGATAGTGGGCCTTAAGATATGCGGTTTGGTAGGCAATAACCGCATACGCAGCACTATGTGATTTATTGAAACCGTATTCAGCAAATTTTAACATGAGCTCAAATATTTTCTGGGCTTTTGGCTGGGAAATCTTGTTCTTCTTTGCGCCCTCCAAAAACTTTTCCTGCTGCTTCTGCATTTCCGAAGACTTTTTCTTGCCCATGGCCCGCCGCAGGATGTCCGCATCGCTCAGGGAAAAGTTTGCCAGGGCGCTTGCTATTTTCATGACCTGTTCCTGATAGAGAATCACGCCATGGGTATCTCCCAGGATCTCCTTCAATTGCGGCAGGTCAGAGGTGGCACCGCCTTTCCCATGCTTTCCCTTGATAAAATCGTCAACCATACCGCTGCCCAGAGGGCCTGGACGATACAGTGCAAGAAGCGCGATAATCTCATCAAATGTTTCAGGGCGCAGCCGTCTGATGAGGTCTTTCATACCCGAGCTTTCAAGCTGGAAGATGCCTTCAGTATCTCCGGAACAGAGCAGCTCATAGGTTCTGGCATCATCGAGGGGCAGATTATTAATATCAAAAAGAGCATCAGGATGGCTGAAATGAATTAAATGTATCGCTTCCTGAATGACGGTAAGGGTTCTCAATCCGAGAAAATCAAATTTTATCAGGCCAATTTTACCAACCTCATTCATGGCAAACTGGGTAATCACTTCGCCTTTTTGCCCGCGATAGAGGGGGAGATAATTGACCAGCGGTGCATCTGATATAACCACTCCTGCTGCATGGGTTGAAGCGTGCCGGGGCAGGCCTTCAAGCGCACGGGAAAGTTTGATGAGCGTTGCCACCTGCGGGTCTTTATCCATGAGCTCTTTTAATTTCGGCTCCTGGACAATGGCTTGATCAATGGTTATATTCAGAACGTTGGGCACCAGTTTTGCAATTTTGTCCACTTCCTTATAGGGCATGTCAAGGGCACGGCCCACATCGCGGAGAACAGCTTTGGCCTGCATTTTACCGAACGTAATAATTTGTGCGACATTGTCTTTGCCATATTTGTTAGTGACATACTCAATGACGCTGTCCCGGCCATCCATGCAGAAGTCGATATCTATATCAGGCGGGCTGATTCGTTCAGGATTTAAAAAGCGCTCAAACAGCAGGCCATAGGGGATAGGATCAAGCTCGGTTATTTTTAATGCATATGCCACCAGGCTTCCAGCAGCAGAGCCTCTGCCCGGTCCGACGGGAATGTCATGCTGCTTGGCGTAGTTGACGAAGTCGGCAACGATGAGGAAGTATGAGACAAAGCCGGTCTTTTTTATCATCCGCATCTCTTCGTCGAGCCGCAGATGGTACGGGGCTGCCAGCTTATCAAAGCCCTGCGGATTCTGTTTCTGTAAAACAACAAGCCGTTCCGCAAGACCTTCGCGGGCTGCTTTTTCGAAATGCTCCTCAATTGTGGTGTCAGGGGGCGGAGTAAAGGGAGGAAACTTGTACTCATTGAAGACAATATCAAGATTGCATTCTTCGGCAATGGCAATGGTATTCCTGAGAGCTTCGGGCGCATAGGAAAACGCCCGCTCCATCTCTTCCGGGGACTTAAAGTAAAACTGATCAGTTGAAAAGCGCATGCGGTCTGCTGAATTTATGGTTTTGCCGGTTTGAATGCAGAGGAGTATTTCATGCGCCCTGGCATCATCGGGATTGAGATAATGGCAGTCATTTGTTGCTACCACGGGGAGAGAGAGCTTGCGGGAAACTTCCAAAAGTCCCTGATTAACTTTCTTCTGATCTTCGATGTTATTTTCCTGCAGTTCCAGATAGAAACGGCCATCACTGAAGATGCTGCGATATTCATCGGCAACAACGAGGGCCCGGTCCATGTCTCCTGCGAGCAGCGCGTGGGGAATCTCTCCGTGAAGGCAGCTGCTCAAGGCGATGAGCCCGTCATGGTTTTTGCTTAAAAGATCTTTGTCAACCCGGGGACGGTAATAGAACCCTTCAAAGTAAGCTGCGGTTATGAGCTTGAAGAGGTTCTGGTAGCCGGTTTTATTTTTTGCCAGCAGCACCAGGTGATGGGAGGCGTCTTTAGCGCCATGTGCCTCCTTAGTAAACCTGCTGCCCGGCGCAACATATATCTCGCATCCTATAATCGGTTTAATGCCATGCTGGATGGCATGTTCATAGAACTCGATAGCACCAAACATATTGCCATGGTCTGTTATGGCCAGGGCAGGCATGCGAAATTCTTTTGCTCTCTTAAACAGATCATCCAGGCGCATTGCGCCGTCTAAGAGGCTGTACTGCGTGTGAACATGGAGATGAACAAATTCAGCGTGCTTCATGATTTTTTACAGGATATTTTTATTGCTCCAATGGTGCGGCATTGGGGGGAGAACTATCTGCTATCAAGTGTATAGGTTTTTATCATAAGCAACGTCAATTATCCATCTTAAAGTTGTCTATTTACCCCTTGACTCACCTGAGTCTTTTACATATACTCTAATGACTCGAGTTCTTGATCCCGTGCGGGGAAGAAGGATTGCCGGAAAGAATGGATAGTAAAGAATGTGCATGCAAGTGATGGTAAATAAACTCTTTTTAATGCTTGCGTTATTATTATTATATAATAACGTTTCTGCGCAAGATGAGTTCACCCGGGAGCTGAAGGCCTATCCCTATAACCTCAAGGATACGACGGTTATCGGATCGACGCTGCGGGCAACCATAGAGCAGAAAGACACGCTTCTTGATGTGGCGAGACGCTATGACCTCAGCTACTACAATGAACTGGAGTTTTTATATCCCCATCTGGATGAATGGCTGCCGCCGCGTGATAAGCCCATGGTGATTCCCACCATGTGGGTACTGCCGCCCACCAGGCATCAGCAGCTGGTAATTAATCTGCCTGAGCAGCGGCTCTATTATTTCAATAAAACAAGCGCAACGGTTCAGACCTATCCGATTGGCATCGGGGATGAAGGATGGGAAACGCCCGTGGGCACCTTTCACATTTATGAAAAGCGTCCAAACCCTACCTGGTATATTCCGGCATCACTACAGGAAAAATATGGCATGAAAATAATGCCGCCGGGGCCTGATAATCCCATGGGTGATTTTGTTATGAAGTTCTCTGCCGGAGCCTATGGTATCCACGGTACCAATGTCCCGTGGGGTGTAGGAGGCCTGGTGAGCCATGGGTGTATACGCCTCTATCCGGAAGATATTCGCTTGTTATACTCTCAGGTCAGGATGGGAACAAAGCTTGAGATCATATATGAACCGGTTAAACTGGGGCAGCGAAGCGGGCATATTTATATGGAAGCACATCCTGATATTTACCGGCGAATTCCTGATTATTGTCGTTATGCCTGGGATAAATTGAGACAATTTTCACTGGCAGATAACGTTGATCTCAAACGTTTTCAGCTGGCACTTCTCCTGCAAAATGGCATGGTTACCGACATCACCCGTTTACCGGTGACGGATGGATTTGAACGCGAAATCATTAATCTCATGATCCAGTAACTATCTGTAACTGAAATTATTATAAAAAATTAACTAAATTAAAATAGCAGCCATTTAAAAGGTTTGCATTTTTGATAAAAATAGTTTATAGTTTTTACTTGATTTTTCCAATAAAGCTGATTATACTTCTCAAGTATAAACCGGGCATATCAAAGGGAACAGCCTAAAAAAAATAATCAAATTAATTAAGGAGGTGAGAGGCGAGAGAAACGATACGAGTCGTTAACATAAAATAAACAGGTACACAGTAAAACAAAAACTTTAAAAGGAGGAAATGGTAATGAAGAAGATTTTAGCAGGACTTTTTGTAATGGCTTTTGCAATCAGTTTAACCGCATGCGCTTCGCTGAACGATGTCAGGAAATTAGAGGATGAGGCCAAGCAGACACTGAGCAAATGTGAGGCTTCAGCAACAAAGGCAGAAGACGCGGCAATGAAGGCTGAAAAATCAGCAGCCAAGGCTGAAGAGATGGCAAACAAGGCCGAGGCAATGGCTGACAAGTGTGAGCAGATTTTCAAGAAAAGAATGAAAAAGTAACTTGCTATACGAAGCTCAATAAAAAAGGCCAGTTTTTAAACTGGCCTTTTTTATTGAATGGGGTTCAATGCGTTACGGATTAACGGTCATTATCTTTTTGGCTATAGCCGGATATTTTGCGATAAAAATCAGCTCCTCCTCAGTCAAAGGCTTTTGCGTGTGGACATTGGCAAAGCGTACCAGGTCAAGTGTTTCACGGGCTTCTGTCTCATCTTTGAATTCAATTTCTAATTTACCAAAAACGTGTTGAAATCCTTTAATACCTCCGTACTCACCCGTGGTAATTTTTCTGCCGGTCTCCAGAAACTCAAGCTGTCCTCTTCCCAGATCCTCACAGTCATACAGCTCGTAGTTACGCCTGGCTTTCAATGCGCCATCCGCATGTATCCCCGACTCGTGAGCAAAAGCATTATCACCGACCCCTACTTGGAATACCGGTATTGGTAAACCAAAAGAGTAGGCTGCATACTTTGCCAATTTATAGGATTTGGTAAGATCAATTTTTTGCAGGAACTTTGAATAATCATTTTCAAAACCACTTGATTTTTGAATCGCAAGGATAACCGAAAGCATATCAGCATTGCCGGCACGCTCCCCAACGCCATTAACGGTTGTATTAATATACGCATCCTGACCACCGTCAAGACAGCCTTTGGCACCTGCCACAGAACAGGCAACAGCCATCCCCAAGTCATTATGACAGTGGAGTTCACAGGGAAGTTTGGTTTTTTCCACAAGGGTTTTAATGCGCTGGTAAATGGTAAAAGGTTCGTCGTAGCCAAGTGTGTCGCAGTAGCGGATGCGATCTGCGCCGTTTTCTTTGGCCTGCTGGCAAAATTCAATTAAAAATCCCATATCAGTGCGGGATGCATCTTCCGCATTAACGCCGACGGTCTCGAAGTTTAAATCTTTAGCGCACTTCAAAGCAGCTACCATCATCTGGATGACATCATCACGGCTTTTTTTGCCGCCAAATTTTCCCTGGATCATCTGATCTGAGGTGGAAAGAGAAATATTTATATGTTGAAGGCGGGGAACAAGCTGACGGGCTTCCTTTACATCAGAAACAGTCGCCCTGGTCCATCCTGCAAGGCGCATGGGAGCGAGCACACCCATCTCTGCAAGCTCAATGTTTGCATTAAGATAATTGAGTTCATGCCGGGTATTAGGAAAACCAATTTCCGACTGAAAGATTCCCATCTCATTGAGCAGCATGTTGAGAAGGGATTTTTCCAGCTTGGCAAGTCCCAACCGTGAAGTTTGAACACCATCACGGTTGGTGACATCCAGTATATGGATTTTATGCTTGCTCATGATAATCAGCCTCCTTATAGACGTTTAATAATAGTATCTGCCATTTCCATGGTCCCCACATATGCAGCTGGATTCAGATCACGGGTAACATAGCGGCCTTCTTTTACCACAGCTTCAACCGCTTTCTGCAAACGGTCAGCAGCGTCTGATTCTCCCAGATACCTGAGAAGCAGGACGCCGGCCAGGGTCAAGGCACAGGGGTTCATCAGATTTTTTCCTTTATATTGTGGCGCTGAGCCATGCACTGCTTCAAACATGGCGCAATCTTTTCCGATATTGGCGCTTGGCACCATGCCAAGGCCTCCAACCAGCGCAGCGCACAAATCAGAAATAATATCTCCATAAAGATTGGGGGCCAGCAGTATATCAAATTTCTGGGGGTTGGAAACCAGCTGAAAACACATGTTATCAACTAAAAAATGATCGCATGCTATCTGCGGAAACTGTTTTGCGTACGCTTCTATTTCCTGGTGAAACAAGCCGTCCGTAAACTTCATGATATTGTCTTTGGTCACGATGGTGATTTTGTTGCGCCTGTTTTCCTGTGCATATCTGAAGGCAAATTCTCCAATCCGCCTTGTTGCAGAGCGTGAAATTGGTTTCAGGGTAATACCTGCATCCAGGGCTATTTCCTTATGCAGAGTGGCTTTTACAAAATCAATAATCTTAAGGGTGGCAGCATCGCCCTCTTTGAATTCAATGCCGGCATACAGGTCTTCAGTATTTTCCCGGATGATGACGAGGTCGGCATTTTCAACCGAGCACCTGAAGCCGGTTATGGTTTTACAAGGCCTGATGCAGGCGAAAAGATCAAAATGCTGGCGAAGCGCAACATTAACGCTTCTATACCCGGTGCCTAAAGGAGTAGTTATGGGACCTTTCAGTGCAATGCGGTTTTTTTCTATTGAGTCAAGTACTGAGAGAGGGAGTGGCGTTCCCTGCTGATTAAAAACATCAAGGCCTGCATTTACTGTTTCCCATTGGATATTTACCCCTGTGGCATCAATACATTTCTTAGCTGCAGCTGTCAGTTCAGGCCCGGTGCCGTCACCGGGAATTAGTGTTACTCTGTGGGCCATCTGATCACCGTGCTGGGTAATTTAATAAAGAATGCTTAGCATAATTAAGCGGGCAGGGCAAATCTATACCATAATGCAAGCAATAAAAAAGGCTCCCTGGAGGGGGCCAGGGAGCCTATAACAGGGGAGACTCGAAATCATTTTCAGTATGCAGGGTCCACTATCACATCCGCGCAATCGTTCCTTCCCAGGTGCTTACTTTTCCCTTTTTCGTATCCTTGAGCCATCTCGTGGTAATTGTCGATTCAGTGCAGCCCTTTTCAAAGCCCGGTAACTTAATTATTCCCATTCAATGGTGCTGGGTGGTTTTGAGGAGATATCATAAACAATGCGGTTAATTCCCCGTATCTCATTAATTATGCGATTAGATATAGTCCCGAGCAGGTCGTAGGGCAGTTTAGCCCAGTCAGCGGTCATGGCATCAATGCTCTGTACCACCCGCACGGCAACCACCTTTTCATAGGTGCGCTCATCGCCCATGACGCCAACAGTCTGGATGGGAAGAAGCACGGCAAAAGCCTGCCAAACCTGACGATACCATCCTGATTTTTTCATCTCATCAAGTATGATTTCATCAGCTTCACGAACGAGCCTCAGGTTCTCATCGGTAATCTCACCAATGATGCGGATCGCGAGGCCAGGGCCGGGGAAGGGATGGCGATAAATAGCATCATCCGGCAAGCCGAGTTCCTTCCCCAGTTCACGCACTTCGTCTTTAAAAAGTTCACGAAATGGCTCAATCAGCTTGAGGTTCATCTTTTCCGGCAAGCCTCCGACATTGTGATGGCTTTTGATGGTAGCTGATGGGCCTTTAAATGAAATGCTTTCTATAACATCAGGATAGAGAGTGCCCTGTGCCAGAAAATCGACTTTGCCAAGTTTGCGCGCCTCTTCTTCAAAGACATAAATAAATTCATGGCCTATAATTTTTCTTTTTCTCTCAGGGTCAACAACACCTTTAAGGTTTTGCAGAAAGCGCTGCGAAGCATCAATGGTTAACAGGTTCACATTGAAAGACTTTGTGAGTAATTCTGAAACCTTTACAAACTCATTTTTTCGCAGCAGCCCGTTATCAATGAAGATGCAGGTGAGCTGATGACCTATTGCTTTCTCCAGCAGCACTGCAGCAACAGTAGAATCTACGCCGCCACTGCACCCGCATATGACTTTGTTCTCTCCCACAGCCCTGCGTATCTCCTTAATGGACCGTTGAATAAAAGATTTCATGGTCCAGACTGGTGAGCACTTGCAAATTTTGAATATGAAGTTATTGAGTATTTCTTTTCCCTGGGGGGTATGCACAACTTCCGGGTGAAACTGTACACCAAAGATGTTGTGTTCTTTATCCCGCATTGCGGCAAAGGGCGAGTTTTCACTGTGGCCGATTATCTCAAATCCCTGCGGCAGTCGTTTGATCCGGTCGCCGTGACTCATCCACACTTGAATTGTATCGTTTACGGAAAAACCCGCAAAGAGATCGTTGGCAGCATCAATAATAAGCTCTGCTTTACCATATTCGCGCTTCTGCGATGGCGCAACCTCACCTGCAAGGAGAAAGGTTGTAATCTGCATGCCATAACAAATACCAAGAATCGGAATGCCAAGCTGAAAAAGGTCTTTTTCAATACAGGGTGATTTTTCATCATAAACGCTGGAGGGGCTGCCAGACAGGATGATTCCCTTGGGCTGCAGCTCACGTATCCTGTCTAAGCTGATATTGTAGGGATAAATCTCAGAATAGACCTTGCTCTCACGGACCCGCCGGGCAATGAGCTGGGTATACTGAGAGCCGAAATCAAGTATGATTATTTTTTCCTGTTCTAATTTCATGGCAGTAATGAAAATCAGCCCCTCCTCAAAAGATGAGGAGGGGTGATTTTTTTATGGTTATCCTTAGGGGGGATTAACCATTATTTTGCCGCTGCCGTGCATCCTCTGTAATGAGAAGCACGATCAGGGCAAAAGGCTATTCAACCTGATAATTGGGCGCTTCTTTGGTGATTATAACGTTGTGAACATGGCTCTCTTTGAGCCCTGAACTGGTAATCTTTATAAACCGGGCTTTCTCACGCAGTTCTTGTATGCTGGCGCAGCCAACGTACCCCATGCCGGAGCGCAAGCCGCCGACCAACTGATAAATATTAGAGGAAAGGCTGCCGCGATACGGCACCCGGCCCTCTATTCCTTCAGGGACAAGCTTTGCCTGGTTTTCAACATCGCACTGAAAATAACGGTCACTTGAGCCTTCCTTCATGGCTTCAATCGAACCCATGCCGCGGTATACTTTGTAGGTGCGGCCCTGGTACAGGACCGTTTCCCCCGGGCTTTCATCCGTTCCGGCAAACAAGCTGCCAATCATGACAGAATGCGCTCCAGCCGCGATAGCCTTGGGTACATCACCGGAATATTTAATGCCGCCATCGGCAATAAGCGGGATGCCATGTTTGTCGGAAATCTTTCTGCACTCCATTATTGCGGTAATCTGCGGCACGCCAACACCAGCTATTATCCGGGTAGTACAAATGGAGCCGGGTCCCATCCCGACTTTTATAGCGTCACAGCCGGCCTGCATGAGATCCTCTGCAGCCTCTGCGGTGGCGATGTTGCCGCCGATAAGCTCACAGTCTTTAAAATTCTTTTTTGTATCACGAATTGCTTCAAGCACTGTTTTGGTGTGCCCATGAGCAGTGTCAATGGCGAGCACATCAGCGCCGGCTTTTAGAACTGCTTCGGTGCGTGCCTCACGGTCAGGTCCCACGCCGATGGCAGCACCCACGCGCAGCCTGCCGAAGGAGTCCTTGGATGCCTGCGGATACTGGACAGTTTTTTCAATGTCTTTTACCGTGATGAGACCCTTGAGATTATTATTCTCATCAACTACCAGCAATTTCTCGATGCGGTTTTTATGTAATAGTTTTTTTGCTTCTTCAAGACTGATACCCGTCGGGGCGGTGACCAGATTTTCTTTGGTCATGACCGAGGAGATCGGCTTTTCAAGTTTGGTTTCAAAGCGCAGGTCCCGGTTGGTAAGGATACCGACAAGCTTTCCTTTCTTTACGACCGGAAGGCCTGATATCCGGTACTGCTTCATGATCTCCAGTGCGGTATAAATTTTCTGGTCGGGATCAAGGGTAATAGGATCTACGATCATACCGCTTTCAGATTTTTTTACCTTTTCAACTTCAAGGGCCTGTATTTCAATGGAAAGGTTTTTATGAATAATACCGATCCCGCCTTCCCGTGCCATGGTAATAGCAGTCTGCGCCCTTGTGACGGTATCCATGGCAGCACTGAGCAGGGGAATATTCAGTTTGATATTTCTGGTCAGCAGTGTTGATACATCTACATCCCGGGGCAGGACCGAGGACTTCGCAGGTACGAGCAGCACATCATCAAATGTCAGGCTCGTTTGTATATGATCGTTGCTCATTGAAAGTATACCTTGTTCAGTAATAAAATAGTCCCCCTTGGGTTGGGGGGAGAAGATGTTAGAAGAGGGAAAAAGCGTGTTATTTGTGAGTGAGTAAATTATACTAAACCCTGGTTCATGTCAAGTATTTACCCCGGCCTTTTCAAGAAGTATTCCCTCCAGAAGCCCGGCATCGCTTACCGACAGTTCCTGAACATGCAGCAGCTCCATAATGATCAATACAATAGCAGTCCCGGCAATAATAACTATTTCCCGACCTGGCTCGAGCCCCGGCAAATTAGCCCTTTCTTTAGAATGAAGGTTAATAATCATATTAAAAAGATAATTCATATAATTATAAGACAAAATATTTTTATTCACCTCATCTATATTGTACTCAATGAGCTTCAGATCCATTGCTGCAAGGGTGGTAACAGTGCC
>Ga0209253_10002215_pt1 | contig 17224 bp, 14 predicted proteins | sample FrelakmetBRP12BR_FD_187145 | JGI IMG/M metagenome (GOLD analysis project Ga0209253, IMG submission 187145) | Freshwater lake sediment microbial communities from the University of Notre Dame, USA, for methane emissions studies - BRP12 BR (SPAdes)... | ecosystem: Environmental > Aquatic >...
TAAATACGTTTGTTTCCACGACCTCAATATGTAATATTGATGGTATGTAACGAAAAACGGAATGTATGTTTAAATAAAAAAAGGAAAATTAGAGCATTTCAATTCCAATAAGAGATACCAAATAGAACAAAATCAAAAAGAATCCGAAATAGACTGCAATATATATCGATTTTAGAAGAAAGGAAATTGTCAAGGTTTTGAGTTTGATCCAGCGTGGGGAGGAGGATACCTTTAAGGTGAGACTTAGTTCTGAATTCAGTCGACGTAAACTCACGTAAGTAAAAGGAATCTGCACTATTAGTAGAATACCTAGAATGATAGCATAATTTTGTAACCATTCGAAGAGATAATAGATTGTTTCTCCCACTCCTCCAACCGTTTCAAATAATATGGACTCAAATTTAATAAAATCCTTTACGACGGTGATGCCCAAGACAATCGATGCGATCACAAACCAGGGTAGATGCACCAGAAAATTTCGGGAGATCGCTTTTCGCGTATGTGCACGGGTTTCGATAGTATTTCCTTCAAAATCGAGAAACCGATGGACATTTCGTGTAAATGCGTTCACATAGCCCCGATAACCCGCATAAACTAGTAACACGGGCAAGATTAACAAAAATGCGTACATATATACCCGGAAAGGAATCACAATGTTCAAAGTATTATCGGAGTACGCCATATAAAACTCAAAACGGGCAATCACAAAACTAAAATAGAAAATATTTGCCACAGCAAGCACTCCAAAATTCACAAAATTTTCTTTTGCTTCTGCCCATTTCATTTCCAATCGAGTGGGATTCCTAGTTCGTAAGATCGCAATTTGATCATTTCCGCGGGTTTCAAATAATTTCCATGATTTCTTGAGATCTCTTTTCATATCTGATTCATTTTTTGGGGCATTTCTGAGTGTTAATATAATCCCTGTGATTCCGATAAGTGCTGTTGTTAGAAACATGAACCCGTTTACAGCCCAAGCAGAAATCCATGATCCAGGAGAATTATAGCTTAATGTCGCATCCGCTTTTACCACATCAAAATAGGGGGAGGCAATGGTGAGAGTAAATCCCTTTGCTTGTGGGATTTTTTGACCTTGCCCATTAATGAGAAGAGTGTTCGATGCTTCTGTAGAAATGGTGTAATCGTGTCCTGGTTTTCCGAAATTAGGATACCCGGGGTTATGAATAAGCCATGCACCATATCCCCATAATTCAAAAGAATTTTCATCATAGTGGGGATGACTTTGCATGAAGTTTTTACACGACAGTGCGAGATAAACCGAATTTATACCATACTGCTCCCGAAAAAATGCCATATTTGTGTCTGTATAGATGTCCGTTTGAAAATTCGGAATTGTGGCATTAATCTTATAATCGGGATTATATAATGCCAGTCTTCGTAAATTTGCATTACTTCCACGTAAGTAATAATATGTATCTAAACCCGTCAAAGCGGAATTATTTTGTCGCGTTTCAAATAACCATTGAAAATAATTCGGATAATTTGTAAATGTGGATGTATTAGAAATGCGGGGAGTTGCTATTAACAATACTTCCTCTGCATCTCCCCTAAGATAGGTATCCTCAAACAGAGGTTCAGTTCCCAAGGGCGATAGGCAGTGTGCCATAAAATCCAAACACGCAAGATATTTCGAGTCCTTAAAGAAATCATATCCTCCCACACGGGTCAATGCCTGCATATATACAATTGACTGATGAAGCGCAAATGCAAGGTAGCTCTGTCCCTCGTAGCTGCCTCCATCATTTCGAGGTTTCTCATACAAATAAGTCAAAATTGTTTCTGTCGCTATATCAACGAATTGTTTATTTTTTAACACCAATCCCACCATACCCAAACCTGCCCCATCAACGCAACGGTGATTATTATCAGAAAATATTCTCATGTCAGTTAAGGAAAGAGAATGATCATACAGTAATTGTTCAATAGCATCTTGCTCTACCGGAGTCAAGTCCGCACGAATTAAATCATAAGCAACAGAATAGGCTTGTAAGGCATATGAGCGACGAAGATCCTTTTCATATAAAGGATTCATGGCTTCCATATCCAACAAAATTTCCTTAATTTTATCCAAATAGATTTGTCCCCCATCAATTGCATATTTAATAATCAGCGGTTCAATTTTGTCATACCGTTCATCTTCATCCCATTCGGAAATAGCTGTCACTGCAAGAGTGTCTACGTCAGTGATTATAGCATTATACCAGGATTTCCACGGTTCTTGGTTTGTACTGATCTTGGTTTGAAGATCTGTTAACTCAGTGGCGTTTAATAATAAGTAAGGATATACCGTTGTATCGAGATTGGATTGGGAAATTTCCCATTGAGATCTATCCGGATAAGTATGGGTCAGTGGATTTACCATCGCATCCACTTTGGGACTGGATTCCACAATTCTAGCGCTTTGAGTAAGGGGACTTGTACTAATAGCAAAGGAGAAGGATTCGAATGTATTTTTTTCCATATATTGATCCATCACTTCGACAGAACTATCCTCCTCCTCATAAATATAGGTATAGAGAGTAGGATTATCGAAAGGAAGTCGGATTTTAACATGAATGCTTTCATCCGTTATTGGTAGTTCCTCGGGAAGGTGAACATATCCGGTAATGAAATCTGTGATATTATGGTAATTCACAAGAACGGTGATGGGAGCATTGGATTCAAACATAAGAACACCCTCATAGCTGAATTCTGTAACGCAATCTGCATAATAGTAATCAATTCCATCAGTTGAATTCTGATGGATGAATAAGATTTTCGCATCCGTAGTTGCATTTAAAGTGGAGTCATAAATTGTGGTCTGATTGCGCTCTTCTTGGTAATAGATCAAATCGTTGGAACCTATTTTTCCGAATTGGTTCCACAATACTCCTGAAACAGCAGGAATGGGGTGGGCGACGTCTGAGTCATTATGAGGATAGATAACTGAGCCCATTATGGAGTTTTTTTCAGCCGAATACTTTGCTTTAATGTATTTAGTGGTATTATCAGAGTGATAAATATATTCTCGTCTGTAATCGGGGTAAAAACCCCCCTCTAATTGAGTGATTGAGGTGATTGGACTTAAAAAACTCGTTTTTATGGATATTACATCACTTGAAGTATAACTATTGGTCTGAAATGTCGCCGAGGTTGTATCCACTATAGAGAGCGAGCCTCTACCATGCAATAGAAAATCCACATTTCTCTTTCTTGCGCCTCCACTTAGTTCATCCACGAATAAGAAATACCCATGGCTATCTATTGATGGATCAGAATGAATAAATAATACATTTCGGGTGAAACCTCCGTTTCCAGGAAACCAGTAATAGGAGAAAAGTATCAAACATCCGCTAAACATGAATAGCAATTCGATAAATAAAATGAAAAACGTTTTCTGTTTTTGATTCATTTTTCCTAATCCCCGTTCGGTAGAAATTCTTAGATAACATTCAAGGTCTGAATTAATAAACCTTTTTTTAAATTTACTCAGATTTATTTTCGTCTGAGTTTGGTAAGAATACCAGTAATCAACGCAATCACGAAAAACAATAATCCTATGATGAGTAAACCAAATTTCATGGTCGCGGAAATCGTTACGATGATGGAAAAACTGGATTTGAGTGTTGTTGGATTTTTGAGCATGATTAGTAGGAATATGTTCTCGATTGCATCCGCACATCCTGCTATAAACGGCGTTACACTCATATAGAGTCCAATGGTTTGTATTTTTCCCGTGTTCATCCGTGTCACAAGCAGAATAATCCCCGCTAGGAATATGGAATAATTAATGAGAAAGAAAAAATCCCACCAGACCCCAGCTATGTGAGCTTCTATCCCTTGGGCACCCCATGTTGAGAAAATGTCTTGCACATTTTCAATACTCCATGCAAATTCATAATCAATTATTCCAAATGGTTCGGACGGGAGTGCATTGAAAATCAGAATATACAGCACAAGGGAGTTTATCAGCGCTACAAAGGAGAATATAAGAAGAATCAATTTTTTGGGAATTTTAATCAGTTTCTCAAGCATACCCTATGTTTGATGAAAAACGCTTTAAAGATTACGAATGATTTGGGAGTTTTAAAATCCTCCCGAATTTGCAATTCCCAATTCACATAAAAAACATCTTTATCTAATACTTTTATTTTTCCTTGTTTTCATCCGATCCATTGCAGAAAAATATAAACGGAGAGGATATTATATTAACAAGGTAAATAACAAAAGTGGAAAGGTTTTGTTGAAATGAAGAATTATCGATTTTTTATGTTGATTTCTCTTCTTGCGCTGGTGGGGTCATTCGCAATCTCTATTGCACCCAATCCAGCACGGGAAAATATCAGCATTCAACCATTATCCTCATCACCAATAATCGGTGAAGATGTAAAATATCTCATTATTACCACGAATGAATTCAAATCACGATTGGAATCACTCGCCTTATGGAAATCCCAAAAAGGGTTGAATGCACAAATTGAAACGGTAGAAAATATTGAATTACTCTATTCGGGATATGATACTCCTGCAAAAATCAAGGCATGTATTGAGGATTACTACTCAAATTATAACACGGAATTTGTTCTTTTAGCAGGAGATCATCAGCATGTCCCCACGCGATTAGCGTATGTTGATGAGGGTTATCCGGATGGGGATTATGTTGGATGTGATTCCTATTATGGTAATTTTAATAATTGGGATTCGGATGGGGATCTTATCTATGGGGAAGATAATGATGATTGGAATTTGACAGCAAATGTGTATGTGGGAAGATTATCTGCTAATACAGCAGGAGAAATGCAAACTTTAGTCAATCGGATAATTTTATATGAAAGTGATCCTCCAGTGGGAGATTGGATGAAAACCGCCTTATTTGCGGGATCTATGACGTATTTTAATTCGGATGAGTATGCACCAGGAGATGGAGTTTTAGACTATCCAGAAGCGGATGGCAATAGATTTTTTAATTATGTGTATGACCAATTTTATGATAATTGGACGGTTACCTTGTTAGCAGAGGATTCAGGTATTCCCGAAGGTAGATCCGATTACCTTCATAATGCTTCCTTAACTGCAACAAGTTTAAAGCAAGGAATCGATAATGGAGCTTCCATCTTAGGGGTGTTGGGACACGGAAATGCATATGGCATTTATAGGACTATTTGGAATACAGATCGTGATGGAGATGGGCTTTTTGATTGGGTTGGTGCTGTAGCATCACAATCTTATGACTATAAATCTTCTATTCCAATGATTGATGCATATGCATCAGGATATACCAATCCATCAGACATGCTTAGTGTTACTTACTTAATGGGATGCAGTAATGGAAACTTCACCACCTTAGGAGTGGATAGTCTGGCTGAATATATGCTAAAAACCGTTTCGATTGGTTCAATTGGTGGGGATAGAATTGTTTGGGGGGAGGATAATTGGACGGAGCGAGTCTATGGCGGATGGTATTCTGAAGGATTAGCTTATCGATTTTTTGAGCAACTAAACACTCATGATCAACCCGGTAGGGCATTCGCATTAGCAAAACAAGATTATTGCGAAGATAATGTAACCTTAAATATGTCTTTAAATACTTGGATCGATGAACCTCGATGGAGTGAAAAAACCCTCAAGCAATTCAATTACTTTGGTGATCCAGAACTCCATGTATGGATGGCAATTCCTGAAGCGTTAAATGCTACGTGGACAGATTATAATGATACAGCAACCTTAATCGATGTATATACCGATGGTTCAGGACCTATAGAATTGGCGACCGTATCTCTTACCGACAATTCACAAACTGTAATATGGACGGGAACTACGAATGGCAGTGGACAGCTAGTAGCGCCATATCCATATCTGACCGTCAATAGCAGTGTTATTGTCGTAAGCAAACCCAGTTATATTCCCCTTATTTCTGCAGCACGTGATTTTCCAACACCAGATGCACCAGTACTATTAGAAATATCTCCCCAGTTGGATCGAGACGGCACGATCAGATTAGAATGGACTGCTGTAACGGGCGCACTCTCCTATAATGTGTATCGATCCTCAAGTGTGATTACTGATGTATCTGAATTAACCGCCATCGCTTCCACTGAAGAGACTCATTATATTGATCGAGGAACAGAAGATGGATTGCATTTTTATGCAATAACAATGATCGGATCCTCAGGGGAATCTATCCCGTCAAATTGTGTGTATGTCACTGTTGATCGTCTCATCATCCCAGGATTTAGTATTACGATCCTTAGTATTGTGGGATTCGTGGGTTTAATTATGATCACAAGTGTAATTATGAACAAGAGTAAATTGAAAAGATAAAATGGATTCTTTTTTATTCTTTTTTTCTTAAATACTGATATTCCTTAATAGGAAATTGTAATCACAGATGAAAGACTTAATTTATTTTAATGAAATTCCCGTAGAATTGGATAAAGGAGTAATAATGGATAAGTTACAGCTCCGGAATAATCTGCGCGGTTCTCAAGATTTCCAATGGGCGTTAGCCCAGGCAAAGGAACTCATTCATCCGCGAGCAATAGTGGGAGTAGTACCCGTACAAGGATTAACAGATACGACCGTGAAAGTCGGAGAGGAAGAATTTACAAGTAGGATTTTACGAGTCAATCTGGATTCGAGCGACTTTGTATATCCTTTCCTCGTTACGATAGGTCCCGAACTGGAATCTGTAGCTGCTCAACAATGTAGCTTGACTAAGAAATTCTTTTTGGAAGGGATCGGAGATTTCGCGCTTACCAATGCTATGTGGTATATCGAAGGAAAAATTAAAGAAAAATATTCCATTACACGAATCTCCAGTATGAGCCCGGGATCTCTCCCAGAATGGGAAATAAGTCAGCAATTGCCTTTATTTACCTTGTTTGGAAAAGATGCAGAACGACTAGGTGTCGAATTAACGTCTAGTATGCTGATGAAACCTCGAAAATCCATCTCGGGAATCGCGTTTCATTCCCATCGGGTGTTTATAAGTTGCCAGTTATGCTCCCGAGATCGCTGCCCCGGTCGCAGGGCAAAATATATGCCAGAAAAATTCGCGGAATATGGATTACCTATCCCGAAACAATCCCCATCATGAATAGAATTCCAAACCTCTTATTTGTGATCAATAACTTTCTTGATGGGGATAAATAGATTAGTAATAATGTACTCTATATCAGGACTTTTTATGATTCCTAACGATTTTCTTTTGGCCATTAATTCCTCTTTCATATTCTGTTCAAACTCGATGAATCTTTTCCTATAAAGTTCATATTCTTCTTTGGTCACAAATCCAATTCGGGGAACACAAGTATCGTATTTTAATTCCTTTTTTACATGGAGAGTATCAAGCGCTGGATTATGTAATCGGTTGATGTAAAAATCACAAATATAATGCACAAGTTTGCCAATGATACTCTTGAACCATGAAATCGTTCGATAGGAAAAAATAAATTCTTCATTGAGATATTCTCGTAATTGCTCTTCATCAAAATTTGCGTAATCCTCATATTCCTTTTGAGTATAGCTAACAAAAGAGCTTTTATAGTGAATCATATCATCTGAGAGATGTTCCTCCACAAGTCCCATTTGTTTTAAATTATTCAATGATTCAAGGATAACCTTTTTATCTGGATACCCCATTTTCTCACTTAGTTGAGCGAACGTTAAATCAGCGTAAACAGTTAAATTGAATATAATTTGTAGATTTATGGGGGATTCCAACATTTTTATAAATAAGGAACTATCTGACGGGAATATTGCGGATTTTTCGGGATACATCATGTTGTATTGGGTGTTCTTCCTTATAATATTATTTTAAATAACTCGTCGAATTCTTCCGAAAATCTTGATTCTGCACTTTATTTGGATTTTAGGACAATAGAATTTTTTAGGTAATCCCATCGAATGATAAACACCACGATAGAATCCTTGCGGAATATCCCTAAAATTGTGTGGAGTGGAAAATTATGGGATAATCCCACCGGATCAAGGGGAACTCATTTCCCTTTAGAAGTTGATTTAAAGAATTCAATACATACAAAACATGGAGTTCCGATTGGAGGAATTGGAACGGGATCTTTTCTTTAATTTAGCAGAAAATTTTGGATCATAGGAATTCATCTATGGTGATAACAGCTCAGATGCACAGTGGAGCAGTAAAGCAGAAAATAGGATAAGGGAATTCAATTTATTAGTGTGATAACCTTTCCTTTAACTGGTTCATTCTTGATCTACGGATGTTAATTTTCCTCTAGTTGGCTGGTTCTTCTGAAAGATCTTCTTTAGAGGCATCATAATACCAAATCTTCCATACGATTTTGGAATAGAGGCATCTTCTTGCTCTTTTTTCGCTTCTTCCCATTCCGCTTTTAGTTTCAATCGTTCTTCTATAAAAGTTTCGAGATTAAAATCATCGGAGAGAACTTTATGAGATGCCTCGTGAATTTTATGATCAAGAAAATACATTTTTTCACCTTGGTATGAAAATGAGAACCAGGTAATATTTTCCCCTTCTTCAGAACCCCACATATACTCTTTAAATATTTCATCAGCCTTTTTCAAACTTTCAGGACTGCCTTCTTTGATTAAATCTTCCACCTCATTATAAATCGGTTCAAGTAATCTCATAATACCCGATATCATCTCAATACTTGCTCGATTTGTTTGGATCTCTTTTTTAATATATTCAATTCGCTCTTGGAAGTCTTTAGGATAGCCTTGTTCCGCTTCTATCGCGTTTTTACCCTTTAGTATATCAATGTTAATTCGGAATACTTTTGGGCTAATTCTTCCAGGACAGCAAGCATCATCTTCTCTACTAATGACTAATCCATCTTCTTCCATCCCACTCAGATGTCTTGAGGCTGTGGATTTACTCTCTTCAAGGAGATTGGAAATTTGCGTGACATTAAGTTCTCCAAAGAGTTGCAAAATTTGCCAGATTTTTAGTCTGACTGTTGATTTTGTGACTAACATGCCCCAGCTTTCTTTTCTCACTTCTTTTAAGGGTTGACTTTCTTTAATTTCTTCCTGAGGAATCTCTTTTACATTTTCTTCTGTCATTGCATCACTTAATCTTTGTATATGTGGGATCTTATTCCTATGAATAATGTATGAACATTCGAGTATAAAAATGTGACGTTTAATATTTTTTCTTAAAGGAGACGTTCTAAGTTATTATTCCCACCGTTTTCCCGTGCTTCTTATGGCGGTTTTTTATTACGGATTGTGGGAACTCTGTGGGTTCAGCCTCTTTAGCAATATAGTAGGGCAGTTTTTACGGACTTATATTTTATAACGTTGCAGAAGGAGTGGTGATCGAAACGTTTAAATATGAGTCGTGCCATAATGTATCTTGAGTGAAACGTTAATACTCCGCAAAGTATTTTCACTCAACACAAAGGTGAAAAGAAAAAATGCCATATCAAAAATTAGTAAATCCTGTTATACAGGATTTGGGATATGAATACATTGAAATTGAATTTATATTAGATAGCCAAAATCAAAAAAAATCACCCGAAGTTGAAGAACAACCAAAATATGAAAAATATGTGCTAAGCGCACCCATCTCCCGAAAAGAATTATGGAAGGATCGAAAAATGAGAGAAAAATCATCTATCAAATTCAATAGACCGGTATCAACTTTTTCCGTTGCTGAACGTCGAATTTCTTACTAAACTCAAATTTTGAAAATTAGTATTTTTTCCAATTTACTAAAAATCCAAACCCTGTTTAAAAAAGGTTATAATGAATGTATTTTTCTGCGAGTTGTGACGACCAACATTCCCAACACAGCACAACTAAGACTAACAATTATCCATAGTGGATACCCCGGAATAGTGTTGATCCATAATGTATTATCCACAATATCGATCTCCAAATCTTCAAAATCCGTATATATCTCGATTTTAACTTTATATCTTCCATCTATTTCCTCATTTATGTATCCTTCAAAGAAATTTTCAGAGATTTTGTTTAGAGGGATTTGGAATGAAGACTTTCTATCACTTTTAGGATAAAAAACAACTTTTACTTCCAAAATATTACGTTCATTGCCCGTAAGAATTTGATCCAATTCATGAATGGTTTGCGTGATCACACTGATTTTATGGGAGCTTCCTGGAACATTTGTAACTTTTTCTATACTATATTGATCGAGATAGGTCAAACCCAAACTTTCTTTAATAAGGAACTCCGAAAATTGTGTATAGGGAGCTGCAGCATCTCCACCACCCGTAAGCCCCCCTCCTGTATCCCCCGTGACGAGTTTTTCATCTGATGTAACATTAATCCCAGAAGTGCGAATTCCTCCTGCATTAGAAATAAGATAGGCACTATTTCCATGACATAATAATTTTTTCCCTTCCACGATATCAGCAGCACCCAGAATGCCAGAACCCACACACATGCTGGATACAATTAATCCGTGTTCATAAGCACTTTTGATGAATTCGGTTATAGTGGGATTATTTGCTGCTGAAAACCACCATGCTCCTGAAGGTACAAACAAGCAATCATAATTCGCAAAATCCGCATCCTCAAAATCTGAAAGCAATATATCCGCAGTTATGGGTATGGGGCTTCCCCGATTATCGCAGCTATAGGTCGTTTGCGTGGGAGCGATAACAGTTACAGTCACATTCCATGCTTCCAACTGATCTTTCACATCAAAAAAATTCCAGCCAAAATTGGTCGCAACCAATCCTAATACTCGGATTTCTTCAATTTGAGATGGTATTTCTTTAGGGCTAGCAGCACAATTTGCCAATTCAATATCGGAAAGCGAACCTAACACACAAATAAGCAGTGAAATAGTAACAAGGATCTTCGAGGATTTAATAAATGTCATTTTAATGAAAATGGTTTGGTGGGTTAATAAAACTTTTGTCAACCAAAATACAATTTCGATTTGATAATTGTGTTTCATCAAAACGTTAAATAAGTGGAAGAAAGAGAAATAGTTCATCCCCATATTGAGGATGAAAAACATATGTCAAAAGAAAAAATGAATTATGAAGAACTGGTCGAGGAAGTGAGAAAAATTCGGGAATTACTCACTCCTCCACCACCACCTCCATCTACGCCTAAGGAACAAGTGAAAGGATTAAGGAATCGCGCGAAAAAGTTTGGGAATGAGTTTATTGAATTCCTTAAGAAGTATAAAATCATCGGATTGGCCGTTGCTTTCATTATGGCTGTCTACGTTGGTGCAGTAGTAAATTCTTTGGTTCAAGATATCATATTTCCTTTAATAGAATATATACCAGGGTTCGATCCAGCAACAGCAACTTGGATGGATTGGCCATTCTCATCTCCTATCAGATTAGGTGCATTTTTCAGCAGTATTGTAACTTTTATTATAGTTGCGTTTGTAATTTTTATTATCGTTAAAATTACTCAAAAAATTGGTTTAGAATAAATTCAATAACTCTTTTTTTTTTATAGATAAAATCACTAATCAAATAGTTATTTACACTTTAAAAAATCCAGTTAAAGGTATATTTTTTGATTATATGCGATTTTTCTATGGAAAGGTTCTCCACTAAAATCAATTTCATTAAAATCAAAAATATTTATTACGAGTCTCCTTTTATGGGATTTTTACATGGTGTCCTTTGACATACAATGAACAAGCAATTGCAGTTACCAGTATTCAAATATTTACCCCATGCATTTGAACTCGGATTGTTTAGTAAAGAAAAGTTCACATGCGATATTTGTAAGACCGAACGAGAATATCGCTACATCGGTCCATTTTATGTTGAGAAGAAAAAGTCCAAAGGAACGAACAAGGTAACAAACTCACAAAAAAAAATCTGTCCTTGGTGCATCGAAAGCGGAAAAGCTGCAGAAATACTGAATGCGGATTTCAAAGATGTTGATATACTCGAACAAACCTGTTATAATAAAGAGCATCTTGACGAAGAAATATGTGATGCGGTGATTCAGACATGGCTATATCGCACTCCTAACTTTGTAGCCGATTCGACAGAATTATGGCCTATCTGCTGTAACGATTTTACCAGTTTTGTTGGATATTTAGGCACCGGAGATAAGAGAACTCAGAATCTTAATCTGGAAAAAGGAGAAAGTCTGTCTGAAATAACGGCTATCTTGGAAAGAAAAAGTGTTACAGATTTATTTTTGGAATTAGATGATGCATTAGCTTTGGAAACTGAAAGACTAAACGAGATCGGATATGATATTGAGAATGGCTCCATCCTTGCTGATCGACTAAAAACTGAAGAAAATAATATAGTGGGGTATCTATTTAAGTGTTTAGAATGCAAACGGTATCGTTTACATGTTGATTTTATCCAAAAACCATAGAGAAATTTGTTTTCTTCCATTTTCTTTGAGTTCTAGTAGTTTTTATAATTGTTCGTATTCGAGAGGATAAATGCAGATTAACTTTGTAGAGTCAAAATCTATCATCACCAAAAGTAATATTCCCAATATAGATTATGTCATAAATCCCTACACCGGATGCACGCATTCATGTATTTATTGTTATGCAGAATTCATGAAGCGATTTACTAACCATGGTGGAGAGGATTGGGGGTCATTTCTGGATGTGAAACAATATGATTGGGAAAAAATCAAGCCACAAAAATATAATGGAAAAAGAATTTTACTTAGTTCAGTTACTGATCCCTATCTCCCTTTAGAAATGCGATATCAGAACACAAGGAATGTTTTAGAGCATTTAGTAGGTACTACAGCGGAAATTTCTATTCTGACAAAATCCAAATTCGTTACACGAGATATTGATTTATTTCAGAACTTTAAACATGTCGAAGTAGGAATTTCCATCAGCAGCATGGAGGAAGACGTGTCAAGGAAGGTGGAACCAGCGGCATCTAAGCCATTGGATCGTTTAAATGCTTTAAAAGAAGTCCACAATAACGAAATTCCTACCTATGTATTCATATCTCCATTATTTCCTCAAATTACTGATTTTAAACGAATTATCGAGTATTCCAGAGAATTTAGCGACCGATACATGTTTGAAAATGTGAATTTTCGACCACATAATATTCCACGTATCCTTTCTTTCATAAAAGAAATTCATCCCGAATTAGTTGGATATTATCAAGAATTACGGAATAAACCAAATCTGTGGGATTCAGTTGAAGATGAAATAATTCAGTATTGCGAATCCAAACACTTGAAATATCTTGTCGCATTTCATCATGGTGGATTCTCGAAAGAGAAAAAGTAATAGATTAGGATTGTCTTTTTTTGACGCAAAGTTCCTTAAATCCCAAATGATTTTACTACGTATTATGTCTCCCAAGATCAAAATTGGATCAAAACCTTTTATGTACCCGTTACCCGTGACAATTATAAGTGTCTTAGTCAAAGGTAAACCCAATTTTATGCCAGCATCGTTTGTAGGAATGATGAACTATAATCCTCCTATTATTGCAACAGGATTGTCTGAAAATCACTTTACCGTAAAGGGTATTTATGAGAATAAGAGTTTCGGTGTTAATATCCCTTCTGTAGACCAGATGGTCGCCACAGATTATTGCGGATTAAAATCCGGTGAAAAAGTGGATAAATCCAAGGTCTTCAAGGTCTTTTATGGAGATTTAAAAAACACACCCCTAATTGAGGAATGTCCTGTTTCCTTAGAATGTGAGTTAAGGAATTCAATTCCATTAGGGAATGATACTTTATTTCTTGGGAACATTAAAGAAATTTATTGTGATAAGACCGTATTGACTGAAGGCAATATTGATCTACATAAAGTAAACCCTATGTTGTTCACGATGCCGGATAATAAATTTTGGAGTATTGGGAAACACATTGGGTATGGATGGAAAAGTGGTATTAATTATAAACCATAGCTTAGCGGGAGAATCTGGTGAATTAATAAAGCCTTATAATTTTGCCAATTTTATTTTTTAGCTTCGGAATTGGATGTGGAATATTTTCAATCCTCATTTATTATTTGGATGTATTTTCCGCATTTTGGCCTTATTTCTTTAGTCCATGCACCATTTGGCTCGGAATTCGTATGAGTAAGAGCTGTATCGAAATTTGTATGTTATGTAGTTACTTATATTTTCCTTCATTTATCGGGGGCACATTATCTTTAATTATTGCATCGATCCTATGGACACTACAAAAAAGATACCGAATAATTGAGTGATTGAGTGAAATTTCTGATTGAAAAATCTAGCATTAATCATCCATATGGTTAAATATTTAGAGTGTTTTTATGGGTATGACAAACTTAAACTCTAGTTTAAGTAGGTAAGTGATAAAAAATGAACAAAACAAAAGTTAGTTTAGCGAGTCTATTTCTTTTAAGTGTATTCCTAATTTTGCCGCTAGTTCAAGCTGCACAACCACAAGTATGGTTCAGTGAAGAAACTGAAATTGTGTGGGAATATACAGAAGAGGAATTGGATGAAAGCTTGGCGGTAATAAATACAGCAACCTCCTTCAAAAAACTCAATTTCACAGAAATTGTAGGAGCTGTGGATCACCTTAATGTTTCTGGAAAGCTCTATTCAGCAACTGAAGAAGACGTAACTACATACGGTTTCGAGAATCAGACGATTTGGTCTTTTAGTTCCATTTCAATAGAACCAGATCCCATAAGAGATGATACCTTAATGACAAAGTTTGTATCATTATTTAACGAATTAAATGTAAATTTAGGTGAGATTGAAACATTACCAGAAGATAATCAGACTTATACGTTAATGGTGATGAGTTTAATGACAGATACCAGTTTTTTAGCTGTTTTTATCGTTTATATTCTCGTTAAAGCGTTTGGTGGTTATTTTATACATGAAGTAAACAGTTCTACGATAGCCAGTGTCTCTGATCGGCAGATTGAATATACTGTAGGTCTTGAATTATGCAATCAAACTGCTGGTCACTGGGATAATCTCACCTATAGTGGAGATATGGATCTCACTTATGGGAAAACCTCTAACGTTCTTCTAAAATCGGTGTGCACTTCCACATTAGTAGGAATCGAATGGAATACATCCACTTTGGTATACGATACAGAAACAGTTAGAATGCGATTTACTCATGAGATTGCCTATCCAAGTGAATTAGTGAACGATTATCCCCCTACTGGTCCGCTTATTCCGGGATATCTAATTTGGATCTTTCTTGGTGCTATCACAATTGCTGCCATTCCGTTGTATTTCGTAACAAAACGCAAAAGATAGCCTAAAAATATTCTATTTTTCTTTTTTTATTCGTTTAAAATCATTTTAAGTAGGTATCCGAATCTAGATCTTGTTTTTTCCAAATTATTATAATTTTCTCTATATTGAGAGAAAGTATGAAATATGTACCAGCATCTCAATATTCAGAAGAACAACTTGTCAAAGCTCACAATGAAATTTTCCAGGATTACGAAGGAGTCTCAGAACTCATTTTAGAGCAATTCCAAGCAATAAATCTACAACGCGGAGTGAATTATGAATATTCGATAGCAGCTGTTGACTATAACAAGATAGTAGGACTGATATTAAATGCGATTCGAGAATATAATGGGACAATTACAAGTTATGATTGCGGTACAGGGGTTGTCCCCGAATTTCGAGGTAAGGGTATAGCAAAACATATGTTTATTGAAGTAAAAAAGACGTTATTACTCTTGAATTGTCACATATATCTCTTGGAAGTTATCCAAACTAATAAAAAAGCATTGAACTTGTATAAAAATCAGGGTTTTAAGATTATTCGGGAATTCGAATGCATGATTGCAAAAAGGAGTGATTTTGAGCCGAAATTATCTGCAATACAATCCCAAAATTTACAATTTTCTATTTATTCCACTTCAGATTACCCATGGGACAGCATTCTTAAATTCCAGAATTTTTTTCCGTCTTGGCAAAATTCTAATATGTCCATGCGATTTTCTCCACGATATAAAGTATTAAATATTGCACAAGACAGCAGGTTATTGGGATATATGGTATTTAATCCGCTTTCGGGTGAAATTACTCAAATCGGTGCAGAAGATATGGATTTTTTGGGTGGGATTATGATAAAATACCTTGTATCGCAGAATGCTGGAGTAAAGCAGGTATATTTCATTAATATTGATTCCAAAAATAAATCTCTTATTGATCTATTATCAGAATTGGGATTTTCCACGTTTTTTAAACAATATGAAATGCTCCTCGAGTTTTAAAAAATAAGAGGAAAATCAGGATGACCTAAAATTAGACCAATATTAACTTGATGATGCATCAATAGATATGATTTATCGAGATCATTTTTTTAAAAATCTTCTCACCCGATTTTTGAAAAAAAAAGGGGACATTTCGTTGCTGAAAATTCAAATGACTGAAACTGTGGAATATTTATAACCATTGACAACCACACAAACAGTATGGAGAGGCAAGCGTTGACACAATTTGGAGACGATAGGCGCTTGGGAAATGGGCAAAAACTACACGTGGAGTACAAGCGTTTTATTACTATTGATGTATTGCGAGGGGTTTCCATTTTTTTTATGACTGTGATTCACACGTGGACTAATGTGATGGATTTATCAGTGTTTTATTCGCTTGATCTTTCGGAAATAAATATAATTGTAGTGGTACTCGGGGTACTCCTCTTCACTTTAGGGCATTCACGTTCCCTATTTCTGTTCTTATCTGCACTTATTCAACAATTCAATTTCATGCAATCCATCGAGAAAGGAAGAAATCCCGAAAACTTATTGATCAAAAACATTATGAATGGTATTCTTATGTATGCCATGGGTTTGGTGCGCGAAAGCTTCTTCAATCCCTGGCATGGTGTATTCTACATATATCCCATTAACATATGGAATGGTTCTGATCCTGATGGGTTATTACGTTCTTTAATCCAATCTCAATGGAGAGGAATGTATATGTTTGAAACATTGCAGATTATTGGTTTAGCTCTGATTTTCCTGACAATTATCAATTATATCTTTGTGAAACTCCGAAGAATGAAAAAAACCGCAAAAAATTTTTTGTTTTATCTTGTATTTGCCATTTTAGGATTCACATTCTTATTTGCCACCCCTTATATGCAAGTAAAAATATCGGAAATTATTGGATGGGATATTACAGCAGGAGGATATTACAATGAGTTTGCCAACGAGATAGAGAAATATACACGACTCGTCTGGTATGCTATTGCAGGCCTTGAGGAGCCCATGTTTCCGAACTTTTTCTGTGTCTGTATGGGGTGCATACTCGGTTATCGATTA
>Ga0209253_10002216_pt1 | contig 17218 bp, 17 predicted proteins | sample FrelakmetBRP12BR_FD_187145 | JGI IMG/M metagenome (GOLD analysis project Ga0209253, IMG submission 187145) | Freshwater lake sediment microbial communities from the University of Notre Dame, USA, for methane emissions studies - BRP12 BR (SPAdes)... | ecosystem: Environmental > Aquatic >...
CGCGGTGGCTGGCTTATTAGGTGCGTTATTTGGGGGCAGCAAATATCAGGTGTATGGTCCTACTGCCGCATATATCCCCATTATTGCAGGTTTGATGGCGACCTATAACCATAGTTTTTTGGTGTTGGCTTCTATCGTTGCAGGTGTCATGTTAATGTTCACTGGCTTACTGAAAAAAGGCAAAATCGTCACCTTGGTACCGCATTCTATCGTGGTAGGTTTTACCATTGGCATCGCCGTGGTGATTGCGTTCTCGCAAATGGGTGAGGTATTTGGCTTTCATCATAAAATTGGCTACGACTTTATCGGACAAATCAAAAAAACTATCGAATACATGGGTGAAATGAACGTATATGCTGTGATTGTGGCATTAAGTACTTTTGCCATTTGTAAAGTGCTGATTAAAATATCTACATTCATCCCTGCCCCCGTATTTGGTTTAGGCTTGGGCTGGGTTGCGGCTGCGACGTTTTGGAAAGATAAAGGGCTGGTGCTGATTAAAGATAAATACGGCAGCATTCCAACTGATTTTTGGAACATCACCATGCCTGCATTGCCTGATATGACCACAAGCGCGGTATGGTTTGACTTATTCTATTTTGCTGTAGCAATTTATTTCGTCGCGGCCATCGAGAGTCTGCTTTGCAGCCGTATGGCAGACCGCATGGCGAACAACAAGGGCGTGCCGTTTAATCCCAACAAAGAGCTGTGGGGGCAAGGCATGGTGAATATATTCACGCCATTGTTTAATGGTTTCCCGCATACAGGCGCGCTTGCAAGAACAGCTGTGAATATCAGGCTTGGCGCGGTTTCTCCGCTTGCGGGCATCGCAAAATTTTCTTTCAAACTACTGCTAGCCGCTTTTTTAGCCGCTTATTTAGAACAAGTTCCAATGGCGTGTATCGGTGGTATTCTGCTATATGTGGCTTCTGGCATGGTGAAATGGAAAGAAATTCAGGAAGTGCTGGAGATGAACAGTAAATTTCATTTCTGGTTGATGATTTACACAGCGATAATGGTGCCACTAACTGGCTTTTTAACAGCTGTGCTGAGTGCAATCGCGATATTTGGGGTAGCTGTATTGTTGAAAAAAGTACCGCTACATCACAAGAAAGAAGATACGGTTGAGTTGGAGTTGGCGGAAGCCAATTAACATTTAGTTGAACAAGTAAAATAAGGGCGCTGTCATGCGCCCTTATTTTATTTTATATTTGCGGTACAACTTGAATTAACGATGTCCCTCTTTAGCCATGTTGATACTGTATTTTGGGATTTCAATCACCAAATCTGCAGTGCCAACAATTGCCTGGCAAGATAAGCGTGAGTTCGGTTCTAAGCCCCACGCTTTATCTAGCAAGTCATCTTCCTTATCTTCTGATGGGTTCAGCGATTTAAAACCTTCGCGCACGATGACGTGGCATGTGGTGCAGGCGCAAGCTTGGTCGCAGGCATGGTCGATATCAATTTCGTTATCTAACAAAGTTTGACAAATAGACTCACCTGTTTTAGCTTCAATTGCCGCACCTTCTGGGCAGAGTTCTATGTGCGGTAATACAATAATTTGTGGCATTTAGTATCTCGAGTGTTTCTATAAATTTACCGTATCAATATTCTTACCTGCCAGCGCTCGGCTCACGCTTGCATTCATGCGCTTGGCAGCGAAATCTTCGGTGATAGCATTTAAAGCTTCGGTTCCTGTGCGAATGGCATCGCCAGCATCCGCATGGATATTGGCTCGCAGGGCATCCATTTGTGAAGTGATTTCTTGCTTTTCTTTTGAATTTAGCAGGTTGCCATCTTGTTCCAGCGCCGCATCAATCGCTGCCAGCAAGCTTTCCGCATGCACTTTTGCTTCTCGCAGCATGCGCGCATTTTTATCATGCTCCGCTTCCGAAAAGCTGCTTTTTAGCATGCTTAAAATTTCATCTTCACTTAAACCATAGCTCGGTTTCACCACAATGCCCGCCTCAATATTACTGGTGATCTCGCGTGCAGAAACGCTTAATAAGCCATCAGCATCCACGGTAAATGTTACGCGGATGCGCGCAGCGCCAGCGACCATAGGCGGAATGCCACGCAGATCGAAACGTGCAAGTGAGCGGCAATCATTGACTAATTCACGTTCACCTTGTAGCACATGAATGCTCATGGCCGTTTGGCCGTCTTTGAAGGTAGTGAATTCCTGTGCACGGGCAATCGGTAAAGTAGAATTGCGAGGAATGATTTTTTCTACCAAGCCTCCCATTGTTTCTAAACCAAGTGAAAGCGGTGTTACGTCAAGCAAGAGCAAGTCATTCTCGCTACGGTTGCCAGCCAATACATTGGCTTGTATCGCGGCACCGAGTGCGACCACTTTATCAGGGTCTAAATTGGTCAGCGGTTCTTGATTAAAATATTCTTTAACGGCGTGTCTGATGTGCGGCATGCGAGTTGCTCCGCCGACTAATACTACGCCATTGATATCTTCCAAAGATAGATTGGCATCACGCATGGCTTTACGTGTGGGAGAAAGCGTTTTGGTGACGAGATTTTGTGTGAGCTCCACAAATTGTGGCGCGGTAAGCGTGACATCTACCAAAGTGTCATCGCTTAAGCGGCAGACAATTTGTGCTTCAAAATTGTCGGTGAGCCACTCTTTGGCTTGGCGTGCTTTTGTGAGCAGCAATCGCGTATCTTTTTCATTTAACGGCGTAAAGTTACTACTGCTTTCGCGAATTTTATCCAGCACCCAGCAATAGATGCGGTGATCAAAATCATCGCCGCCCAGCGCTGAATCGCCATTGGTGGCGAGCACTTCGAATACGCCTTTAGATAGCTTAAGAATGGAAATGTCGAACGTGCCACCTCCCAAATCGTAGATGACATAAGTGCCTTCAGCGGCATTGTCTAATCCATACGCTACAGCAGCAGCAGTGGGTTCGTTTAATAAACGTAACACATTTAACCCGGCTAGGCGGGCGGCATCCTTAGTCGCTTGGCGTTGCGCATCATCAAAATAGGCTGGAACGGTAATTACTGCGCCGACCAACTCGCCGCCTAATGATTTTTCTGCGCGCGCTTTCAGTGCTTTAAGAATTTCTGCGGAGATTTCTATTGGGCTTTTTAAGCCCGCACGGGTTTGCAATTGCAACACGCGGGTTGCATCTGTGTCAGTGCTATCAATAAAGCGATATGGGATATGTGCTCTGTCGACAATATCTTTCAGGTTGCGACCCATAAAACGTTTGACTGAGGCAATGGTGTTGACTGGATCGCTGCTTTGCTGCGCCTGTGCCTCGTGGCCGACGACGACATTACCATCAGGCGTATAGCGCACTACGGAGGGTAACAATGCATGGCCATGCTCATCTTGCAACACAGTACTCATGCCACTCCGCACCGTAGCAACCAGTGAATTGGTTGTGCCTAAATCAATCCCTACCGCCAATTTATGCTGATGCGGTGCGGCGGACATGCCGGGTTCTGAAATCTGCAACAATGCCATACTAATCTTCGAGAATTTCTAATTTATGTGCAATTTCTTCGCGCAATTTGTCCATAAACTGTAGCTTGCGTAGCGTTTCTGAAGCGTTTTGCCAAGCGTGTTTTGTATCTAAATCATCGGCCAAAGTTTGCAGCAGCACTTCGGATTCATGCTTAATATCACGCACTAAGTGGCGTATCCCGCTCAAATTAGTTGCATTATCTTCTATCGCCTCGCGCCACTCCATCTGCCGCATTAAAAAATCCGCTGGCATTTTACTGTTGCTTTCAGACAACGCATCAACACCTTGCAGCCCCAATAGATACGCGGCACGTAGGGAAGGGTGTTTTAGTGTTTGATAAGCTTCGTTTGCTGTCGTCGCGGTTTGCATGGATTGCATTTTTTCAGTAGCCGAGGCGGTGACAAATCGATCTGGGTGCGATGCGCTTTGAATGGCGCGGTAACTGGTTTCCAGAGCGGTTAAATCAATTCCAAATTGCTGTGGTAAATTGAATAAAGAAAAGTAATTTTCCATGCGGCAATAATAAACTTAAACCGTAAAAGATTCGCCGCAACCACACTCATCTTTTACGTTGGGGTTGTTGAATTTAAAGCCCTCATTGAGCCCTTCTTTGGTGAAGTCGAGTTCGGTGCCGTCAATATAGGCCAAGCTTTTGGGGTCAACAATTACTTTTACACCGTGGCTTTCAAAAGTCATATCTTCAGGATTTAGATCATCGACAAACTCAAGCGTATAGGCCATGCCAGAGCAGCCTGTAGTTTTGACGCCCAAGCGCAACCCAATTCCTTTGCCGCGATTGGCAAGAAATTTTTCGACGCGGTTTGCTGCAGTTTGTGTAAGTGTTATTGCCATATAAATTATCAACTCTCAATTTCGTCATTCCTGCGTAAGCAGGAATAATTTAAATAGTCGCAGCCTCTTTTGCTGCTAACTGTTTAGCTTTAATATCCGCCACAGCAGCTTTAATCGCATCTTCAGCTAACACCGAGCAGTGAATTTTCACTGGCGGTAAAGCTAACTCTTCCGCAATGGCAGAGTTTTTAATCGCGTAAGCTTCATCTACTGTTTTGCCTTTCAGCCATTCTGTTACCAATGAGCTAGAAGCAATCGCCGAGCCACAGCCGTAGGTTTTGAATTTAGCATCTTCAATAATGCCAGCATCATTTACCTTAATCATCAATTTCATGACGTCGCCGCAAGCTGGCGCGCCGACCATACCGGTGCCAACGTGCGGGTCATTTTTATCTAAGCTACCCACGTTACGCGGGTTTTCATAGTGATCTAAAACTTTGTCAGAATATGCCATTTTATTGCTCCTTTACCTGGTTGTAATAACCAGCTATTTAATGTGCTGCCCACTGTACTTTACTAATATCGATGCCATCTTTAAACATCTCCCAAAGCGGGGATAATTCTCTTAATTTACTAATTTTGCTTTTCATTAATTCTATCGTGTAATCCACATCGGCTTCAGTCGTGAAACGCCCGATCGAGAAGCGGATTGAGCTATGCGCAAGTTCGTCGCTGCGGCCTAAAGCGCGCAATACATAGCTTGGCTCTAAACTGGCAGAAGTACACGCCGATCCACTGGAAACCGCGATATCTTTCACAGCCATAATCAGTGATTCACCTTCAACATAATTGAAGCTTATGTTCAAATTGTGCGGCACGCGATGTTCTAAATCGCCATTCACATAAGTTTCTTCTATATCCTGCAAGCCAGCAAGTAAACGGTCTCTGAGCATGCGGATGCGCTCATTTTCGGCCGCCATTTCTTCACGTGCGATGCGGAAAGCTTCGCCCATGCCGACGATTTGGTGCGTTGCCAGCGTGCCGCTTCGCATACCGCGCTCATGGCCGCCGCCGTGCATTTGCGCCTCAATTCTGATGCGTGGTTTGCGGCGCACGTATAAAGCGCCAATACCTTTGGGACCATAGGTTTTATGCGCACTAAAGCTCATCAAATCCACTGGCAGGTTTTCTAGATCAATCTTCACTTTGCCGGTAGCTTGCGCTGCATCTACGTGAAATATCACGTTGTTCTCGCGGCAGATTTTCCCAATAGATTCAATGTCCTGAATCACACCTATTTCGTTATTGACCAGCATGACGGAGGCCAGCACGGTATCTGGGCGAATCGCCGCTTTGAACTTGGCTAAATCGACCAATCCATTTGGTTCTGGTTCTAAAAAAGTCGCTTCAAAACCTTGACGTTCCAACTCGCGAATGGGGTCAATTACCGCTTTATGCTCGGTGGCAATGGTAATAATATGCTTGCCTTTGGTGCTGGCGTAAAAGTTGGCCGCACCTTTAATGGCTAGGTTGTTTGACTCTGTCGCACCTGATGTCCACACGATTTCGCGTGGGTCGGCGCCGACTAATTTTGCTACTTCTTCACGCGCGTTTTCTACGGCTTTTTCTGCTTCCCAACCAAATGGGTGGCTGCGTGACGCTGGGTTGCCGAAATGCTCCGTAAGATACGGAATCATTTTTGCTGCCACGCGCGGGTCAACTGGAGTGGTCGCAGAGTAATCTAAATAAATCGGTTTTCTTTCCATGTTTTACGAATTGCTTTCTATATTTCTAAGCCGCTACGGCGGTTAAATTTTTCAATCTTTTTAATTCACTTTCAATCGCAGTCAAGAAATGGTGCACTTGCTCAATTGTGTTACTGGCGCTAAAACTCACACGCACGGCGCCGCGAGCCAAGTCCTCCTCCACGCCCATCGCCAATAGCACATGGCTTGGTTTGTCGCTGTCAGAAGAGCAGGCAGAGCCGCTGGCGACTGCAAAGCCTTTTTTATCTAGCGCTGTTACTAACGTTTCGCCATCCATATTGGGAAAAGCAAAAAAGGTGGTGTTAGGAATGCGCAGGCCATTCTGCCCAAAAATCACCGCATTCAATTTACTTAAGCCTGTTTCCAAATGTTTACGCAGGTTTTCGGTGTGCATATCAAATGCGGTTAAATATTTAACGGCAAGCTCACAAGCCACGCCAAAACCTACAATCGCTGCCACATTTTCTGTACCGCTGCGCAAGCCTTTTTCTTGCCCACCACCATATAACAATGGTTGAATATCAATGCGTTTATCCAATACAAGAGCACCTGCACCAAGCGGACCGCCAATCTTATGGCTGGAAATCGTCATCGCATGCACGTTTAACGCAAAAAAATCCACAGGTATTTTACCTAGTGCTTGCACTGCATCGGTATGCACATAGGCCTTGTGTTCGCGTGCTAATTCAGCCACTTTTGCAATATCTTGAATCACGCCAGTTTCGTTATTTGCCAACATCACCGACACTAGATTTGTGGGGGTTATCAGTAATTTTTCCAAGTGCGCCATGTTGATATTGCAGTTTGCATCAACTTTAATGCTATGCGCTTTCCAGCCGCGTGCTTGCAACGCAAGCGCAGGGCGTGACACGCATGGGTGTTCTATCGCGCTAGTTAAAATTTGACCTTTATCTAAGTTGCTACAAATGCCGTGCACTGCAAAATTATTTGCCTCTGTGCCGCTGGCGGTGAACACGATTTGTGTGGCGTACGCACCTACTGCGCTTGCCACTTGCTCACGCGCATGTTCTACCGCTGCGCGCGCGGCGCGGCCAAAACTATGGCGACTGGTCGCATTGCCGTGCTGGTTCGCCAAAAACGGTAACATGGCTTCCAAAACCTCAGTTTTGAGGGCTGTTGTGCTGTTGTGATCGAAATAAACTTGTGACATTTAGGCTGCTGCTTCTTCGGACGGTACGGGCGTTGCACATGTTCTGCGCGGCGCAAAACTAATTTCACTCACATTGCCAGCGTCGTTTTGGCGTTTATTTTCCACCATGTCGGCCAGTGTTACGCCAGATAAATAATCCAGAATTTTGCTATTAAGTGATGCCCACAAATCATGCGTCATGCAGCGGCCTTCATCATGGCAATTCTCTTGCCCGCCGCACTGTGTTGCGTCTATCAGCTCATCCACCGCGGTAATAATATTAGAAACTGAAATTTCATCATGTGCTTTAGCAACGCGATAACCGCCACCAGGCCCGCGCACACTGGTAACCAAACCTTTGCGACGCAAACGGCTAAATAGCTGCTCTAAATAGGAAAGGGAAATGGCTTGGCGCTCGCTAATACCCGCGAGCGTTACAGGCTTATCCGCCTCGTTTAAAGCGAGATCAAGCATTGCAGTAACGGCAAAACGACCTTTGGTAGTGAGTCTCATAATCTTTGAATTCTATAATAACCTAGTATTTTAGTCAATTATTATCGGGTTTGGTTCAATGGCCAAGTTCAAAGCCTATTTTTTTGTTTTAGCGCGTGGTTTTGCTGGCGCTTTTTTTGCACCAAAAGCTTCAGCCAAATCAGCATCAGCAGAAGCATCTGCGTATTGGGAAAGTTGCTTTTTCAAGCTTGCAAGTTCACTATCTTGTTTAGCTACATGCTCCACCAAGCCATGTAAGGTTTTGGTGACCGGGTCATCATCATCGCCACCTAATGCATATGCACTGAACTTGGCTTTCTGTGCTTCATGTTTGGCTTTTTCTTCTTCCAAAATACGTGCTGGAATACCCACCGCAGTGGCATTCTCAGGTACATCTTTCACCACAACAGCATTTGAGCCGATTTTCGCATTTTTGCCTATGGTAATCGGTCCTAGTACTTTTGCACCGGCGCCAATTACCACGCCTTGTTCTAGCGTGGGGTGACGTTTGCCTTTGTTCCATGAAGTGCCGCCAAGCGTTACGCCGTGGTACAGCGTGCAATCATCGCCAATCACAGCGGTTTCGCCAATCACTACACCCATGCCGTGATCGATAAATACACGGTGGCCAATAGTCGCCCCCGGGTGAATTTCGATGCCGGTCAACCAGCGGCCAATGTGCGAGAAAAAGCGACCAAGCCAATAAAGACGAATCTTCCATAGCCAATGACTAAAGCGGTGAATAATAAGTGCATGCACACCTGGATAAGTGGTGAGAATTTCGAAATGCGTGCGCGCCGCAGGATCTCGCTCAAAAACGATTGAAATATCTTCTTTTAAGTGATCAAACATAGGTTTAATTTACTACAATTAAATATCATATTATGCCACAAAGCATAATTGTTGACTATTTTACTAGGTTTAAATTATTTGGGTTAATATTTTTTGTGTTTGCGAGGTTCTTGAGTCAGTGTCAATACGCCGCGCAACAAATTCACTTCTTCTTTCTCTAATCGTGCACGTGAATACAATCGCCTCATGCGTTCGAACAGTTTTTTTGGTGCATTTGGGTTAAGGTAGCCGATATACAGTAGCGTTTCTTCAAGGTGTGCGTAAAAGCGTTCCAGCTCCTCATTGTTTGCAAGAACCTCGCCAGCAGTCGCATCCAGCTTGCCTTCCAGAGCATCCATTCTCAACTCGTAGCACATGATTTGCACTGCCATCGCGAGGTTGAGCGATGAATATTCTGGATTCGCAGGAATCATCGCGAGTAACTGGCAGCAATCGAGTTCGGCATTAGTTAAACCGCTCATCTCGGTGCCAAATACAAATGCCACCGGCTGCGAAGCCGCTATTTTATTGGCTTGCAGGGCAGCATTCCTTGCATTTACGATCTCGTGGGATAAATAACGCTTACGTGCGCTCATCCCAATGGCAAATGCACAGCCAACCAGCGCTTCAGATAAGCTTTGCGTCATAATGGCATTATTCAGTACATCATCAGCGCCTGCGGCTAGCGCGGTAGCTTGCGGATTGGGAAATTTATCTGGCTGCACCAAGTATAAATGTTGAAACCCCATAGTTTTCATAGCACGTGCGGCCGAGCCAATATTGCCTGGATGGCTAGTCTGACAAAGGACAATGCGAATATTGTTGAAAATGGTCTGCGACAATTTGGGGAAGCGCCTAATAATGCTAAAATAGCATTTTAACAGCTCTTTAAGAAATTTTAGTTATGCATCCAATGCTCACCATTGCAGTAAAGGCCGCGCGCGAAGCCGGCAGAATTATCAATCGTGCATCGCAAGATGTGAATGCGCTTAGCGTGCAAAGCAAAACCTTTAATGACTTTGTGAGCGAGGTAGATCATGCTGCTGAACAGGCGATTATTAGCACGATTCGTCATGCGTATCCTGATCACGGTTTCTTGGGTGAAGAAAGTGGTGAAAGTAATTCAGAATCTGAAAATATTTGGATTATTGACCCATTGGATGGCACGACAAATTTCTTACATAACTTTCCACAATACTGCATTTCCATTGCCCTGCAGCAAAAGGGTGTGCTCACACAAGCGGTGATTTACGATCCGCTGCGTAACGATTTATTTACAGCGACCAAGGGCCGTGGCGCGTTTTTAAACGATAAGCGCATCCGTGTCACCAACCGCAGTAAATTACAGGATTCACTTATCTCGACGGGATTTCCGTTCCGGGATTTTACGCATCTGGATACCTACATGGCGATGCTAAAAGATATGATTAAAAAAACCATCGGCATTCGCCGCCCTGGTTCAGCAGCATTGGATTTGGCATATGTAGCGGCGGGATATACCGATGGTTTTTTTGAGATTAATTTATCTGCTTGGGATATCGCAGCAGGCGGACTAATTGTGCAAGAGGCAGGCGGTATGGTAGGTGATTTTGAAGGAAACGAAGGCTGGCTCACAACGGGTAATATAGTGGCCGCCAACCCGAAAGTGTTTGCGCAAATATTACATGTATTGAGCCCGCATCTAACCGAAAAATTAAAAACCAAAACTGCCTAAAACTTAACCTAGGCCATGTAATTCAATTTATTTTTTGTGACTACACAAACTACATCGCAAGAAATTATCAACCCATCGCACACACCAATGATGCGACAGTATTTGGCGCTCAAGGCACAGCATCCAGATATGTTGCTGTTTTATCGCATGGGTGATTTTTACGAGCTGTTTTTTGAGGATGCTGAAAAGGCCTCAAAACTGTTGGGCATTACGCTCACACGGCGCGGAGCAAGCAATGGCGAGCCGATTAAGATGGCGGGTGTGCCCTATCATGCGGCGGAGCAGTATCTCGCCAAACTTACAAAACTAGGCGAAGCTGTAGCGATTTGTGAGCAGATTGGCGACCCAGCGACCAGTAAAGGACCAGTCGAGCGCGCGGTGACGCGCATTCTTACCCCAGGCACATTGACCGACTCTGCGCTGCTGGATGAATCACGTGATTATCAGTTGCTGAGTGTGTATGCGGCTAATAGTGTGATTGGCTTGGCACGCATCAATTTGGCTTCCGGTACGTTTATTTTGAGCGAAATTGCAATCGGTCACTTAGCGCAAGAGTTGCAGCGTATTGCACCAGCAGAAATTATTTTGGCGGATGACTTTAGGCACAATGCTTTAGAAATTTTTGATTGTGCGAAAAAGCGTTTGAGCCCGTGGCAGTTTGATTTTGACGCAGCAACCGCAACGCTCACAAAGCAATTCAACACGATAGATTTAGCGGGCTTCGGCTGCGCCGATTTAACCGCGGCAATATCTGCAGCAGGTGCGCTGCTTGATTACGTTAAACATACGCAACGCAGCACGTTGCCGCATATCAACGCTCTCAGTATCGAGCAAACCAGCCAATATATTCAGCTCGATGCCGCTACGCGCCGAAATTTGGAGATCGATGTTACTTTGCGCGGTGAGGCGTCGCCCACACTTTATTCATTGCTCAACACAACGCAAACCGCAATGGGTGCAAGACTGCTGAGGTTCTGGCTGCATCATCCTTTGCGCGATAGAAATTTAGTTGCAAAGCGCCATGAGGCGGTGGCTGAGTTAATTAGCTCAGCCAAATATCAAAGCTTACAAAATCATTTAAAGGCGATTGGTGATATCGAGCGCATCACTACGCGCGTGGCCTTAAAAACGGCCAGGCCGCGCGATTTATCCGGCTTGCGTGAGAGCTTACTTCAATTGCCTCTGTTGCAAAATCTGCTAATGAAAAGCAAAGTGATTCTGTTGGAAACACTAGGTGCCAATCTGCAAGCACCAACAGAAGCATTAAATATATTAAATGCTATCAAGCCTGAGCCAGCATCAGTATTGCGTGAGGGTGGAGTGATAGCAGACGGTTTTGATGCCGAACTAGATGAACTACGTGCTTTGCAGACCAATCATGGAGATTTTTTGCTGCAGTTTGAAGCAGCCGAAAAGGCGCGCACGGGTTTGCAAAATCTCAAGGTTGAATACAACAGCGTGCATGGTTTTTATATAGAAATTAGTCGTGCGCAGGCAGAAAACGCGCCGGCAGAATATCGCCGCCGCCAGACGCTTAAAAATGCTGAGCGTTTTATTACGCCAGAACTCAAGGCATTTGAAGATAAAGTGTTGAGCGCTAATGAGCGTGCTTTAGTCCGCGAAAAAATGCTGTATGAGCAAATTCTAGCGCAATTAAGCCCATTTATCACTGCCCTGCAGGCTAATAGCGGTGCGGTTGCTAGCCTGGATGTTTTATGCTGCTTTGCCGAGCGTTCGCTAGCTTTAAATTATTCGCAGCCGCAATTTGTGGGCGAGCCTGGGTTAATAATTGAAGCGGGTCGCCATCCCGTGGTAGAAAGTATTACACAACCGTTTGTGGCGAACGATGTTGCGCTAAATCCATACCGTCAATTATTGCTGATTACTGGCCCGAACATGGGCGGAAAATCGACCTTTATGCGTCAAATCGCGCTTATAGTGCTGTTGGTGCATTGTGGAGCTTTCGTGCCGGCAAATGTTGTTAAAATCGGCGAAATTGATCGTATCTTCACGAGAATAGGGGCATCAGATGATTTGGCGGGCGGCCGTTCTACCTTCATGGTGGAGATGACAGAAACCGCCAACATTCTGCACAATGCCACAGATAAAAGTTTAGTACTATTGGATGAGATTGGACGCGGAACTTCAACTTTTGATGGCTTGAGTTTAGCTTGGGCAGTAGCCAAGCAATTGCTTGAGAAAAATAAAAGTTACACACTATTTGCTACGCATTATTTCGAGCTGACGCGTATTGTGGATGACTTCAAGCATGCTGCTAATGTGCACTTAGACGCCGTTGAGCATGGGCAGGGCATTGTGTTTTTGCATAAGGTAGAAGAGGGTGCAGCCAATCAAAGTTATGGTATTCAAGTTGCGCAATTAGCAGGAATTCCAAAAAGCGTTGTTGCAGCAGCTAAACGCAAGCTGACACAATTAGAGAATAATCAAATATCACAAAACGCCAATCAGCCTGATATGTTTGTGGCGGATGTTGAGCTAGCAGAAGCGCCGCAACACCCGGTACTTAAAGAACTTGAGGCGATTCAGCCTGATGATTTAACGCCTAAACAAGCCTTAGATTTGTTGTATCGACTCAAGTCTAAATTTTAACAACCAGCCGCTTTCATTGTGCTTTCCAGGCGCAATTGCTGTTGCTTCAATTCGTTTAAGGCTTCAGGAGCCCATTTTTTGCTACGCCTTTGGTTAGCGATATTCTCAACGCCTGCTTTAAGAGAGCTGCAAATGCCCTGGGTATCTTCCTGTTCCTCTGGTACCTGCGCTGTAGTGGTTGGAGGATTTACTGGCGTAGCTTCGGTCTGTGACACTGATTCGGCCGGCATTGCCAGCTGCGTTGGTTCAGAGTGTGTTGGCGCTGGTTGCGGCTCAGGCTGGGTTATAGACTCGGGTTGAGTTGCGGGTACTAAGGCAGGCTCAACTACTGGCTTAGGATCTGCTGTTGATCTAACTTGGGGTTGAACTGGTTTAGGCACAGCTTTGGCAATTGTAGTCGGTTGCGGTTTAGCATTGCTTTTTGCGCTGCTTTTAGCGGGCGCAGTTCCAATGCCCAGTAATCGCTTAGCATGCGCCATCCAACTGCTGGCAAGCGTAGTTTTTTGCTTTTTCTGTAAACATTCCCGCTCAACAGCATTTTGAACTTGAAATGATGACCCACTACGACCGTAAATATCTTTAATCAGCGCCTTCTGAGCATCATTTGTCGCAATGGCAGTTTGATCATTAGCAGTTACCCCGAGCTCACGAAGTTTCGCGATAACTTTGGCATCTTCTCCACGCTTTTTACATTCGGTATCTTCAGTCGCGACTGGTTCTTTAGTTACGACTGTCTTTTTAGTGTCAGGAATTGGTGTTATGGTAAAGGCAGGTTTTTTTGGCGGTTTTTCGTTAATTGGTTTGCTAACGGCGCCTTTGCACGGCGTGTCTTGATATGTATTGCCGCAGCGATATAAATCATCAGCCAGCGCGTCTTGCGCACAGGTTAAAGTCAAAAATAAAAAGGCTTTTAATATCAATGATTTCATGACAATTGCCTTAAAAAATTAAGGTGTTTTAGTGATGATGCCCGCCTGCACCATGCACATGCTGGTGAGAAACTTCCTCTTTGTTAGCCGGACGCACGGCGGTAACTGTGGCTGTAAAAATCACGCGTTCGCCTGCCCATGGGTGATTGCCATCCACCACCACCTTGCCATCAGCAATCTCTGTTACAGTGTATAAAATGACCTCGCCTGTTTCGTCTTCACCCTCAAACTGCATGCCAACTTTCAGCTCTTTTGCCGGGAAGGCGCTTGCGGGTTCGATTTGCACCAGTTCTTCGTCAAATTCACCAAAAGCATCGGCAGGTTGCAAATCCACTGTCACCACATCGCCCACGTTTTTGCCGTGCATCGCTTCTTCCACTTTCGGGAAGATATTGTCGTAACCGCCATGCAAATAAGACACTGGTTCTGTGCTTGATTCCAGCACCTCGCCATCAGAATTTTTAAGTTCGTAAGTCATTGTTACAACAGTGTTCATTGCGATTTGCATGGGTGCAGTCCTAAGCTGGATAGTTTGAAAATGAGTGATTAAAGTTGAGAGTGTAAGTTTAATCTATTTTTGAAATTTGGCTAAATATCGTGCGTATTTATTATAAGGTATTTAAAATTTCAATCCTTTGGTAATAAAGCTATCCAAAGCCGCTGCAAACACTTTTCTATCTGCATGGTTAAATGAAGAAGGGCCGCTAATATCCATGCCATTGCCACGCAGTTCTTCCATTAAATTGCGCATGGCAAGGCGCTCTTTAATATTGGCCTCGGTGTAAAGCTCACCGCGCGGATTTAGCGCATGCGCGGCTTTTGCAACGACTAATGCGGCTAACGGAATGTCGGCGGTAATAACTAAATCACCAGCCACACATTCTTCTACAATTTTGGCATCTGCCGCGTCAAACCCACCGGGCACGGTAATGGTTTTAATGTAAGGAGATGCAGGCGTGCGTAAAAACTGGTTAGCAACGAGTGTCGTTGTGATTTTGGTACGCATTGCCGCGCGAAATAAAATCTCTTTTATGACGACAGGGCAAGCATCTGCATCCACCCAAATATTCATCAGCTAATTCTTCCCTTAAACCCTAACGCCCTCTGCCACCGCTTCTATGTGTGCTATTCGGGTTGGTATTGGTTCTACCAAAAGCATTTTGATTGGTGTTGCGATTAGGGTTGCGGGGTGCAGGTTTCGGGGCGAACAAAGGAGGTTGCGGCATCGCTTGATGGCGCGCGGCTTCTGATATCAATTTACCTGAAGTATTTTGTTGCAGTTTTTGCGTACTGTTTTGGTTGCGATTTTGGCTATTTCTATTATTGCCATCCCCTTGTGGTTTGCGTTGCTGCTGGCCTTGGCCATGCCCGCGCGGTGGGCGGCCATGTGGCTGCGTAGAGCGTGGCGCTTCGGGTTCTGGCTTGTCAGATGGCGTAAAACCTTCTACCGGCACTTTTGGTATTTCACGTTTAATCAGCTTTTCAATATCTTTCAAAAACTTCAATTCTTCGCGGTCAACCAGTGATACTGCCGCACCGCTACTGCCTGCGCGGCCGGTACGGCCAATGCGGTGTACGTAATCTTCTGGCACGTTTGGCAATTCAAAATTCACCACTTGTGGCAATTGGTCAATATCCAAGCCACGTGCTGCGATGTCAGTTGCCACCAGCACGCGCATGCTACCATCCTTAAACTGTGCTAAAGCCTTAGTGCGCGCGCCTTGACTTTTATTGCCATGTATCGCAGCAGCTTGAATGCCATCTTTAACCAATTTTTCAGCCAAGCGGTTCGCGCCGTGTTTGGTGCGGGTGAATATCAATACTTGTTGCCAGTCATTTTTTTTGATTAAAAAGCTCATTAGCTCGCGTTTATGCGAAGCCGCCACCATGTGCACAGTTTGTTCAACCAATTCGCTGGCGGTATTGCGGCGCGCGACTTCTACAAAGCCGGGGTTGTGCAACAAGCCATCAGCAAGGGTTTTAATTTCGTCTGAAAAAGTAGCAGAGAATAATAAGTTTTGACGTTGTTTTGGCAACATCGCGAGTATTTTTTTAATATCGCGGATAAAGCCCATATCTAACATTCTATCGGCTTCATCCAACACCAAAATCTCAATGCCGGATAAATCCACGTTTTTCTGATTGGCATGATCAAGCAAGCGGCCAGGCGTGGCAACTAGAATATCCAGTGGTTTTTTTAAGCGTGCAATTTGCGGGTTGGCATTTACGCCGCCAAAAATCACGGTGCTGGTGAGCGGCAAATATTTGCCGTAAGTTTTAACCGATTCTTCAATCTGCGCGGCTAGTTCCCTTGTGGGTGTCAGCATTAAGCAGCGCGGGCGTTTATCTAAATGCGGCTTTTGGCTGAGAATATGTAAAATTGGCAGCGTAAAACCAGCGGTTTTGCCAGTGCCGGTTTGTGCGCCTGCCAGCAAATCGCCACCGCTTAATACTTGCGGAATGGCTTTTGCCTGAATTGGGGTTGGTGTGGTGTAACCCGCGTCGCTAATAGCGCGCAGAATGGGTTCGGATAAACCTAACTCGTTAAAGTTAAGTGTGGTTGTTTCAATAGACAATGTAATGCTCCAGCTTGAGTTTTAAGCCAGCCAATTGCTTTTGAAGCAACACCAATCGAGGTGGCAAAGAGTAGGTCAGATAACCAAATGATAATAAGACCGCTACGCTGATTGGTTTGCGTAGGGAACGCGCATTATACGGGGAATTGCAATTAAAGCGAGCTTTGTTTTTTTGTTTAAAACTGATGCCCTGCGAGGCAATATCCATGCGGTCTGCAGGGCGTCGTTATTTAGAGTTTTTAGGAAGTCAATAGTTGTTGTAGGGTGGGCAAATCTTGCCCACCCTACACAGGCTTGACCGAGATGCTAGGTGTCCTGATTCCATAGCCTGAACCTGCCATGCCGAACGTAATTAAGTGAGACAGGAACAATTAGAAGTAGCAGCATAAAGAAAAAAATAATAGTATGTTCCGCAGTAATACTGCGACTTTCACTGATATTCGTTGCGAACACAACAGTAGCTAAAACTACCGTGAAGACGACAATAAGATTAGTAATACGATCGAGCATGCGAGACTCCTAACGTGAAATATATACCGAGTTAGGCGTATATCTATGAGTTTAATTTAATCATTATTCGAAATATTAACACAACTAATGCGGATGATTTTTACGCCAAAGCCAGGGCGGAGTTGGGTGTTGGCTTTGCCAAAGCCCGCGTTTGTTGTTCCGCGCTTCCAGCTCTGCAAGCTCTAGCGCGCTGTCGCTAGAATATTGCTGGTAAAACCATGCGTGACCATTTTTAACCATGTAAAAACTCGTATCTTGCTTATTACATTCCAGTTTTCCAAGTTTGCGCCCGTATTTATCCACATCCAAAAGCTGTACTTGAAGTTTGGCGTTTTTGCAAAGCTTCATTAATGCACGGCGCGA
>Ga0209253_10002217_pt1 | contig 17216 bp, 14 predicted proteins | sample FrelakmetBRP12BR_FD_187145 | JGI IMG/M metagenome (GOLD analysis project Ga0209253, IMG submission 187145) | Freshwater lake sediment microbial communities from the University of Notre Dame, USA, for methane emissions studies - BRP12 BR (SPAdes)... | ecosystem: Environmental > Aquatic >...
ACGCGCGCATCGCGCCGGACGTGCGCGGCGCCGGCTACACGGTGGAGATCAAGATCGACGGCGCGGCGGTCTGCCTCACGTACCGGGACGGCGTCCTGGCGGTGGGCGCGACACGCGGCAACGGCGTCGTGGGCGAGGAAGTCACCGCCAACCTCCGCACCATCCCCGACGTGCCGCTCCGGCTCACCGGGAAGGGCTGGCCCGCGCTGCTCGAGGTGCGGGGCGAGGTCTACTTCCCCACCGACGGCTTCGCGGCGCTCAACGCGAAGCGGGAGGCCGCGGGCGAGCCGCTGTTCGCCAACCCGCGCAACGCGGCGGCGGGGAGCCTGCGGCAACTCGACTCGAAGATCACGCGCGAGCGCGGGCTCCGGTTCTTCGCTTTCGCCATCGAGGCCCCGGATGCCCGCCTGCCCTTCAAGGCGCAGGCGGAAACGCTGGACGGGCTCGAGTCGTGGGGTTTCCGCATCGCGCCGGACCGCAGGCGCGTGGCGGACTTCGCGGCTGCGAAACAGGCCGCGGCCGCGATGGAGCACGTGCTCGACACGCTCCCCTTCGGCGCCGACGGCGTCGTGGTGAAGGTGGACGACCTGCGCCTCCACGAGGAGCTCGGCGTCGTGGGCGACCGCGAGCCACGCTGGGCCATCGCGCGCAAGTTCGCGCCCGACGTCGTGGTCACGAGGCTCCTCGACATCAAGCTCAACGTCGGCCGCACAGGCGCGCTGAACCCCTACGCCGAGCTGGAGCCGGTGGAGATCGGCGGCGTGACCGTCTCGAGCGCCACGCTCCACAACGCCGACCTCGTCGCGGCCAAGGATATCCGCATCGGCGACTGGGTGGAGGTCACGCGGGCCGGCGAGGTGATCCCACAGGTGCTCGGGCCCATCCGCGAGAAGCGCACCGGCGAGGAGCGCGAGTTCCGGATGCCGAAGAAGTGCCCCGAGTGCGGCTCTCCCGTCGAGACGCCGCCGGACGAAGTGATGACCTACTGCCCGAACGTCTCGTGCCCGGGCCGCGTCCTCGAGGGGCTGGCTCACTTCGCCTCGCGCGGCGCGATGGACATCCGCGGCCTCGGCTACGAGCGGGTGGAGAAGCTCCTCCAGGCGAAGCTCATCGCCGACGTCGCCGACCTCTACGAACTCGAACCGCTGCCGCTCCAGGCCATCGAGGGCTTCGCCGAGAAGTCCGCGCAGCAGCTGGTGGACGCCATCGCCGCGTCGAGGAAGCAGCCGCTCGCGACGCTACTCTTCGCGCTCGGCATCCGCCACGTGGGCGAGGGCATCGCCGAGATCCTCGCGCGGCGCTTCGGCATCATGGACGCGCTGATGGCCGCGAGCGAGGAGGAGATCGGCGAGGTGCGCGGGATCGGCCCAACGATTGCGGAGGCGGTGGCGGCGTTCTTCCGGGAGAAGCGGAACGTCCGGCTGATAACCCGTCTCAAGAAGGCGGGGCTGCGGATGGACGAGCCGGCGCCGGCCTCGACCGGCGGCCCGCTGGCGGGCGGCGTGTTCGTGCTGACGGGCACGCTGCCGTCGTTGAGCCGCACCGACACGACGAAGCGGATCGAGGCGGCGGGGGGGGCGGTGACGGGCTCGGTGTCGAAGAAGACGACGGCCGTGGTGGCGGGCGACGATCCTGGCAGCAAGCTCGAGAAGGCGAAGCAGCTCGGCGTGGCCGTCTGGGACGAGGCGGAGCTGTTGCGCCAGCTCGGCGGCTAGGGACGGCCCCGGACACGGTCATCGGTGCTCGCGGGCGCTGCTCCGCAAGCTCGCGGGCGCTGCGCCGCGGGGGTACGGCGGGCTCGGGCGCGCTGTGCCCACTGCGTGGGTCCCACGCGCACGACTCGCCCGGCGTACCCCCGCGACTTGCGCCCGCCACGAGCTCCCGTGCGACACCAGCCGGAAGGCACATCATGCGTCCAAGAACCGTCGCAATCGCAATCGTCGCTGCCGCAGCGATGCCCGGCCTGCTCCTCGCTCAGGAGCCGCCTGCGCGCCGCGGACTCTGGATCGGACTCGGCTTCGGCGGCGGGCAGGTGGAGCGCTGGTCGGATCAGGAGCCTGCGGCCCGTGCGACCACCGTGACGGCTTCGCTCCGCCTCGGCGTCGTCGTCGTGCCGGCGCTGCGACTCGGGATCGAAGCCAACGGCTGGCTCCTCGAGGCGTCGGACGTCTGGGACCCCGCGACGGGCGAGACGGTCAACGAGACGCTGGTCATCGCCCAGTTCTACCCGTGGCCCGCAAGGAACCTGTACCTCAAAGGCGGCTACGGGTGGGCCTCGTACAACAACAACCACCCCGATGCATGGGACAGCCGCGCGTTCGGTGCGATCTCCGCCGGTGTTGGTTACGACGTGCGCGTGGCCCGCAACGTCTTCCTCACGCTGGCCGCCGACTTCACCCGCGCCCCGCTCGGCAGCGCGCTCCCGCCCTACTCCCCCGCCACGACAGGCCGCCGGTTCCGCGGCTGGGACGTGATCGCGGGTATCCAGTACCACTGACGGCTCCACCGGCTCTCGTGAGCGGGACTTCGTGGAGGACAGGGATCACATCGTGAGGGCCATCATTCGAGCGGCGTGCACCGCCGGGATCATCGTGTGCGTTGCGCAGGCGGGCACCGCGCAGCAGCCGCGCGCCGGCATCGCGCCCGCACCGCCAACTGCATCGACGGGCTCGGCCGCGGCGGCGGCCGCCATCGCGATAGTCCCGCGCCCCGAGAGCGTGGAGGTGCGGACCGGCGCGTACTCCCTGCGCGACCCCGTCCGCATCGTCGTCGCCACGCCGAGCCGGCGTCTCCGCGAGATCGCCGGCCTGCTGCGCGAGTGGGTCGCGGCTTCGACGGGCTACCGCGTCACCGTCCGACAACACACAACGGGCCGCGGGGACATCACCCTCAGGCTCGACCGCGGCGCCGGCGACGGGCCCGAGGCGTACACGCTCGAGGTCGGCGCAGCGGGCGTGGACATCGCCGCGCCCGCGACGGAGGGGGTGCTCTGGGGCGCGCAGACGCTGCGGCAACTGCTGCCGCCGGCGCTGCCGTCAGCCGTCAGCCGTCAGCCGTCAGAACAGCGCGCGCTGACGGCTGACGGCCGACGGCTGACGGCCCCCACCCTGCCACACCTCGTCATCCGGGACGCACCGCGTTTCGCCTGGCGCGGCTCGCTCCTCGACGCCGGCCGGCACTTCTTCCCCACCGCCTTCGTGAAGCGGTACGTGGACCTCCTCTCCCGCTCCAAGCTCAACGTCCTCCACTGGCACCTCACCGAGGACCAGGGGTGGCGGCTCCAGATCCAGCGGTACCCGCGGCTCACCGAAGTGGGCGCGTGGCGCACGGAACCGGACGGCTCCCGCTACGGTGGCTTCTACACGCAGGCCGAGGCGCGCGACATCGTCGAGTACGCACGGGTCCGCGGCGTCACCGTCGTCCCCGAGATCGAGATGCCGGGGCACAGCGTCGCAGCCATCGCGTCGTACCCGTGGCTCGGCTGCACCGGCGACACGACGATCCGCGTCCCGAACTCGTGGGGCGTCTTCCAGGACGTGTACTGCCCGAGTGAGCGCACCTTCACCTTTCTCGAGAACGTCCTCACCGAGGTGCTCGCGCTCTTCCCCTCGCCGTACATCCACATCGGCGGCGACGAGGTACCCAAGGACCGCTGGCGCGCCTGCGCCGACTGCCAGGCGCTGATGCAGCGCGAGGGGCTGCACAGCGAGGACGAGCTGCAGAGCTGGTTCATCCGCCGGATGGAGCGCTGGCTCTCCGCGCGCGGCCGCCGGCTCATCGGGTGGGACGAGATCACCGAGGGGGGGCTCGCCCCGAACGCCGTGGTGCAGGTGTGGCGCGATGCGGCGACGATCGCCACGGTGGCGCGCCAGGGCCACGACGTCATCGCTTCGCCGGACAGCCGCACGTACATCAACCGCTCCCCGGGTGACCTCACGCTCGCGCAGGTGTACGCCTTCGAGCCGGTGCCGGCCGGCCTCTCGCCGCAGGAGCAGGCGCGCATCCTGGGCGGCGAGGCCACGCTGTGGTCCGAGGGGATCACGACGACCAACTTCGATCTGATGGCATTCCCGCGGCTCCTAGCCTTCTCCGAGGCGCTGTGGAGCCGAGGGGCGCGCGACCTCGCCGACTTCCGCCGCCGCCTCGCCGCCGACACGGCGCGCCTCGCCGCGCTGGGCGTGGGGGTTGGGCCGGAGGACCGCGACATCCTCCGGCTGCGGCCCGACTTCGACAGCGCGACCGGCAGCCACGGGCTCGTGGTGGAGACCGGCGTGAGCGGCATCGCCGTCCGCTACTCGACCGACGGCAGTGCGCCCACGACTGCCTCGTCGCTCTATGCCGACAGCATAGGCTTCGCCGGCGCCGGCACGATCCGCTTCCAGGCGTTCTTCCGCGGCGAGCCCCTCGGCGATGGCCGGACGCTCACCATCGCCGACCATCTCTCACGCGGCCGCCCGTACACCCTCACCGCGCCGCCCAGCCCGCGCTACCTCGGCACCGGTCCGCGCACGCTGACCGACGGCGCGCTCGGCTCGCTCGACTTTCGCGACGGGTTGTGGCAGGGCTGGCAAGGTCCCGATCTCGAGGCGGTGCTCGACCTCGGCGCCCCGACCGCGATCCGGGTGGTCGAGGGCTCTTTCCAGCAGACGATGCGTTCGTGGATCCTGCTGCCGCGCGACTTCACCGTGTGGGTCTCCGACGACGGGGCCGCCTGGCGCCTCGCCGGCACGGCGACGCACGACCAGCCGGCCGAGCGGGCGGACCCGTTCCTCTACCGGCTCAGCGTCGCGGCGCCGAGCGGGACCGCGGCGCGGTGGGTCAAGGTGCGGGCCCGCGGCTACGGGCCCCTGCCGGCCTGGCACTCGGGCCGCGGCGATCCGGCTTGGGTCTTCTGCGACGAGATCGTGGTGCAGTGACTGGTGACGTGCCGGGCGCCGCCTCGCGGGCGGCGGCCGGAGGACGGTTGCGGGTGCGAGGAGCGGGGGTACGCCGGGCGAGGGATGCGCGTGGGACCCACGCAGTGGGCACAGCGCGCCCGAGCCCGCCGTGCCCCCGCGACGCAGCGCCCGCGTGTACGCGACGCGACGGCCGGGCCCGGCCGCTCTCTTGCGGCGCTCGCGCGCCTCACCCTAGGTTTGGGGCTATGGCCGACATCCCGCTCACCCCCAGCTCGCTCGTCGCCCTCTCGCCCGCCGCGCTGCACCGGATCCGCGACTCCGCGGGCGCACAGGTCCTCCAGGATGCCGGCTACGCCGCCGGCGATGGCGCCTATCGCTCGTTCACCGGGTGGCTCCCGGTGGTGGCGGGCGTGGAGGACCCCGCCGAGCTCGCCGCCTCGCGCCTTGCCGAGATGCTGTCCCGCTTCTTCTCATCGCTAGGGTGGGGCGGCGTCGCGGTGAGCCAGCTCTCGGACGCCGTCATGGCCGTGGACTCGACCGACTGGGCCGAAGCGCAGCCGGGCGTGGGACTCCAGTTCCCCTCGTGCTCGTTCACGTCGGGGCTCCTGGCCGACTTCTTCACGCGCCTTGGCGATGCGCCGCTCGCCGTGATGGAAGTCGAGTGCCGCTCGCGCGGCGACACCCGCTGCCGCTGGCTGGTGGGCGCGCCGGAGTCGCTCACGGCGCTCTACGAGCACATGGCGCAGGGCGCGGACTACATGATCGTCATCGGCGGCACAGCGTAGCACCGCCGCGCGCCGCGGCCCTCCGGACCCGCATCAAGGGCAACACACGATGATCAGCAGCAAGTGGCTGTGGACCCTCGCCGTCCTCGTCACGATGGCGACCCTCGCCTACCAGCGGATGACGGGCCCCACGACTCCGCTCCGCGGCCGGGTCACCATCGGCGGCCAGACCGTCAAGCTCAAACTGCTCCGCACGTACGGCGGCACCGGCGACCAGCCGGTCGTCGTCATCGCCCCCGACACCGCCGTCACCGCCAGCGTCCAGTGGCGGCGGTATCCGTCGGACCAGCCGTGGGACACCATCCGGCTCGAGCGGCGCGGCGACAGCCTCGTGACGGCACTCCCCCACCAGCCGCCGGCGGGCAAGCTGGCCTATCAGCTGCGCCTCGCGCGCGGCGGCGAGCGCGAGATCTTCCCGCGGGAGCCGGCGATCACGCGGTTCAAGGGCGCCATCTCCGCCGTCGTCATCGTCCCGCACCTGCTGTGCATGTTCGGCGGCCTGATCCTGCTGATGCGCGCCGGTCTCGGGGCGCTGCAGAAGGAGGCCGGCTACCCGGGCTGGGCCCGGCTGGGGGTACTGCTCTTCGGTCTGGGCGGGTTCGTCTTCGGGCCGTGGATGCAGTACCAGGCGTTCGGCGACTGGTGGACCGGCGTCCCGTTCGGCTGGGACATGACCGACAACAAGACGCTGATCGCGATGGTGGCGTGGCTCTTCGCGCTCTGGAAGCTGCGCGGGGGGAAGGAGGCGCGCGGCCCGGTTATCGTGGCGACGGCCATCACGCTGGTGGTGTTCCTCATCCCGCACAGCGTGTTCGGGTCGCAGATAGATTGGAGTCAGGCGGGAGCGCCGCGGTAGCTACCGCCTCGCCACGTTCACCGCATCCAGCACGATCGGGGGCACCAGGCGGCTGCCCCCGATCCATTTCCCCTCCCGCCCCACCATCCGGATGCGCTTCAGCAGGTCGTAGGCGTTGCCCGCCACGGCCGCGTCCTTCACCCGCCCCGTGATCTCGCCGCCGTCCACGCGGTAGGCCAGCGCCACCGGGTGGCTGAACGCACCGCTGACGATGTTGCCCTGCCCCACGCCGATGAGGTCCTCGATCACCAGACCGTGGCCGACCTCGCGCAGCAGCGCCGCCTCGTCCGCCTCCCCCTCGCGCATCACCAGATTGGAGAAGCCGATGCCCGGCTTGCCGAAGGTGCCGCGGCGCCCGTGCCCCGTGGACGCCGTGCCCGCGCGCGCCGCCGTCTCGAGATCGTACACGAACGCGCGCACCACGCCGCGCTCGACGAGCGCGAGCCGGCGCGAGGTCACGCCTTCGTCGTCGGCGGGGCGGCTCGCCGTGCGATCGGGCAGGAGCGGATCGTCCACGATGTCGAGCGCGGCGCCGAACATCGGCTGCCCCACCTTGTCGCCGAGGGGCGAGATGCCCTGCAGCACCGTCTTCCCGGAGAGCGCCTGGCGGAGCGGGAGGAAGATGCACGCCGAGCCCGGGGGCGTGAACAGCACGGGCAGCTTCCCCTCGGGCGGCTCCACCACGCGCTCACCGCGCTCCATCCGGCGCACGATCAGCTCGGCCACAGCGTCGAGGTCCGCGTCCGACGGGACGCCGGTGCCGGTCACGTCGTCGTACGCCATCAGCACGTCATCCCCCGAGACCCGCGTCACCTCGGCGCTGACGCTGATGGTGGTGCTGTGGTGCGCGAACGCCTGGCCCGCGCTGTTCGCGAAGGCGGTGCGCTCGACGCAGCGGTCCACCGCGGCGCCCACCTGCCACCCCGGGCGTTGCAGCCGCTCGACGACCCTGCGGCCGAGCGCGGCGAGTGTCGCGACATCCAGCCCCGCGACGGCGTCGTCGAAGGTGCGCACCGGCGTCAGCGGCGAGGCGGACGGCCACGCGAGGTCGCACGGCTCGCCCTGCTGCGCGCTGGCGAGCGCCCGGGCGACGAGGTCGTCCAGTGTGCCGGTGCCGGCGAGGTCCGTGGTGCCCGCGAAGCCGACGCGGCCCTCGGCGAGCAGGCGGAGGTTCAAGCCCGCCTCCTGACGGAGCGCGGTCTCCTTGAGGCGGCCGGTCTCGAAACGGAGCGAGAGCTGGGACTCGTGGCGCAGGATGGCGTCCGCGCCTTGCGCGCGGCCGCGGACGGCGGCGAGGGCTTGCTCGACGGTGATCAGCGGCATCGCGTCGGAGCGGATGGCCGGGGAGTCATTCGCGCGGGCTGAGGAGAGTGGTCACCAGCGCCTGTGTGATAGGGAACGCGGCGAGCGCCAGCGCGCGGTCGGCATCTCCGCCGAAGGCCTCGAAGGCCAAGCCGCCCGCCAGCAACCCCAGGAGCGCCCCACCGAACCGCGCGCCCCAGTGACCACCGCGCCCGCCGGCGAGCCGCGCGCCGAGGTGCGTGCCGAGCGCCGTGCCGACGATGGAGCCGACGATGGCGCCGGTGAACCCCTCTGTGAGGCCGGGATCCTCGCCAATGCAGGGTGAGGTGGCCTCGCAGACGGCGCGCCCCGCGTAGATGCCTGCGATGGCGCCGCCCGCGGACCCGACGGCTCCGAGAACCACCTGGGAGACGAACGTGCGCGACCGCGCGACGTGCCGGCCCGCGGTGTCGGCGATGCCCAGCGCGGTCTCCGCGCCGTAGGCGCCGCCGGAAGAGACCCCCACGCGGAGGGAGGCCTGCGCCGCACGCGGCGCCTGCTGCGCCGAGAGGACCGTCGCAGCACTCGCGAGCGTCAGGAGCGTGACCGCAACGCGCAGGCGCCTCACGCCGCCACCTCGCCGCCCACGAGCAGTTCGCGGAACCGCACGTGCGGCGCGCCCTCGGTCACGGGAAGCGGTGACTGACCGCCCTTGCCGCAACCGCCGCCCATCTGGTTGAACCGGAAGTCCCCGGCGAGACCGTCGATCGCCTGCAGCGACTGGAAGAGGTTCCCCGCGAGCACCACGTCCTTCACCAGCTCCGCCAGCTTGCCGTCCCGGATGACGTACCCGTGCGCCGCCGAGAAGGAGAAGTTCTCGAGATACGTCTGCCCGCCGGTGGCGTCCACCGCGTAGACGCCCAGCGGGATGTCGCGGATCAGGTCCTCGAAGGTCCCCGACCCGCCCTCGATGTAGGTGTTGGTCATCCGCACGATGGGAGGGTGGCGGAAATCGAGCGCCCGCGCGTTGCCGGTCGGCTGCTCGCCCATCGCCGCGGCGGTCTCCCTCGAGTGCAGCCGCCCGACGAGGATGCCCTGGTCCACCAGCTTCGTGCGCCGGGTCGGCGTGCCCTCGTCGTCGTAGGGCAGCGTGCCGCGCAACCCCGCCGCGCTGCCGTCGTCGCCGATGTTGACGATGTCGCTCCCGAAGCGCCGGCCCAGCGTCATCATCGCCCGCGCCTCGGGGTTCTCGTAGACGAAGTCCGCCTCGGAGAGGTGGCCGAACGCCTCGTGCACGAAGACGCCGGCCAGGCGCGGGTCCAGCACCACCGGGTACGTGCCGCCCTGCACCGCCGGTGCGGTGAGCAGCGCGAGCGCCCGCCCGGCGGCGGCGGTGAACATCCGGTCCTGGTCCTGCACGCTCCGCCAGCCGCGGCGCAGCCCGAGGGATTCGAGGGCGCGCTCGATCGTCTCGCCGTCGCGCGCGGTGGCCTGCGCGGTGAGGCCGATCTCCGGACGCACCTCGTAGAGCCAGGTGCCCTCGCTGTTCGCGTAGGCCCACTCGGTCCGGTGGTCGAAGTAGGCGGCCGTCGTGTCGGCGATCTTGCCGGACGCCGCCAGCATCAGGCCGTTGAGGTGCTCGAGGAGCCGCCGCTTCTCGGCGAGGGGCACCTCGCGCGGGTCGCCGTCCACCGTCGGGATGACGACGTCCTCGTGCGGGGCGGCGGCCGCCAGGCGGATCGGCTGGTCGAGGTGGATGGCCCGCGACATCTCCTCCGCGGCGGCGAGCATCGCCGGCAGGTCGTCGAGCGACGTGAACGACGCCACGCCCCACCCGCAGCCGTGGACGAGGGCGCGCACGCAGCCGCCGGCATCCACGCTCTCGTTGGCGCCCTCGAGCCGCTTGCCGCGGAACGCGACGCGCGTGGAACGGGTGCGCTCCACCCGCACCTCGGCGTACTCGGCGCGGGAGGCCTTGAGCGCCTGCGCGAGCCGGTCGCGCAGCGCGGCCGGCTCCATCACCTCGTGCGGCCCTTCGGCTTCGCCGCCGGTGCGCTGGTAGGGTGGTGGACCGGTGCGCCCTGCGCCGGTGCGCCCGCACGCGCAGCGCGCAGCGCGGCCTCGTAGTCCGGCCGCACGACCAGGTCGCCGCCCTCGATGACCTCGCGGTCCCAGGGCAGGATGATGAAGTCCGGAGTCTGGATGGCGTAGTAGTCGGGCTTGAAGGCGCCGCCGCGGAAGGAGACGGCGGTACGCACCTCTTTCGCGCCCTCCTCGCGCATCACCGACGCCGCGAGGCGCATCGTGTCGCCGCTGTCGCACGTCTCGTCCACCAGGAGCACGCGCTTGCCCTTCGGGCTCAGGGTGGGCCGCGACACGAGCGCCGGCGGGTCGCCCTCCTGGCGCCGCGTGAGCGCGACGGAGGCGAACTCCCGGCGCAGGATCGTGGCGATGACCGCGGCGGGGATGACACCGGCTTTGGCGATGCCGACCACCAGGTCGGGCTCGTAGTCGCGCCAGACCTTGAGGGCGAGACCGCGGCACAACTCGCCGAAGAACGGCCAGTCCACCTCCATCACGCTGCGCGGCTGGCTCTGGTGCGGATCGCGGGCCATCGGGTCCTCCCTGGGGTGCGGGAACGTATCCTCGCCCGGGCACCGCGCGCAACGCCGCTGGCCCGAATCCCGAGCCAGGTCGTCGAAGTGGCGTAGGTTGGCTATTGCCAAGGGGTTGAACAACGGCTATCTTAGCGGCCCATGGGCCTATTCCGGCGTCTCCTCGGCGGCAGGCCCGCCGACGGCGACCCCCCCAAGCCGCAGCGACTGGACTACCTGAACGAGGCGTTGGCCTTGGAGCGCCAGGGCGACTACGACGCCGCGATCACGTCGTATCGTCTCGCGTTGCGGGACCATCCGAACGACCCGCGCATCCTGCAGAACCTCGCGATCGCCTTCAGCCGCACCGGCCAGGGGGACGACGCCTTGCGCCACTACAAGAAGGCGCTTGACGCGGATCCGACGCTCGCCGGTGCGCACTACGGCTTGGGCTTCCTGCTGCTGAAGCGCGGCGAAGTCGGGGCCGCCGAGCAGCATCTCAAGGCCTTCCTCGGCAACCCGCCGCGCGGCGTGGACGCCGAGAAGTGGATCGCGCACGCGGAGCGGGCCCTTGCCGACCTCGGCGTCGCCTCGGAGCCGCGGCGCGGTGCGAAGCTGGAGGGCGCCTGAGGCTCCGCCGCGCCGCGCACGCCGCGGCGTCGTCGCTCGCCCTCCTCGGTCCGGCCTGTACGAACCTCACCGCGGATTTCCACGCACCTGTCGCCATCGAGATCGTGACCCAGGCGAACCCGTCGGTGGAGGAGTACGACACCCTCCCCCTGTTGGTGCGCGTGCTGGACCGTGCCGGCGAGGCGATCGCCGGCGCGCCGGTCGCCCTCCTAGTGCTCGACACCGCCGCGCTGGCGGTGGACAGCCCCGGCGTCGGCGTGATCGGCAGGGCGCCGGCCACTGCTGCTCGGGTGGTCGCCGCCTCGGGCAACCTCCGCTCCGACCCGCTGACCGTCCGGGTGCTGGCGGCCGCGGACAGCCTCGGTGGGACCGGCTCTTCCGCTCTGACCGTCGCCGCCGCAGATTCGCAGTCCGGCCCGCTTGCCACTGCGGTCCTCGACCTGACAACGACGCCGGGCCAGGCCGTGCCGCTCAGCGGCCGTCCGGTCCGCTACTCCATCGTGTTCCCCGCCTTCGCCGGTCTCGCGTCGGCGACGGCCGTGCTCGGCAACGACTCGCTCGCCGCAACGGTGCTCACCGCCGCCGGCGGGACGACGTCGGTCGTGGTCAAGCGCAGGGGTGCGGCGCAGCCGGACTCGGCGGTGGTGCTGGCGAGTGCAGTGCGCGGCACGGGCGCCACGGTGCCCGGCTCGCCGGTGCGGTTCGTCGTCCGATTCCAGTAGCGCGTTGCCCGTCCGTAGCAGCAGGCGATCCCAGTAGCCGGGAGGCCCCGTGGCTGAACCGATCCCTCGTGGCACGCTCACGCAGCTCATCTTCGACGCGATCGACAAGTACGGCACCAAGCCGGCCTGCTTCCGCTGCAAGGCGGGAGGCAGCTGGCAGACGCTGACGCACCAGGATGTGCTCCAGCGCATGACGCGCGCCGGGCTCGCGCTCAAGCGGCTCGGCGTCCGGCGCGGGGACCGCGTGGCGATCCTGTCCGAGAACCGGCCGGGCTGGGCGATTGCGGACTTCGCCTCGCTGTGCATCGGTGCGGCGGACGTCCCCGTCTACCCCACGCTCCCCGCGAACCAGGTCCGCTACATCCTCAAGGACTCGGGCGCGGTCGCCCTCTTCGTCTCCACAGCGCCCCAGGCCGCGAAGATCCGCGAGATCCGCGCCGAGCTGCCCGATCTCAAGCACGTCATCGCGATGGACGCCGACGCCGTGGGCGAGGGGATGCTCGGGTGGAAGGAGATCTACGCGATGGGCGCCGAGGCGGAGGCCGCGGGCGAGGGGAAGGGCTTCCGCGTCGAGGCCCTCTCGGCCAAGCCGGACGACGTCGCGACGATCATCTACACCTCGGGGACGACGGGCGACCCCAAGGGCGTGATGCTGACGCACGACAACATCTGGTTCAACGTGAAGTCGGCGCTGCGCTACTACGACATCGGCCCGTCGGACGTGACTCTGTCGTTCCTGCCGCTGTCCCACATCTTCGAGCGGATGGCCGGTCACTACGGGCTGTTCTGCGTCGGCGCCACGATCAACTACGCCGAGAGCATCGATACCGTCCCACAGGACCTGGTGGACGTCGCGCCCACCTTCGTGACCTCGGTGCCGCGGCTCTACGAGAAGATCTACGCACGGGTGCTCGAGAACGCCCTGGCGGGTGGCGCCGTCAAGAAGCGGATCTTCTTCTGGGCGAAGGACGTCGGCGAGCGCTGGGCGGACCTCCGGCTCGCGAAACAGCCCGTGCCGGGCCTGCTCCAGTTCCAGTACAACCTCGCGACGAAGCTCGTTTTCTCGAAGATCCAGGCGCGCACCGGCGGGAACATGCGGTTCTTCGTCTCGGGCGGAGCGCCCCTCCCCGCCGACGTCGCCAGGTTCTTCTACGCCGCCGGCCTCCCCATCTACGAGGGCTACGGACTCACCGAGACCTCGCCCGTCATAACCGTGAACCACGTGCACGCCATCCGGTTCGGCACCGTCGGCCCGATGATCGACGAGGTCGAAGTCAAGATCGCGGAGGACGGCGAGATCCTCACTCGCGGCCGCCACGTGATGAAGGGTTACCACAACAAGCCGGAGGCGACGGCGGAGGTCCTCACCTCCGAAGGCTGGTTCCACACCGGCGACATCGGCGAGATGGACCCCGACGGCTTCCTCAAGATCACCGACCGCAAGAAGGACCTCATCGTCACGGCGGGCGGGAAGAACATCGCGCCGCAGCCTATCGAGGGGATGGCGAAGCACAGCAAGTACGTCGCCAACGCGGTGATGCTCGGCGACAAGCGGAAGTTCTGCGTGATGCTCGTCGTGCCGCAGTTCGAGCACCTCGAGCCGTGGGCGAAGCGCAAGAACCTCGTGTTCGCGGACCGCGACGGCCTGATCCGCCTGCCCCCCGTGCAGGACAAGATGGAGCGCGAGGTCTTCCGTCAGCTCGAAGGGCTGGCGAAGTACGAGATGCCGAAGAAGGTGATGCTGCTGGAGCACGACTTCTCGATCGAGTCGGGGGACCTGACGCCGACGCTGAAGGTGCGGCGCCGGGTGGTGGAGAAGAAGTACCAGCGGAAGATCGACGCTCTCTACGCCGAGGGAGCGCCGCTCCAGGTCGACTAGCGCGTCCGCTTCTCGCCGACGAGGACGCCAGCCCCGCGCGCCAGCTCGACGATCCCCGTCGGGCTGGCGCGTTCGTCTTCGGCGACGAACCGGAGACCGTGGAGCAGCACGCGCACGCCTTCGGCGAGCCACGGCTCCGCTGCGCAGTCCGCCCCGAGCACGACGCCGCGCACGACCCCGGTCCTCACCGGCAGCCCGTCGGGCGCGATGAAGTACGAGCAGTCGGGGACGCGTTCCACGTCCGGCGGCGCGTTGACGCAGAGGAGGTGGGCGCCGGGCACGAGCGCGGCGAGGTCCCGCGCCAGCCGCGCGGCGCCGCCGGCCAGGAGCACGAAGCCACCGCGGCCCTCGAGCGCGAGGAAGGTGGCGGCCGCCTCGGCGGTCAGCGGACCGACGGCGACGTCATGCTCGGGCCCGGGGCCGGGGCCCTCGCCGGCCGCCGGCGCGTCGAACCGCACCACTCCGTCCGTGATCGGGAACTCCTCCTGGCACACCGGGCACCCGATCACTCCCCGCGCGACCTGCCGGCCGTCCATCGCGTACGCCACGCACACGACGAACGATTCGTCATGGGCGCGCGGACAGCGGAGGATCTCGGTGACCTCGAGGAACACCTAGGGCCGGAACTCCACCCAGGTGAGCTTCCCGGCTTCCACGAGGATGCGGCGGAACACCTTTCGTCCCTCGATCGTCACGCCGACGACGTACTCGCCCGGCGGCACGTCCGAGACGGCGAAGTGCTCCTGGTACGTGGGGGTGCCGCGCGACCGGGGGCCGTAGGTCTCGGCGAAGCTGAACGGCGTCTCCTGCGGCTCCGGCTTCACGAGGCCGTAGACGCGCGCCTGGCGCACCGGCTGGCCCTGGTCATCCCACACCTGCCCCGCCACAATGCCGGTGCCGGGGAGCGGTTCGATCCACAACTCCGGGTTCGTCGTATACGGCGGATAGCGCTCGGCGCCGATGATGGCGGGCACCGAGTCGGTCGGGGCGACGTGCACCTCGAAATGGATATGGTCGTTCGTGGCGCGGCCGGTGCTGCCGGCGAGCGCGATGGGCTGGCCGCGCTGGACGCGCTGGCCCGCGCTGACCAGGACCCGCGAGTTGTGGAAGTACGTCGTGTAGATGCGGCGCGGCCGCCTCTCGCCCGGCACCTGGAGGGTGGAGTCGTGGCGGATGGCGACGGCGAGGGCGCCCTGCTCGGCGGGTCCGGCATGCACTACTACACCGGACGCCGCCGCCAGCACCGGCGTGCCGGTCGGGTCGTTGAACTCGACGCCCTGGTGCTGCTGGAAGTTCCCGCCCATCGTCGAGCCGTAGCGGTACGTCTGGTCGATGAAGGGCTGGTCGCCGGCCGCGATGGGCCGGCCGAGCCAGATGTGCCGTGGTGTCTCGGGGGCGCGTACTCCCACCGTATCGCCCTGCGCGAGGCACGCCGGCGGCTGCGCACCGAGGAAGCCACACGCCGTCCCGAAGAGGGTGTCGCCCACCTCTCCCGGCGGTGGCGTCAGCACGGCATAGACGTCCCGCGCCCGCGCCGTGCGGGGCCCGCGGATCTCGACGCCCTGCCGCGCGAGGATGAACGCGCCCGACGAGGTGGCGCTGGCGCACAGCACGCCGTCGCAGCCGGCGAAGGCGCGGACGGCGCGGCCCTCGGGAGGCGCGTCGCGCATCATCGCCGTCATGCACTGCCACTCGGCACGCACCTGCCGCCGCTTGGGCCGCAGGCCGCCGGCGCACCGCTCGCCGCCGAGCACGACGGGCACCACCGCGCCCGGCTTGTCCACCATGAAGATGGCGCGGATCCGCGCCCCGAGGACCGGGACCGGCGACGCCTCCATCCGCTGGAAAAGGCCGCCCGGCCGCCACTGGCCCGCACCGCGCAGCGTCGAGACCCAGAGCCCGGCACCGCGCGAGGGTGCGACGGCGAGCACGTAGCGGCTCGGCAGCGCGCTCGGTCCGCTGTCGGTGACCTCGTTCCAGGTATTGCCGAGGTTGGAGGTGTAGCGGATGCCGTCGGCGGTGGCGATGTAAGTGACGTCGTCGTTCACCACGATGCCGTTCGGCGCCACGTACTGCCACTTCGGGCCGAGGTCGCGGAACTGCCAGTTGCGCCAGGTGCGACCGCCGTCGCGCGAAAGGCCCCAGCCATTGCCGACGGTGCCGTACCACACCGTGCGGTTCGGCCCGAAGGCGAAGGCGTGGACGAAGTCCCACGAGATGCTGCGGCTCGTGGTGTCGCTCGCGACGTGCTCCCACTCCTCGGCGCCCGGGCGGTAGATGTAGATGCCGTCGCCGTACGTGCCGACCCAGATCGCGCCGTCGGGAGCGCGGGCGAGCGAGAGGATGTGCACGCCCCAGCCCGTGGAGTCGGGCAGCGGCGGGAGGTGCGGCGCCTGCGCCGGTGCGGGCGCGGCCGCCAGCACCAGGGCGCCCGCGAGGCCGGCGAGGACGATGGACCTGCGCATCATGATTTCGGCTCGACGTGCAGTTCGGGGATGCTGACGTGCTCGGGGCGCGTGGCGACGAAGAGCACCGCCTCGGCGACGTCCTCGGGGCGGAGCATCGCCGCGCGCTTCAGGAACCCCAGCCGGTTGTCGGGGTCCACGGGGTCCCAGATCCCGGTGTCCACGGCCCCCGGAGAGACGAGCGTGGCACGCACGCCGGTGCCCCGGAGTTCCCTCGCGAGCGCGCCGTGCAGGCCGCGCAGGCCGTGCTTCGTGGCGACGTAGGCTGCGTTGCCCGGCAACAAGACGTGGTCCGCCACCGAGCCGATCGTCACCACGAGGCCGCGGCCGCGCGCCACCATCGCCGGCACGAACGCCCGCAACACGAGGAAGGGGGCCGTGAGGTTGCTGGCGACCTGGTCGGCAAACTCCGCCGGCGCGGTCTCGGCGAGGGAGCGGACGAGGAAACCGCCCGCGTTGTGGACGAGGATGTCGGGCGCGCCCCGCTCCGCACCCACGCGGTCCGCAGCGGCGGCGACGTCCTCGGGCCGCGTGACGTCGCAGCGGATATCGGTGCGGCGCTCGGCCGCCTGGTCGGAGAGGCTCCGGGAGAGGCGGACGACGTGTGCGCCCGCCGCCATCAACTCCTCGGCGATGGCGAGGCCGATGCCGCGCGAGGCGCCCGCCACCACCGCCGTCCGGCCGAAGAGCGGCGGCGCCGTCACGCCCGCCGCCCGTGCCGCCATCTCACCGCAGGCCCCACGCGCTCTGGACCAGCCGCAGGAACTCGTCCCGCGTCTTCTGGTCGGAGCGGAAGACCCCGCGGACCGACGAGGTGATCGTCTTCGAGTGCTGCTTCTCCACCCCGCGCATCATCATGCAGAGGTGGTACGCCTCGATGACGACGCCGACGCCCATCGGATCGAGAACGCGCTGGAGCGCGTCGGCCACCTGGTCGGTCAGCCGCTCCTGCACCTGGAGTCGGCGCGAGAAGACCTCCACCAGACGCGCGAGCTTGGAGAGTCCGACGATGCGCCCGTTCGGGATGTACGCCACGTGCGCCTTCCCGAAGAAGGGCAGCATGTGGTGCTCGCACATCGAGTAGAGCTCGATGTCGCGGACGAGGA
>Ga0209253_10002218_pt1 | contig 17216 bp, 10 predicted proteins | sample FrelakmetBRP12BR_FD_187145 | JGI IMG/M metagenome (GOLD analysis project Ga0209253, IMG submission 187145) | Freshwater lake sediment microbial communities from the University of Notre Dame, USA, for methane emissions studies - BRP12 BR (SPAdes)... | ecosystem: Environmental > Aquatic >...
CAAAAAGTACAAAACCATTTATTTACAGAGAAATCATGGACAGGGAAGAACTTTAAATTTCCTAATGCTTATTCCTCCTAATTGATGACTGCCACGACATCGTGTACACATTTTACTGTCAGGACATCGTGGACAGTCACCACGTCATGAATATGGTTATTAGAGTTGGTAGTTGATTTCATCTACCTTCGTATTTTCCAGAAACAGTTTTAGTTTTTGTTCTTTGACATCGATGGTAGCCACGACATACTCGTACTGAAGCTCGGAGGGAACCGGGAAAAGTTCTCCAAATATGTTCAAGCGACAGTCACTTCGTATGAACCTGATTAAGTGATACCGTCCTGCCTTCGGCTTTTTCATCGGATGCAAAACCGATCTCTGCTGATCCGGGAACTTCAGCTTTCTGTTCGAGTTGGCCAACGCCTGCAAGGGTGTCTGTCCTCTGAGCTTGCTGTACCGGTAACACCGGTTGTGTTTGTGCTCAAACTCAAGCGAAGCTTGTATCAACTCTTTATCCGTTGTCATCACGATCTTGTTCAAAAACTTCTGTTGGTAGTGGTCGTTAAACTTCTCAATCACTCCGTTACGCCACGGTTCCGCTGGAGGAATAAACCAAAGCTCCACCTTATGATGCAGGCACAGGCGAATAAGAGGACCCATGCCACGAGGATGCAAGGGACTCCCGAAAAAACTCATCTCGTTGTCTACTTGAACATTATCCGGGATGCCCATTCTCTTCCAGATAGCCAGGAACCCGTCAATGATGCTCTGTCCTGCACGTGACCGCAACGGTTGTACGGCACAGCGGCCAGTCGTTATGTCTACGACATTGAGACTGTAAAATCTTACAGGCCCTTTAAGGTGGCGCGGCCCTACGAAATCAGCCTGATGCGTTTGATTGGCTATTGATGCCGGCAGTGCAGGATACGCTTTCCCTTTGGGCTCATACACTCCGGTACGCCGATGCGTTAATCCATGACGATTCAGTATCCGGCTTATGGTACGCAGTGAGGGAATTGGTTTGACGCCTATTTCCTCCAGTTCCCAGCTAATGGCCTGGTCTCCGCAAAATAGCCCTTGATTGTAGAGGTTTAGCCTGACAAGCTTGACTATCTCCTCGATCTCCACAGCCGTATGTAGCGGATTGCTGAGAGGCCGTCGGGATTTGCTTTTAAACCATTCCGGGCTGTCCTCTAAAAATCGATCCGCCCATTTGTACAGCCATGTTCTTGAACGACCAAGAGAGACACAAATAGCGTCAGGACTTTCACCGCTGATGAACCTTTGCACGGCCCATTGTCGTTCTTGTTGAATATCTTTACCCATGAACACCTCCTACTGGATTTAGTGTCCATGAGTATGAACGTCGAGGCTACCTATTCTGTCAAAGAGCGTTGCTGTACACGATGTCGTGGCAGCTTTTTATGTCAACGATGTTGTGGCAGTTAACACTTAGTTATTAGCTATGAATTATAAATTACCACTAAAAATAATATCACCATAGTATGAGTTATGTATATAGAATTTAGTGTGCAATTCTTTAATTCCATGTTAAGAAGATGCAAGGTGGAAATAGATACTGAAATTCGGGCGAGGCAATAAAAGCTGGTTGGCAAGTTTAAGTTCAAGTTTCCTCGATAACATGCTTCAAAGGAAACCAAGAGAATATTGTGAAATGCATAATATGTAGATGTGCGTTACTTTTCATAATCAACATCAGTTGATTATTTTCGATATGTTGCCTTCTATGTGTTATCAAACTTTTAGCTGATGTAATCTCGGATGCGTGCTTTAGGGAGAAAGTGAGAGGGTGGCCTGCTTCCCTAAAAAACAATAGCCATATGCGAAGACCTGATCGTAGACAATTAGTCAGGACTTGCGTCTACATATATTGTAAACGCAAGTCCGTTCTGCATCATTTAGCGACTCGCGGAGGATCCTGATAAAAAAGAAGTGTCCATAGGTCTTTTATCCTTCTTGAGCATGACAGTTTCTCTCTCTTTTACTCCTCTCTGATAACCAGGAGGGATTTCTTTCTGCTTCCCGTTCATTATATTCTTTCTTTCCTTCGCCACTATATTTGTTTTGACCATAATTGGCTGTTGTTTCCGATCTCTGTCAGTTTGCTTGTCCTTCATATTCAGCTTCTGTGTTTCGTCTCCGTGCTTTGTCCCCTCTCTCCTGTTCATTTCACCAGGCAATGGCCTGTTGATTTCCTTCTGCTTAACAGGAGGTGTGACTGCGCCTTCTTTGGGCAGCGTTGAAGGCCTGTCCTTCTGCCCTTTCTGCATTTTATCCTTACCAATCCCTTGCGTTGGAACAGGCGTCCTTTTCTTGTCCTCTCCCTGAATAACTTTTGGCCTTTCTCCTGTTGCCTTCTGTTCCTGTGGCCTGATCACCTCTGGTTTCTGAACTGATTTAACCGGTTTCGGATAACCTATTCTATTAAGAGGCATGGGATTAACCTTTTTCCCGGTTTTAAACCCTGACTCATGCCTGTTAACAGCAACGGGTCTGCCACTCATCCTGCCTGTCTCTTTAGTCTCTATTATTTTCTTCGGAGGCAAAGATTTCTGTGGTACACCCTTCATAGGCAAAGGCATAGAGGTAGTTTTACCGGGTTTGATTTCGGGTCTGCCGGGTGATACCTTTATCCCTTCAATAAAAGGATTCGCAGGTGCACCGATGACCTTCACAGGCCTTCCGGTAACAAAGGTCTCACGGTTTATAACCGTTACTGAATCAGCGACTCTGGCATTGTTATAGATATTTGTTATGTTTATGTTCTTAATATTAACCTTGGTTATATTGACGCTGTGATGGCCGTAGTGGCCGTGTCCGTAATATGTTTCCCCCGGGGCAAGAGGAACCCATGAGACATATGTTGGTGTATATATCCATGCTACAAAGCCGGGCGCCCAGAAAGCAGCATTGATTGCAGGCGGCACCCAGAACCAGCCTATTCCTCCTCTGAATGCCCATCTGCCATAATGATAGGGAGCCCACCCCCATGGTTCATATGATACCCAGACATAGTCACTGTTTATCCAGCACCATCTGCCTGTTCTGTAAGGGGCCCAGTTATTAACTACGATTAGAGGCCTCCATACATATCCGTAATCAGAGGTATAAACCCACTTGCCGTTCTCATCGAAATCACTGCTGTAAACGTCAAGCTCAGGAGGCAGATACCGTGAACTTGCCCTTGCCCCTGTCAGGAAAGAATCACGTGAAAGGTTCCATTTAACCCATTCATCCCTGGGTCTCCGGGGAGAAAGCTCTGCATAATTATCAGACCTTACAGAAATCATATTGCCTGCATCCACCTTTGAGTTGCCATTCTGACTTTCTACATATACAACACCTGCTGTTACGGAAACCTCTGTATACCCGTTTTCATAGACATTAATATCAAATTTCGCTCTTCCATAGGCCATTGCTGATACAAAGGGGGCATCAACCTGAAATACAGAATCCCCTGCAGCAGCACCCCTGTAATTCACATATATCCTTCCCTGAGGCATTGCCACCTGAATGACCTTTCCTCCCTCATCCCTTTTAAGTTTAGTAATATCAAGACTTGTATTTCTGTCTGCCCGCAGATATGTCCCTCCAAGGAACTGAATCTCTGCCCTGCCATCATCAGGAACCCATATTTTATCTCCAGGCAATAACGGCAGGTTTATCGATGCGGCAGCCCATTCAGGGCCCGTGTCCCTGGACTGAACAACAACATACCCCTGCACAAGACTCAGACGCGCAGTGCCGATCACATCTGCATGTACCGCTAATGATGTGCCGGTTATGAAAAACAACATAAATATTACGAATATCAGCCTTTTCATTCATTCCTCCTGTAAAAACATTATAGTGCTTATATTTTTTCTCTAAGCAGTCCTTATCACATTACTGCATTTAATGTGCCATGTTTAAATTTCATTAGTTTATATTGGGTTAGAGAATTTCCTTTTGTCAGACTTTCCTTTTTAGGGATTGCATAACCTTTTTAGGAAAGCCTTTAGTCATCCTGTCTTTTCTGTGGAAACTGTCAGAAAAGAAATATATAATATGTAAGGTAAAATGCCCAGAATTATATTTGACATTGAGACAGTCGGAAAAGATTTTAAATCTCTTGATGAGCCGGTTCAGGAATACTTTCTGCGATATGCAGAGACTGCCGATGAAAAAAAAGAGATGAAAGAACAGTTGTCTTTCTACCCGCTAACAGCCGAGATCGTTACCATTGGGATGCTCAATACGGACACAAATGAGGGCTTTGCATTCTTCCAGACAACAGGAGATCCTCTGCTGCCTTTTGAAGAAGATAATCTCCGCTATGAAACAGGCACAGAAAAGGAAATTCTTCAGAAATTCTGGAAAATCATGAAAGGCTGCGATAAATTTGTTACCTTTAACGGAAGAGGGTTTGATTGTCCTTTCATTCTCATCCGTTCTGCTGTTCATAAGATAAAGCCGACAAAAGACCTGATGCCGAACAGATATAGTGACACACATGTAGATCTTCTTGACCAGCTCAGCTTCTATGGTGCAACACGGAGAAGGTTTAATCTTGATATGTGGTGCAGGACTTTCGGGATAAAGAGCCCCAAAGAGGGCGGCATTACAGGTTACGAGGTAAAAGATCTCTTTAAGGCAGGCAGGCACCTTGATATTGCAAAATATTGCGTCGGTGACCTCAGGGCAACAATGGAACTTTTCATGTATTGGGAAAAGTACATAAAGTTCTCACCATAAGATCCGGAAGCAGATAAAATCACTCAGGAACAGAAATTATAATGATTTTTCTATCAACAATCGTAAAGAAGTCAAGTCCGGCCAGGATTTCAAGGAGTATCAGATTCTGCTCTGAAAGTAATCATTCACCCTGTCAATCCTGAACCTGTCGTCATCAAGAACATTATGAACAAAGTTGAAGATAAGCTTTCTCTGATCAGAGGTTAGTCCGGGATAAAAAACAGGGTTTGCGACTACCGCTCCCCTGAAGGCAAAAAAGGGCGCAGCAACTTCTGTTATTTTTGTATCTCCTGAAGCCGTTATGTATTCATCGAAAAATAGTTGAAGTCCCTCAAGATATGCGCCTCTGACGTCACTGAAGTTTTGTACAGAGAAAAAAATATAGTTTATGGCAAGCGCTGTTATGTCATCTGCAGGTTCTCCCCATGGCCCCCTGCTCCTGTCGAGGAGGATAAAGTCTACCCCCCCACTCCCTCCCTTACCAGGTAGGTTAAACCAGATATTCCCCGGATGAAAATCGCCGTGTATCTGGGAAAGTCTCTCATATCCCGGTTTCAACCGTGCATACCAGTCAACTGATTTTTTAATGATATCTGCCATCTCTTCATATGACATTGTTCCATCGGGATATGTATCAAAAACACCCATCAGACATTCACCATGTCCAACAGTATCTCTCAGCTTCCTCCAGTAAAGGGTCTTTGAATCCTTTTTGATCGCATGAATCTCTGCGAGGTATGAGGTCATTGCCCTTATTTTATTTATATCCTTTTCATCAAGATGATCCTTTCTTGAAAATTCGTCCAGGTCGCTAAAGTAATGTTCACCTTCTGCCTTCTCCATCAGCAGATAATATTCCCTGCCTCCGCCGACAGACTTCACAGAACCATCGCTCATTTCAGAAAGCACATCTACAGCCTTTACATGTTTTGGCAGATTGCCATATTCATCAAGATCAAGAAGGAATACCGAGGCCCTGTCAGAAGGATAGTCATGGCCCAGGCCTTCAGGAATAAGCGCTTTTACGACATATGACCGGTTACCGGCTGATGTCCTCATCTCGATAAGGAAACCGGAGCCCTGAACACCCGAACCGAGTTTCCTGATATCCACATCAATGATATCCCTGAATGTGTTAAGAAGATAGGCCTTTATTGCAGTTTCATTGATCATAGTAGATGGTCGTCAGTTTTTCCTGTCATTCCAGCTTGTCTGGAATCTTTCTTTAAGTAAGTCCTAAAGGAAATGAAGAAGGATTCCGAACAAGTCGGAATGACATTTAGTTGAGATAAAATTTGTTATAAATAATTTCATATCTCACCAAAATTGCTTCTGTATCTTTCAATAAAATCTTCATAGGTGAAGTGATGCTCCTGTGTCCCATATTTTTCTATGGCATATGCAGCAGCAATGGTTCCCATCCTTCCGGCAGTTTCAATATCCCTGCCTGTAACAACCGCCTTCAGCAGTCCTGCCCTGTATGCATCGCCGGCGCCTGTTGGATCTACAACACCCTTGACCTTTGCAGGAGGAATGTATGTTTCATCATCAGGTGAAAGTATGACTGAACCTTTTTCCCCGAGAGTTGTAACTATCCTTTTTGTCATTCCCAATAGTCCGTTTTTATCCATGTCTGTCATCTTCATGACGAGTTCCATCTCATAATCATTTGTGATAAGCAGCATTGATCCATCTATCCAATCCCTGAGAGACTTCCCCTCCCACTTTGAAAGAGACTGACCTGGATCGCAGATATAGCGAATCCCCTTTTCTCTGCATATCCCCGCATATCCGATCATATCCTGAAGGTTCCCGGGCGCAATCAGCACAATCGAGTTTTTAAAATCTGCATCTTCGAACCTGTATTCTGAAGGATATTTCATAGCGCCGGGGTTGAATCCTGTTATCTGGTTATCTGACATATCAGTAGTTATATATGCTCCGGCAGTAAATTCATCCTGTATTATTCTGATCCCTTCAACAGGCATGTTGTTCTTTATCAACCAGTCAAAATAACCCTGATAGTCTTTCCCTATAGTTGCAACAATAAGCGGCTTCTCATTCAGCAGGCTTAGTGTATAGGCTATATTCCCGGCAGTACCGCCAAATTTCTCAACCAAGCCATTAACATTAAAACATACATTCAGGATATGTATCTTATCCGGAAGGATGTGATCTGCAAATTTCCCCGGAAAATCCATAATCCTGTCATATGCAATCGAACCAGATATGTAAATATTCATCATTCGAGCAACCGGAGCTCAGCTTCTATGGATGACTTCCTTTGTATAAGTTCAGCCTTTTTTTGCTGCACAGCATAAAGCTCCTGTTTTAGCGGTTCTACCTCTTTTTCCAATTGCTTAATTTGGATGAGATTGTAACTGAATCTCCTGCCGGTCTTTTGATTTATCGTTGTTACTAAACCGGCTTCCTGCTCTTCTGCAGCCTTGATCTCTGAAATTACTGATTGCTGTTCTGTTCTTAACGCATTTATCTGGTTGCTCTTGTCGTTCCCGGGTTCTTGAGTCCGGGGTTGCTCCTGAGATTGAGTTCGGGATTGAGATTGATCAGGCGCTCTTTCAGTTCTCTCCTGTTGCTGCTGTATATCTGTGACGTCTGTTTTTTGAGTTTCCTTTTCTGCAGGTTCTGTCCCGCCGATTTTCAGGATATCTTTTTGAGATATGGTCATTGATCCTGTTCCGAAATAGACAATAACATCCCCATTTATCTCTTCATATGATCTTACGTCTGAAATAACAGAACCGTTCTTAAGGTAGATTTTATACTCTGCTGCTGCATAGACAGGAATGAGCAGGATTAAAACAATAAACAGTATCTTTTTCATGTATGCCTCCCCAGTTCAGTTAAAAGTTTTTCAGCAATATTTCTATGAAAACCTTTAATCTTTGCAATATCACCAATGGTAGCATTTCTTATACTTTCTATACTACCAAAAACCCTTAAAAGTTCAAGCCTTCGCTTCTTGCCTATGCCTGATATCTTCTCAAGAGGAGATCTCAGGAGATTTATCCCCCTTAATTTTCTGTGATATCCTATAGCAAATCTGTGCACTTCATCCCTTATGCTTTTCAGCAGGAGCGATGATTGACTTCTGTCTTCAAGCCCTACTGCTTCATCTGAATTGGTCAGGTAAGCCCTGTCCGGGTCCTTGGCGACTGCAATAATCTCCGGGGATCTTTTTGTCGATCCAAATTCCCTGTCGATAATCTTCTTAGCTGTTTCGAGATGTCCTTTCCCTCCATCAATAACAAGCAGATGAGGCAGCTTCGCTCCTGAATTATGTATCATTCGCTCTATGATTTCTTCCATCATCGAATAATCATCAATTCCCTGTACTGTTTTTATTCTGAGCCTTCTGTACATATCCTTTTTGAACTCGCCGTCTGACCAGTAAATAAATGCTCCCACAGCTTCATTTCCTGAGATATTCGAAACATCGAATGCACCTATGCTTTCGGGTTTGTTCATGAGGTTCAATCTTGATTTTATATCATTTAAGAGTTCCCCGGTCTTTACATCTCTTCTCGATCTGTAGAGCAAGCGTGCATTTTCTGACGCCATATCAAGAAGCTCTTTTTTCTTTCCAGATCCCGGAGACAGTATCTTTACACGCTTTCCTTTACGCTGACCAAGCCATCTTCCTAATGATCTTGATTCTTCCGGCAATACAGGGGTTGCTATTTCTGACGGGGGCATGATCTCCCCTGAATAAAGCTGCAATATAAAAGTATGCATCAATTCCTTATCCGGGACATTTTCGATATTTTTAATAATAAATTCCTTTGCACCTGTCATGATGCCATTCCTTACAAAAAACATATTGAATAATACTTCACCCTCTGCCCTGTATGATCCAATGACATCAATATCTCCAAGTTCAGGCGCTGCAACCTTCTGTGACTCCCATGTCTTTTCTATCGCCCTGATTCTGTCCCTTATCCTGGCAGCCTCCTCAAACTTCATATCCTCAGAAAGGTTCAGCATATTTTTTTCAAGTCCCCTGATCAGATCCTTTCTTTTGCCGCTCAGGAACAACCTTATCTCATCTATAAGTCTTCGATATGCTCCTTTGGTTATTTTTCCGGCACACGGTGCAAGACATTTTCCCATCTGATGCTGGATACATGGTCTCATTGGTTTCTCAAGTGAATAACTGCAATTCCTTATCTGAAAGTTTCTCCTTATAAAAGCAAGGGTTTCCCACATAGAGCCCGCCGGAACATATGGTCCGAAATATACTGAACCGTCATTTTTTAATTTTCTGACGACTTCGAGTCTTGGCCATTCCTCATTGACAGTCAGTTTAAGATATGGATAGTTCTTATCATCTCTCAGGATTATGTTAAACCTGGGTTTATATTGTTTTATCAGATTCGCCTCAAGCACAAAGGCTTCAAGCTCGTTATCAGTGACTATATAATTGAAATCCCTGACGTCTCTCATCATGGAAGCCTTACGGCTGTCAAGACCTGAAGATTTCCGGAAATAACTTCCCAGACGATTCCTGAGATTTTTTGCCTTACCTACATACAGCACTTTTTGCTTTGTATTGCTGAAAGTGTAGACACCAGGATTTGAAGGGACGCTGGAGAGTTTCATGAGCATTATGTATATATTTTAACAGAAAGAGGCAAAAGCCTATCAGGGAGGAACGACCGAGAATGAGCGAGGATAGTCTCTCTCAGGTGTTATCATAAAAATTCATGAATAATATGGGCTAAACAGCTCTGAGAACGGAGACCGGCCGGTTCTTTCTCTTGAACTTATACATCAGTTTATCCGCCCTGGCCAGCAACTTATCAATTGAACAGGGGTAGCCGGGGTCATAGCGGGAAATGCCGATACTGACTGAGAGGTTATAATCCCGTTTTCTCTCGGAGTTATAATTCTTTAGGCTGTCTAATAAACGCGTAGTAATAATAGCAGCATTTGTCTCTTCAGTTTCTACTGCAAGGACTGCGAATTCATCTCCTCCTATGCGTGCGACGAGGTCTGATTCACGAAACGTCTTTTGGAGAATATTTGCAATCTCGATCAATGCAGAATCACCTTCATTGTGACCTAAATTGTCATTAATCCACTTCAGGTCATCCAGGTCAGCAAAAAGAAGCAATATTTTTTTCTTAATACGGTTAGCTATTTTCAATTGCTGCTCTGCAAGGGTAAAAAAACCTCGCCTGTTATAAAGACCTGTCAGTTCATCAGCGAGTGATAATTTGTGAAGGGCTTCTTCATTAAGCTTGCGATCAGTAATATCCAGCAATGCACCAACAATCTCCTCTGGTTCACCTTTTTTATTCCTTATGAGAACTGCCTGGTCACGGAACCAATTATAAGAACCATTGGCACACTGCCAGCGGTATTCTGTTACAATTGTGCCTTTGCTATGAATAGATTCAATCTCCTCCAGCACCCTTCTATGGTCCTCAGGGTGTATTCTCGAAATTCTAAGATGCGGCTCATTATTGAATCTTTCAGGAATAAATCCGGAAATACGATCGATTTGTTCACTAACCCATATCGTACAGAAATCCCTGAATGGTTGTGTAGTGTAAAAAGCAATCGGCAGGTAGCTCAGGATGAGAGTCTCACGTTCCACTTTCTCACGTAGCGTATTTTCAGTAAGTTTTTTATCGGTAATATCAATTCCAACACTGACGAAATAATTCTGGTTGTTCGATGTAAATCGCAGTTCAGTAAAAAGATAGGGTCTTTTCCTACCATCCTTTGACACCAGATGAGCCTCTGCAGTCGACTGACCAGTAACATAAACTTCCTGAATTTTATCCTCGATTAACTTTTTTTCCTCACCATCAAAAAAATCCACAGGGCTCATCTTCGAAATTTCCTCGGATGAATACCCTGTAACCACTTCCAGGTTGCGGTTCCATCGCAGGGTGCGGCCATTTTCGTCTATCAGGAAAAAAACACATGGCAGGCTGTTGATTGCCGAATCAATCAAGCTCTTCTCTTTTATTAAATTGTTTTCTGCTTCGGTGCGCTTCATTATTTCCCTGGAAATATTTTCGATCGTTTCATTCGTTACCTCCCTGAGAGATTCCAGCAATTCAACTTTTGATCCTCCGGATACCCTGCTATTCAGGTCACCCTTGGAGACTTTGTGGAGCACTTCAAAATGCTCAGCAAGACTGGTGGCAAATTCATGAGCCTGATCAACGATCTCACCAATATTTCCCGCGGTTATATTAACCATATGCTTTAGCTTTGCAATTAGTTCTATCTTTGACTGCTCTGGTACCCTCACTGACGGATCACCCGCTGAAATCCTCTTTAAAGCCTCAAATACCTCTGACAGACTTAAGGCTACTTCCAGAATTATGCCTTCCAGTTCTCTGTCCCTTGCTTTCACAATCCTTTCGAACTGCCTGAATTGTTTATTAATTACTGTAGAGGTCTCCCTCATAGCTGCAACATCCATATTTGCCTTGAAAACCTTACAACTAACGCATATCTCGATCTTATTGAGGAATTTCCCATGATGCTCGTTCCTCCAATAAGTTCCAGGGATAAGCCAGCATTTCAGGTCCTCTGTTTTATGTGCCGGGCAATTTTTATCAGCACATGCAAAAAAATCCCAGCATTTCACCTCTCCCATAAATCTCCCTCAATTCCGACAACAATTCATAAAAACTTTAATTGATTGGACTAAATTATAGCATAAGCTTAATTTTAATGGAAGTTGAAGCGATGGGTTTTTGGAAACAAGAAAAAGTTATTCTGTCTCTTCTATGAAGCTGCCTATTTTCCTGAACCTTTTATATCTCTCTTCTACAAGCTTACCGGGGGTCTTTGTTTTAAGTTCTTCAAAAGCCGCTAAGATATGTTCAGATATATTTTTTGCCGTACCCTCGGGGTCTCTGTGCGCTCCGCCGAGCGGTTCAGGGATTATGCCGTCTATTATCTTATAATCCAGCAGGTCCTGGGCTGTCAGTTTCAGCGCATCTGCCGCCCTTGAGAAATCGTCAATCCCAAGATCGTTCTCTTTTTTCCATAGGATTGCTGCACAACCTTCAGGAGAGATTACAGAATAACAGGAATGTTCAAGCATAAACAATCTGTCTGCTACACTGAGGGCTAATGCTCCTCCGCTCCCGCCTTCACCGATGACTATCGATATGATCGGAGTCCTGAGCTTGGACATTTCCATTAGATTTACAGCAATAGCCTCTGCCTGTCCACGCTCCTCTGCGCCTATTCCCGGATAAGCGCCCGGTGTGTCAATGAAAGTTATAACAGGTCTTTTAAACCTCTCTGCGAGCTTCATCACCCTGAGCGTTTTTCTGTAACCTTCAGGGTGCGGCTGTCCAAAGTTGCGGTAGATCCTCTCTTTTGTCCCCCGGCCTTTCTGATGCCCTGCGATGATTACAGGCATATCCTGTATCTTTCCTATCCCGGCAACTATTGCAGGATCATCAGAGTATCTTCTGTCACCGTGCAGTTCGATAAAGTCACTTGTTATCATGTTTATATAATCAAATGTATATGGCCTGTCAGGATGCCTTGCGATAAGCGTTCTCTGCCACGGGGTGAGTGAAGAGAAAATCTCTGAGCGGATATCCCTGACCTTCTTTTCAAGCTTTTTTATCTCACTCGATATATCAATATCCTTCCCGTCAGATATACGTTTAAGTTCGTCTATCTTAACCTCAAACTCCTCTATCGGTCTTTCGAATTCAAGGTAATACCTGATCATTGAAAAGTCACTGCCCCTTTCCCGGCGATTTCTTCTATTTTACTGATGATATCCCTGTCATCTGATATCTTTATACCTGTAGTTATCAATGTTTCAGTCTCCTTATAAAATACTCTCAGATAAAGAGGATACCTGCCCTTTCCATTGGATAGCAAGATAGACTTCAGTGTTTGCAAATGTACATTATCATTTAATGGAAGTTTCAGGCTTATCTCAGCCTTCTGTCCCAATTTTGTTACAAGTGTATCCAGTAATGTTATATCGGAAGAAACGATTTTCAATCCTTTTTCAGTCTTATCAACAGTGCCTTTTACAAGAACTGATTCGTCTTTCTGCAGAATTGTCATGCTTGCCTTGTACAGATCAGGGAAAATTATTATCTCCACATTACCTGAAGGATCTTCAACTGTACAATATGCCATTAGTTCAGCCTTTGATTTGGTCTGTATCTTTCTTATGGTTGTTAAAATACCTCCTATTTTAACCTCCTGCCCATCAGGTATTTCATCAAGCTCGGATATCCTCTTTGTTCCGATTTTCTCAAGTTCTTTATCATATTTTGTTAACGGGTGGCCTGTTATATAAAAACCGAGTGACTCTTTTTCATGCCTTAAAATTTCTTCGGTACCCCAGTCCTCAATATTCCCTGCTTCCTCTGCAGAATCACCAAAGATGCTCTGCTGGCCATGTGCACGGGCAGAGTGAGCCCTTGAGCCGCCATTCAGAACCCTGTTCATGAATTCCATTGCCTGTGCCCTTGTTGTGCCTGTAGAGTCAAATGCCCCTGCCTTTATAAGACTTTCGACAACCTTTTTATTTACCCTCCTCTGATCAGCCCTTTCGAGAAAATTCGATATGGACGAGAAATTTCCGTCAGTATCCCTCGATTCAATTATAGCCTCTATGGCAGATGATCCAACTCCTTTGACTGCCTCAAGTCCGAATCGTATGGAACTGCCAACAACCTTGAACTCTTTTCCGGACATGTTTATGTCAGGCGGTAGAATAGCTATCCCCATTTCCCGGCATCCTGATATAAATTTTACAATCTTATCGGTATTGTCCATATCAGCGCTAAGGGTAGCTGCCATGAACTCCACAGGAAAATGTGTTTTTAAATAGGCTGTCTCGTAGGTAACGTATGCGTAGGCTGCTGAATGGGATTTATTGAAGCCGTATTCAGCAAAAAGCGCCATCAGATCAAATATTTTTATCGCTTTTTTCTCTGTGATACCTTTTGCAATAGCCCCGTTAATAAAAGCCTCTTTCTGCTTCTCCATTTCTTCAGGTCTTTTCTTCCCCATCGCCTTTCTGAGGATATCTGCCTGTCCCATAGTAAAGTTTGCGAGTTTGTTTGCAATGCTCATAACCTGTTCCTGATAGAGAATGACTCCATATGTTTCATCCAGGATTTCCTTCAACTGGGGAAGATCATATTTAACCGGAATCTTCCCTTTTTTCCTCTTAATAAACTCATCTATCATTCCGCTTCCTATGGGACCCGGTCTGTACAAAGCGACGATTGCTATAAGATCTTCAAACCTGTCCGGAGTCATTTTAACAAGCAGGTCCCTCATGCCGGCGCTTTCAAGCTGGAAAATACCGGTGGTATTCCCTGAACTCAGGAGGTCATATGTCTGTTTGTCCTGGAACGATATATCCTTTAGTGAAAATTCTTTACCATTGTCCCTGATATACTGCAGGGTCTTGTCTATTACAGTGAGGGTCTTTAAACCAAGGAAATCAAATTTCAACAGTCCTATCCTTTCGATGGACGCCATATCAAACTGTGTCACAATGCTTCCATCAGAAGGGTTTCTGTAGAGGGGGGTATAGTCTGTGAGGGGAGCCGGCGATATAACAACACCTGCAGCATGAGTAGATGCATGTCTGCATAGTCCTTCGAGTCTTACTGCATTATCTATAAGTTCTTTTATCCTTGGGTTTGAATTGTAGAGCGCCTTGAACTGCGGCTCAATTTTTAACGTCTCATCAATTGTAATGTTCAGGGTGTTTGGTATCAGTTTTGCAATTTTATCCACTTCTCCGTAAGGGATTTCGAGTGCCCTGCCTACATCCCGTATCGCAGCCTTAGCAGCCATTGTCCCAAAAGTAATTATCTGGGCCACATGATCCTTGCCATATCTTTCAGAAACATAGGCAATGACTTCTGACCTCCTGTCTTTACAGAAGTCCACATCTATATCCGGCATGCTTATCCTTTCAGGGTTGAGAAAGCGCTCAAAAAGAAGGTTATATTTGACCGGGTCAATATCTGTTATGCCAAGACAGAACGATACGATACTCCCTGCTGCAGAGCCCCTCCCCGGGCCCACAGGGATGCCTTTTTTCTTTGCATAGGAGATGAAGTCCCATACTATGAGGAAATAAGAGGAATAGTCCATCTTTTTTATTATGTCGAGCTCTACCCTGAGCCTATCTGTATACTGTTTGCCCGGATCCTTTCCCAACCTGCTTAACATGCCTTCGAATGCAAGTGTTTCAAGCAGAGAATCCGGTGTCTTGCCATTTTCGAGTTCATATTTAGGCAGCAGGGTCGTTCCCAAACTGAATTTTACATTACATCTCTCAGCAATGGCCCTTGTGTTGAGGACCGCCTCTGGTATGTCTTTGAAGGCATTCTTCATTTCCTCAGGCGACTTGAAATAGAAGTTATCCGATGTAAAGTGCATACGGTTTTTATCATTTACTGTCTTGCCTGTCTGGATGCAAAGAAGGATATCATGAGCCCTCGCATCCTCCTGTTTCATATAATGGCAGTCATTGGTGGCGACAAGTCCGATATGCAGTTCTTTTGAGAGTTCAACGAGCTTCCTGTTTACTTGTTCCTGTTCGGGGATTCCGTTGTCCTGAACTTCAAGATAAAAGTTCTCCGGTCCCAGAATATGCTTGTATTCGAGAGCTTTTTCCCGGGCCTTATCTACCATCCCGTTTCGCAGATAAAAAGGTATTTCACCTTTCAGACATGCTGAAAGTCCGATCAGACCTCCGCTGTACTGTTCGAGCAGGCTGCTGTCTATTCTTGGTTTATAATAGAATCCTTCTGTATATGCCTTTGTCACCAGGGTGACAAGATTGCGGTATCCGTTGTTATCCCTTGCAAGCAGAATCAGGTGGAATGAAGACTCCTCTGAATCAGAGCCCTGTTTCTTTTCAAGACGGCTTCCCGGTGCAACATATACCTCACAGCCAATGATCGGCTTTATCCCGGCTTTCGTTGCAAGACGGTAAAATTCCACCGCGCCGAAAAGATTCCCATGGTCTGTTACTGCAACAGCAGGCATTTTGAAGGCATTCGCCTGCTCGATAAGCTCCTTGATCTTTATTGCTCCGTCCAGCAGGCTGTATTCTGAATGCACGTGGAGCGGGACATAGTCTGAATGCTGAGGCATATAAAAATATTAACCTCAGGAGTATTTATAAGTCAATGCGACAGACATATGAATTCAGGCCGATTTCACATGAAAAAAAGCATATAAAAAGCGTCAATAGGCTGAATTTTTTGTTTATTATTGAACTGTTTATCCCTGAACTTGACATATTTCAGATATTCGCTAAATAAGCACAGTGCACAAAGAATGAGAGATGTTAAGCGACTTCAGACATAGATCACTTTCTCACAGAAATGTGGAGCTACACATTTCTGTGATTATGTGGAGTTCCCCGTTATGTGAAGTGAACGTTGCAGAGATAAGAATCACACCAATTCCGGTTCAATCTACTTCACATAATGAGGGAACTTCCATCGCCTCAAGTTCAATGGAACTGGTTTTTTTGGCAGAGCACCGATGAATCCCTTGAAGAATCATAGGCCCAGCGTGAATCCTGTATTGATAAGGCGTTTTGCAATTCCATTCCTTATGCTTTTAAAACGAATACTGGGCTATCTAATCCTTAATTTAGGCATTTCAATAAGGACTGCATCTAAGTGCCGCTGCATTATTATGTGCAGTAAATCTTTCCAGAATACTTATGCAGTAAGGATTAAGAGTAACTACTGCACATAATGGGCAACTCCACATAATCACAGGAGTAAACAAAAGTGTCATTGCCCGAGATGTGTTTAATTCCTATCCAAGCAAATATAACAAGTGCATACCATGGGTGTTTCTTTCGATCTCAATGAAGCATTGCCCAATATTAGTAGGCCATTGAGTACAAGTAGAAATACTCGCTTCCGGGATAAATGTCGAGAGACGTAGCATTATTCAAACACGGGTTACCTGGTACACCTACTAACAAATAGGTATGAGAATGAGATATTCTTATCAAATGCCCAAAGAAGTCTGCAGTGGGACAAATAAAAAAGGGGGCCTGGATTTAAGCCCCCTTTTCTTAATAAAATAAATGAAGCTATATCAAGAATCTCTTAGGAAGGACACATTGGATTTGACGAACAATCTATTTGATGCCCCTTGATATTATGCCTTTCATCTTCACAATAACCGATACCGTTTAAAATATATTGGTGGTCTCCATGAAATTTTAAGTAGCCTACACAAGAAGGGTCTGAATCAGAATATCCTAATGCCTGCTCTTTCATCGAGTCAAAAAACAAAACTATATCCGTACCAAACGGACTAAACATTTCACCAGAACAAAAGTCTATTCCTACACAGCCAGTATGCGTATTTGTAGGATCGTCCAGATCAGTAACAGTAACCTCATAGCAAACAAAACATGATCGTGCAATTATTTCTTGTGC
>Ga0209253_10002220_pt1 | contig 17212 bp, 11 predicted proteins | sample FrelakmetBRP12BR_FD_187145 | JGI IMG/M metagenome (GOLD analysis project Ga0209253, IMG submission 187145) | Freshwater lake sediment microbial communities from the University of Notre Dame, USA, for methane emissions studies - BRP12 BR (SPAdes)... | ecosystem: Environmental > Aquatic >...
AGCAGAAAAAGGTTCAGAACAAGGAGAAAAGCGATCTTGCTCTCGATCATTCCTTTCATGAATTCAAAGAGCTTCATGGGAACAAAAGCATCCACCAGATAATTGGTGAAACCCAGGGCGGCTCCGAGCACGATCATGATGCCCCCCACCATCTTCATGCTCTCCAGCATGATCTTGGGCACATCGCTGAGCAGGCGAAGCTCCCTGAACACGATCGTCTTGAGAATAAGCACATAGACCACGGTCAGGGCGGCGGCTTCCGTGGCTGTGCAAAAGCCCGAATAAAGACCGGCAAGGATCAGGAAGGGAAGGGGAAGTTCCCACGCTGCCTCTTTAAGAGCGTGAAGGAATTCGGAGACAGAGAAAGGAGGCGTTTCGAGTTTCCATTTCCTTCCCATGAAGATGGAGAAGAGGCATAAAGACCCCACAATGAGAATCCCCGGGAGAAGGCCTGCCACAAAAAGTTTCTCAATGCTCACGCCGGACACAAACCCATAGAGAATAATGGGCAGACTCGGTGGAAACAGAAGGCCGAGGCTTCCTGAGGAGGTGACCAGTCCGAGGGAAAAATCCTCTCTGTATTTCTCGGAGATGAGCGCCGGGAAAAGGAGGCCCCCCAGTGCAATAATAGTCACTCCCGTTGCTCCGGTGATTGCCGTGAAGAAGGAACAGGAAACGAGAGCCACGACTCCCAGTCCTCCGGGGAGCCATCCGAAAAGGCTCCTGGAGAAGCGGACCAGTCGTGTCGATGTGTGGCCCTCACTGAGGAGATATCCGGCAAAGGTGAAAAGCGGTATGGCGAGGAGCACCGGCGCATTGGCGAGGCGGAAGACCTCAATGGCGATGGCGGAAAAATCCACGCCGCTCGTGTGGAGTCCCAGCATGGCAGCGCCCATGATGCCGGCAAAAATCGGGAGCCCTGAGAGAGAAAAGAGAGTGATAAGGATAATGATCGCAGCGATCACGATGCCGTCCTCCTCAAGATCCCGAGTGCAGAGGAAAGGCCCCTCACTAAAAAGCGAAAACACATGAGCAAAAAGCCCGCCGGAAGAATCAACTGGCCGATCCAGTTGGGAACGTTCAAAAAGAGGTTGCCGCCAAAGGTCATCTCGGTGCCGACATAGAACAGGGAGGCTTTGAGCATCAGAGCCGTCACAAGAGCTCCGGCCAAAGACAAAAGAACGTCGAGCAGGGGAAGCCAGGACACTGGAATGATCTGGGTGAGAAGGTCGATTTTGATGTGCTTGTTTTCCCCGGTCACCAGGGAGGCGCCCAAAAAGGTCACCCAGAGAACAAGAAGCCTCACAAAGGGTTCGGCCCAATCAAGGCTCCCCATGAGATCGTTTGCCCATCCCATGTGGGTGTAAATGAAAAGGCTCCTCAGCATCACCTGGATGAAGGTGAGGAACACCATGAGGCTCAGGAAAAGAACGAGAAGCCGTCCCTCGAAACGAGCGATGGCTTTATCGATCCGTGCGAGGTTCTTCATCAGCGGTTCTTTTTCAGGATGTCGTAGACCCGGTCCAAGACCTCCTTGGGGTAAACCTTTCCGGTCAGAGCAAGCGCGACCCGGTCATGAACTTTATAGAACTCCTTCAGATCCGCCTCCTGCGGTGCGGGAAGGATCTTGATTCCTCCTTTTTCAAGCAGAGCGACGGATTCTTCTGTTTGCTTCCTGAGTTCGAGCGTCAGGCGTTCCATGGAACGGTGAAATTCGTCTTTGATGATCTTGAAATGCTCGGCGGGAATTTTCTGAGCAAAGTTCTTTGAAACCAGTATGGCGCCTGTGGAATGGGCAAGAGGCAGCGAGGTCATGTACTTCACGCTGAGGTTCCACTGAAGAGCGATGGCGCCGAGGGGCGGGGCATAAACCGTGTCGATCATGCCTGTGTTCAGGGCGGTGGTGACATCCGTGATCGCAAGCGGAACCGGGTTGGTTCCCATGGCGGAGAAGGTCTCCTTGGCGATCGGATCTCCTGACCATGTCCAGACCTTCAGCTTTGCCAGGTCACCCACTTTCCGTATGGGTTCCTGAGAAAAGAGGTGGACATTTCCCACCTCTGCCCAGGAAAGGAGCTCAAAATCCTTCTGCCGGAACTGCTCCGCAAAAAAGACTTCCAGCTCCTTGTGAACCAGATCGATTTCTTTGTAGTTCATGAAAAGGAAGGGCAGGTCAAGCACCCTTACCGCTGGAAGAATCTGTCCAAATCCCACCCCTGAAAAGGCAGCTGACTGGAGCTGCCCGATCCGTATCTTCCTGAGGGCATCCAATTCGTCACCGGCCACCCCGCCTGCATAGACCCGAAAAGCAATCTGGCCCTGAGTTTTCTCACGGATCGTTTTGTCGAGTTCCTTCATGGTGTTCATCCACGTGGAGCCTTCAGGTGCCACAGTGGCAAACTTGATCGTGAGGGGCTCAGCAGCAAAGGACATCCCGGAAAAGCCCAGCAAAAGAAATAGGGAAACCAAGAGACGAGTGAGCTTGATCAAGACATCCTCCTACAAGAAGAGATCCTCTGATTGCTTGGCTAGTTCCTGTGCCCTGGTTTGCATGACCCGATTGATCAGACAGACTTCTTTGAGCTCGCCGGGGTTGCCGTGAATAACCTCCGCGAGGACGCGGGAAAACAACTCCTTGTCCTGAACTCTTACCGCATAGTATTTGGCAAAGTAAATCTGGGCCAGGAAGAATTTTCCGTGATTCTCTTGCAGCGCCTTTTCAAAATGCCCCCTGGCCTTTTCAGGACTTCCCCCAAGGAGCGGAGGCCGGGCGGCAAGGCCCGCTCCCATCAGGATGTGAGGGGCGCCGTAGAAAAAGTGTTCATCCAGTTCGAGGACTCTCTTGAGGCACGCTTCGGAAGCGCTCAGCTGGGCCAGTGCGTTCGGTTTGTGCAGGTTCAAGTTGATCCACGCGTTCCAAGAGAGAGTGGTCCAGAAAAGGGCTTCAAGATCATTTTGGTCCATGTTCTTGAGCGCCGCTCTCACGGGCTCAAGGCCGCCGTCTCGGTTTCGCAGGGGTGCGCCCTTGTCCCCTAGAGCTCTGATCCCGTACTCCAGTGCCCGAAGATAAAACGCCGAGGCCCGCTCCGGATCCTCTGGTTCGACGAACAAAAGCGAATAGCCGGCAAACCCCATGGAAAGGGTTGTCAAAATCTTTCTGTTCTCGGGATCATTTTTCAGAAGTCCTTCCATGAGCTTCAGGTTCGGGGGGATCGAAGTCTTCGCAAGCTCAGGATCACATTCTTCAAAAATAGTGGCTGCAAGATTTGGAAAAAGGGAAGGGGAGGCCCTCAGGGCGAATTGCATGCAGCCTGAAAAGAAGAACGAAAATATTAGTGAAAGGGAAACGGCTCCAACCAAATTACTCATGGCAGCCTTTAAATGCTGAGAAGAAAATGTCGAATGTCGAACAAGGAATTTCGAATGATGAAGTTTAATCAATTTGATTTTCTCCTTCGGTGTTCTTCATTCGTCATTCGCCTTTCGCGGTTCGCTCTTGAACTTCTCCGCGAACCCCAAACAGCGTGCATGCTACCGCTTCAGTACCCAAGGAAAGGGTCTCCTTTCCTGGGGGCTTCGTCAATGAATTTCTCCGCAAAAAACTGAGCGCCTGCTCCGTTTTCCATTTTGAGAACCTGCCGGTACAGACCCAGAGCCGTGTCTCTTTTTCCTTCAAGATCCCAGCTCATCCCTTTCTTGAGGATGGGAAACGCGATCATGTCAGGGTCCAGCACCGGATCGGCCTTGGAGAGGAGGGCGTCGAACTTGTTTCTTGCCTGTTGTGTTTCACCTCGAAAAAGATGATACGTCGCTTCGAGATAGAGAGCCTGATTCTCCCAGATGAGGGAATCGGATTTGGTTGCTTTTTTGCGGCTCTCTGCGCGGAGGAAATCCACCATTTCCCTGTACTTGGGGTCACGGTCCTGCCGGATGTATACAAGCCCCTCAAAAAACGGGTAACGCGGGTTCTTTTTGAATTTCGCCCTCAGATCCTGGATGATGGGCAAGGCTTTATTATAGTCCTCTTCGAGGTAGAGATAGATGTGAATCAGCATGCTTTTGGCTTCAGGGCCTGAGTAAACTGCTTTGTTCGCTGCAACGTTAAGTTTTCTCAGACCTTCGTCTTTGTCGCCTGTGTGAAGAAAAAGGTAAGTGAGGAATTTCAGAACACCGGAGAGTTTCGCCGTATAGTAGTCATAGATGCCGAGCCCCAGGATAACGTCTTTATTGTCAGGATCGAGTTCTTGGCAGGTTTTCAGGGCCTGAATCGCGTCATAAGCGAGGTTATACGAGGAAAACCAGTTCTGCTGCATTAATTCGAAGCGGCCTTTGAAACCGAGAGCCCCTCCCAGGTAAAAGTAGTTGCGGCTGTCCTTTTCGTTCTTCTCGATTCCTTTTTTTGCTACCGATATGGTCAGGTCGATCCGCTCCACAAACTCTTTCAGGTTTGCGGCGGTCCAGAAACCCACGGAGAGTCGAGACCAGGTCGCCATGGCCAAGTAGAAATAGCCGGCCGGATAGTCCGGTTTTTCAGCGACAATCTTGGAGAAGAGCCTCTCTGCCTCGTCGAACTCGAGATCATAAAGGTGGTTGATTCCTTGGATAACGTCGGGATTGGGGCGCCCTTTGTGAAGCTTCAGAGGTTCAATCTCCGCTGCCTCCAAAAGCCCCGGGAGAACGGATAGGGCGACAAAAAGAAGAGTCTGGAAAAAAGCCGGTTTTGAGATACGAAGAAGGCTGTTCAACTCTGTTACACTCAACCCCGATAGCATTACAGCCGGTTTTGAATGGCGAACCAGTATAAATAGCTCAATTTGTAATAATATATAAAATTCCTATTGAATTTGCAATGTTAGAAATTATAAACTTGATTATTTTGTAAAGCAACGCTTCGTTTTCTTTCTTGAAACCGTCTGGAGAATTCTCCTGAACCGAGGGGAAAGGCAGGACTTGCAGAGAGAAACAGGGGCGAAAATTCCTTGCCGGCAGAGATGTTAAGGTTATCTCGGGGGGGCCCGGAGAGAATGAAGATCTTACTCTTAGGAAGCAAAGGCATGCTTGGAAGCGATTGCAAGGAAGTCCTGAGTGACAACTATGAGATCCTGTCCCCTGACAAGAAGGAGCTTGATATTGTCAGTTGGGACAAGGTCATTGACCGGATGCACCACCTACATCCCGAGATCGTTCTCAACTGCGCTGCCGTCACGGATCTGGATGTGTGTGAGGAATCAAAGCACTCGTACATGGTTAAAAAGGTGAATGTCGAAGGCCCGAGGAACATTGCGCAAGCCTCAGCCAGGTATGACTGCAAGGTGGTTCAAATCTCCTCCGATCAGGTCTTTGGCGGCGACAAGGCGATCCCCCAGCCTTATTTCGAAGACGACACCCTGGATCCTCTCTCGGCCTATGGCCGGAGCAAGATGGAGAGCGAGATCGCGGTTCGCGAGAATGCCCCCGATTATATGATCATCCGGACCGGATGGCTTTACGGCATGGAAGGCGATAACTTTGTCAAAGCCCTGCTTGCCAGTATCCTCGGCAAAAAAAAGAGCAAGAAGGTCAAAGTGGTTGAGGATCAGTTTGGATCTCCGACCTGGTCCTATCGCCTGGCCCAGCAGATCCAGGAGTTGATCCATGCGGGTGGAAAAGGCACGTACCATGCTACGGCAGAAGGGTACTGCAGCCGGCTGGAGTATGCCCGGTTTATCATAGGCAAACTAAGTTTGAAGGCTTCACTGGAACCTTGCTCCCTGGCGGAGTGTCGAAGGAAGGCGAAAAGGCCGGCCAATTGCATCCTTGAGAACAGGATTTTGAAAAAGCATGGAATCAACCTCTTGCCGGAGTGGAAGGAAGATCTGGACCTTTTCCTGGATCGATTCGGTGAAGACCTGATCAAACAGGCCAAGGCGAGCGGATCGAAGTGAGCGAAGGGTGTAGGCTGATCTAAATGGTGCGGCCTATGGTTGCCGCTTCTAAAATCGCCGCTTTCGCGCTTCTGGGCTCCAGACAGTCCCCGATCTGATACATAGGGATTCCCAAAGACTTGATCTCCTCGTAGAGGCTGTTGTCAGGCTTGTTCCCGATGGCGATGACCACGGCGTCCGCCTCGATGAAACTCTCTGTTCCGTCATCTGCCGTAACCACAATCCCGGTCTCTTCAACTCGGGAGAGCTTGCGTCCGGTTAGAAACTTGACCCCCCTGTCCCTGAGCTCTTTGAGGAGAACCTTCCTGGTGATGGATTCCAGGTTCAATGCGATCTTTGGAAGCTGCTCCACAAGGGTGACCGAGGAGCCGTGCTCTGCCAGGTGATGGGCGACTTCGCACCCTGTGGCACCCCCGCCGACCACCACCGCTCTTCTCTTCTCCGGGGGGGCCCCGTTCAGAACTTCCGACAGTCCGACCACAATGGATCTGTCAATCCCCGGCACGTTCGGCAGAATAGGAGTGGCGCCTGTTGAAAGAATGACCACGTCGGGCTTTTCAAGCTTCACCGTTTCCAGAGTCACCTCGGAGTTGAGGTGAACCTTAATGCCGGCTTTTTCCACCTGCTTTTTGTGAAACTCAATGAGCGTGAGGATTTCTTTTTTGTACTTGGTGACGCTTCCTAGATTCAGCTGGCCGCCCAGGCGAGACTCTTTTTCATAGAGATGCACCTCATGTCCCCGGATCGCGGCCACCCACCCTGCATGAAGGCCTCCGGGGCCGCCCCCGACGATCATGACTTTTTTCCGTTTTTCCGCCGGCCGCATTTCCATTTCTTTTTCCCGGCCGAGGGTAGGATTGACCAGGCATTCGACGCGTCCCTTTCGGAAGATGGACTCCATGCACGTGTTGCACGCAATACAGATCCTGATGTCGTCGAGATTGCCCTCCTGGGCTTTCTTGGGCATTTCAGGATCAGCCAGAAGGCCTCTGCCCATGCACACGAGATCCGCCTTGCCGTCCCGGATGATGGCGTCGGCCACTAGGGGATCATTGATCCGGCCCACCGCCATCACCGGGATGCGGAGAGCCTTCCTGATTATTGCAGCGGAATCCGCCAGACAAGCTTTGTCCATGAACATGGGCTGGCAGATCCATTCCGGAGTCGCATCGTTTCCTGCGGAAACCTGGACAATATCAATGCCCGCAGCAACCAGCAAGTTGAGGATCTGAATGCTTTCCTCCACGCCCAGGCCCCCGGGCACGAACTCCTGGGCGCTTATCTTGAAGGAAATGGGGAAGTCTTCGCCCACTCTCCTTCTGACTTCTCTGACCACATCGACCGCAAAGCGGGCTCTCCGGGGCGTATCTCCTCCGTACGCGTCTTCCCGAATGTTGGAGAAATTGGATATGAACTGATTGATGAGATACCCATGGGCTCCGTGAATCTCAATCAGCTCGAACCCGGCCTGAACAGCCCTGACCGCAGCCTCTCCAAATTTCCGAATAATCTCCTGGATCCCTTCAAGGCTCAGCGGTTCCACTTCACCGCTGATGGTGGGGCAGGGGAGATTGGAGGGCGCATAGGGCTTTCTCTTGATCACCCGGCTGGAGGTCTGCCTTCCGCCGTGGTGAATCTGAACAGCCGGAAGAGCTCCCTCTGATTTCATCACCCGGGCGATGCGGGAGAGGCCTTCAATGAACCGATCATCAAAGATCCTTGCCTGGTGGGGGGATACGATCCCTTCCGCAGATACGGCGCAGGCTTCCACAATCACCATGGCCGGGCCGCCGGCAGCCCGGCGCCTGTAGTGTTCAACGGCCTTATCCGTGATGGACCCGTCGTCTTCAATCAGAAAGGATGCAAGGCCGGGCATTACGATTCTGTTCTTGAGGTGCCGGCCCTTGATCTGAAAAGGTTGAAAAAGATACTGGATCATGCTTTCCTCAAAGGGTGTGTTAAGCGTATGTAAATAGCCGCTCCTATGCTGGAGTGTCAATTGAAAAAACTGTTTTCCAAACGGAAGAAATGTCGAATGTCGAACAAGGAATTTCGAATGATGAAGTAAGGACCCAAACGCTAGCCAAGTAGATTATCGAAGAAGTCGTTTCCCTTGTCATCGGTGATGATGAAGGCTGGGAAGTCTTTGACGGTGATCCTGTAGATCGCTTCCATGCCCAGTTCCGGATATTCCAGAACCTCCACGCGGGTGATGCATTCTCTTGCGAGCCGCGCAGCCGGTCCTCCGATAGAGCCGAGATAAAAGCCACCGTATCTCTTGCACGCCTCCTTGACGACGGCTGAGCGGTTTCCCTTGGCGAGCATCACCATGGAGCCGCGGCAGGCCTGAAATAGGGGGACATAGGGATCCATTCGGCCGGCGGTTGTCGGCCCAAAAGAGCCGCACGCGTATCCGGGAGGGGTCTTGGCCGGCCCTGCGTAATAGATGATGTGGTCCTTGAAGTAGCTCGGCAGATCCTCACCGCGGTCCAGCCTCTCCTTGAGTTTCGCATGCGCAATGTCTCTTGCCACGACTATGTCCCCGTTGAGAACCAGACGGGTGGAAACAGGGTATTGGGTCAGGGCGGCCCGGATCTGATCCATGGGTTGATTCAGGTCAATGACGACCGCCTTCTCTTCAGCCCAAGCCGGTTCAGGGAGGAAGCGGCTAGGGTGGGTCTCCAGGGTTTCGAGAAATATGCCGTCCCTCGTGATCTTTGCCTTGATGTTTCTGTCCGCACTGCAGCTTACGCCGAGACCGATCGGGCATGAGGCGCCATGCCTGGGAAGCCGGATCACCCTCACATCCAGGCAGAAGTACTTGCCGCCGAACTGGGCGCCGATCCCGAGGTTCTGGGACAGCTTCAGGACTCTCTCTTCCATGTCCCTGTCTCTGAAAGCCTGTCCCCCCTCATTTCCTTTGTCAGGAAGGGCATCGAGGTACCCTGCAGTGGCGAGTTTCACGGTTTTGAGGTTGGTCTCGGCTGAGGTCCCGCCTACCACAAAGGCGAGGTGGTAGGGAGGGCACGCTGCGGTGCCAAGGGTTTTCATTTTGTTCGCCATGAAAGCGCTCAGGGTTTCAGGGTTCAGCACCGCCCTGGTTTCCTGGAAGAGAAAGGTTTTGTTCGCGGAGCCTCCTCCTTTGGCGATGAAGAGAAACTCGTAGGTCTCGCCTTCAGTGGCGTAAAGATCAATTTGAGCCGGAAGGTTGCACCCCGTGTTTTTTTCCTCGTACATGGATAGAGGCGCATTCTGGGAGTAGCGCAGGTAATTCTCCGTGTAGGCCTTGAAAACGCCTTTTGAGAGAGCCTCCTCATCGGAAGCCCCTGTCCAAACGTGCTGCCCCTTTTTCCCGATCACCATAGCGGTCCCCGTGTCCTGACACATAGGAAGCACGCCCTCTGCGGCGATCACGGCGTTCCTTAGCATTTCCAGCGCCACAGTTCTGTCGTTTTGTGACGCTTCAGGGTCTTTCAGGATTTTTGCAAGAAGCTCAAGATGAGAAGTACGCAGCAGGTGCGCAACCTCTTTGAACGCGGCCCCTGCAAGGCGCGTGAGGCCTTCGGGCGCGACCTTGAGCATTCTCCTACCCTCGAACTCGCTCTCGGACACGAATTCCTTTGTCAGAAGGCGATAGGAAGTCAATTCCTTACCCAGGGGAAAAGGCTTTTGGTACGCAAAATCCATAGCCGTGAAAAATCCCTCGAAATTAAGAAAGAGGATAAAGGTTAAAGGTCAAAGGATAAAGGCACAAACCTTTATCCTTCATCCTTTTTCCTTTATCCTTTGTTTTATGCCGCTGCCAGTTTCTTGTAAGTTTCGAACCGATCCTTCATATCCTGTTCCGCCTTTGCGAAGAGCTTTTCCGCAGCATCCGGGAAAGTCCTGGTCAGGCTGGAATAGCGCACTTCCCCCATGAGAAATTCCTTGAAATTGCCGGCCGGCTCCTTGGAATCCAGGATAAAGGGGTTCTTGCCCTCCTCCTTGAGTCTGGGATCAAAGCGGTAGAGAGGCCAGTAACCGGTCTCCACGGCCAATTTCTCTTCATTCTGGGTCCTTCCCATGTTGATCCCGTGGTTGATGCACGGAGAGTAAGCGATGACAAGGGAAGGCCCTTGGTAGCTTTCCGCTTCAAGAAACGCTTTCAGAACCTGGTTCTTGTTCGCACCCATGGCGACGGAAGCCACGTAGGCGTAACCGTAGGTCATGGCCATGCGGCCCAGGTCTTTCTTTCGGGTCGGCTTACCGCTTGCGGCGAACTTTGCCACAGCCCCGGTGGGCGTTGCTTTTGAGGACTGGCCTCCGGTGTTGGAGTAGACCTCCGTGTCGAGAACGAGAATGTTCACGTCATAGCCGCTCGCAATGACGTGATCCAGCCCTCCGTAGCCGATATCGTAAGCCCAACCGTCTCCGCCGAAGACCCAGATCGATTTCTTGGTCAGATAGTCGCTGCGGTTCAGGATCTCGAAGAGAAGGGGTGCGACCGGCGACTTTTTCTCAAAGAGTTCGGCTTCCAGAAGTTCCTCGATCTTCCCGCCGTATTCCTTTGATTTTTCCCCGTCCTGCATGTGATCGAGCCAGAGCTGGAAGGCTTCTTTAAGTTCCGGCAAGATCTCCCCTTTAAGGGCGTCGCGAACAAGGTCAGCGAGCTTGTTCCTCCTCTGCATCACGGCGAGGGCCATACCGAGCCCGTATTCCGCATTGTCTTCGAAAAGGGAGTTCGCCCATGCAGGGCCGTGGCCATCGTCATTCACCGTGTAGGGACAGCTCGGGGCGGAACCTCCGTAGATGGAGGAACAGCCTGTGGCATTGGCAATCAACATCCGGTCGCCGTAGAGCTGTGTGACGAGTTTGATGTAAGGGGTTTCGCCGCACCCCGGGCACGCTCCGGAAAACTCGAACAAAGGCTGCCTGAACTGGCTCCCCTTGACCGAGGTGGCGGGCATCACCTCGTCCATCACGGGAAGCTCGGTTGAAAAGATATGGTTCGGAATCTGTGCGTCCGTCTGGGTCTCCAGCGGTTTCATGACAAGGGCCTTTTGCTTGGCCGGGCAGATGTCCGCACAGTTGCCGCAGCCTGTGCAGTCCAGAGGGCTCACCTGGATCCGGAATTGGAGCTCTTTGAACTCCTTGCCCTTGGCCTCCACCGTGACAAATTCCTTGGGCGCGTCCTTGAGGTCTTCCTCTGACGCCAGAACCGGCCGAATGACCGCGTGGGGGCACACGAAAGCGCATTGGTTGCACTGGATGCAGTTTTCAGGAATCCAGACCGGCACGTTGATGGCAATACCCCTTTTCTCATACTGGGTGGTGGCTGTGGGAAAAATCCCGTCTGCCGGGACCGCGCTCACCGGGAGTTTGTCTCCCTCCTGCGCCAACATGGGCCGCATCACTTTGGTCACGAATTCAGGCTCGCCTTTTTCAAGGTAAGCCTCCTGGCCCGCCTTGGCCCAGGCCGCAGGATAGGTGATCTCCTGGAGGGCGCCGACCGCACCATCCACAGCGGCCTCATTCATCTTTACGACGTCTCCTCCCTTTTTGCCGTAGCTTTTTTGGATGGCTTCCTTGATATAGCGGAAAGCTTCTTCAGGCGGGATCACCTTGGCGATATGGAAGAAAGCCGCCTGCATGATCATGTTGATGCGGCCTCCCAGGCCAAGCTCGGTTGCGATTTTGACGGCGTCGATGTTGTAGAACTTGAGCTTTTTCTGGGCGATCGCGCGTTTCATGGGATTCGGCAGTTTGCTTTCCATTTCCTCCAGAGTCCATGGAGAGTTCAGGAGAAAAGCGCCTCCCTCTCTGATTCCCGCCAGGATGTCGTACTGGGTGACAAAGGCCGGATTGTGGCAGGCAATGAAATCCGAGTGAGTCAGAAGGTAGGGCGACTGGATTTTGCTTGGCGAAAACCGAAGATGGCTCACGGTGATGCCGCCGGACTTCTTGGCGTCATAGGCAAAATAGGCCTGGGCATACATGCTCGTGTTTTCACCGATAATCTTGATGGAGTTCTTGTTCGCGCCCACCGTGCCGTCCGCACCAAGACCCCAGAATTTGCACCTCACCGTGCCTTTGGGCGCAGGGTCAATGTCCGCCCCAAGGCCCAGGGAGGTGTGAGACACGTCATCCACAATCCCCACGGTAAAGTGGTTCTTGGGCGCTGAACCTCTCAGATTGTCAAAAACGGCTTTGACCATGATGGGAGTGAAATCCTTGCTTCCCAACCCGTACCGGCCTCCGACCATGAGGGGAGTGCTGCTTTTCCCTTGATAGACCGTGGAGACATCTCTGTAAAGAGGTTCTCCGAGGGCGCCGGGAGATTTGGTCCGGTCGAGCACGGCAATTCTTTTGACCGTGGAGGGAAGGGCCCTCAGAAAATGCTCCTCGGAAAAAGGATGGTAGAGCCGGACTTTGATCAGGCCGACTTTCTCTCCGAGCCCGTTGAGGTGGTTGACCGTTTCCTCGATCACATCACAGCTCGATGCCATGGCGATGATGACCCGGTCCGCCTCCGGGTCGCCGGCGTAATCAAAAAGATTGTACCGCCTGCCCGTGAGATCCCCTACCTTTTGCATCTCTTCCTGAACCACGTAAGGAATCCTTGCAAAGTAAGGGTTTGCCGCTTCCTTGCTCTGGAAGAAAATGTCGGGGTTCTGGGCCGTGCCGCGCAGCTGCGGATACTCCGGATTCATGCAACGGCTTCTGAAATCCTCGAGGCCTTCCAAGTCGATGAGCTTGGCCATATCCGCATAGTCGATGAGTTCGATCTTCTGGATTTCCATGGAAGTCCGGAACCCGTCGAAAAAATGCAGGAAGGGAAGGCTCAGGCGGATGCTGGAGAGGTGCGCCACGAGAGCCAGATCCATGACCTCCTGCACAGAGGCGGAAGCCAGTAAAGAGAACCCTGTTTCACGAACCGCATTGACATCGGAATGATCTCCGAAGATGGAGAGCGCATGAGCGGCGACGGCTCGCGCCGAAACGTGAAAGACCGTGGGCATCAGTTCACCGGCAATCTTGTACATGTTGGGAATCATGAGGAGAAGGCCCTGCGACGCGGTAAAGGTGGTGGAGAGCGCTCCTGCAGACAGAGCCCCGTGCACGGCACCGGCTGCACCGGCTTCTGATTGCATCTCAACTACCTTCAGAACCTGTCCGAAGATGTTTTTTCTTCCGTGGGCGGCCCAGTCATCGCAGTATTCTCCCATGCTGCTCGACGGGGTGATGGGATAGATCGCTGCCACTTCACTAAGCGCATAAGCCACATGCGCCGCTGCTTCATTTCCTTCAATGGTTTGCATCTTTTCGTTCATTTCTAGTTTCTCCTTTGTATCGAACTCTATTTGCTCAAGCGCTTCATGTCCTCCACCAGTTTGCGAACCGCATCCGCAGAGAACTGAAGCGCTTTTTTCTCTTCTTCGTTCAGCTTGATCTCAATGACTTGTTCGATGCCTTTGGCGCCCAGTTTCACGGGCACGCCGATAAAAAGATTGTTGATGCCGTATTCTCCCTCAAGATAGGTGGTGCAAGGAAGGATTTTTTTCTTGTCCTTCAGAATGGCTTCAGCCATCTCAACCGCGGCAGAAGCGGGCGCGTAATAGGCGCTGCCTGTCTTGAGGAGGCCGACGATCTCCGCGCCGCCGCTTCTGGTCCTGTCTTCGAGCGCCTTGATCCTGGCCGGCGGAAGCAGCTCGGTGATGGGTATTCCTCCGACCGTGGAATAGCGCGACACGGGAACCATGGTGTCCCCGTGGCCTCCCAGAACAAAAGCGTGGATATTCTCCACCGACACATTGAGTTCCATGCCGATGAAGGCGCGGAAACGCGCTGAATCCAGCACTCCGGCCATGCCCATGACCCGTTGCTTCGGGAAACCGCTCACGTCGTAGGCCACGTGGCACATGGCGTCCAGCGGGTTGCTGACGATAATGAGAATCGAATTCGGCGCCACGGCGGCGACTTCCCGCACCACCGTTGTCATAATGCCCATGTTGGTGGCCAGCAAGTCGTCCCTGCTCATCCCGGGCTTGCGGGGAATCCCTGCGGTGATAATGATGATGTCCGAACCTTCGGCATTGGCGTATTGATTGGTGCATCCCAGAATTCTGCAATCATGCCCTTCAATGGGGGCCGCCTCTGCCAGGTCCAGGGCTTTGCCTGCAGGGACTCCTTCCAACACGTCGAGGAGAACGACATCGGCCAGCTCTTTTTCAGCCAGGCGCATCGCTGCGGTTGCGCCCACATTGCCCGCTCCGATCACGGTGACTTTTCTTCGCATGGTCAAACTCCTTTCATTCTGAATCCCGATTTCACGAGGGATCTATAGATGATTTGCTAATCCTGTTGCCATCGGTAACCTCTAAATCCGAAGCACGAAATCCGAAATTCGAAACAAATCAAAAATTCAAATGATCAAATGTTCAAAACGAAAACCCATCAGCTTGCAGTTTTGGTCATTTGAATTTGGATCATTGGAGTTTGTTTCGGATTTCGATCTTCGAATTTCTAATTTTATGAACATCGATGATGCAACCAAACCCCAAAATGAAACGCTTTCTGATGACACCGAATCACTCGTCTTCTCCTGCTTTCGTCTCTTCTCCCATTTTCTCGGCGGAAACAAAGCTCGCCTTCAAGAACTCCCGGTTGAAACGAGCAATATTGGAAATGGAAATCTCCTTAGGACAGGCCGCCTCGCATTCCTTGTGATTGCTGCAATTTCCGAAACCCAGCTCATCCATTTTCTGAATCATGGCAAGGGCGCGTTTGGCCGCTTCAGGCTTTCCCTGGGGCAAAAGCACGAGATGGGAAATCTTGGCCCCCGTGAAGAGCATCGCAGAGGCATTGGGGCAGGCCGCCACACAGGCGCCGCAACCGATGCATGCGGCGGCATCCATGGCCAGTTCGGCCATATCCGCCGGGACAGGGATGCTGTTCGCTTCCGGAGCCTGGCTGGTGTTCACGGAAACGTAACCCCCAGACTGGATGATCTGGTCAAAGGCACTGCGGTCCACGACCAGGTCTTTGATCATGTTGAAGGCGCGAGCCCGGAAAGGCTCGATCACCAGGGTCTCTCCGTCCTTGAAGTGTCTCATGTGGAGCTGGCAAAGGGTCGTTCCTTTTTCAGGACCATGGGCCAGGCCGTTGACCACACTCCCGCAGCTCCCGCAGATCCCTTCGCGGCAGTCATGGTCAAAAGCAATGGGATCCTTTCCCTGATGCACAAGGGTCTCGTTGACCACATCGAGCATTTCCAGGAAGGACATGTCCGTGGAGATGTCTTTGGCCTCATAGGTTTCGAAAATCCCCTTCTGGCCAGGACCTTTTTGCCGCCATACCTTGAGAGTCAGATGAATGGTCTTGCTCATTTGTAACTCCTCTGCGCCAGCGCCACATACTCGAAGACAAGAGGCTCCTTGTGAAGGGTTGGAGGTTTCCCAACCCCCTTGAATTCCCAAGCCGCAACATAGGAGCAGGTTTCATCGTTTCTCATGGCCTCATGGTCGTCGGTCTGATAGGCGACGTTGAAGTGACATCCGCAGGACTCCTCCCTGGAGAGAGTATCCTCGATCATCAACTCGGCAAACTCCAGGTAATCCGCCACGCGATTGGCCCTTTCAAGGCTCTGGTTCAAGTCGGAAGCGCTCCCTGGAACATTAACGTTTTCCCAGAATTCCTCTCGGAGTGCGGGAATCCTCTCTTTGGCCTTCAGGAGACCAGGCTCTTCTCTGGACATGCCGCAATTCTCCCACATGATGCGGCCCAGATCGCGGTGGAAATCGGTGACGGTCCTTTTCCCCTTGATGGAGAGGAGTTTTCCGATCGCCTCTGTCGCGCCCCTCGCCGATTCCTGAAAAGCAGGATGGCTTTCACTCACCTCCGGAAGGCGAGTGCCGCCGAGATACCCTCCGATCGTGTAAGGAATAACAAAATAGCCGTCCGCCAGTCCCTGCATCAGGGCGCTTGCGCCCAATCGGTTGGACCCGTGGTCGGAGAAGTTCGCTTCTCCGAGGACAAAAAGCCCCGGGATGGTGCTCATCAGATTATAATCCACCCACAGCCCGCCCATGGTGTAATGAATGGCAGGGTAGATCATCATGGGCGTTTCATAAGGGTTCTCGCCCGTGATTCGTTCATACATTTGAAAGAGGTTCCCGTATTTCTTCTTGATCCCCTCGACCCCGTCCCTTTTGATGGCCTCTTTAAAGTCCAGATAGACGGCATATCCTGTGGGTCCTACCCCCTTGCCCTGGTCACACATCTCCTTGGCATTGCGGGAAGCCACGTCCCGGGGAACGAGGTTTCCGAAGCTGGGGTATTTCCTTTCCAGATAGTAGTCCCTTTCCGATTCCGGAATGTCGTTGGGGAGTTGTTTGTCCCCCGGCTGCATGGGGACCCAGACCCGGCCGTCATTCCTGAGACTCTCACTCATCAACGTCAGCTTGGACTGGTAGGTGCCGTGAACCGGTATACAGGTAGGGTGAATCTGGGTGAAGGAGGGGTTGGCAAAAAGGGCGCCTTTCTTGTGCGCTCGCCAGAGGCCGCTCACATTGCCGTTCATCCCGTTGGTAGAGAGGAAATACACGTTGCCATATCCACCCGAAGCAAGCACCACCGCATGGGCGGCGTGACTTTCCATTTGACCGGTGATCAGATTCCTGACAATGATTCCCCGGGCCTGGCCGTTCACGACCACAAGGTCCACCATTTCCCGGCGGGGAAACATCTTCACTTTCCCTGCCTGGACCTGTCGCATCAGGGCATGGTAGGCCCCCAGGAGCAACTGTTGGCCTGTCTGGCCCCTGGCATAGAAAGTTCTGGCCACTTGGGCCCCTCCGAAGGACCGGTTGGCGAGAAGGCCTCCGTACTCTCTTGCAAAGGGAACGCCCTGGGCCACGCACTGGTCAATGATGTGGTTGCTGATCTGCGCCAGGCGGTAGACGTTTGCTTCCCTGGCCCGAAAGTCGCCCCCTTTAATCGTGTCGTAAAAGAGGCGCCAGATGCTGTCCCCGTCGCCCGGATAGTTCTTGGCGGCATTGATCCCGCCCTGAGCGGCGATGCTGTGGGCACGGCGAGGGCTGTCCTGAATGCAGAAGGTTTTGACGTTGTATCCCAGTTCAGCCAGCGTTGCTGAGGCGGAGGCGCCCGCCAGTCCGGTTCCCACTACGATGATCTCGAATTTTCTTTTGTTAGCCGGATTGACCAGCTTGAGTTCGAAACGGTGCCGGTCCCACTTTCCTTCAAGGGAGCCTCCCGGCGCCTTGGAATCCAATTTCATAAAAGGTCCTCCG
>Ga0209253_10002221_pt1 | contig 17209 bp, 20 predicted proteins | sample FrelakmetBRP12BR_FD_187145 | JGI IMG/M metagenome (GOLD analysis project Ga0209253, IMG submission 187145) | Freshwater lake sediment microbial communities from the University of Notre Dame, USA, for methane emissions studies - BRP12 BR (SPAdes)... | ecosystem: Environmental > Aquatic >...
CATCGGTCTGGACGTGCTGCAGGCGGGCCGCAGCGCTCAGCGCACCCTCGCCGTAACTCAGTCCGCCGGTGATCTGTCCGGTTCGATTCGATCCGGCGATCAACTGGGCGTCGGCGCGGAATCCGTCGCCGGCACGGCGCGTGAAGATCTGGATCACGCCGCCCATGGCCTCGCTGCCGTAGAGCCCCGACAAGGGGCCTCGCACGATCTCGATGCGCTCGATGTCGTGAAGCGCGATGTTCTCCCAGCTCGGCGTGCCGACCGTGGCCGAGCCGTAGCGAACGCCATCGATCAACAGCAGCGTGTGGCGCGCCTCAAGGCCGCGGATGTAGACCGACGATGTCATCCCGATGCCCCCATTGGCTGCGAACTGGACGCCGGACTGCTGTGCGAGCAGTTCCGCCAGCGTGCGGCCGGCCGCACGCTCGATCTGTGCGCGGTCGAGCACGGTCACCTCAGCAACCTGATCGTCCACGCGAGCCGGCGCCCGGGTGCTGGTGACCACGACCGTGGTCGACGCCTCGTCGGTCGCAGAGCCCGAGCTCTGGGCCGATGCCGAGCCGGGCGGCAACACAAGGCTCGCGACGAGCAGGGCGCCCAGGCCGGCACCGCGCGCGGGCCGACGCAGACAGGCTGTCGTGTGGATCATCAAGAACGCTCGCGAACCGCGTGCATCCCGGCTTTCCCGCCGGCTCGCACGAACGACGTGCCGCATAAGCGGCAAATCACCTCGTTGGCCGGTATCCGGGCTGGCGGAACAACTCGTGTGTCCTTCCCAGCGGCCGGTGGCCGCAAGTGGACGTATGACACGAGCTGAGGACCGAAGTCCCCGTCCGCTTACCGTTGCGGGGGCAGCGCAGGTCAGGTTCGTCCCGAAGGAACGGCCACTCCTGCTTCCCGTTTAACAGCGCCGTCGCAATGACGGCGCGTGCACCAACGGCCGAATGCTACGCCATGCAGGGGGCGCAGCGCCCTGGGCTGACCCCGTCGATGCAGAACTCGGTTGTGTATTGACTGCGAGCAAACCAAGATGGCGAGTGTGCCGGATCCATCGACAAGGCGTTCGACCTGCGATTCATCGAGAGCCTCACTGCACAACCGCGGTGGGCTGCGCAGTACTCGATCGAGGAACCGGCCGAGCAGGTGGGCACACAGGGCGCTGAGTTGTTGATGTGGCTGGCAATGTGCGCAGCCCTCGGTTCGTCGGCGTGCGCGCTGCACGTCATCTACCGCCTCCCGATTTCGAACACGGCTTCGGGCTTGATGCTGTTGAAGCCTGCCTGAACGGGAAACGCCGGCAGGGTGCCGGCGTTCGAGCATGGACGTTGATGGTGTATTCAGCTACGCATCATTGAGTTAACATAATATACATTGTGGTGCGTATGCTAGAATTGTGGCTGCCCGCCATACGGGATGGCCCAGTGCAGAAGACGCTCAGATCGAACCAAAACTGTCGTCGTTTGCAGGCGACTCATCGATGTGGTCGATCGACTCGTCAACCGCACCTTGGTCATCGGCCTGTCGCTTGGGAATCAGAGGCTTGTCCAGCGGACGGCAGATCCGACTGGCCAACGCACCCAGACGTCCCGATTGCTCGATGGCGTTGAGCACGGCCTCAGGATGAATCAGCATCGCAAACGGATCGGCTAGCACCGCAAGCTGTGGGTTTTCCATTCCGGTCTCCGTGATATCGCTGTTGGGATGCCTTCGAATGTAGGCAGCCTTGCATCGACGCAAAAGCCCGGCGGGTGTCGATCTTCGTGCCGGATTTCATCGGACCCGGCGCGTTCGTCGGTTTGTGTGGTGTGAGATCAACGCGGTGCCATGCTCAGACGCTCGGCCAACGTGGCGCGTCCACCCATCCGTGCCAAATCAGCCGCGTTCAGACCCTCCATGTTGGTCAGCCGCGCATCGGCGCGTCGCTCGAGCAGAAGAATCACGGTGGTTTCACTGCTGTACTGCGCGGCCATCATCAGAGGTGTGCTTCCATTCGGCGCGCGCGCGTCGACGGGTGCCCCGCGGTCGAGCAGCATGGCGACGATCTTTGATTCGGGTCCGGTAGCCGCATAGTGCAGCGGGCTCCAACCGGGCTGGTGAACGGCGGCGCCGCGCTCGATCATGCGGCGCGCCATGTCGGCATTGCCCTTCAACGCCACCATCATCAGCGCGCTCTCGCCGGCTCGGTTTTGCGCGTTCATGTCGATCTTTGGGTGTTCCAGCAACAGCTCGAGCACGCGCATTGAACCCTCGCGGGCGGCAATCGTCATGGCGGTCTGGCCGGACTCGTCGCGGGAGTTCGGGTCGAAACCGCGCTGCAACAATCCCATCACCACGCTGGGTCTGTCGAACCGCACGGCCTGGAAGAAATCTTCGTAGGCGCCGGATCTAGCTGGAAAAACACAAATAGTGATAATAAGATAAATAGATAATCTAATGTAAAACATTAACTGATCGCGTGGATGTTTTCGAATGCATGGAGGCCGAACAGCCGCTCGAAGTTCATGCTCGTGGCCCTGGCGATCTCGTCGATCGACAGCTTCTTGACCTCGGCAAGCTTGGCGGCCACGTGAGGAACCCAGGCCGGCTGGTTCACCCTGCCGCGGTGCGGGACCGGGGCAAGATAGGGGCTGTCGGTTTCGATCAGGCATCGATCCAGCGGAACGAAACGCGCGACGTCGCGCAATACCTCGGCGTTGCGAAAGGTCAGGATTCCGGAGAACGAGACCATGAAGCCCATATCCAGCGCGGCGCGCGCAACCTCCATCGTCTCGGTGAAGCAATGGAACACGCCGCCGGCCGCACCGGCGCCCTCCTCGCGCAGGATCGACACGGTGTCGTCGGAGGCGGCGCGCGTGTGCACTATCAGCGGCAGCCGCGCCTGCAGCGCCGCGCGAATGTGGGTGCGAAAGCGCTCGCGCTGCCAGTGCATGTCTTCCCGGCTGCGCGTGCCGAGCCGGTAGTAGTCGAGTCCAGTTTCGCCGATGGCTACGATGCGCGGCAGCCCGGCCAGGCTGACGAGTCGGTCGACGGTCGGTTCCTCGACATCCTCGTTGTCCGGATGGACCCCCGCGCTGGCCCAGAAGTTGTCGTAGCCGCGGGCCAGTTCATGCACCCGCTCGAACTCCTCGAGCGTCGTGCAGATCACCAGCGCGCGGTCGACCCGCGCCGACGCCATCTCCGCGCGGATCGCTTCGATGCGGCCGTGCAACTCGGGAAAGGTCAGATGGCAATGCGAGTCGACGAACATGGCAGCATTGTGATGCCGCGTCCGGCGCGAGGGCTCGCGCGGGATATCAGATCGTCTGGGTCGGTTTGGCCGACTGCAGCGTCGTGCCCAGCATCTCTTCGATCTTGTTCTTCAGCACGCGCGTCTTCTCGTCGTTGGGGAAACGCACGCCGACGCCCTGAGTGCGTCCGCCCGAGGCATTCGCCGGCGTGATCCAGGCGACCTTGCCAGCAACAGGGTAGCGCTGCGGGTCGTCCGGCAGCGAGAGCAGAAGGTAGATGTCTTCCCCGAGCCGATACTCGCGGGCGGTCGGAACGAACAGGCCGCCATCCATCAGCAACGGTACATAGGCGGCATAGAGCGCGCCCTTCTCGCGAAACACGAGCTGAATGACGCTCGGGCGCGATACAGGGCTGCCTGTACTTGCTGGACGGCTGGACACCTCGCTCATCGTGCTGAGTGTATCGAATGCGCCGGCCTGTCGGCCCGGAGCTTTGCGGCATCGGACCAGCATCGCGCGCCATTCGTCACAAGGGCCTCGATCACCAGACCTGCATTCCATGGGTGTTCGTCGTGACGGGCGACACGCTGCAACTCCTGGCGCCAGCGCTGCAGCGCAGCCAATGGCGCAGGCTTGGGCATCGTTCGCGCATCGAAGTAGCGCGGTATAGCGCCCACCGTTTGCGCATGGGCGTCGTGCGCAACCTTCAGCAGCAGGTCGACCACTCGGGGAACGGGCTTGCCGATCAGCGAGCTTGCGTCACCCTGGGAGGTGCGTTTCGGGAGTTCCTGCAGCAACCGACCGTCCAGGCCCTCGCGAACCATCGCCAATGCCTCGAGCGGGCTGCCGCCGGCCACGCGTAGCAGCACTGGCGCATCCGACACGTCCTGCCCGGCAAGCCAGGACAAAGCCTCCGAGGGCTCGGGAGACTGCAGTCGATGCCGCTGAACTCGGCTGCGCAATGTCGGCAGCAGCCGCTCGGGATCGGATCCAGTGAGCACGATACGCAGCCGGCCTGGTGGTTCCTCCAACGTCTTCAACAAGGCGTTGGCGGCCGTCGGATTCAGCGCATCGGCAGGATGCAGCACCATGGCCCGGCCGCGCGCGCTGCCTGCGCTGCGATGCGACCAGTCTATGGCCTCGCGGACCTGGTCGACCCGGATCTCGCGGCTTGGCTTGGCACCGGCCTTCAGCAGTGGATCGTCCTCAGCCAACCAGCCATGTTGAAGCCGCAGAATATCGGGAACGACGATCCACAGGTCGGGATGGGTCCGTGCGCGAACATGGCGGCAACTGGCGCAATGCCCGCAGGGTGGCTCTGGGTGTTCGCACAGCCATCCCTGCGCCAGCGCCAGGGCCAGCTCGAGCTGGCCGACGGGCACGCTCGCGTACACCAACAGCGCGTGCGACCGCGATTGACGCTGCGCCTGCACCAGCGCCGCCCGCAGCCACGGTAAGGCCAGAGTGCCGTCGTCGGCCACGCCGACACAAATCGGTTCACCACCAGCCACGCGAGCGAACCTCCTCGAGAACTTGCATCCAGACCCGATCGATAGGGGCGCGGGCGTCGATGCGCGCAAAGCGCCCTGGCCACGCGTCGCGACGCGACTGATACCCTGCAATGACACGCTCGAAGAACGCCTTGTCGAGGCGCTCCAGGCGGTCGGGCGCCCGCGCAGCGCCCCTGCGTGCAGCCGCCTCGCTGGCGTCGAGGTCGAACCACAGGGTCAGGTCGGGTTGACGCCCGTTCTGGACCCAGGCTTCGAGTTGTCGCAGGATTTCGAGATCGAAGCCGCGACCACCGCCTTGGTAGGCGAAGGTCGCGTCGGTGAAGCGGTCGCACAGCACGGTCGCGCCCTCGGCCAGCGCGGGCTCGATGCGTTGCCGCAGATGGTCGCGCCGGGCGGCGAATATCAGCAGCGTTTCGGTCAATGCGTCCATCTCGTCGCGCAGGAACAGTTCGCGCACATGCTCGGCCAGCGGCGTGCCTCCCGGCTCGCGCGTCACTACAACCTCGTGCCCGCGGGAACGAATCCATTGCGCCAGGGCTTCGATATGCGAGGTCTTGCCCGCGCCGTCGATGCCTTCGAAGGTGACGAATCTGCCGATCATCGACTCCCGCCCCGCTGGAACTGATTGACCGCGCGATTGTGCTCGGCCAGCGTCTCGCTGAATACGCTGCTGCCGTCGCCTCGTGCCACGAAATACAGGGCCCGAGTCCGGTCCGGGTTTCCGCTGGCACGTATCGCAGCCAGGCCGGGCATTGCAATTGCCGTCGGTGGCAGCCCGTTGCGCAGATAGGTGTTGTAGGGCCCGTCGGTCTGCAGGTCGCGCTTGCGCAGGTTGCCGTCGAACGAATCGCCCAAGCCATAGATCACCGTAGGGTCAGTCTGCAGCGGCATACCGATGCGAAGCCGGTTGATAAACACACCGGCGATCAGGCCGCGCTCGGCCGGGCGACCGGTTTCCTTCTCGACAATCGAGGCCAGGATCAACAACTCGTCGATCGATTTCAAGGGAAGGTCCGTCCGGCGCTCCGCCCAGGCTGCCGCGAGGTGCTGCTGCATCGTGTCGAAGGCGCGACGCAAGACCGTCAAGTCGCTGACTCCGCGGCTGTAGAGATAGGTATCGGGAAAGAACCGCCCCTCGACCGGGATGCCGGCAGCCCCTAGCGCCGCCATCAACTGCGCGTCTCCCATCGACGCGACCGTCTGCCTGAGGTGAGGCGCCTTGGCCAGTTCGGCCTGGACTTGGCGCCAGGTCCAGCCCTCGACCAGACGCACGCGTTCGAATGCTTCGTCGCCCTGCACCATCTTGGCCAACAGCTGGCGCGGTGTCACCTCAGGCCCGATCACGTAGCTTCCGGCACGAATTCGCCTTGCGTCACCGGACCAACGAAACCATTCGTACAAGAACCGCGGCGGCACGCGCACACCGGCGTGCACCCAGGCCTGAGCCACCTCGCGCGGCGTGGCGCCAGATTCGATGGAAAGCTCGACGCTCGACGAGGCTAGCGGCAACGGTCGGTCGAGCCAGAACCAGGCTGTCGCGCCGACGCCCATCGCCGCCATCAGCAACAGCGCCAGCAGAACCCCAAGCAACCTCATGCCGTGTCCAACACGTCGATTCAACGAGACCCTTAAGCCTGCCAGCCCATGAGCAGTGATCATAATCGTGGCCTATGAACGACCTTGCAGCGACTGAAAGTTCTGTCCAGGGCTGCGTGCGGCTACTCGACTGGGGCGTGCTGCGTGCCCGCGGTGCCGACACGATGGGTTTCCTGAACGGCCAGCTGACGCAGGAGTTCACCGGTCTGTCCTTCGGTTCGGCGCGCCTGGCCGGTTATTGCTCGGCCAAGGGTCGATTGCTCGCAACCTTCGTCGGCTGGCGTGCAGCCGACGAGGAGGTTTTGCTGGCGTGCAGTGCCGACTTGCTGGCGGCAACGCAAAAGCGCCTTTCGATGTATGTGCTGCGCGCCAAATGCCGGCTGGACGATGCCAGCAACGAGATTCGCATGTACGGCCTGGCCGGCGACGCGGCCAGACAGTGGCTTGGCAGCGATGCTCCACCGGCCGCATGGACGGTCGCGCGGCGCGCGCAAGCGTGGGTCATCGGATTGCCGCGCGTCGACTCGATCGATCGCTACCTGCTGGCGACCGCATCGCAGGCCTCACCGCCCGAACTGCCGGTGATGGACATCGAAGCCTGGCGCCGGCTCGAGGTGCGCAGCGCGGTGCCGCGAATCACTTCGCACACGGTCGAACAGTTCGTGCCGCAGATGGTCAATCTCGAGGTCGTAGGCGGTGTCAACTTCCAGAAGGGTTGCTATCCCGGCCAGGAAATCGTGGCGCGCAGCCAGTATCGTGGCACCTTGAAACGCCGCATGTTTCTGTTCGAATGCGACAGCGCGGCTCAACCGGGCCAGGAGCTCTTTCACAGTGCCGAGGGTCAGCCCGCCGGCATGGTCGTCAACGCGGCGTCCAACCTGCGCTCTGGCGTCACGTTGCTGGCCGAAGTGAAGCTGGCCGCGCTTGAATCGGGCACGCTTCACCTGTCCCGCGTGGGTGGCCCGTCGTTGCGACCGCTTTCCCTGCCCTACTCCTTGCCCGAACCGGCTGCATCGTGACGGCGGGACGACGCGAGCTGTTTGTCTATTACCGTGTCGCCGAAGGCGAGTGGCGCGAGGCCTGCGCGGCGGTGCACGAGTTCCAGAGCGTACTGCGGGCGTCCCATCCCGAATTGACCGCGCGCGTGCTGCGGCGCCCGGACGTCGGCAACGGATGGGTGACGCTGATGGAGGTCTACTCGATCGATGCCCGTTCGAACCCCGACGGCGTCGATGGCGAGTGGCAGTCGCGCATCGAGGATGGTGCCCGAGTGCTACGCCGCTGGCTGCGCAGCGACCGTCACGCCGACTGCTTCGACGCGGTCGACGGTTAGCCGCGCGACGCTATAGCGCGCGCACCATCTCGATGTGAGGAATGCCGGCCTCGTCGAACACCGGTCCGCGCTCGACGAAACCGGCACGCAAATAGAACGGTGCGGCGCTCAGTTGGGCGTGCAATAGCACCTCGCGATTGCCCCGCTCGCGCGCGCACTCGACCAGCCCGTTGAGCACCGCCCGACCAATGCGGCTGCCGCGCATCGAAGCCAGTACCGCCATCCGGCCGACCTTGGCGACGCCGGGCATCGGCTCGTGCAGCCGCCCGGTGGCCAACGGCACATCGAACCGGTTGCACGCCAGCGCGTGGATGCAATCGGCATCTGCGCTGTCCTGCTCCAGCTCGGCCGGAATCCCTTGTTCGTCGACGAACACCTGCCTGCGGATAGCGCGCGCCGCAGACCCCAGCTCGTCCCACCGCCCCAAGCGCAGCTCGATCATCGATTGGCCCGCCTCGAAGGATTGCAGCAGGTCGCGCAGTTTCGGCGGAACCGGTTTGGAACGCATCGTCGCCGGGTCGGCGAACACGTAGACCAACTCGCCCCCGACCAGGAACTGTTCGCCGCGAAATGCCGCGCAGGCGAGCACCATCGACGTGTTCCCGACCCGCTGTGTCTTGATTCCGATATCGAGTTGATCGTCGTAACGTGCAGGCGCGATGTATTCGACCGTCGCCTTGCGCACGTAGAGGTCGCCGGCCAGGCCCTCCATCGTCTCGTGATACGGGAGCGCCAATGCGCGCCAGTAACCCGCGATCGCGGTGTCGAAGTACATCAGGTAGTGGCCATTGAAGACGATGCGTTGCATGTCCACCTCGGCCCAGCGCACACGCAGGCGATCGAGAAAGCGGAAGTCGGTTCGTTTCGGTGTCATGGCATCGTTGCGTCTTGGTGCGGCGCGCGAGAATCGGGCACAAGCATACCCAAGCCCTGGAGCCCATCGATGCCGCGCATGTTCTTCCTCACGCAGATCGAGCTGGACTTCGGCGCCGTGAAGTGCCTGCCCCATGAATGTGTGTCCGCCGTCATCAAGCGGCCCCTCTTGATGACGGATCCCGGCGTACGGGCGGCGGGATTGCTCGACCGCGCATTGATGGCGCTGGGTGGGCGCAATCACTCGGCGTTCGATCAGACACGCAGCAACCCGACCGACCGGTTCGAGTAGATGATCGACGGCGCGATGGCCGACCACTGCCACAAGACCAACCCGCGGTTGGCCACGCGCGAGGACTATCGGCGCATCCTGTCGGACTCGCTCTGAGACCGATGGAGCCAGGCCACGACGACGCCCAACAGGACCACGCCGACGCCGTCGAACACGACCTGCTTGACAACCAGCGCACCGGGCGTCGGTTGCACCGCGTAGTAGATCAAGTAGGTTGGAATGACGCCCAGCAGCGCTACGGCCAGCCCGAAACGCATTCCCTGCTGGAGCCAAGGCTTGCCGGATTCGACGCCACGCGCATAGATCCACACGAAGGCCCCAGCGATCAGCACATGCGCAAGGATCATCCAGCCGAAGTACTGCTGCGAGTCGGCCTCCGGCCTGAACAAGTTGGGGACCTTGGCGTAATCGGCGCCGAGCAGCGCGGCGTGCACGACGAAGCTCTCGACCATCCAGGCCACGAACATCGCGATCCAGGCGACGAAGAATTTCTTGGTCATATGCGGGTCTCCTTGTCCGCGCTCGGGCGGCGCGGCGCCATTGAAGCACCGTGCGACGGTCAAAGCCAGCGCGTAAACGCCAGTTTCCCGTGTTGCGATGCAGCGAAGAATCATCAAGAAATAGGGCCCGGTGGCTTGTGACCAACGGGCCCTGCGGCGAGCGGTCGATCGACCGCCCAGGCAAACGCGGAATCAGCCTTGCTTCTTGTCGAAGAACTGCTCGTCCTCGGTCGATCCCTTCAGCGCCGCGGTCGAGGCTTCGCGCTCGATCGTCGTGGTCACCGCGTCGAAGTAGCCGGTGCCGACCTCGCGCTGGTGTTTCACGGCAGTGAAGCCGCGTTCGGCGGCGGCGAACTCCTTCTCCTGCAACTCGACGAATGCGCTCATGTTGTTGCGCGCGTAGCCGTAGGCGAGCTCGAACATCGAGTAGTTCAGGCTGTGGAACCCGGCCAGGGTGATGAACTGGAACTTGTAGCCCATCGCACCGAGCTCGCGCTGGAACTTGGCGATGGTCGCGTCATCGAGATTCTTCTTCCAGTTGAAGCTGGGCGAGCAGTTGTATGCCAGCAGCTTGCCGGGGTACTGCTTGTGGATTGCATCGGCAAAGGCTTTGGCGAACGCCAGGTCGGGCTTGCCGGTCTCGCACCAGATCATGTCAGCGTATGCTGCGTAGGCCAGGCCGCGGCTCACGGCCTGATCGAGACCATTGCGGGTGCGGTAGAAGCCCTCGACGGTGCGCTCGCCGGAGCAGAACCGCTTGTCGTTGTCGTCGACATCGCTGGTCACCAGATCGGCAGCCTCGGCGTCGGTCCGCGCGAGCAGCACGGTCGGCACGCCCATCACGTCGGCCGCCAAGCGTGCCGCCACCAGCTTGGCCACGGCCTCGCGAGATGGCACCAGCACCTTGCCGCCCATGTGGCCGCACTTCTTCACCGAGGCCAGCTGGTCCTCGAAGTGCACACCCGCGGCGCCGGCCTCGATCATGGCCTTCATCAATTCGAACGCGTTCAGCACACCGCCAAACCCGGCCTCCGCATCGGCAACGATCGGCGCGTAGTAGTCGATATCGTTCTTGCCCTCGCTCCATTGAATCTGGTCGGCGCGCGCGAAGGTGTTGTTGATCTTCTTGACGACCTTGGGCACCGAGTCCACCGAGTAGAGCGACTGGTCGGGATACATCTCGCCGTTGCTGTTGGCATCGCCCGCAACCTGCCAACCCGATAGGTAGATCGCCTTGAGCCCGGCCTTGACCTGCTGCATGGCCTGGTTGCCGGTCAGCGCGCCGAGGGTGTTGACGAAGGGCTCGGTGTTCACGAGCGTCCAGAGCTTTTCGGCACCGCGCTTGGCCAGCGTATGTTCGATGGGCAGCGAGCCACGCAGGCGGACGACATCCGCGGCGCTGTACCCGCGCTTGATGCCTTTCCAGCGCGGGTTCTGGGCCCAATCGCGCTCGAGCGCTGCAATCTGTTGGTCACGGTTTGGCTGGGTCATCTAAAGCTCCTGGTCGAGTCGAAGGGTCTGAAGGGATACAAGATGAACTTGGATGGTGCCAAGCGTAGCGCCTCCTCGGGCGTTTCCGATAACTTATGTCATATACAAGATATAAATAGTTTACCTTGAAAATCAACGGCATAGGCGAAAGATCCCATATTGCGAGATCATTTGATGCATCGCGAAAGGCAGACGAGCCCAGGTTAACGAGCCGCATTCCGTAAGGCGAAAACAGGCTATTTCATTGCGAAAGCGCAGCCGCCTGTCACGCGAGCAACCAACGTCCGTAGATGCGATCGGCCAGCGCCTGCTGCGCTTGCAGAAGGCGCGCACTGGCCTCGCGAATGGCTCGATGACTCTGCACCGTCGGGGACTCATCCTTTGGGTGACCATGCGAAGTACCCGTGGCGCCGAGCCACGCTTCGATCTTCTGCTGATCGATTTCGACATGAAACTGCATGGCCAGATGGCGCCCGATCGCAAACGCCTGGTTCGGGCATGCCGTGCTCTGTGCCAAACGTTCGGCGCCGGCAGGAACCTCGAATGCTTCATAGTGCCAGTGAAACACCGTCTGCGTCGCATCGGGTCCGAACCAATTCCTTGCGGCGGCCGAGTCCACGCATTGCATCGTGTGCCAGCCGACCTCCGGGGCGGGAGACGCATGGACTTCGGCCCCGAGCGCATGCGCCATCAACTGACCGCCCAGGCAATGCCCGAGCACCGGTACGTCCATCCGCATGGCATCGAGAATCAGCCGCTCGGCCGCGCGAAGGAATGGCAGATCATCGTTGGCGCTCATCGCGCCGCCAAGCACGGCCAGGCCGCCACAGCCTTGAATGCCATCAGGAAACGCATCGCCTGCTGCCGCATTGCGCAGGTCGGCAACGATGCCTCGTTGACGCAGCCAGGCCCCCAGATGGCCCGGGCCATCGTCGGACATGAATTGCAGTACCAGCACCGGCTCCGCCATCGCAATGTTCCTCGATCGCTGTTTCCAGTTCGTATGATGACGCGACCATGACCTCCGATACTGCCCCGGCCACTTTCGCCTTCCATAGCGACGCGACATTCTTGCGCGCCGGCGCTGCGTCCCCGTCGCATCGATTCGCGGTCTGCGGCATCGCCTGGGATGGCGCTACGACAAATCGACCGGGCGCCCGGTTCGGACCGCGGGCCATCCGAGACGCCAGCCACATGCTGTGCGACGGCACCCACCCTCAGTTCGACCTGTCGCCGTTGGGGCAATTCGGCGATGCAGGTGACCTGCCTTTGCCGAACACCGGCCTGGAGCCGATGCGCGCCGCGATGACGACGCCGGTCGATGCGTTGATAGGAAACCACCACATGCTCTGGCTCGGCGGAGACCATTCGATCACCTTGCCGCTGCTGAGGGCCTATCGACGCCGGCACGGCATGCCGTTGGCGGTGGTCCACTTCGACGCGCATTGCGATACCTGGACCGATCATTTCGCGGAGCCCAGCGGTCATGGCACCTGGGTGTACGAGGCATTCCAGGAAGGGCTCGTCTTGCCCGCCTGTTTCACGCAGGTCGGAATCCGCTCACCGGGCGAGCGCGCCGCGCGCGACTATGTGCGAGACCAGGGCGGCCTGATCTTCACAGCCCGCGAGCTGCGCGGCCTCGAGAGCCCTGCGCAGCTGGCGCCGATCGTCGACGCGATCACGACCCGGCATCGCGAACACGGGCGTCCGCCGATCTACCTGAGCTTCGACATCGATTGCCTGGATCCGGCCTTCGCCCCGGGAACCGGAACGCCGGAGCCCGGCGGCCTGTGCACCGCGCAGGCTCTCACGCTGCTGGAGGAACTCGCGAGCCTGCCATTCATCGGCATGGACTGCGTCGAAGTTGCACCGCCCTACGATCATGCCGAGCTGACCGCACAGGTCGCCGCAGTCTTGGTCTGGACTTATCTCTGCGGCCAGATTCGACGAACCACACCCAGGCCGGTCATCTAAGCAGCGCATGTGTCGCCGCACGTTGCGCGGTCGCTCGACCGTTCGTCACAGCGGCAGCGACGTCGTGTGCTTGACGGTGCGCAGCACCAGCATCGAGTTCGATCGTACGACGCCTGGCAAGCGAATCAGCAGTTCGCTGTGGAAGCGTTCCAGGTCCGCCGCGTCGCGATACGTGAATCGGAGCAGGTAGTCGTTCGTACCGGCGACGTAGAAACAGTCGAGGATGTCGCGTTCGTTACGCACCGCGGTCTCGAAGGCTTCGGTGCTTGCCGGCGTGAGTCGTTCGAGGTTGACGATCGTGTAGCTGGTGCCTGGCTGTCCCACCATGCGCGGATTGATCAAGGCGACGTAGCGTTCGATCACGCCTGTCTCTTCGAGCTGGCGCACGCGGCGCAGGCACGCCGATGGCGACAGATGAATGCGGTGTGCAAGCTCCAGGTTCGATAGCCGCCCGTTGCGCTGCAACTCGTTCAGAATCGCCCGGTCGATCGCATCCAGTTGCACCGAATCGCTGTTCTTTCGCATCTTGTTCTCCTGGCCCGCCCAATTCTGCCTCCGGATTGCACTTCCTAGGGGGAACCCTAAGCGATTGCGCAAGCTCATTGCGTGCCAGGATCTCTAGAGTCAACATGGATAGGTATTTGCTCTTTCTACCCAGGTCGTCGTCGACCTGTGTGATGGATATGTTTGCTGAATCCGGAGAAACCACACCATGAAGCTCGATGCGTTCTGGATGCCCTTCACGGCCAATCGCCAATTCAAGAAGGCACCCCGCCTGCTGGCGCGCTCCAGCGGCATGCACTATTGGACCCAGGACGGCCGCAAAGTCCTGGACGGCGTGGCAGGCATGTGGTGTGTGAATGCTGGCCATGCCCGGCCGAAGATCGTGCAGGCCATTCAACAGCAGGCGGCCGAGCTGGACTACGCGCCGCCGTTCCAGATGGGGCATCCCAAGGCGTTCGAGCTGGCCGAGGCGGCCATCAAGCTGGCGCCCGAGGGCATGACCAAGCTGTTCTTCACCAATTCGGGTTCGGAGTCCGTGGAGACGGCGTTGAAGATGGCGCTGGCCTATCACCGCGTGCGCGGCGAGGGTCAACGCACGCGTTTGATCGGCCGCGAGCGCGGCTATCACGGTGTCAACTTCGGCGGCATCTCGGTCGGTGGCATGGTCGCCAATCGCAAGATGTTCGGCAATCTGCTCGCCGGCGTCGACCATATCCGCCACACGCACGATCTCGAGCGCAACGCGTTCACTGTTGGCCAGCCCGAACATGGCGCCGAACTGGCCGATGACCTGGAACGTCTGTGCGCGCTGCACGACCCGTCGACGATCGCTGCGGTCATCGTCGAGCCGATCGCCGGTTCGGCGGGCGTGTTCCTGCCGCCCAAGGGCTACCTGCAGCGACTGCGCGCGATCTGCGACAAGCACGGCATCCTGTTGATATTCGACGAGGTGATCACCGGATTCGGGCGCACCGGCAAGCCGTTCGCCGCGCAGACCTTCGGCGTCACACCGGATCTGATGACAGTTGCCAAGGGCCTCACCAACGGTTGCGTGCCGATGGGCGGTGTGTTCGCCAAGCAGGCGATTCACGACGCATTCATGAGCGGGCCCGAACACCTGATCGAGTTCTTCCACGGCTACACCTATTCCGCCCACCCATTAGCCTGCGCCGCGGGGCTCGGCACGCTGGAAACCTATGCCGACGAAGGGCTGCTGACGCGTGCGGGGATGCTGCAGGGTTACTTCGCCGAAGCGGTGCATTCGCTGAAGGGCCTGCCCAACGTTATCGACATCCGCAACCTTGGCCTAGTGGCCGGCATCGAGTTGCAGCCCATTGCTGGCGAGCCGACCAAGCGGGCATTCAATATCTTCCTCGATTGCTATGACAAGGGCGTGCTGTTGCGCACGACCGGCGATATCGTCGCGCTCTCGCCGCCACTGATCGTCGAGCGCGCGCAGATCGACCAGATTGTCGACACGCTCAAGGGCGCGATCCAGCGCGCGGCCTGACGGCAGGCTTCGATTCGCACACCGGACACACGGCGAGGAAATGCCTAGCGCATAGCGATCATGGACCTGCTCAGCGCCGACCGCGACCTGACGCGCCATTCCTACTACGCGGCGACGTCGGCGCGCGAGCAGGAGTACCCCCTGTTGCAGGGCGAGATGGACTGCGACGTGGCGATCGTCGGCGGCGGCCTGGCTGGCCTGTCGGCAGCCGTCGAACTTGCGCAGCGCGGATACTCGGTCACCTTGCTCGAGGCGCGCGAGGTCGGCTTCGGAGCCAGCGGTCGCAACGGCGGACAGGCGATTCACGGGCTGGCCTGCGACGCCTCGCTGATCGAGCGGCAACTGGGTCTCGACGAGGCTCGCCGCGTCTGGGCCATGTCGATCGAAGCGCTGGACCTGATGCGCCAGCGCGTTCAGCAATTCGGCATCGAATGCGACTGGCGCGACGGCAACCTGACCGTGGCCACCAGCGATCGCAAGGCGCGTGCGCTGCATGCAGAGGCCCAGCGCATGGCCGAGGTCTACGCCTACCCGATGCGCGAGATCGGCATCGCCGACCTGCCCCGCTGGATCGACAGTCCCCGCTACCGGTCTGCGGTGCACGACCCCCGGTCCGGGCATCTGCATCCGCTGAACTTCACCCGCGGCCTGGCCCGTGCCGCTGCGGCGTCGGGTGCGCGAATCCATGAATCGACCGAGGTCGTTCGCCTGATCGAAGGCGATCGACCCAGACTGGTCACGCCGTCGGGATCGCTGCGGGCGCGCCAGGTGCTGCTGGCAGGCAACGTCTACCTGCAGGGCCTGGTGCCGCGACTGCAGGCTCGCATCATGCCGGTCGGCACGTACATCATCGGCTCGTCGCGCATGGACCCCGAGCGCGCCCGCGCGCTGATTCCCTGTGGCGCTGCGGTCTGCGACACGAACTTCGTGCTCGATTACTTTCGCCTCAACGCGGACCACCGGTTGTTGTATGGCGGACGTGTGAGCTACAGCACCGTCACGCCGATGAACCTGGCCGAAAGCATGCGCCGCCGCATGGTGCAGACCTTTCCGCAACTGGCCGACCTTTCGGTCGATTACGCCTGGGGAGGATTCGTCGACATCTCGATGAACCGGGCGCCCGACTTCGGGCGACTGCCCGCACGCGGCTACAGCCCGAACGTCTACTACCTGCAGGGTTTCTCGGGCCACGGTCTGGCGTTGGCGGGCTTGGCGGGCAAGCTCGTGGCCGAGGCCATCGACGGCGACGCCTCGCGGTTCGACATCTTCGCGCGCATCTCGCACCGGCGTTTCCCAGGTGGCCGCTGGCTTCGCACGCCAGCGCTCGTGCTGGGCATGGCCTGGTACCGACTGATGGACGTGCTGGGATGAACGGGCCCCAACTCCGCTTGCCTTTTCGGGCACCCGCGCGAGGGTGCGAAGTCGATTCCGGGTGGACCGGTGCACTGGGCGTGACGACCCCGCGCACAATCAAGCGCATGCGGCTGCCGCGGCTCGTGCACGGCGAGCCGGACGACCCACCCGATGCCGCGCGCGGATCGGACTGAGCCGCCTACCCCGATGGCGATGGACAAGTCAGAAATCAAAGGTGTTCCATGGTGACACGAGAGAACTTCAATTTTTCCGAGCTCGAACAGTGGCTCAACGAGAACCGGGTGACCGAGATCGAATGTCTGGTTCCCGACCTCACTGGTGTGGCGCGCGGCAAGATCCTGCCGCGCGAGAAGTTCACCGAGGACCGCGGCATGCGTCTGCCCGAGGCCGTCGTGGCGATGGGCGTGACCGGCGAGTTTCCCGAAGAGGGCCCCTACTACGACGTGATCAGCCCCAACGACATGGACATGCACCTGCGGCCCGATCCATCGACGGTGCGTATCGTGCCTTGGGCCGTGGATCCGACTGCGCAGGTCATCCACGACTGCTACAACAAGCATGGCGAGCTGGTGCCGTTCGCGCCGCGTTCGGTGCTGCGGCGGGTCTGTGATCTCTTCGCTGCCGAGGGTTGGGATCCGGTGGTGGCACCGGAAATTGAGTTCTACCTGGTTGCCCGCAACACCGATCCGGATATTCCGCTCAAGCCGCCGATCGGGCGCAGCGGCCGCGCCGAGACTTCGCGCCAGGCGTATTCGATCGACGCGGTCAACGAGTTCGACCCGCTGTTCGAGGACGTCTACGAATACTGCGAGAAGATGGAGCTGAACGTCGACACTTTGATCCACGAGGTCGGCGCCGGCCAGATGGAGATCAACTTCTTCCACGACCATCCGCTCGGCCTGGCCGACGAGGTGTTCATGTTCAAGCGCACGGTGCGCGAAGTGGCCTTGCGCCACGACATGTACGCCACCTTCATGGCCAAGCCGATCGCCGGAGAACCGGGCAGCGCGATGCACATCCACCA
>Ga0209253_10002222_pt1 | contig 17208 bp, 17 predicted proteins | sample FrelakmetBRP12BR_FD_187145 | JGI IMG/M metagenome (GOLD analysis project Ga0209253, IMG submission 187145) | Freshwater lake sediment microbial communities from the University of Notre Dame, USA, for methane emissions studies - BRP12 BR (SPAdes)... | ecosystem: Environmental > Aquatic >...
AGGATATACTCCCCGCTGATCCAAGTATGGGGCAGGTCGCCGATGAAGCTTGGGCCTAAAGGATCGCGCCAGGTAATTTCCGGCCATTGGTTCCAGGGTGGGATGCGCCGGTCAGCCAGCATGAACTTAGTCAGCTCCAGGGCTTCACGGCGCCTGCCGAGCCGCACCAGTGCGCCGATGATGCGAATTTCATAGGCGCTGTAATTATTCCACTCGAGCGTGCCGCCTGCGCGCTTGCGAAATCCTGCGAGATATTTGTTGAAGGTGTTGCTGATCTCAGTCTCTGGCAGAAGATCCAACTGGTCAAGCAGCGCTATGGCGATTGAAGTAGCTGTAGGGTCGAAATCACCAAACTCTACAGAACCCGGCACGAAATCGATCCCATGCCGGGCGATGGTGGCTGCCAGAGACGCGCGCACATCCTCACTGAATGATTCCTGCACAGCAGTCAGACGCGTCGCCTCAGCGTGATCGCCAAGTATTTCTGTCATAAGTGCTGCATCCCTTAAACCCCGGATCGCCCAGAAATCATCCCAGTAGGCGTGCACCGGATGCGCCATATAGCCCTCGTGGCTCATGGATTCCGGTAGAAGGCCGTAGCAGGCCTGTTTCTCGGGTGTCTGGTATTCTGTCGTAAGGCGCTGGCTGCGGAGGTTTTCCATGAAGGTCAGGGTTTTCACAACTGTTGGCCGCATTTCCTCAAGAAACACCCTGTCTCCGGTGAATCTATAGTACTCCATGACCGCATAAATGAGCTGGCCGTAGGCGTCAAATTCTGGCAGCCACTCTGTGCCCTCAGAGTCAGCGCAATCGGGGATGTTCCCGTCTTCAGCTTGAAAGTTTGCATACCAGCGGATGAAATCCCTAATCGCTTCAGCACAACCCACCCGTAGCAAAGCCGCGCCCATAATAGCGCCGTCCCTTATCCAGGAGCGGGAGTAACGGCGCGGCCCGGGGTGCAGTGCAGGACCATCGCGGTTGATCAGAATATGAGCGGCAGCCGTTTTGAAGGTGTGGACAACGCTGTGCGCCGCGGGAGGCAGCAGAATTTCGACAGCGCCCAGTTTGGACTCCCAACTCCGAACCGCCTTCCTGAACTGCTCAGGGCCTGAAACGCCTTGAATCAAACGTATGACTGAATCATCGGCCTGTACTGAGCCGAACGGGATCGCAAGATACACTTCATCTACGGAACCCGGCGCCAATTCCAGATCAAAGCGCAGTGTCCCGGATGCATAGCCAAACTCATCTTTCACTTCAATGCGGGAAGGTGGTTCGCCAGTGGTTAGGTAGTTCGTCACTGTTCCTTCAGCAAATGTGGCAGCGCCGAATCCGCTGGCAGAAGTCAGAGGGATCACCGCCTTAGTGTCGTTGACAAGAACCGAGCCGTCTCGGAAGGACAACTCGTTTATCTGAGTAACACCGCCAAACGAACGCCAACTCTGCCAGGTTGGGGTTACCTGGAAGGGCCGGATTGCAGCAAAAAGACGGACAGCCTGACTATGATCCGCAGTATTTTCAACACGGTAACAAATAAAAAGAACTGGTGTGCCGGTTGAACCGCTTGCAAAAGTGGTTACTTTCATGACAAGACCTTCCGCCAGCCACTCAGATGATGGAATGGGCAGATACCCTTTAGCCAAGTCCTGTTTCAAGTTAACATCTGCCCAGGTTATAAGCCGTTTGCCTGCGTACAGGAAGGGTTCAATGGAAAATGAGCCTTTGTCCACTTCCAGCATCCCTTCCTCGTTAAAAAGCGCCTGCCCATCCCCATCTCCAGTGCCTACAGGTGTCCAGTAGGTCTGCTGGCCCAGAAAATATTTCGGATACATACCTTTCGGCTGTTCCCGGGCGATGCATTGAAAGAAATGGTTGATGGTGCGGGAAAAATCGTAGGGTTTGACCTCAATCTGCTGAATGCCAAATCCCTGACCTTTAAGGGTTTGGTAGAGATTGAGCCGGATAGAGCGAGAAATGGTGTGCGGAAGGTAAATGTAACTCCGTGTGCTTCCCCCCTGGCTGGTGGCATAGGCGGTGTGCCAGTCTGCTCCTTCGGCTGAAACCTGAACGTTGAACTGCCGTGCCTGAAAACCTTTCTCCCATTGAATGACCAGTCCACCATGTTCCCGTTCCTGCAGAAAGTCAATCAGAAGCCACTGTGGCTCATCAGTTGCCTGGCTGCGCCAACTCGTTGCGGCAGATGGGTCAACAGCGTTTTGCGGCTCATAGCCCGGTAGCGTGCTGGAGGCCTGAACCACCGGCGATAGGTGATAGGTGTCATCCTGAAACCACAACTCATCTATCCACACCGTCCCCTTGCCACCCGGACCCGCGGCGATAACCAGTTCGATGGCTGCGGTACTGCGTGCAGGACCTCCGCCCAGCGGCCCCCAGGCGAACTCGATCTGGCTGTTGCGAATTTTTACGGGCCGCCACTCTTCTGAAAAATCAAACGCCTCCACTCGGTAACGCCAGACGTTTTTATCCAACTTGTCCAACAATTTGAACTCGAATATGTTACTTGGAGCAATTCCGCAGATGTGAAAACCAAAGGAATAGCTCTCTGGAATCTCAAGCGAGAATGTCTTGCGAGCGACCACGAAACCCCCGCCTCCATGAAAGTCAAAATCGAGACGCATGGCTTTTCCGTGGGGTCCCCGGTCTTGGGAGATATCGAGCTGCGCCTCTCCCGAGGTGATCGCGGCCCAGCCCGAGAGGTCTTCAAAATTATCTAAAACTTTGCGCTGCATAGTGTTCATTAGGTGTTGGAAACCCCATGTGTTGCATGAGGAGGCAAACGGAAAGCCGCCCTCTATGAAGGCCGCTATGCAGCACTTCCGGGATCGGCACCGGTCGCCAATCTAATCGTATCAATGCAACAAGCCCAAGGACTTAGCTGGTGACATCCTGACCCTCATTGACGATGCGTCCATCTTTGATGGGCATATATGTCCAGGCGCCGCCTGTTTCCAACTCCAGTACCGCATTGTAGCGTTCCAGATTGCCGCAGTTTTTTTTATCTTCAAAGGTCACATAGGTAATCGAGCGTTCGTTGAGCATGCCCAATATCCGGTCGACCTGCTCCGGGCTGAGCGTCGTGCTCGGCCTGTCTAGGAACGCAAAGCACGGTTTGGCTAGAAGGAAACGGGCGACGACCAGAAGTTGCTGATCGGCCAGTGGAAGGGTGTTTTCCCAGTGATGCCGGTTATCAAGGCCCCCAAAGCCAGTCACGAGTGTTTCAATCTTCAATATGCGCAACGTTTCTAGAATGTGTTCCTCCGTAACCTGGATCTCCTTCAGATTGCGTTCACTGGGACGGTCTTCCTCAGGCCAGGGCCGCAAGAGCAGCTCACGGAGCGTACCGGGAGGCAAAAAGGGCAGTTCAGTCAGAAGCAGAATTTGTTCAAGATTGGGTCGGACAATGTGTCCCTCTCCTGTGTCCCAGAGCCCGGCCGTAGCATGAAAAAGGGCAGATCTGGCCGTTTTATCCTGTCCTCGAACCAGGACACGCGTGCCATGGGGGATCGCAAGAGATAGTTCCTTAATTAGAATGCGGCCGCTGCGTGGCGAACGGAGCGTCAGCCCAGTGTAAGCAACCTGCCCCTCATCCTTGGAAAAGGTAATGGCGGATATCCCTTCTAACGTTTCCCTTTCGCCAGATTCCAGCAGAGAGGCCAGTCTAGCTAATACGGCAGTGTAGGAAGAAATGGATTGAAACTGGGTGATGATTAATGAAAAGGCCCCCAGCAATTGGGTGAAGGCCATGGCGGATTGGGTAATCACACCGAACTCCACCTTCCCATGGATGAACAGCGGAGCCACGATCAGAGCCGGTATGATTTGGATCAGCCAGTTGTAGCCGGTAGTGAAAAAATTCAGGTTACGGTTTACTGCAATAATGCGGCGGAAGTTCGCTGCGAGGTCTCCAAGGTTTTTCAGGCTCAGCTGTATCAGATGTCCTTCGCGGCGAGAAAGTGCCACCGATTCGGCGTTTGACCGCAGGTAGGTGAGCGAGGCACGAAAATTAGCTTCTTTATCCAATTGATCGTAGTTCAACCGGATCAGCGGGCGGCCAAAGATGAAGGTGAGGAAAGTGCCCGTCGCAGCGTATAACACTGCCACGACGAATAGCAGCGGGCTGATGGACCACAACACACCCGAGAAGGCGATCACCGTGAAACTGCCGTTGAGCAACATGAGCACAAAGGAGATCGTGGTAGCGGTATAAGTGCGGATGTCATCTGCAATGCGCTGGTCGGGATTGCCCACTTCCCCCTTTATTTTGAGCCGGTAGTAGACCCTGTGATTTGCATAGACCAGTATGCCTCGCTGGGTCACCCATTCCCGCCATACTAACCCGAGGCGTTCCTCGGTATATCGGAAAATGACGGAGACGATTGTGGAGGCGGCGAATACCATGATATAGAAAAGCGCCTGCCGGATGAATTCGGACAGATTGCGATGCTCAACCGCAGTCATAAAATCGCGGCCGACGTAGCTGTTCAGAACATTCAAGCCGTTGATGCCGAACAAAAACAAGATAAGCAGTGCAAATAGCCATTTGGCTTTTCTGCTGACTTGTTCAGAGGTCGCGAATTGCTTAATGCTGAAGATGAATCTATCCCAGGTGTGTCGATCTATTGGAACTCGCGCTTCTTTCATGCTGGTTGTCCAAGGTAATATCGAGGCAAATTCCCTTGAAGGCTGCGTTCACGTTAATGAAACTACTAGTTACAGACGGTTTTTTTGAGGTTTTTTTGAGGATTTTTAAAAATTACCTATCTGAAATTCATTTGAAAGAGAGTGGTCGGGGCGAGAGGATTTGAACCTCCGACCCCCTGCTCCCAAGGCAGGTGCGCTAAACCAGACTGCGCTACGCCCCGACTATGATTTTGCTCCACACTTCTAACACTCTTTAATTAAACTGTCAAGCGCTACCTCTGGTGGGAGAGCAGCTTTGAATTATTGAGGAACAGGGGGGAGCAGGATAACCCGGCGTCATTTTCTTTTGCAAAAAAGTTCATATATAGTATAGTAAAGATTATTGATTGTGTAGTTGATAATCCTAATCACACCAATGAGGAAGCTCGTCATGAAAAGATCACCTATTTTCTCTTTTATAGTCTCCCTGTGTTTTGTATTAACCACAGCTTATGCTACTGCAAGGGCAGTTATTGTCAGCAATGTTACCGAACTGATCAATGCAATCGAACAGGCCAATGAAGGGGGAGATAAAACAATTATCCTTGAAGCAGGAACCTATATCTTAGACACTATGTTGTGGGTTGAGACTGACGGGGTGACGGTACGCAGTTCTTCTGGAAATCGCGACGAAGTTATTATTCGAGGAGCAGGGATGAATGGCAGCGTGTCTCATATTTTTAATGTTGCAGGATCAGATTTTAGCATTCGTGACCTGACGATGGGCTGGGTATGTAATCACGCCATTCAGATACATGGTAACGCAAATGCACATCGACCGCTCATTCAAAACCTTCACCTTGTTGATACTTTTGAACAGATGATAAAGGTATCCTATGACCCAGCGAGTGACAACTGTTCAGAAAGCGGTATGGTAGAAAACTGCTTGTTTGAATACAGTGCCGGCATTGGCCCCCAATATTACATTGGAGGAATCGACGCTCACCGGGCCAAAGGATGGATCGTGCGTTCTAATACCTTCAAAGCTATCATCAGCCCCAGTAATCAAGTTGCAGAATTTGCTATCCACTTCTGGTCTGATTCTGAAGACACGCTGGTGGAAGGTAACACCATTATCAATTGTGATCGGGGAATTGGATTTGGAATGGATGATCCTGGACATAGAGGAGGGATCATTAGAAATAACATGATCTACCACAATACCTCAGAAGGGTATGCCGATGTAGGAATAGTGCTTGAATATGCCCCCGGGACCCAGGTGTATAATAACTCCATTTACCTGGAACACAGCTTTCCCAATGCCATTGAGTACCGTTTCGCCAGTACCACCGGGGTACTGATGGTGAACAATCTTACTAATAAAGAAATCATGCAACGGGATGGCGCTTCTGCCACTGTTTCACATAACGTCACTGACGCTCAGGCAAGCTGGTTCGTAAACCCTTCTGCGGGAGACCTTCATCTTAGTACCCGACCTTCTGTGGTCATCGACCAAGGACTGCCAGTTACAGGGCTGGTCGCAGACTTCGATGGAGACATGAGACCACAAGGTGCAGGTATAGACATCGGGGCGGATGAGGTAAATGGTGGGACAGTGACTACAACAATAAGTCCCGGAACAACTTCTACAACTACCATAGAAGGACAGATTTGTCCTGTAGAGGTAATCTATGGTGAAGATTCAGATAAAACGGTACTTCTTAGATACATCAGTAACAACGTACTAACCCAAACCCCCGAAGGTCGGGAAATCATCAGATTGTATTACGAGCTGAGTCCTACAATAGTTCAGATGATGGAAGAGGATGAGGAGTTTAAGGAAAAGATCAAGGAGATGATTGATGGGGCGGTAGAATTGATTAGGGGGAAAGTGGAATAGATTTACCTCACATGGTTCTTGCAGCCCCTCAGTACCAACTGTGGGGCTTTTATTTGTAGATAAGTATCATTTCGATATCATACTCAATTTATAAATTATTGTGTAATGTTTATATGCTCAAGGTTGCTAATTCATGACTACTACAAACATTTTCAGCACTTAACCCACTATTAGATTGATAATACATATTAGGTGTGATAGAAGTAAATACTGATGAGGATGGAATTGGAGACGCCTGTGATATCGGTGATGATACCGATGCTGACGGCATTCCTAACCGATTTTGGGAGAAGCATTTACAACCGACCCTGCACCAATGGAGATCAATGCTATGGTGATTTCTCCTGTGATGGCGACGTTGATGCGGCAGATGTGACTAAGTTCTTAGAAGACTTCGGCAGAAGTCAATACAACAACCCCTGTCCTGTGTGTCAGGCAGGGGATTGGTGTGTGTATGAATAGAAGAGAGGGATCAGGGCGTAGGGAGCAGAGTTTAGGCAAAGACTTGAAATATTAATATGCCTGATTGTCGAGGTGGGCAATAGCAAATTCGATAGGGCAAAATGAAAGGCAGGGGTCAGCAATGGTCTCTGCCTTTCCTACAATTGAAACCCACCAGAACCCTATCCGTACTTAAACCGACTCACTTGGGTATCTCGACCCCCACCCCCTGGGGGTCATGCTGTTTTCCTGGTGTCCATAGAGTACCAGAACAAGTCAAAAAATATCATTGGATAATATGCTAAAAATAAACACTTGACGTAACCATATAAATAAGATATTATTATATGGTTAATTTATATGGAGATTTTATATGTCAAGGGCTACCATAACCTTACCCAATGATTTACTGGATGAACTTATGAAAACCGTGAGGGCAAAAAGCAAGACAGAGGCTGTCGTAAAGGCGATAAAAGATGAGATAAGAATGAGAAAGATTGAAAAGATAAGGAAGATGGTAGGTGAGATGGAGTTTATTACTACTGCTGAAGGACTGAGACATGGCGACAAGAGACTGGGATAAGGTGCTTGTTGATACGTCGGCATGGATTGATTTTTTTTATAAGAAAGAGCCGGTTCACAAGGTAGTGGGTGATTTGTTAGATGAGGAACATATCTGTTGTGCGGGTATTATTGTAGGTGAACTGCTTCAGGGAGCAAAGTCGGAGAAGGAGCTGGCGGTGATAAAGGAATTCATCCACGTTTTTGACTTCCTCCCTGAAACACATCACCTGTGGGAGCAGGCTGGAGAATTATCATTTACCCTGCGCCAGAAAAGCAGGAAAGTGGGGTTAGCTGATTGTGTTATTGCAGTATTGTCAAAAGCCCATAATGCAGCAATTGTCACATTAGACAAACACTTCCAACTCATCAAAGCGGAAATAAAAATTGACCTCATTGAGCTTTGCAAATAAACTTTCTATTTCTACCATTCTTAGGCAGAGTTGCTCACGTACTTATCAATTGCCTTGGCTGCCTTTCGACCCGCACCCATGGCTAAAATAACCGTGGCAGAACCGGTGACGATATCTCCACCCGCATAGACACCTTTAATACTGGTTGCTCCCGTTTCTTCATCTGCCGAAATATATCCCCACTTATTCAGTTCCAGACCGGGGGTTGACTGGGGCAGGAGAGGATTGGCGTTGGTGCCCAGCGCCATGATTACCGCGTCAACATCAATGATGAATTCAGATCCCTTGAGGGGAATGGGACGCCTTCGTCCCGAGGCATCAGGCTCTCCCAAATCCATTTTGATACACTCCATCGCTTTAACCCAGCCTTTATCATCTCCGATGATGCGCACCGGGTTGGTGAGTAGTTTAAAGATAGCCCCTTCCTCTTTTGCCCGTTCAATCTCCTCACTACGGGCTGGCATCTCTTTCTCTGAGCGGCGATAGACCAGGTATGCCTCTTCAGCACCTAAGCGGATGGCAGTTCTGATAGAGTCCATCGCTACGTTTCCTGCTCCCACCACTGCTACCCTTTTCTTCTTTTTAATGGGGGTGTCATACTGAGGGAAGAGATATGCCTTCATCAGGTTGGAACGAGTAAGAAACTCGTTAGCAGAGTAAACCCCGTTTAAGCTCTCGCCAGGGATATTCATAAACATGGGACCACCTGCGCCAATGCCGATAAAAATGGATGCATAGCCACTCTCTAAAAGTTCCTGGATGGTATATAATTTACCAATCAGGGCATTAGTTTTAAGCTCCACACCCAGGCTCTGTACGAAATCTACCTCAGCCTGCACAATGGCCTTAGGAAGCCTGAATTCAGGAATTCCGTAGACAAGCACACCTCCTGCTTTATGGAGCGCCTCGAAAAGGGTGACCCCATAGCCTAATTTAGCTAAATCAGATGCTACCGTGAGCCCTGCGGGTCCTGAGCCAACCACCGCTATCTTTTTATTTTTTTGGTTTGGTCGGGGTGGAACTTCTACCTTGCCTTGCGCCCTTTCCCAGTCTGCCACAAACCGTTCGAGCCTCCCGATAGCGATAGGCTCTCCCTTCTTTCCCACCACACATTTGGTTTCACACTGGATTTCCTGGGGGCAGACCCTTCCACAGATGGCGGGGAGGCTATTGGTTTCTTTAATTTTCCTTACTGCCTCTAAGAATCTTCTCTCTGAAACCAGTTTGATAAATGCCGCGATGTCTATTTCCACCGGGCAGCCATCCATACAGGAGGGTTTCTTGCACTGCAGACAGCGTCGTGCCTCTTCTGCGGCTTCATCTTCAGTGTATCCCAAGGGGACTTCCTTGAAATTGTTTACCCTCTCCTCTGCCTGCTGCTCAGCCATCTTCACCCGGTAGGGAACTACCTTCTTTTTTTCTTTTTCCTCTGCCATATACTACTCCTTCTTACCCTTCTATGGTTGCCAGAGAGATTCTCTCTTCTTCTAGATACTGGTTGAGACGTTGTAGGAGAAGGTCAAAATCGACTTTATGTCCATCAAATTCAGGGCCATCAACGCAGCCAAACTTGGTTTCACCACCAACGTTTACTCTGCACACCCCGCACATACCTGTGGCATCGAGCATGATCGGGTTGAGACTGACGATGGTTTTGACCCGGTAGGGTTCTGTGGTCTTGCAGACAAATTTCATCATGATGGCAGGGCCTATGGCAATAACACGATCGATCTTCTCGCCGCGTTCCAGCATCTCTTTCAAGGGGACAGTCACCACCCCGTGACGCCCCTTGGTGCCATCATCGGTGGTGATGAGTAGCTGGTGAGTTACTTCCTTCATCTCCTCGATAAAGGTGAGGAGGCTTTCGGTGCGGGCGCCCACAATGCCGATGACATGATTTCCTGCCTGATAGAGGGCACGGGTGATGGGGTAGATGACGGCGGTACCTACCCCTCCCCCTACGCAGACGACCTTTCCAAAATTTTCAATTTCAGTGTGCTTACCCAAAGGGCCCACTACATCGGAGAGATACTCATTGGTGTTTAATGTACCTAAGAGTTTAGTGGTTTTACCCACTTCTTGAAACACAATGGTTATGGTGCCTCGCTCGCGGTCAAAGTCATTGACAGTGAGGGGTATGCGCTCTCCCTCCTCGTTAATTCGGATGATAACAAATTGCCCCGGTTTTACTTTTCGAGCGATCTCTTTTGTATCCAATGTAAGCACAGTGATGGTAGGAGACAGCCTTTTCTTTGCAAGTATTTTATACACGTTCCAACCTCCTTTTCACTGGTGGTGAATCAGTTGGTATTATCCAATTATGAGTAGTGAGTGACGGTCATTAATATCAATAAAATGAATAGTTTAGGCTACAGTAACCGCAGGGGCTGATCGCTGAGAAATCGCTTGACATGGGTATACGCATGTGGTAGGAGTTGACTGAATTTTCATTAATTTTTTTAGATACGATTACTAGTACAAAACTTACATTTTATCAAGTTAAAAAGTATCCATTCTTTCTAGCGGCTGTATAATTTGAGTTAAATGAGCCACAGGCCGATAGTTAACCCTCCTAAAGAAAGCCCATACCACGATGCGTATCAACTGGCCTGCAAAACACTTAAAGATGCCCCTATTAGAGAGAGGGCAGATAAGAGTGGTGCGATACTAAAAGGAGGAGCGCAGGGAAAATACCTGCTCACGCTTACCTTTTTGAATCGCAGGTGTGAGATAGAGTTCCCTGAGATTACCATCCTCTACCCCGGGTCGCAAGAGGAAGTACCCCTGTGGAGTAAGATTATTCTTCTCCACTATCTGATCAAAGCGCAGGGAACGCCCCTCTCGGGTAAGTGGATAAATTTTAGGCAAGTCCCCGGTGGCGAGGGCTACTATCCCGCGTTTGTGAGAAGATCACAAACGCCACTCTGTGATTTCTTCAACGACCGATTGGAATGGTTGGAAGCATCTGCCCGTGCCCTAGGAGGTGAGAGAGCCCCCTATGGAGATAAGGCGGTAGTGATCCCCGCACTTCCTCGGGTTCCCATTGCGTTAGTTTTTTGGAGAGGTGATGAAGAGCTTGCTTCTGAAGTTACCATCCTGTTTGACGAAACCATTCCATGCTACCTTTCTACTGAAGATATTGCAGTGCTCTCACAGCATACAGTGGGTGGATTGATCACCTGGGTAAAGAGAAACAGTGGTATACTATACTAGAGGAGATAGTGTGTATATGTTGACCGAGTACCTTCCCCTTCTTATTTTTTTATTGGTATCCATGCTCTTTGCTGGAGCGGTGTTGCTTTTGTCTGCGCTTTTTGGGAAAAAGGTCCGCACCCGGGAAAAGCTGATGACCTATGAGTGTGGTCTGGATCCCATTGGTGATGCGAGGAAGAAGTTTTCGGTGAAATTTTTTATCATCGCCATGCTGTTTATCATATTCGATGTGGAGGTGGTGTTCCTCTATCCCTGGGCAATTGTCTTTCAACGGTTTAATCAATTTAAGTTATTTGCCTTTATTGAGATGGCGGTGTTTATTGGGGTGTTGCTGATAGGTTTTATCTATGTGTGGAAGAAGGGGGCTTTAGAGTGGGAATAGAAAGCCACTTGGGTAATACGATTATCACCACCACCCTGGAGAAGGTGGTGAATTGGGCACGGAAATCATCGCTGTGGCCAGCAACCTTTGGACTTGCCTGTTGCGCGATTGAAATGATGGCTGCAGCTGCTGCAAGGTATGATATCGCGCGGTTTGGTGCCGAGGTATTCAGAGCCTCACCCCGTCAGGCCGACCTGATGATTGTGGCAGGAACCCTAACCAAAAAGATGGCACCGGTCGCCAGAAGAATTTACGATCAGATGCCCAACCCTAAATGGGTAATCGCACTGGGTGCCTGTGCCTGTTCAGGCGGTATCTTCAACACCTATGCGGTGGTTCAGGGGGTGGATGAGATTATTCCAGTAGACGTGTATGTGCCCGGATGTCCCCCTCGCCCAGAATCGCTCCTCTATGCGGTGATCCAGTTACAAAAAAAGATAGAAAAAGAATCGTTACGGGAAAAGCATCATGGCTGAGCTGGGGGAGTTGGTTGAAAAGCTTAGAGGAAGGTTCTCACAGGCAATAGGGGAGGTAGTCTTCTTTCGAGATGAGTACACTATCAGGGTCAAAAGGGAATACCTCCTGGAGGTCGCTCAATTCCTCAAAGAGGAGCCGGAGTATGCATTCACCTTCCTTTCCGATCTTTGTGGGGTTGACTACCTGGGGAGAGAACCTCGTTTTGAGGTAGTATATCACCTCTATTCTATGGAACATGCACATAGGCTGAGGATGAAGGTTTCTCTTCTGAGCAACGATCTCACTATTCCCTCGGTAGTTTCTGTATGGAAGACCGCCAACTGGCATGAGCGGGAGTGTTACGATCTGCTGGGGATTACCTTCAGCAATCATCCTGACTTAAGGAGGATTCTCACTCCCGAAGGGTTTCGAGACTATCCATTGAGGAAGGACTTCCCGCTAAAGGGAAGATAGCAGAGAGCAAAGGATCATACCGTGGAAGTAGCGCCTGACATCAGAACCGAGACCATTACCCTTAATATGGGTCCCCAGCACCCCAGTACCCACGGGGTATTACGGGTGATTCTGGAGCTGGAGGGTGAGATCGTTACCAAGGCAACACCCGTAATCGGGTATCTCCATCGGGGCATTGAGAAGCTCGCTGAACATAAGACCTACCATCAGATTATTACCTTAACTGACCGATTGGACTACACCTCTCCTTTCATCAATAACCTTGCCTATGTGCTCACAGTAGAGAAGCTCTTGGGTATAGAGGTACCCTTGAGGGCTCAGTACATCAGGGTAATGATGGCAGAGCTCACCAGAATCCAGAGCCATTTGATCTGGTTGGGAACCCACGCCTTAGATCTAGGGGCCATGTCCCCACTTTTGTATTGCTTCCGAGAGAGGGAAGAAACCCTGGATATCTTTGAAATGGTGGGTGGAGCGCGCATGAATCAGAGCTACTTCCGCATAGGAGGCCTCGCAGGCGATGTGCCTGAAGGATTTGTGGAAAAGGTGAGGGCCTTTTGTGAAATTCTTCCCTCCAGGGTTGCAGGGTACGAGAGATTGCTCACTAAAAATAAAATCTGGTTGAGTCGTACAAAGGGGGTGGGAGTTATCTCTGCGGAGGAGGGTATTGAGCTAGGACTTTCCGGCCCCTCTCTAAGAGGAAGTGGGGTCAAGTGGGATCTAAGGAAGGCTAACCCTTACTCTTCTTATGATCACTTTGATTTTGTAATACCCACCGGCAGTAGTGGTGATGTGTACGACCGCTATCTCGTGAGATTAGAGGAGATGCGGCAGAGTAATCGTATTATCCGGCAGGTGTTGGATAGGTTGCCGCCAGGTGAGATTAACGCCTCCGATCCTAAAGTAGTTCCGCCCTCCAAAGAAAAGGTGCTCACTACTATTGAGTCTTTAATTATTCATTTCCACCTAATGACGGAAGGGTTTAACGTTCCCAAGGGTGAGGCTTACTGCAGTGTAGAATCATCCAAGGGAGAACTGGGTTTCTATATTGTGAGTGAGGGAGGCAGTAATCCCTATCGGGTAAAAATCAGGGCACCCTCTTTTGTTAACCTAGAATCCCTCTCAACAATGGCTGAGGGGAGGCTCATGGCCGATATGGTTGCGATCATCGGGAGCATTGATATCTGTTTAGGTGAGATAGATCGATAACCGGAAGGTGAGAGGAGCCACCACAGGAAGGAGAAGCTAAAAGGTTATGACCCTTAAGGAGATTAAAGAAATTTTAAATGCGGAAGTACTCGTGGGGGGAGAGTATCTGGACAGTGAGGTAAGGGATGCCTTTGCTGCTGATTTATTGAGTGATGTGTTAGCATTCGCAAAAGAGGGTACACTCCTCATTACCGGGATTACCAATCCTCAAGTGATTCGAACCGCAGAGATGCTCGAGCTCATGGGCATTGTGTTCGTCCGAGGGAAAAGGCCTGATGGTGATGCGATGAGGCTTGCCCAGATGAAAAAGGTTCCCCTCCTCTCTACGCGCTATATCATGTTTGAGACCTGTGGGCGGCTATTTAAGAATGGTGTTGCAGGGTGTATAGAAAAAGTGGAGAATGGCAGAGCAGAAGCATAATGAACACTTACTGGAACTTGCATGTCCGGTAGAAGGTGGAGATTTTATTCACGCGGGTGAGGTTGCCAGTAAGATAAAAAAAGTTTTAAAGGAAATTGGTGTGAGTCAGGAGGTGGTACGGAGAACTGCCATTGCCACCTATGAAGCAGAAATGAATGTGGTCTGCTACGCGAGGCGTGGAAAATTTTATTTAACCATTACCCCTGATTGCCTTAAAATAGTGGTTCAAGATGAGGGTCAGGGTATTGAAGATATTGAGTTGGCGATGAAGGAAGGATATTCAACTGCCTCACCTCAAATTAGAGAGATGGGCTTTGGTGCCGGGATGGGGTTGCCCAATATTAAGAAGAATGTAGATCAGTTGCAGATCACCTCGGTAGTAGGTGAGGGGACAAGGCTCGAAATGGATATCTTCACCCGGTGTTGAGGATAAAAAATGGATGAGTATTTTCACTCAGTCAAGGTAGACCGTGGAAGATGTAAAGGTACCATGCGCTGTATGCGGGTGTGCCCGACGGAGGCGATTCGCATACGCGAAGGCAAAGCCATTATCTTGGAGTATCGATGTATTGACTGCGGTGATTGTATCAGAGTTTGTCCAGAACAAGCTATTCGCTCAGTGGTAGGCTCATATGAAGATTTGGGTAAATTTAAGTATACTGTTGCTATCCCTTCCCCTTCACTCTATGCCCAGTTTGGCATGGGGATATCTCCCAACCATATACTCAACGGGCTGAAAGGGTTAGCCTTTAATGAAGCCTATGACATTGGGCGAGCCTGCGAGATCTATATTACCGTTCTCAAGGAGTATCTCCGTACGTATTCCGATAATAAGCCGCTTATTTCTACTCTCTGCCCCTCGGTGGTGCGATTGATCCAGAATATATTTCCTGACTTCGTGAGGAACCTTCTCTCCCTAGAAGCCCCCCGTGGTATTGCGGGCGCAGAAGTAAAAAATGATAAAGCGAGAAAATTAGGCATAAACTCCAAGGAGGTAGGAGCAATTTACATCACCCCCTGTCCGGCAGAGATGATCGCAGTAAATCAGCCTCAGTGTAAGAGCGAATCCAGTCTCGACGGGGCACTCGCCATTTCTGACATCTATGGTTTGCTCATAAGTTCTATAAGAAAGTTAGGGCCATTGGAGGAGCTTCACCTCTCAAGTGGGCTGGGGATAGGTTTGGCAATCCCTGGGGGGTGTATCATGGATTTAGACGCAGAAAACGCCCTGGCGGTTGATGGGGTGAGAAATATCATCAAGGTGTTGGATGATCTGGAGCATGGCAAGATAACCAACATCAAGTATCTTGAGCTCTGGGCATGCCCTGGTGGATGTGTGGGAGGACCTTTCGCAGTTGATAATCCCTATCTTACAAAGATCAAAGTTATCAAATTAATCCAATCATTTGGAAAGAAGAAGAGTAGTGATGAAGAGTTGAATAGCCTTCGTGCATATCTCTCCTGCGATGTGGAGTTGCATCCACGTGGCAGTAGCACCCTAGGCAGGGACACGGTGGACGCAATTAAGAAAATAAAGCAACGTGATTCCATCATAGAGAACCTTCCTAAAATTGACTGTGGAGCCTGTGGAGCCCCTACCTGTAAGGCATTTGCTGAGGATGTGATACAGGGGCGGGCGGAGATTTTGGATTGTGTGTTTAAACTAAAAGATAAGGTAGTTGAAACGCTCCAGGATGGCCTGGGATGGGCGAGAAAAACCCCCCTTTCTTTTCGCAAGAGAACTTAAATAAAAGCAGCTGGAATTCAAGGGTGAAACTCAAGGATATTGTTGAGAGTCTTGGAATGAAAGTAGTGACAGCCCATGAGGGCTTACTGCGGGAGGTAACCGGGGGATATGCGAGTGATCTCTTAAGTGATGTGATGGCACACGCCAGCGCTGGCGATGTGTGGGTGACCTTACAGATTCATCCCAATATCATTGCGGTTGCAACCTTAAAGGATGTAGCAGGCATAGTGATTGTGCAAGGAAGAGAGCCCGATGGTGAAACCATTAAGAAGGCTCAAAGTGAACACATTCCCCTCCTGGTGAGTGAGCTTTATACCTTTGAAATTGTGGGTAGATTATATCACATGGGACTCTCTGGAATGAGATAATGCTCAAAGAGTATCGAGCGGATCTCCATATTCACACCATCCTTTCCCCCTGCACTGAGCTCACCGAGATGTTACCCCGTGCGATAGTAACGAGAGCCCATCAGATTGGCTTAGATGTTATTGCCATTTGTGATCACAACTCATCCGAGAATGTGAGTCCCACCCAAAAGGTATCACTCACGGGTGGTCTGGTGGTACTCGCGGGGATAGAAATTACCTCTAAAGAAGAAGTCCACACCTTAGGGCTCTTCAATGGAGCGGAAGAGGTGCGTAAGGTGCAGGAGGTAGTCTATAGTACCCTGCCCGGTGAGAATGATGAGGAAAGCTTTGGTTATCAAGTGGTAGTGAATGAAAGGGATGAAGCAGTGTATTTTAACAAAAGGTTATTGATTGGTGCCACCACCCTTTCACTGGAAGAAGTCGTTGAACTCATTCACTCCTTTAATGGGTTGGCGATTGCCTCTCACGTTGATCGTGAGGCCTATAGTATTATCGGTCAGCTAGGTTTTATCCCTCCGGGAATGGCCCTCGATGCCTTAGAACTCTCACCTAAGATTCGTGTTGAAGAGGCTCGAAAAAATTTTCCTCAGTGCAGAGACTATCCCCTCATTACCTCCTCTGATGCGCACTCACTCGATGATATTGGTAAAAGCTCTACCACTTTTGTAATGGAAGGAGTGAGTGTTGCAGAGATACAGTTGGCGCTCCTTGGCACACAAGGGCGCCGGGTACTCCTGTAATAAAAATTTTTATGCAAGATTTTTCCCTCCACATTCTTGATTTGGTTGAGAACTCAATCAATGCCGGGGCAAGGCTCATTGAAGTAGGGGTGGTGGAGGACAGTGAACAAGACCTGCTTACCATCGAGATTAAAGATGATGGACGAGGAATGAGCAGGGAGATGGCAAAGAAAGTGTTAGACCCCTTCGTTACTACTCGGACAACGAGGGGGGTAGGGTTGGGACTATCATTTTTTGCACAA
>Ga0209253_10002223_pt1 | contig 17205 bp, 13 predicted proteins | sample FrelakmetBRP12BR_FD_187145 | JGI IMG/M metagenome (GOLD analysis project Ga0209253, IMG submission 187145) | Freshwater lake sediment microbial communities from the University of Notre Dame, USA, for methane emissions studies - BRP12 BR (SPAdes)... | ecosystem: Environmental > Aquatic >...
AACGGGAGAGAGGATGACCTGGCGCAGCCAGACCAGCGGCCTTCTCGAAAGAATCAGCGAAGGAGAAGGCTATTTTTGCGCCCGCTTCAAGCTGCTGGTAGATTCAGAAGGAGGGCTAAAGAATTTTCTTCCAAAAAGGGCGTCCAGCCTTGAAACGCGCCTTGAAATCCTGGCTGGGCATATTCCCCTCCCCATGATCCATTTTCTTATCAGCAAAAATATGGATCCAGAAGAGAGAGAAAGTTTTGAGACGAACAACCCGATCCACTTTGTCCGAAGGCCTGATAACCTGCTCGTCCCGCAGGCGAGTATCGTCGGAGAGGGTTTGATCCCGCAGGACGCTGCTCCCCTTCTGGAAAAAGCGCTCGATATAAAGATCTTTAGGCCGGAAGATCTTACCAACGCGCGCCTGCGCGCTGTTCTCGGGCTGGAAAATTCTCAAGAACCGGTTCCTGAGGGCGTCTATCTCATCCAGAATGATCTGGGACTGGGAGGTATCTATGTTCAGGGAGACGTAAAAGAAATGGTCACTGCTATAGAGCAGGACTTCCAGGTTATTTCTTTCCAGATGGACGCTGGCGTTTGGATCATCAAGTTCAGCCCGGCGCAAAGCAAAACCTATTTTTGTTCTCCGGACGGAGCCAGGGCTCATGACCTGGTCCCCTTAGGGTTCATCATCGTCAGCGGCAAAGTTGAATCCCTCGGCGGCGGGGTGGTGGACCTTGCAGGGAATATTTGTCTCATTAAGGACAAGGAAGTCGCTTCTATCCTCCAGGGGATCAACCTGACGGTTATCGCTTCGGATACGGTCAACATCAGCTCGCATCTTCTTCGCCAGGGCATCAAATGGCAGGCAGGAGTTCCCTATGTCAAACAAGAAAGCCCACAGCTCCTTATTTTCTCCACGGGCAGAGATTTTCAGGATGGCCAAATGAAGGAAGGCGGCATCACGATCGACGAGAACGCTCCCCAGGAAATAAAGATCCAGGCCGGGCTCACAGCGCAGGGGGAAGGTTTCAAAATCCTGGGAGAGAAGAAGACTGTCAGCATCCTGGGGAGCCTGCAGACCAGTGATTACCTCTCCGGGGGAAGCCGTCTCGAAATGACTCCCCTTTTGCCTTTCGCCAGCCTGAAGGATTCTTCCTTCAAAGCACCCGCAACTGTAGAGCCGGTTCTTTTCCTTTCCTCTTTCGAGCCCTTAGAATGGAAGGAATATTATTAGATGAAAAAAGGATTCTCTCTTCTTGAAGCGCTGCTTATGCTTGCGGTAGCAGCCGTTCTGCTCTATGCCGGGTCGAACGCCCTCTCGAACCTTGCGCCGAAATACAGACTCAACAAGGCAACCTGGGAAATCCAGACACGATTGAACTATGCCCGCTACAAAGCGATATTCGAAGGAAGGGACGTCCGGGTCTCATTCAAGCCCGGGGGCTACACGATCGAAAAATACGACGGCATGCTGAAGGAATGGAAAGTGGATGCCAGCGGATCATTCGAAGGCGTAACAGTAGAAGCGAACAACAGACCGACTTTTCATCCCTTGGGCACAATCTCCAACCTGGCGACGATCACGGTTTCAAATTCCTGGGGAGGATTCAGGATCACTCTGGCCATCTCAGGAAGAATCCGGGTGGCGAAGATTTAGTGCGTTTGCCGGCTAGCCGATAGCCAGCCCTTCTATCTTGTGCAGGGCATCCACCAGGTCTGCGGCCGAGGAAACATAGCTCTGCGCCCCCCAGCGTGAAACTTCCGCTTCACTTTCTTCTTTGCTCAAGTGAGGAGCGAGGAGGATGACGGGAATGGTCTGCGTGCTCGCAGATTTTTTCAACTCCTCAAAAACCATGGATACGTGCTTCTCAGGGAGAAAAACGTCCAGGAAAATCACGTCGGGTTTCTCCATCTGGATATGGCTCAAAGCCCCTTTCCCGCCGGCAAACGTATTCACCTGATATCCCTGCCTGAGGAGCCTCATTTCTATCATCGTTGACAGCCGAGACGCCCCGGTGATCATCATGACCCTGGCGATTCTCCTTTCGGGCTTCCCGATTACCTTCTCCACGCTTTCGATGAGCGCTTTGGGATCATACGGTTTCTTGATATAAGCGATAATGCCGGCCCGGTAGCATTCCTGGACAAACTTCGGGGAACTCATGATGGTCAAAGCGATGATGGGAACATGTTTGGTTTGCGGGTTCTCCTTGAGTTTGATCGTGGCCTCCAGGCCATGCATTCCCGGCATAATCATGTCCATCAAGATCAAGTCAGGCTGGTGCTTTTCGGCAATCTTGATCCCTTCTTGCCCGTTCTTGGCCACGATGACATCATATCCTATGGGCTCGAGATGTTTTCTGATCAGTTCAATCTGGATAGCATCGTCTTCGACTAGCAGGATTTTCGCCATCTCTCATTCATCCCCAGGATCACATATTTTTTCATCCGAAATATTTCTTCAAATCACTAAAATATGAGCAAACGGATATGGCAGGAAGAAAACGAACAAATATGGGTTTTTCTCTAATCTTCCCCATTCGGTCTGATTATATTTTTAAAAGCCTCATCTGTCAAAAGAAAAATAAGGCAGGAAGACCCGCGACTAAAAGATTTGCAGAGATAATCTTTTTAGGGTATAAAATGTGCTCAGAAGGAAATTCGCTGAGATGGAGATGATCAGAGGCTAAAACGGGCCCTGCAAGGAGAAAGGCATGAGGAAGAATAGCCTGTCCCTACTGATTCATAGAACGGGATATCTGTTTATCGTTTTTCTGTTGTTAACCAGCGTTGTCTGCGGCCAGCAGCCGTATCGGATCCTTGTTTCTAACGACGACGGGATTGATCATCCGGGGACAAAAGCCTTGATCCCCAAGCTCAGTCCGCTGGGAGAAATCACCGTGGCCGCCCCGTCGAAAAACGCGAGCGGAGTTGGGCACGGATCGACTTTTCCCGGTCCGATCCCGGTCGAAGCCTGGGAACGCGACGGCGTCAAATGGTTCTCCATCGGAGCACTTCCTGCCACCTGTGTTCGGTTAGCCCTGACTTCCCTTCTGAGCGAAAAACCAGATATGGTGGTCGCGGGAATTAACAAGGGGGCCAATGTCGGAATCATCACCTTCTCTTCCGGCACCGTGGCCTGCGCCCGCGAGGCCGCCTACAGAGGGATACCTGCCGTGGCTGTAAACATGCAAAAAGCAGAAGCCATGGATTATGACATGGCCGCTGATTTTGTCGGCGCCCTGGTCAAAGAACTCAAAGAGAAGGGATTGCCCCCGGGCACTTACCTGAACATGAACATCCCCGCCCTGCCCAAGGACCGGATAAAAGGAGTCCTGATCACCAAGCAGGACCTGCGCCCCTCAGACGAATGGTACGAAAAGAGGGTCGGCCCGGACGGGAAAACCGGCTACTGGTCGATTTATAAAGTCGTCGAGGGTGGCGACCCCAAGAGCGACGCCTGGGCGCTGAGCCAGGGGTATATCTCCATCACTCCATTCTCCATTGATCAAACGCAGTTTCCCGAAATCAAGAGTTTGGAAAATTGGGAAATCGTGAATCCCAAAAAGTGGGCAAAGTGATTGTTTTTTGTTTAGGCTATGATAATATTTGAAAAAGATATCAGCCCAATTCTGGCAGGGAGGCCAAACCCATGAAAAAAACATTTCTGTTCTTAATTTCGTTTCTCATCGTTTCCTGTTTGCTTTCGGCCCGTCCTTATCCGACAAGTGCTTCGCAAACCCAGGCCGTCACGATCCAGGAGATCGAGCCCTTTGTCTATTTTTGCATTCGCTATAAGGGGCCGTTCAGCCAAATTGAGGAAGCCATCGGCAGGCTGCTGGAAGCGGCCACGCTGCAGAATATTGCTCCTCAGGGCTCGCTCATAGGGATTTATTACAGCAACCCAGCAGAGGTAAGCCCCGAAGCCCTGGAGTGGGAAATGGGATTCCCCGTGACTCCGCAGGCTTTTGTCCAAGCCCCGCTTGAGAAAAAAGAATGGAATTTCACCAAGGTGGCCAGCGCTCTCCATAAGGGGTCTTATGAAACGGCCGGGGATACCGTTACGAAAATCTTGGATTGGATGGATGACAACGGTTACGCCCAGGCCGGACCGATGCTCGAACGCTATCTGGACATGGATCCTTCCGCGATCAAGCCGGAGGACCTTCGAACAGAAATCTGGATTCCCGTCAAGAAAAAAGAGACCTGAGAAGAAGCACCCGTTAGATTCGGCCGGACGGGCTGAACGGAGCAGAACCAGGCTTTCCGCTCAGACTTCCGAAAAGCCTCTGCAGGCTTTGACGCAGACTCCGCAAATGAACTGACTGACGACACCGGAGCGCCTGAACTCTTTAAGCTTCTCGAAGCACGCTTGATGGTTAAAATCTTCCTTTGCCTCTTTGATGGCATCAGCCGGACAACTGGAGAGACACAGCCTGCACTCGCCACAATCAGAGCCTAAAGGCTTATGGGGAAGGAGTGGCATGTCCGTGAGGACAGTGACCAGCCGGAATTGCGATCCCAGTTCAGGATTGACAAGAAGGTTGTTCCGCCCGATCCAGCCTAATCCGGCCAAGCGCCCTATCTTTTTGTGAGACAAATGGCCCTGTTGGCGCTCCCAATTGATGATCTGAGAGGCAGGTATCGGCAGGGCGTTATATCCTGAGTCCTGGATAAGGGTTGACAGGAGCAATGCGGCTCTGTCAAGAAAATAATTGACCTGGCGATAGAGATGAAAATAAAGCGGTGTCGGCTTGTCAACGATATCCTCGAGCACCGAACGGATGAGCCTCTGGCCGATAGAAATCCCCCGAACGAAGGTGTTCCTTAGTTTCCCGTCAAGGTTGAATTCGTTCCTGGCTTCAGCGATATCGGCAATGCCGAAGAGGCTGACTCCGAGTTCGGAGGTGAACTTCTTTAGGCTCTCCCTGTTTTCTTTTTCTTTGTTCACAGGCTCATTTTAGCGGTGTCATTTCAGAGTGTCAACCAAGGTTGACTCCGGCTTAGGATTAGGATATATCAAAACATTAATGCGCGCGTCTGCCTGCATGAAGAAGGAGTTGTCATGACGGAAAAAACTTTGGCGATTATAAAGCCTGATGCGATCAAAAAGAAGGTAATGGGCAAAATCATCCAGCGGATCGAGGATGAAGGGTTTAAAATTATCGGTCTGAAAATGCTTTTTCTCACCACAAAAGAAGCACAGGGATTTTATGTTGTCCATAAGGACAAAAAATTCTACGAAAGCCTGACTAACTTTATGTCTTCCGGAGAAATCGTGGTCATGATCCTTGAGCGGGAGAACGCCATCGCTCACTGGCGGGAGGTCATGGGAGCGACTGACCCAGCCCTGGCCAAGGACGGCACGATCCGGCATGAGTTTGGATTCTCTATCGAAAGAAACTCCGTTCATGGCTCTGACAGCGCTGGGACGGCAGAATGCGAAATCGGCTATTTTTATGAAAAATTGGGAAAATAACCCGCTTATATAGCACAATATATGGTATGAAATGGAGCGATTCCCCAATATTATGGCCCAGAGCTGCTTTCTGCCGGCTCCGCCCGAAAATTTGCATTAAAAGCTCAAAAAAAAACTTGACTTTTTCCATTCTATTAATTAGATTTATGGTACGCCTTGGATGAGTAGTATGGATTTCTTAAAAAGTTACTGCTTTCTCTGTTAATCTCTGCTCATTCCAAAAGGCGTGCCTAATTTTTTAAAGGAGGCACGAATGCACAAGAAGCTTTTCCCCAAGATCATCGCTCTTGTCGCCCTGTTAGGTTTTATCTTCCTCTCTGCCCCCGGTCTATCAAGCGCAGAAAAGAAAGCTGCGAGATTTGATTTCGGGCTCCTGATCAAGAAGCCCGCCGCGTGGATTTCCGCCGCCTGGAGCATGTTCACACCGATATTCGGCAGAGACGCAACCCCTACCTCCAAGACAACAGTTCCGAGCACGTCAAAACTCAAGATTAAGCCGCTCGGTGATGCAATCGTTGGCAGGCCTAGCGGCGGGGATTAGTCCGGAAAACGTCTGGGCACTTAGATTGTTCCATTCTTTAAACAGGATATTCTAATAGAGTTTGCTGAGTTTCAGTTTATTAGTTTCTTAACAATCTAATTTATTTTAACGTATCTCTTCCCCTTCTCCCCTAAGAATATCAGGTTTATCGCCTCGGGTCACCCTTAGGGGTGAACCTAACCAGGCAAAATCACCCCTATACTCATCGCCAGAGGCGATTGACCGGAATCATACTTTGGCACAAAATCTGGCCGAATAGGACAATAATGCTTAGACGCTTCTTCCGTCTCCGAAATATCGCTTTTTTCACCCTATTCTCATTTTTTACGACCAATCTTCACCTTCAGGCAAACAGCCAGATAATCTCCCAAAAACAGCCTTCCGCTGTAAAACTCGCCGCGCTCGTAAAAACAGGCAAAGAACTCAGAACAAACGGAGATTATGATCAGGCTATAAAACTATATGAAATAGCCCTGTCTCTCGCCAAAAAAACTGGCAATATGGATGCTCAACTGGATTCTTTGTTTGGTCTCGGGCTCCTGTATTGGAACATCGGCAATATCAAAGAATCCTCTGGAGTATATACCCAAGCCTGCTCAATTGCTCAAAAATTGCAGCTAATAGAAAACGAGAACTTTTGCCTTGCTGCGCTTAAAATACATGGTTATTACCAAAAAGCAAAAGATTACCGCTCCTCCGGTGATTATCAAAAGTCGATTGCAACCTTCCAGAGCGCCATAGACCTAGCAAAGAAAATCGGCAGCAAAGAACACGAGCTAAAATGTCTTCGCCAGTTGAGTCTTAATTACTGGGATTTAAACAATTTCCAGGAATTCTTTTCTTTAAATGAGGAGGCTTTGCAAATTGCGCGCGATATTAATCACAAGAAAGACGAGGGGAAATGTCTAAATAATATCGGCCTTTTTTATTGGAAAATAGATAATTACTCTGAAGCACTCGGGTACTACAAAAAATCCTTAGAAATTGCACAAAATATTGAAAATGCGCAGGAGGAAGCTAATTGCCTGAACAATATAGGTGCAATATTTATAGACATTGGCAACTACGATCGAGCCCTAGAATATTTTGAGAAGGCTCTTAAATTCGATAGAAAATTTAAGGATTACACTAATATTTCCAAGGATTTAAACAATATTGGAAGCGTATTTAGAAGAAAAGGAATGCTCTCCGAAGAAAGAACGGATTTCATTTCGGCCCTAAATTATTACAATCATTCACTAAAAATAGCAGGTGAAAATAAAGACAGATATATGGAAATTAGGGCGCTTAACAATATCGGCACGATAAACTCGCATCTAAAGGAAAACGCTAAAGCTTTGAGTAATCTTCAGTCTGCTTTTATAAAGGCTAAGGAAATCGAAGACACAGAAGGAATGAGCATAATTCTTAACAATATGGGAATTATTTACTCTCAGCTTGGCAATTTTGAAGAATCTACCGTCTATTTCCAAAAAGCGATTGATTTAGCCCTGGAAATAAAAGGAGGGAAATTTCTTTGGGAACCCTATTTAGAGATTGCAAATTCTTATAGAAACCTAAACAATTTTAGCGCCGCGTTGGATAGTTATAAGAAATCCATTTCGGTTATCGAAAAAATCCGCTCAAGTATAGATTTGGAGGAACTGAGAGCAACATTTTTTGGCACAGACAGAAGGATCGAAGCCTATCAAGGCATTATTGACCTGCTCGCTAGACTTAATCAACAAGATCCGCAAAAGAGCTTCGGGGGCCAGGCATTCAATTATCTTGAGAGAGCCAAGGCCAGGTCCTTTCTTGATAGTATTGAGGTCTCCAAAATCGATATTGCTAAAGGAATCAGCCAGCAGCTTTTAAATCAGGAAACCCAGCTTATGAATGAAATATCAATTCTCTATTCAAAGCTATTGGTTCCCCAGCTATCCCTAGAGCAAAAAAACAATATCAACAAAGAGCTAGAAAATTATGAGGAGCAGCTGGAATCGCTAAAAAGAGAAATCCGGAACACGAGCCCCGCCTATGCCAACCTGAGATATCCAAAGACGATTACTCTCAGTGAGGCCCAGACTGAACTCATCGACGGAGAGACGGCCTTTTTTGCCTACATGGTCGCAAAGGAGAACTCTTACGCCTTCGTTATCACCAAAAAAGACCTGAAGATTTTCCCGCTCCCGAAGAGCGAGGAGGTCCGAAAGCTCGTTCGAGATTATCTGACCGCAATAACAGATGTGCAGAACCAAGACTTTCATCTCGGCTATAGACTTTATAATGATCTTGTCCGTCCCGGTCTTAATGGCACTAAAATAAAAAATCTCATCTTTGTTCCTGATGATATGCTTTATTTCCTCCCTTTTGAAACACTCCTTACTGCACAAGATAGCCGGGAATGGCTGATCAAGCACTATAATATTGCCTATGTTCCTTCCCTTTCCTCACTCCGGGAAATAATTGACCGAAAAAAGGCAGCCTCGCAAAAAACAAAAAAAGACATTTTGGCTATCGGAGATCCGACTTTTGGCGCCAATGAAATGGAAATGCCCCCCGCCGGCGGCAATAGCATCCTGCCCGATTATTCCTCCAACTCTGATTATAAATTCACAAGGCTAAAATACAGCGGGGTGGAGATAGAAAAAATAGCCTCGCTCTTCAAGCCAAACAAGGCTGATATCCTTGAACGGGAGCAAGCCTCAGAAGAGAATGTCAAGGGGAAAGATCTTTCTGATTACAGAATTATCCACTTCGCCACGCATGCTATTATAGATGACAAAAAATCTGCCCGTTCCGCTATCGTCCTCTCGTTAGCTCAGAATCATAAGGACGACGGTTTTCTCCAGATGAGAGAGGTATTCAACCTCAAGCTGAATGCAGACCTCGTCACTCTTTCCGCATGCCAAACAGGTTTGGGGCAACTCATAAAAGGAGAGGGGATTGAAGGTCTGAACAGAGCTTTCTTTTACGCCGGCGCTTCCTCGGTAATGTTAAGCCTGTGGGCGATCAATGACCAGGCCAGCTACCAGCTCTTGGAGAGATTTTATTTTCATCTTCGCTCATCAGAGTCCGTTATGGCTGCCTTGCGCAGAGCCAAATTGGAGATGATAGAATCCGAGGTATTAGCTCACCCCTATTATTGGGGCGGGTTTATCGTCACGGGAGAGACAGACAAAGTCATCTTCGCGCGCAGGATGAACAAGTGGATTCTTGTCACCGCTTCTCTTTGTGCAGGACTTGCTCTCTTGATCTTGATTATAAATCGCGACAAACCCTCTCTCTTCTCTTCAAAAAACGAATCTGCTCTTCGTCCTTAACGTGTCAACCACGATTGGTTCTTCAGCGTCATAGCGGAAAAGGGCACAATCCACCAGAGAAAAAAGGCCGCTGCCAAAGCATAAGGAATGCCATAAATAAAAGCCCAGCCTTTATTAGTGCGCAGATAGTAAAGCGAAAGGAAAAAGGAGGCCACGATCAGAAAAGCGAGGTGCCCCAGGATAAAAACAGGCCGGACAAAAAGGGAATAGGAAATCAGTCCCACGGAAAAAATGTGAAAAGGATGGAGAAAGCCCAAGAAGAAGAAATCAAGAATGGGCAGAAGACGCTGCCTAGTCCTGTAGTTTGAGAACATAAAGCGGGCAAAAAGAACGGATTCACGGATATAGCTCCGCGTCCAGCGGATGTACATGCGGTTCATCTGGCGAACTTTGGACGGGACTTTTGTATAAACGACAGCATTAGATTGATATTTTGTTGTGAATCCGGATCTAAGGAGCAGGGTCGTCAACGCCCGATCCTCTCCATGCAGGCAGGGCGCATCTAGAAACCTTTGATTCACCCAATCCTTGATAAAAGGCTTTAGAACATCTTTTCTGCACGCCGTAAGAGCACCTGGACAAACGAAAACAGTTCCATAAACACTTTGATAGGCGCGGCCAAAATCGAAGGAAACTGAATACCGGATGGAAAGCATCCTTGTCAAAAAATTCTCGTGTTCATTCAAGACAGCAATTCTGCCCCCCACTGCTGCAACTTCTGTGTCCTTGATTAAGGGAATGATAAGATTCCTTATTGCGCTGCGCCCGATTTTGCCATCCGCATCCACCATTACAATCACGCTGCCTCGTGAGATTTTCAGGCCTGAATAAAGAGCTTTCCTCTTCCCAAGATTCTTTTTGAAATTAATGACCCTGAGTCTCTCCCCATATTTCCATCTCGCCATCACCATATGGTTGAGAGTTAAATCCGTTGAGCTATCGTTAATAGCAATCAGCTCGATTTTTTCCCTTGGATAATTTGAAGCAAAAACGGAGTCGATAGCCTTGCTGACCAACTCCTCCTCATTAAAGGCAGGCATGATTACGGACACGCTTGGCCAATCAACCCCTTCTTCCGAGTCAAGCGCCAGAGGCTTATACCGGAGCCAAAGGATCGTCCGAAAAATGATCCCAGTTATGATAATGATCAAGGATATGATCAAAGGATAAGTGGCAATCCTTAGGAACCGGTTGCTCTGCAAGAATTCGGCCCAAAGCTGCACCATCCTGAATTTAACGGTTATCATAACGATAAGAGTGCAGCTTGTGATAATTAAAAAAATGGCGATGGGGTCTATCTTTTCCTTAAGGAAGGGACGACTAAGAAGAAATTTCCCGGGCTGACTTTCAAAATCAATCTCCTCAAATGTCTCTTCCCGCATGACACTCTTCTCTTTTTCTTCGGATAGACCTTTAATGCATCAAGTTCATCAAAGATAGGATAAGATTATTTGCTTGAGACTCAAATGCTAATGAATTGAATTCTTAAAGTCAAGCCGTTAGCAGCATCTTAGAGTTATCACTTTCCTAGGCTGCAATTGCCCACGGCAAGGTCCACTTAGTATTTTTTTCTTATGCAATCTGCCAAATTGTGTTTTTTCAATAACCGATAGAGTTGACGTCTGCTTCTGCCGACCTTCATCGCAGTTTTTGTTTTGTTCCAGCGGCAATTCTCCAGGGCCATGATCAACTGCTCTGAAGTCAAAGGTATGTTCCGTTTGCTCCGTCCAAGTTCGGAGTCTAATCTTATGTCAAGGGCTGTTATTCGGGACTTTTTTGAGAAGATGTAGGCCCTCTCTAGGATATTTTCCAGTTCTCGTATGTTTCCGGGAAAATCGTAAGACATTAGCTTTTTAAGAGCGAGAGACGAGATTTCCTTTTTAGCCCTTTGTTTCATATTCTCCCTCTCAAGGATTTGGCACACTAAAGAAGGAATTTGCTCCTTCCTCTCCCTAAGAGGTGGAAGATAGAATTTTACAACGCTAATTCGAAAATATAGATCTTTTCGAAATCTCCCCTGTCTCACCTCCTCATGCAATTCTTTGTTTGTCGCGAATATAAACCTCGCCAATACCTTCCGTTGTACTATTTCTCCCACTCTTCTAATCTCTCTTTCCTCAATAACCCTTAATATTTTTGCTTGAAGATACGAAGATAACTCTCCGATTTCATCTAGAAAAATTGTGCCGTCCTTGGCGATCTCGAACAAGCCCTGCTTTTCCTTGATTGCCCCAGTAAAAGAGCCGCGGGCATACCCAAACAACTCTGCCTCAAACAGCTCTTCGGGAATACTAGCACAATTAATGGCCACGAAAGGCTTGTCCTTTTTTTCACTCATCTCATGAATTCTTTTTGCCATAAAATCCTTTCCGGTCCCAGTCTCTCCCAAAATGAGGACATTCTTGCCGCAGTTGGCGACTTTGCTTATAATCTCTGTCTGGTGTTTCGATATACTAACTTGCCCCATATTTCTTGCCGAAACCGGCGCATAATAAATCATTGATTACTAACAAAATAATAACTAAGAAGTTTATTTAGGCTTTATAATTAGAAACGATGTTAGATTAAAATTTTCTCAATGAATGAGAAAAAGATAAATGATTTTTAATCTATATATATATATTCTATAAATCATCTCAGGCACATAGAATGGTGGACGCCAAGACGAAATGGGATAAGAACAAGGAGGATGAGTTCAATGTGCTTCTCAACAAATTCGCTGTCCTCATAAAAGCCCAAATCAACAAATTCAATCCCCAAAAATTCGGACTTGATCCGGAAGACGTTTCTCAAGAAATCAAGGTTAAGATATGGAAAATTCTTCACAGTGAGAAAGAAATTAAGAACTATCCGTCTTATATAAGGAAGATAGTCAATTCTTCAGTGATAGACCTGCTCAGAAAATGGAAGCGCGAAGAAGGCATCTTAATTTGCGAAAAGCAAAGAAGGGTGTCTGAAATAAAAGACGATTACCTGCCCGAGCTCTCAAGCAGAGATAGCTTAAGAGAAGATGTCGCGGAAGCCGTAAACTCCCTTATTAACTCCCGTCGTAAAGTCGTCAAGCTCTTTCTTTTAGGCATGACCATAGATGAAATATCCGCCTATTTTAGCTGGAGCAAGGACAAAACAAGAAACCTGTTATACCGGGGACTATCAGATCTCAAGAAAATCCTGAAAAAGAAGGACATTGAGTATGAAAATAAATACTGATGATCTGATTAAAATCTATCGCTCCTATATTCAAGAACAAATTCCCCGGTCGAGGAAAAAATGTCCATCCCCTAAGACAATCATGAACTTATTCATAACCCCAGGCTCGACCCATAAGAAAGAAAGAATCGTCGATCACCTAACAAGCTGCCGGCATTGTGCCCATGAATTTGGTTTTTCCCTTGAAATTTTCCGGGAAGAAGGAATGCTCCTGGAAGAAATCGACCGGCTTCTTCCGCAAACAGAACGGTTGCAGACTGCTGAGAAGAGAAAAACTATTGCCAATATTTTTCGCTGGCCTGATGGCCCTTATCCTCGTCCTTATTGGAAATGTGCCGTTTTGTTCCTGTTAACAATTATCGTGGTCGCTGTGACGATTTTGATAACTAATCAATTCATGATCACTCAAAAAAACATAGAACGAGGGCGAACTCCTGGACAAATTCAACTGATGGCACCGACTCATGGAAAGGCCATCCAAATTCCCATAATCTTCAAATGGAAACTCGCAGGAAAATTTGATTACTGCATACTGGAAATCTTCGATGAAGCATTGTCTCCAGTCTGGAAAGGCCCCAGAATTTATAAAGATTTTTATCAACTTCCCCCAGAAATTGAAGCAAAAATAGAGAATAATAAAATCTATTATTGGATGATTACGATATTTCTTGTCGATGGTAAAGTCAAAGAGTCCCCTCTTGAAAATTTCACAGTTAGCGAATAGCTATTCTGGGACAAAACGGGAACTATAATCTCCATTCAGGACAAATCCAGCCCAAAAGAACGGATGGGAAAAATTGGACTTAATCATTTTCAGTTTTGCTAAGCGCAATGCTTGAGCCTTATCACCTCCATTAGAAAGGTAACGATAAAAATACCTCATTAGCTCAGAGGTTGACCTATCGTTGATTTTCCAGAGAGTTGAGATCGTGGATTTAGCGCCGGCATAGAAAAAGACCCGGGGCAATCCCATGACTCCTTCTCCATTTTCAAGTTTGCCCCTCCCTGTTTGACAGGCTGAGAGCACAACTAAATCTGCGTTCAGTCTGAGTTCATGGATTTCGCGAACCTGGAGAAAGCCATCCTCCTGGACGTTATCACTCAAGGACAGGACCAGGGCGGAACGAAGCGGAAATCTCTCATCTTGGAAACCATGGCAGGCAAAATGAATAATTCGATAGTCCTTTAACGATTTTTTCTTGATGACGTCTTCCCTGGCTCCTCCAGCCATGCAGATATCAACTTTGTCTCTTGGAAAATAACGAGAGATTTGCAGAACTTCGTCTTTTGTATGCGGCAGCGACGAAAAATCAAATCCATTATTTAAATAAACTTCTCTCAACGTGTCACCATAGGATTCTTCCTGTTTGCTACAGTGGGGCAGCGCAGCAGAATAGTCAGGATCGCCAACTGCCAATAGGAGTTTTAGAGCCTTTACTTCAGTTTTTTTATTGACTAAGAAGACTAGAGAAGAAGCAGATGGAGCATAAGAAATCCTGTACAGCTCAATGAGGTATTTCTGTTTCGGGTGTGTTCCTTTTGCCTCGGATATGAGCGCTTCAAAAGGAAGGTAATAGAGAACGCCATCTGGAACAATGATCAAGTGCTCAACAAAGGGGGAGATGGTCTCTTCGAAAGAACAAAGAAAGTCATTGTAAAGCCGTTTGGCTGCCAGGCCTCCCTGAAACTTCCTGTTTGGATATGTCGACAGCGTTTTTAAGTAAGCTCTTAGAGAATTCTCAATGCTCGCACGCGATGGCAAAGATCTTAATATAAAATCCTCTTTTGTTATCAAGAAAACGAAGGACTCTTCTTCGCCTAAGAAGAACTCTATGATGGCAGTTTTGCGATCGAGAAGCTGATTCTGGACTTTTTCAATCGACATGTTTTCAATAGAGGTCAAACCCGACTTTGTCTGTTTGCCCAGTTTCATTTTGTTCAAAAGACTCATATAAGCATTTTCTTCGTTTTCCAATCTTTCCAGCAAAATTCTTCTTTGATCATCTGTAATTGCAGATTTTGTAAGCCCGGAAATCGTCAAAGTTATCTTCTTTGAGATCTCAGCCTGCTCCTTCTTGAATTCAGGGGGCAGGGACTCTAGAGAGGAATTGTCCATCTCTATTAAACTTTCCAAAAACGACCGGGCCTTCGCTTTTTCTATAACTTGGAATATTTCTTCATCATATCTTGAGGTTGATCCCTTCATCTTCAGCATGAACAAAAGATGGATGAGCGACTCGTATACTTTAAGTTTGTCGCGAGCGAAGCCTGCTTTATAGTCGTCTACGGAGAGTTGGCTTCTTATATGATCGACATTATTTACAGCTTTCTTGTAACAAGTTAAAGCTGATGCATATTGCTGTTCAATCTCAAAGCACTGACCGAGGCCAAAATATGCTTCCCAGAGAGCTTCATTTTTTTCACTCTTCAAAGAGAGCTCCAATCCTTTCTGGAAATATTTCTTGGATTTTTTGTAATCCTTAAGCTGCAAATAGACATTTCCTGTGTTAATAAAAATATTGCCAAGTTCATAGATGTCATTAATTTTGCTTGCTTTATCCTGAGCTAATTCAAAATATTTCAGAGAGGAAACCAAATCATCGATCGCAGCGTAAGCAAGGCCGATATTGTTAAGGCTTTCAATTTCTAATCCTATATTTTCTTTTCTTCTCGAAATTTCGAATGACTTTACATAATAATCCAATGACCTTTTAAAATCATTCTGATCGCCTTGGAACTCGCCTCTGCTTCTAAAAACGGCCCCCATATTATTTAGGTCTGCTGATATGCTATTGTCGTCCCCAAGCCTTCTATCAATTTCCAACGCTTCCTTTAGATATCGTAAGGCTCTATCATAGTTGCCGATATCTCTATATACAATTCCCATATTGTTTAAATAGTCAGACCTGTCTTTTTCATTTTTGTTAAGTGTAAGGGAAATCGCCAATGCGTTCTCGTAGTAAGACAATGCTCTCGAATACTTATTCAATCTCCAATAATAAATTCCAATTTGATTTAAACATCTTCCTTCTTCTTGCCTATGATTTAGCAATCCCGCAAGCTCCAAAGCTTTTTGGTTTAATAAAAAATACTCTTCGAGTCGTTCTAGATTGAAATAATTCAAGCTTAACTGACGCAAGCATTTCAACTCATGTTCAGGGCTTTTTATCTTTCTGGCCAGTTCAATAGCAATTTCAAACTGAGCGATTGATTCCTTATAACGACCTGCTAAACGGAGTGCTTTTCCATTAGTATAAGTCTCATATATTCCAAGGGCTCCCCGGCATTCATCCTGCGAGGATTTTAAATCGAGCTTATCAGCAAAGGACATTGCTTCACTGTAAAAGCCAGCTGAATCTTTAAGTTGACCCAGATTCCAGAAGAGAATCCCAAGGTTCAGAAGGCAAGTCAATTGCCTGTTTTCGTCCTTGTTGATCCGGGCAAACTTAAGAGCTTCCTCATAAAGCGCGACAGCGCCAGAAAAGTCTCCGGTTTTCCGCAGACATGTTGCTTCAGCCTGAGTCCGGGCAAACAAGTGGATAAATTCGGTATTATTGACCGTTGTCTGTGCTAGAATCCCAGAAAGGAAAATTGGAGATTGAATTATAAAAAAAAACTAACAAATCTCCGGAGAAAAGCAAATCTCGACATGTGCATCAATTTAAGTTAAAGTAATATAGCTGCAATTCTTCGAACAGTCAATGGATTAGCTCGCTATTCAAAATTTTCCTCTATCCATTGGACATCCTTATGCGACTCGCCTTATAAATTCACTCGATATCCTCAGTCGTGCTTTTTTGAAGTCAGAATAGAAAAAGACGCTAGCTCTGTCGCTATTTTCTCATTTGTTTAAATCTTTTCTGTTTGTCCAGTCTTAGATTCAATAAGGTCTGACAATCGGACTTTGCCTCCGAGGAAAAAGAAGGTCAGGGTGGAATATCTGAGGCATGCTTTCCATTTCACCATAAAACCAACAATTGGGACAAAGACATCCTTTTCTGATAAGATACGCCGTTATAATCAAAGGAGGTTAGAATGAAAAAATCGCACCTGCCTTTTTATCTCGTCCTTCTTGTGGGAATTGTTCTTTTGGTTCCATCCATCTTCTCTCAAGAGCCGGAATTCAAGCCCGCCCTCATCCAGCAGCCAATTCCCGACTTCACCCTTCCCGCATATCAGGGCGGCGAAGTCACGCTTTCCAGCCTTAAGGGCAAGAATGTCCTGATCATGTTTCCCCGCGGATATGCGGCTGAAGGGCACTGGTGCTCAATCTGCAACTACAAGTATATCGAGCTTGCGGAGCTGGAAAAAAGAGAGCAGTTGAGGAAAAAATACAACCTCGAAATCCTCTACGTCCTCCCCTACGGCAAGGATGTCATCAAGCAGTGGCTTGAATTCATGCCCGCCGCGCTCGAAAAAATCAAAGGTTATAAATATCCCGCCGAGCCCGACAAGTTGGATGAAAAAGCGAAAAAATGGTCTGAACTCGCCAGGAAGTTATACCCAGGGGATCTCAGCGTGGAAAAGGGAGAGGTGCCCACGCCGTTCCCCATTCTCATGGATGCGGATAGAAAGGTCACCAAGGCGCTCGGGCTATTCGTCACGGAGTGGGGCGGAAGCAAGGTCGACCAGCTCATCCCGAGCGAGTTCATCATCGATAAAAACGGCGTCCTCATGTTTAAGTA
>Ga0209253_10002225_pt1 | contig 17202 bp, 10 predicted proteins | sample FrelakmetBRP12BR_FD_187145 | JGI IMG/M metagenome (GOLD analysis project Ga0209253, IMG submission 187145) | Freshwater lake sediment microbial communities from the University of Notre Dame, USA, for methane emissions studies - BRP12 BR (SPAdes)... | ecosystem: Environmental > Aquatic >...
GAGCCCGTGGTTTTGCATGATTGCCGCGATTCCGGTCTGACCGATCGCAACAGCCACCTTCTCACCCAATTCATCCGTGCCAGGCATAATGAATGGCACTACCGGGAGGTCGCCAAAGAAGGCTGCGTCGGCAGAAATGGGCAGGAACTTGGTGCCGGTCAAGGCCATCAAGGTCGTTTGCGGACCGTGGGTATGGATCACAGCGTTAATGTCGGGGCGTAACTTGTATATTGCACAATGGACGCGCCGCTCGCTGGAGGCGGTGTAGTCTGTATCGGTGATAATCCTGCCATCTAGGTTGATGCACACCATCATGTCAGGGCGTAGATCGCCCTTGAAGATGGCATTGGGTGTGATCCAGATTTCGTTGGGGTTGTCATCACAACGGGCGCTGACGTTGCCTCCGGTGGGGGTGATGAGTCCCTTCGAGTATAGTTCGTTATTGATCAGCAGGATCTGGTCGCGCACATCCTCAGTTTTGACCGTCATGGCAATCGCAGGTGCATAAGGTGGAGCAGGTTGGGTTGCGGGGGCTGGCACAGCGGCTGCAGAGACAGCTCCAATTTTGGTCAAGTCACCCGGATCCCCAATCTTTTGACGTGTTTCGCTATAAAGCCGGGACATGTTACCTTGAATACGGATGAAGGCCATCGCCTTGCCTGTGTCGCCACTGAAGGAGAGCTTCCCGCTGGTGGCAGCCTTGGTGGCATTGAGGCGACCCGTGAACATGCCATCCAGGGTATCAGCAGTCATCTTCAGCTTGACATCTGGTTCGCGTGGGGGTGCCTCCAGTCCGGCGTCGACCTTGCCATCCACGAAACTCATAAAGAATGCCTGATTGAGGTCTTTGATTGTGAAGCTAAAAATCACGCTTTTGCCCTTGGCGAAATCAGCCATATCCTTGTCGGTGGCAATACTGGCGGTGAACTCCTTCAAAATAGCGATCATCCTACCGATTACTGCACTGGTATTTACACCTTCCACCATTTCAACTGTCAGGGTACTTTTCGGTTCTACAACCGTCACGCCTAACGAAGTTGATGTCACGGTTTCAGAGGCCTTTTGCTTCTGAGCTGCCATATCCAGATCGGTCACTCCCGGACCCGGGACGGTCGTGCGGGCTTTGAGCGCTGCCTCATCCGTTTTGCGGATCCCGGTCCATGCAAAGGACTCGAGCGTGACTGTATTCAAGAGATATTTCGGCTGCTTGCCAGCCAGCAAGGCCTTCAATTCGTTCACGATGATCTCACCCTGGTGGGCGGCCACTTCCAGTGTGTTGCCTCCCAGGTGCGGGGTGCCAATAACGTTCGGGAACACCAATATTGGATCCCCAGCAGCCGGCGGCTCAATTGGGAAAACATCCGTGGCAAAGCCGCCCAGTTTTCCGGAGTGCAAGCTGGCCAACAAGGCTTCCTGGTCAACCAGCCCCGCCCGGGCGGTGTTGACCAGGTAGGCTCCTGGTTTCATCAAACCAAATGCGCTGGTGTTTATCATCCCGCGCGTCCCATCCGTGACTGGGGCATGCAGCGTGATGAAATCACTCTCGGATAACAGCCGCTCAAAGGAGACTTTCTCGGCACCCATCAAGCAGACCTGCGCATCGGTCAGGAATGGATCGAAGAGGATAACATGCGCTCCAAATGGCAACAATCGCTGAACCACCTTACGTCCGATGGCGCCACCGCCAACCACGCCGATGGTCTTATGCCACAATTCGACACCCAGGAATTCTTCGTGCGCTTGACCCATACGACCCAAGTCACCGGCTTCGCTGCCAGGCTGGCGCAGGAAGGCGGAGGCTGGTTGGAGCTGGCGCGCCAGCATCAGTATGAAACTGACCGTCAGGTCAGCAACAGCATCCGCATTGCGTGCAGGGGTGTTGGTGACAGGGACACTTGCCGCTGTGCAGGCCTCAATGTCAATGTTAACCGGGTTGCCGCGGCAGACTATTATCATTCGAAGGTCAGGCAGTTTGAGTAACGCTTCAGCATCGACAATATCCACTTCAGTGACAAAAACCTGATAGTTCTTCAGGGTCTGCACCAGGTCGTCACCTGTGAGCAGGATGCCTTCAGTACGGTAGGGTTTGTAGGTCACCTCGCCAATCTCACGCAATTGGCTCAGAGCGGATTCGTCAACTTCGGCACTGATGTAAATACTCGGACGGAACGAAACAGCAGCCACACTCCCGCCTTCTCCAATGGGCAATCCTGCCATCATCACCGCAGTAATATTGCTGGCAGCGACTACATCTGCGGGACGGCGTTCCTGGCGCAAGGACTGCCAGTCAGCATAAAGAGCCTGGTAGGTGGCTGAGTCCGCGTCAGGCAGGTACTCACGGGCAGCGCCCGTCAGCTTTTGTGCGCCAGTTGCCAGGTCTGGGAAAAATCCGGCCCCGACCCCAGCGCAGATGGCTGCGCCCAAGGCGCTCGCTTCTGCAGAGGCGCTGACATATACCCTGCAATTCATCACATTGCTCAGGATCTCTGTCCATAAGGAACTGCGGGTGATGCCTCCACCCAGCCAGAGGTCCGAAAGAGTCCCGCCCGAGATATGCAAGATCTGTTCGATATTGGCGCGCACTGCATAGGCCATACCCTCCAGGATGGCACGCGCCACATCGGCACGGGCTTCCTCGCCGGGGCGGGCTGCTACCGAGGAAAAAGTCAGGTTGTCCACAGGGGGTTCCATGGCAGAAGCATTAAAGACTGCTGCGCCGATGGTGGAATGCATACCATGCGCACCGGGAATGGAGGCCTCCGCCTCGGCAACCAGCCTGGCTACCGGGTTGGGGACGTCAGCGTGCATCAGGTTAGCAGTCCATTCCAGGCATGAGCCCATCTGCCCGGCGTTGCTTTCCAGCACATACAGGCCGGGGACAACGTGCAATCCAGACCAGATGCGCATTTTGGGGTCTAGTACCAGTTTGTCCACGGCCATCTGCACTGGAGTGGTTGTCCCGGCGATGACGCCTATCTGCCCGGCCGTTACCACGCTCGATCCGAGTAGGCCACATTGTGTATCCGGCCCGCCGACTGCTACCGGAATGCCGGCAACCAGCCCAAGGTTTGTAGCAGCTTCCTTGGTCAGTTTACCCAGTCTCGAGCCAGCTGGTTTGAGCTCGGGCAAAACTTTCTCAGACAGGCCGAGTGACTTGATGAGCGTGACTGCCCATGTGCGGTTTTTCAGGTCGAAGAGCAAACTCTCGGCGGCTTGGGCAGGCTCACAGACCAGTTCTCCGGTCAGCATGTACCCAACCCAGTCGCTGATGGAAAGCGCGGCATGGAGCGACTTGAAATCGTCGGGGCGGTTTTCTTTCAGCCACATCAGCCGCGCAGCCATGAAGATGGGGCTGGGAGCATGGCCGGTGATCTTGTAGAGCTCCTCTCCCCGTTCCATGGCAAGACCCATGCACTGGTCAACCGCGCGTGCGTCACGGTTGGGTGTGGCCAGCAGGACCTTGCCTTTCCGGTCGATTGCCACCAGCCCGTGACGCATGCTGGTGGTAGCCACTCCGGTCACTTCCTGCGGGGTGGCTCGGACTTTCTTGAGTGCTTCCTGCGTCGTCTCTCCCAGCATGCGCCAGACCTTATCAGTGTCGAGTCTGAATGCAAAGCCCCCGGCTTGCGGGTCGGGAGGGAGTGTCCAGGCGCGAAAGACGCTGGTTATTTCGCCTGTCTCACTGTTGGCCAGCAGGCAGCGCCCGCCTCCACCGCCCACATCCAGACCGATAAGATATTTTTGAGACATGGGATCTCCTTGTTCGAATATGAATAGTCGAATAAAATCGGCCAAAATATGTGGCGTAACCGTTGGGACGATACCATTCCACTGCATTCTGTAAAGACTCGTCCGCCGGGATGAGTGAATGACTCAATGTGCGGATTGCCTTTGCAGAAATGAAATATCCTTTCTTGGTGAAAACGTGCATTTCATCCGGAGCGGTCACTGGTAGGCGTTATGGTTTTTCACCGCGCGAGACTGTTATCCAGGTATGCCCAACCAAGTGTGATTGCGCCCGGAATCCGCGCCTGCCTGACACTTCAGGCAGCAAGTCCAGCGGGACGGAATTTATATCCGTAGATCAACATGCCGCGCTCATCCCCATCCTGGCGCAGCCGTCGCGTCACCATCTCCACCGGCATGCCGATCTCCACCGGTTGGCTGCCCAGGTCGGTCAGCTGAGCGGTCACGAGCGGACCTTCTTCCAATTTAATCAATGCAACTGTGTAGGGGGCACTCTCGTCAAAATCGCTTGGAGCTTCAAATATCGTTGTGTATGAGTAGACTTCCCCCTTGCCGCTGAAGGCAAAGTCTTTCTTCACTTCTGCTCCGCAGTTCGGGCAGATATCCCGGGGTGGGAAAATCTTGGCATCGCAGGCTTCGCAAACATTTCCCACCAATCCATAACGTTGTTTTTTCAGCCGCCAATGGCGTGGAATTTCCATGGTATCCTCTTTTTTCCTGGTTGCCTTAATAACCGGTCACCTGATCCCCTGCTCTCTCCAACAGGTGTGTGACAGCCGTGGAGGCGGGTCCGCCCAAGCATTGGATCAGAGCCAGCTTCGCACCGGGGATCTGGTTCTGTCCTGCTCGACCTTGCAATTGCAGCACTGCTTCGACCGCCTGGTATACGCCGGTGGCCCCGCCGGGGTTGCCGCGCGCCTTTGAGCCGCCCAGTGTGGCACACGGGATCTGGCCGATCAGGCTGATTGATCCACCTGCAGCCAATTTCCAGCCCAGCCCGGGAGGCGCAAAACCGGCCGCTTCCAGGCAGAGTGCCGCATGGATCGAATAAGCATCATGGTATTCAAACAGGTCCACCTCTTCACGCCTTTTTCCAGCTTTCTTGAGGGCCTGTTCCACCGATACCTGCACGGCAGGTAACCAAAGCGGGTTGGGACGGTTGTGCAAGCCCAACGTATCCGAGGCGCTGGCCGAGCCAGCGATGCGCACCAGTGGATGGGGATAATCCTTGGGAAGCAAATCGGGACGGGTCAGTATGAGCGCTGCAGCACCATCGGCGTTGGGCGCCACGTCGAACATATTGAGAGGGTCGCTGACCGGTTCGGCATTCTGGTATGCTTCCAGTGTGATCGCTTTGCGATACATGGCATTCTTGTTCCCAACCGCGTTGGCATGCGCGGTCAGTGGGAAGCCTGCCAATCCGTCGGCTGGGATGTTGAAATCGTGCATGTAGCGTCTTGCCAGCAAGGCCGCCTGGGCAGTTGGCGTCAGACCCTGGTCAGCCTCGAAATCACTGTCCATTGCTGTGGCAGCGGCCGCCTCCACCTCCGGGCCGACCTTATCGGTGAACTTCTCCACTCCCACCACCAGTACAACATCTACAAATCCACTGGCAACCGCCAGGTATCCTTGGCGCAGCGCCGCACCGCCTGATGCACCACCCGCCTCGATTGTCTCAGCCTCGATCCCGGCCTTATGCCCATGATCATCGAAGCGCAACCCTCCGAAATCGGCCAGCAGGGTACCCAGGTGTGCCTGGTTGGACAGGTTGGCAGCCAGCATGTTGCCGACATAAAGAGCCTGTGGTCGCAATCCGCCCGAATCTTTAACTGCCGCCAGCATGACTTTCACCGCCAGTGAACGCAGCGAGGTGTCCCAGTGTTCCCCAACTGGGGTTTGCCCTATTCCAGCAATAACAACATCAGTCATACTCATTCCTCAAAACGTTGTAAACTAGTCATCATTTGCTAATAGCTAATTTCCAAAAGCTATTCGTTATTAGCTACTTCATTGTGATCTTCCCACGCAGTCGCACATACGTGGCGTAATCGATCTCAGTACGCCGGGTTATATAATCTTGTGTCGAAGGAGCCTTGCCACGCTGCTCAGGTAGTTTTTCCGTGACAGAGATATCGAATGCATCTGATCCCGCCCCGGAACCAAATGAAACCATCAGGATGCGATCTCCGGCTTTGGCCACATCCAGGATGGCGGTCAGGCCGATGATGGCAGCCCCGGCATAGGTGTTGCCGATGACAGGCGAGAGCAACCCGGGCGCGATCTGTTCCGGAGTAAATCCAAGCAGGGCTGCCACCCGCTGCGGGAACTTGGTATTCGGCTGGTGAAAGACAGCCCACTGGTAATCTTTGGCTGTTGTTCCAATGGCTCCCATCAAGGCTTTTCCAGCTTCCGTGATATGCTTGAAATAGGCCGGTTCGCCGGTGAAACGCTGGCCGTGCTCCGGGTACTTCTGGTAATCGCGCCGCCAGAAATCAGGTGTATCGGTGACAAATGAATATGAGGCATTCAGGATCGCCAGGCTCTCTTCAGCTGGACCGATCACGAAGGCAGCCCCCCCGGCTGCTGCGGTGTATTCCAGGGCATCACCCGGCTTCCCCTGTGCAGTATCCAGGCCAGCCGCAATCGCATAACGTGCCATTCCCGAGCCCACCAGTCCCATTGCCATCACCATCGCCTCCGTTCCGGCTTTGCAGGCGAATTCCATATCTGCTGCCTGAACGTGCGGGGTAGCTCCAATGGCCTCCGCCACGATCGTCGAGGTGGGCTTGACGGCATACGGATGCGACTCCGACCCGATCCAGACAGCCCGGATCTCGGCCGGGTCGATCCCGGCCCGCACTATGGCATTACGCACGGCCTCGAGCGACATCGTGACCACGTCTTCATCCAGCCCGGGGACGGCTTTCTCCTTGATGGGCAGGCCGGAGGCCTTGCCGCCAGTCCAGATGCGTGACACTTCCTTTGCAGGCAGGCGGTAACGCGGCACATAGGCTCCATAGCCGATGATACCAACCGGGCGGGAGGGTTTGAGAAGGGTAAGCGAAGATTGAGGAGTTGTCATGAATTTACCTTTTCCTGTTCAAGTCGCAAAGGCGAAATTTGCAAATTATTATCAATGATAATCGAAAGCCGAAAATCTTTGATTGGGAAAAGCCCTTTGCCTTCATGGATCGCTTCAAAACTTTTTTATTTTTTTCAAAATCTCTTCCGCCTGGTCCATTCTTACCATTTTCTCCGCCACCATCTGCGCGGCCACCTTCTCGATCTGATCACCCATCGCCCCGGCGGCGATGGCTATCTGGCGGGCATGCAAAGACATGTGACCGCGTTGGATGCCCTCTGTGGCAAGGGCACGCAGGGCGGCTAGATTTTGCGCCAGCCCGACCGAAACGATTACCCCGGCTAGTTCGGCAGCAGTTTGTACGCCCATCAATTTCAAGGCCGCCTTGGCGGTGGGATGCACCTTGGTGGCCCCCCCAATGATGCCAACAGCCATCGGCATTTCCAACTCACCTATCAGGTTCCCTTCCGCATCCTTGCCCCAGTTGCTGAGACTGGTGTAGCGCCCACTCCGGGCAGCAAAGGCATGTGCCCCCGCTTCTACGGCGCGCCAATCATTGCCGGTGGCGATCACCACGGCATCTACACCGTTCATGATGCCCTTGTTATGTGTCGCGGCACGATAGGGATCCACCGCCGCGAAGGCCCAGGCTTGGATGACCCCATCACGCACCTGCTCTCCAGTGTAGGTTTGGCCATCCACGTTCGTGAATGCCAGTCCCGCTAGGGGGATGGTGCAACTGGCTTTTGCCAGCCGCAGGTCTGCCAGGTTGGAAAGGATTTTCAAGTGAACACGCCCGCCCGTGATCTCTTCCACGCGTTGTGCCAGTTTTTCACAGGCAGTATTGACAGCATTGGCGCCCATGGCATCCTGCACATCGTAGATGAGATGAACCACCAGGAACGGGCCGATGGGAGAATCCTCGATGATACGGACTTCCAGGTCGCGTGCACCCCCGCCAAGTTTTTTCAGTATGGGGTCGGCCGCATCGGCTTCAGCGAGCAATTCGGCTTTGTGGTCATACAGATTCATGCTGGCATTCATCAGGTCCTTGACCTCAAGCACCTGCATCTGCCCGATCATTTCCGGCGCGGAGGTGACAGCGGTGAAGCCACCGCCGAGGCCGGCCAATTTGGCCATGAACGAGGCACCCGCCACCACGGAAGATTCTTCTATCGCCATCGGTACGAGCACAGCTTTCCCATTCACAACGAAGTTCAGCCCAATCCCGAGCGGCAGGCCGAAGGTCCCGACTGCATTTTCTACCATATTGTCAGCCTGGTCGTCCATCAACCCATTCGAAGCCATTAGCGCGGAAATATCACCGCGCGAGAGTCCAGCGGCTTCGGCCAGCTTATCCAGCCGTTCATCCAGGGGCAGATGATAAAATCCAGGGATACGAGAATTATTCATGTTTGAACTCCATATCCATTATAGCAGGATGTATTTTATCGTACCGCTCTGGCAAAAGCTATCAGATTCGTAGGTAAAAAAATAGTGGATGTTCGACACATTGGGCATGAAATTATTCAATAATGCTCATTTCCAGCTCAGAATCACAATCCCTGAATGCAAACTTGTTATAATGTGGACATCTGGAGTAAAATTATCTGGATTATCAAGGTGCTTAATGCTCCTGACGCGTGAAGAGCTACAAGAGAGACTAATTGCATTACATCAGGCGAGTCTGGAACTGGTAAAAGACATCTCGCTCGAAACGCTGTTGGAGAGGATTGTCTCACTGGCATGCGAACAGGTCGGGGCCAAATATGGAGCGCTGGGCATTCTGGATGATGAGGGGAAACTTAAACAGTTCATCACGGTCGGCATGAGCGCCGAAGAAATCAAACTCATTTCTCATCCACCGCGCGGTTTTGGGCTGATTGGTGCATTGATGCGCGGGGATAGCGGTAACATTCGCATCCCGGAAATCAGCGCCGATCCGCTTTCGGCAGGTTTCCCCTTCGGACATGCCAAAATGCGTTCTTTATTGGGCGTGCCCATTCGCCAGGGAAACCGGCAATTGGGCCAGATCTACCTGACTGAAAAGACCAGTGCTCCTGAGTTCACCCCCGACGACGAAACAATCATCGAAATGCTGGCCGCTTATGCCGGAGTTGCCATTTATAACGCCCGTCTTTACGAAAATCTGCATGATCGCGACCAAAACCTCACCCATCGCAACCAGGAGCTGGTATTGTTGAATCAAATTGGCACAGCCCTGGCCTCTTCTCTTGAACTCGATAAAATCATGAATAAAACCCTGGCCTTGCTGATGGCCCATTTCAAAATGGAAGCCGGGGAGATTTTCCTGCGCAAAGAAGATGACAATCTACGTCTGGTTTTGCATCGCGGGGAAGCAGCCGAAGCCTTCTGGACTCGTAATCGTTATAAAATAGGCGAGGGTATGGTCGGTCAGGCCGCCCAGACAAAACAACCTGTAGTTAGCGACCATCTCGAAAAAGATGGGCGTGTCGCCCGTCAGGCTGTCATCAAAGCCGGTTTCAGACAGATTGTCTGCATCCCGATACCGGCACATGCTGAAATTGTCGGTGTGCTGACCATCGCCACCCGCAGCAAGAAAGCCATATCCAAAGACGAACTCGAACTGCTTGTCTCGGTGGCTGCCGGAGCTGGGACGGCCATTGAAAATGCGCAGCTGCATTCCAATCTCCGTCGGGTGACAATTCTGGAAGAGCGTGAACGGATTGGCATGGACTTGCACGATGGCATCATCCAGTCCATCTACGGTGTGGGCCTGGCTCTTGAGAATGCTCGCCAGGCCCTGCGGGAAGATCCCGAGTCGGCGGACAGCCGCCTTCAGAAAGCCATGGACGACCTGAACCGTACCATCCGTGATATTCGCAACTACATCCTCGATTTGCGCCCGCGCCACCTGCGCGGAGAAAGTCTCATTGAGGGTCTCGGAAGGCTGGTTTCAGAGTTCCGGCAAAATACAAAAATCGAGGTCAGCCTGGCCGGGCCAAAAGAGCCCCTGGTTGATCTGCGGCCGGTAAATGCGATGGCATTGTTCCATATCTGCCAGGAAGCCATGGCAAATATAGCCAAGCACGCCAATGCCAGCAAGGTCACGATCGACCTATGGAGCACCTCTGGCCGGGCGCTGCTCGAGATCCATGACAATGGGGATGGTTTCGAACTGGAAAAAGCCAATAAGACGGTGGGGCATGGTCTGGCAAATATGCAGACACGCGTTGCCAATGTGGGCGGTGACCTGGATATCATAACCGCTCCGGGGGAGGGTACTACCATTCTCGCCTGGGTGCCGCGCACCCCCATGCAAGAATCGGCTTGACCCAGCCTGCTATCATCCCACGAAGCCCAAATTTCTGCGTTTCACACAACGCCTGTCTGAGCTTGTTCCAAAAATGAATATTTAAGGTCCGTCATTGATTCAAGCAGTACACATGTAAGTATGCCTGACTCCCCCAAGATGTGGCGGCCCATTTCTTCCTACCCGAGGCTGTGGGGGGACTAATCTGCATGAGAACTGATCTTCCGGGCTAGTGATTTTTAGGATTATTTAAGATTTCACTTGTCTTAAAGTTTCAGATGTTTTTAGGGTTGCGTAGGTTGTACGTATGGAAAAAAAAAGATCTTTCTGCTAGAATGGTTCTACCCAAAAGGATAATGGCAACTATCCTCCCCAAACGAGCTTGACCGTAAGAATATGGATTTTCCGGGATAAAAGCCTTCCCACTGCCAGTGCAGTGGGCTTCTGTCCCTGCACTTAAACGCCGAAATTATAGACCGGAGGAACAAAAGATGGATGCCGTGCAAGCCTGGCAGTCAGCATTGGGCCAACTCCAGATGGAGATGCCAAAAGCATCTTACGATACCTGGGTACGCGATACCCGGATTGCCTCTTACGAGGATGGTTTATTCACAGTCATGGTACGGAATGCCTATGCCCGTGACTGGCTGGAAAGCCGCCTCTCCAGCACGGTAAAACGTCTGCTGATGGGTATCATGAATCGCACCGTGGAAGTGGCTTTTGTTGTACATGCCCGCACGAGCGGCATGGATGCTCCAGACCTAATAACGGTTGCCTCGGGTGAGGCCGGTTCTTCAACAGACGAGATTCCAGCTTCCCACCCTAAGAATACTTCGTTAAATCCCCGTTACACCTTCGAAAATTTTATCGTTGGTCCGAATAATCGGCTGGCCCATGCTGCCAGCCAGGCTGTCGCCGAAAGCCCCGCTACGGCTTACAATCCACTCTTCTTGTATGGTGGTGTTGGGCTTGGAAAGACGCATTTGTTGCATGCTATCGGGAATTATTGCCAGGAACACGGACAGAATGTGCTCTATGTTTCTTCCGAAGAATTCACAAACGACATGATCGGTGCCATCCGTTCGCATACCACCCAGGCCTTCAGGGAAAAATATCGCTCTGCAGATGTGTTGCTGGTGGATGATATCCAATTCATTGCTGGAAAGGAATCCACGCAGGAGGAGTTCTTCCACACCTTTAATACCTTGCATGGACAGAACAAGCAGATCATCGTTACATCGGACCGCCCACCCAAAAGCCTGGTGACGCTGGAAGAACGCCTGCGATCACGCTTCGAGTGGGGACTCACCGCTGATATCCAGCTGCCTGACCTGGAAACCCGCCTGGCAATCCTTGGTTCCAAGGCTGAGCGCCTGGGGCGGACAGTACCTGGCGAGATCATGGAACTGATCGCCCGTCGTGTCCAGTCCAATATTCGTGAGCTGGAAGGCGCGTTGAATCGTGTCGTGGCTTTCGCTGATCTAAGTGGTATGGCATTTACGCCACAATTGGCAGAGGTGGCCCTGGCCGACTTGCTACCCCAACACGGCGATGTGAAACCCGCAGCAGTGGTGGATATAGTTGCCAAAACTTTCAACCTGTCCGTTGACCGCTTGCTTTCCCCCGACCGCTCCCACGATGTGTCTCTGCCGCGACAGATCGCTATGTACTTGATGCGCGAGACCAATATTTCCCTGCCACAAATCGGCCAGGCCCTGGGCGGTCGTGATCACACCACGGTTATGTATGCCTGCGAAAAAGTGGCAGACCTGATCGAGCGGGATGATCGACTGCGCACACAGGTAGGGCAAATCAGGCGGCTTTTATACGCATAGAATCTGAATCTAAAGTCCAAACGACACCCCGCCTATGGTCCTGTCGGGGTGTTTTTATTTTTATATGAGAGCGATCAAGAAAAAGAGGGTCCTATGCCAGTAAATGGGACAATAAGATCCTGACACCGATAATTATCAGGATAATCCCCCCGATTATTTCCATCCGTTTTCCAAATCTTTGCCCAAGCCGGTTGCCCAGATAGATCCCCAGCCAGGAAATCAGCCCGGTTACCACACCTATCACCACGGCCGGATACCAGATGGTCACGCCGACTAGTGCCAGGCTGAAACCGATTGCAAGTGCATCAATACTGACTGCGATCGAGAGCAACACCAATGTCCAGCCGCGCGAAGGGTCTTTCTTTGGTTCCTCACCATTGGGATCAAAGCCAGTGCGAATCATCCGGATGCCAACAAATGCTAATAAACCGAAGGCGGCCCAGTGATCAAAAGCAGAGATGTAACTTACGATGGTTGTCCCGGCGATCCAGCCGATAATGGGCATAAGGACCTGGAACAGCCCGAAATGAAAAGCCAGCCGAAAGACCGGGCGCCTGCCGGATGTCTGTTCCTGCGTTCCTGCACCGAGGCAGACGGCAAAGGCATCCATCGCCATACTGAGTGCGATGAGGAGGATCTCTAAAAAGCTCATTTCACCTTTCGTCGCGATAACCCGTTCCGAAATGGAGCAGGGTTGAAACTTTGTGCAGAGCTTCCACCTGGATTTAAACTTTCCAAATGGTGAAATCCTTCAAAATGGATCCCCCGACGAATTCCCGCAAAATGGAATTGTCTGGGATCAATTCACTTTCCACGGGAAGGAACCAATCCAGGAAAGCCAGCAGGCGTTTGGCTTCTATGTATTCCCGCGAACCATGAGGAACCTGGCGCAGGATGGGTTCAGCCAGCGGTTTGAGGGCCGAAAGCTCGTATACCAACGCAGAATTGAACATTGCATTGGCGTTTTCCTGATAAGGGAAGATGTATTTCTTTTCCCCATTGGTCACTGATTCCCATCTATTGATGGTCTGGACGGCTGTATAGCCGCGCTCACGCGTATCCCGGACGATACGCCGGATTAGGCGGGTGTCAGTAGTGGAGACACGATTGTGGCTGTCCAGGTTAAGTTGGGTCAGGGCTGAAACATAGATCCGGAAGGCGCGTTCTGCCACTTTTGCGGGTACCAGGCGTGGATCCAGACCGTGGATGCCCTCCAGAATGATTATCTGTTCCGATCCTAGTTGAATTGTCTCCCCCGTCTCGCGTTTCCCGGCTTTAAAATTATATTTTGGCAACGCTACGGCCTCTCCGACGATCAGACGTGCCAAGGCCTCTCCCAGCAAGTCCAGGTCAAGCGCTTCCAGAGCTTCGAAATCGAACTGACCATCCTCACCAATGGGCGTTCTTTCCCGATCCACAAAAAAATTGTCCAATTCCAGGGCAAACGGTGACAACCCCAGGGCGAGCAATTGGATCGCAAGCCGCCTGGAGAAGGTGGTTTTTCCGGAGGCGGATGGACCAGCGATCAATACCACCCGCGCTTGTGCGCTACGACCGGCAATCTGGCGGGCGATCTCAGCTATGTTCTGCTCGTGCAATGCCTCCGCAACTAGGATAACCTCGCGGCTTCGCTCAGAATGAATTGCATCGTTCAATTCCCCAACTGAACCAATACCAAGCCGCGTCAACCATTGACCGTATTGCCGAAAGGTTTTCAGCAGCTTGGGATATTCGGGCAAGGGTAGGATACTCGTAGGCGAGTGGCGTTGTGGAAAACGTAATATGAAACCGTCCCCGACAGGTACGAGGTCAAACCACTTCAGATAGCCCGTGGAGGGCACCATGTAACCCTGGTGATAATCACGATAATCATCCAATTGATAAAGTGTCACATAGTCTTTCTGGCGGTAGGAAAGTAACTGGACTTTGTCGTGGTATCCCCTACTTTCGAAGTACGCATTCGCTTCTGTTAGCGCGACTTCCTGACGGAGGAATGGCTCGTCCTTCTTTACCCAGGCACGCATGGCGCCATTCAGGCTGGCCAGTTCTTCATTGCTGAGCGGAGGCCGGTCAGTTACCTGGCAAAAATAGCCGCCTGAAGAGACCGAGTGGTCAATCGTCATGTGATTTTTTGGGTATATATTGGCGAAAGCAGCGCTCAACAGGAATGTCAGGGAACGCCGGTAGATGCGCGCCCCATCCGCATCGGCCATTGTTACCGGCGCCAGACGGGCTTCCATCTGGACAGGATATGTCAGCTCGCGCAGTTCACCGTTTACGATGGCCGCCACCAGCGGTTCGACATCCGGGTGGTAGTCAGTTTTCAGAAATTCACTGGCAATGGTCCCGCGCGGCCCGGAGAGCACCCGTCCATCCGGCAGGTGAACTTCCACGGTATCACGTGCAGAGACAGTTTGAATTTTATCGTTCATAAGTTTCCATTTCTACCCCGTTATTTCTTCCAACAGTTTTTCGGGTTGTCCGCTGTAATTGGTCAACGGAATTTCAGCGCGTGTCATGGCTAATAAAATCCCGGTAAGTTGTTTATTCACAGGCGTTGGTACTCCGTACTTTTCTCCATAGCGGTCCACCGCACCATTGAGCCACTCGACCTCGGTCTTACCCCGGCCGGCATGTAAGTCGATATGGAAGGAAGGCATCTTTCCTCCCCGCCCTGCTCCAATGGCTCTACCCAACAAGGGTCGTAAGAGATAAGTGGGCAGCTTTGCAGCCAGCGCTAGCAGGCGTACCGGCGTCCCGGGGAGATCCACCACTCTTATGCCCTGGGCTTTCATTACAGCCAATGCTTCGCGCAGGATTGCAATCTCTATCCTGAACAATCCGGGATGAGCCAGTACGTTGCGTGCAGGCATGTCCAGGATGGCAACGGTGGCGTTAGCCATCAGATTGGTCAACATTTTGGACCACTTCATATCGGTGGAACGTGGAAAAAGCCGTGCCTTCAAAAAAGCTCCATGGAGTGCTTCCCAGAGACAAAGCGAGAGTGGATGCCCGTCTCCCACGCCAACCCCGCGCAGTTTTTCAAGTATAATTTCCCCAACCACGGTGCGGTTCACCGAGGAGGTGACCGTCCCGGCGATAACCTTGTCGGCTCCAAGTACGGAAGCCAGGGCCGCTTCATTCTCCACGCCGTTGGAGAGACACAAGATGGGCGGTATTTGCGTGGCGTATGGCTTCATATTTTCAAGTATGGCCGAAGTATCAAAGGATTTTAGGGCGAAAATTGCAAAATCATAGGAATCTCGGCGGAACGCCTCAGAGAGAGACTCTACCACCGTAAACGATGACGCTGGAATGGTAATAGGGGAACGCTGCGAGTCCACGAATTCCAGGCGCAATCCACGCCCCCGGATTTCTTCTGCCACCCCGGGTCGTTCCAGGAATAACACCTTGTGGCCTGCCGATACCAGGCTGCCACCGATGTAGGTGCCGATGGCGCCCGCCCCAAATACCAGGAACTTCAATTTCTCCACCTTATTCTTCCTTCCAATGACGGCGGTCATCGAAATTCAACATCCGCCAATTGTGGCGTTCGGGATCATACGTAAATGTCGCAAAGGTGGTATTGTGAAACATAAAGCGCGGTCCGCCGGAGTCGGCTTGCACCGGGATTCCCAGAATGGCATAGAAAGCCATGTTCAGAATCCCTCCATGAGCAGCCACCAGATAACGTCCAGGCCGGCGGTCGAGAATGTGCTGTATGGCTCGACCAGCCCTCAGATAGACTTCCCAGCGGCTTTCACCCGTTTCCCCATAATGCGTATAGGGTGTCATGAAATCCGGTCGTGGGGCTACTTGGGCAGCCTGTTCAGTTGTTAGGCCGGCGACCAGGCCATTATTTATCTCCATCCAATCCGGGTCCAATTCCAGTGGAATTCCCAGCGCACCACTGATAATTTCGGCTGTCTGGCAGGCGCGCAAGAGCGGGCTGGCTATGCACAGGTCGAAGGTAACCCCTTCACCCTGCCAGCGATCAGCTAATGCCACAGCCTGGTCACGTCCCTTCCCGGTCAGCGGAAAATCAGCGTGCCCTTGAAAGCGCTCTTCGGCGTTTCCAACTGATTCACCGTGACGAAGAAATGTAATATGGTAGACAGATGTTTGAGCCATGGGCTGCTATTTTACCATCACAGCCTTACCCCGTGCTTGTCTGCCAGGATATCGAGGCTGCGCTTCACTTCAGCGATCTTCTGTTCTCCGTCCCAGCCAAGTGAATCGCCAAGTGTCCTAGCAAGTTCCTCCACCAGCGCAAGGGTCAATTGCCCCAAATACCCCAACAGCGTGCGGCGTAGAATCAAGTCATCAAGATGGATGATCTTTTCATTTTTCGCCATGAGGGCGATCTCGGAGCGCGTGTAGGTTGGATCAGTCTTCAGGACAAGCGCTTCTTTTCCCGCCCCGATGGGCAGGGATTTCGTGTCTGTTTTGCGCGGCAAGTCGAACAAGGTCAGGGCGCGGTCGGTCACTTGCTCGGAAAATGCGCGGAAACTGGTCCACTTTCCACCGACCAGCGAATAAACAGGTATCTCGCCCAGTTTGTCCTCATAAACATGATGGTCACGCGTGATCTGGCCGGCATTTTTGGCTTTGGTGTACGATAATGGTCGAACACCCGAGAAACGGAAGACAATCTGCTCACGCCTGACCTTGATGTCTGGAAAGACTCGCCCTACCATCTCGATAAAATAATCCACTTCTTCCTCATTGCAGCGGGCTGAGCTGGGATCATCAATGGGCAGGTCGGAGGTGCCAATCATCACCTTGTCGAAGAGCGGGAAGATCAACACGATCCGCCCATCCTTGTTCTCGAAGAAAAATTCGTGGTCGCCGATGGCTTGGCGCAACTCAGGATTATTGAGCACCAGGTGAGAGCCTTTGGTGGGTCCGATGTATTTCGTCTGCAGACCTAGGTTCCGGTTGGTCCTGTCAATCCAGGGACCCGAAGCGTTAATGATCAAGCGTGGCGAAATGCTTATGGTCTGACCGGTAACTTCGTCCAGTAACACAACCTGATTGCCATTCACACCGCTGAGAGATACATAGTTCAGGGAGCGGGCATGTTCGCCTTCTTTTTCTGCATCCAGAAGGAGTTCGAGCGTCAGCCGTTCTGGAGAAAGGATGATGCCATCGAAGTAGGTGGCTGTAAAGCGGACTGTGGGATTTATGTTGGGATACTTTTTTTTGGAAGTGGAATGGCTATCGAAGACATGCCGTGGCACAAT
>Ga0209253_10002226_pt1 | contig 17197 bp, 15 predicted proteins | sample FrelakmetBRP12BR_FD_187145 | JGI IMG/M metagenome (GOLD analysis project Ga0209253, IMG submission 187145) | Freshwater lake sediment microbial communities from the University of Notre Dame, USA, for methane emissions studies - BRP12 BR (SPAdes)... | ecosystem: Environmental > Aquatic >...
GATGAAAAGATCGTGTCGGAAACCATCTCAAAGGTCCTTTATCCCAATGACGAGCCGGAAATAGGGAAAAAGCTGCGACTCGCGCAGCAGTATTTCTTCGTCTCCTGCTCCCTTCAGGATCTGATTCGCTTTCATCTCTTGTCCGGCAACACCCTGGACACCTTCCATGAGTGGAATGCCATCCAGCTCAACGACACCCATCCTTCCATCGCCGTAGCGGAATTGATGAGGCTTCTGGTGGACGAGCACGTCCTGGATTGGGACACGGCGTGGCATGTCACCAGGAACACCTTTGCCTACACGAATCACACCCTGCTGCCCGAGGCCCTGGAAAAGTGGCCCCTGCCCCTGTTCAAGCAGCTCCTGCCGAGACCTCTGGAAATCATCTATGAGATCAATCGCCGATTTCTGGAAGAAGTGAGGCAGAAGTATCCCGGCGACAACGAGCGGCTGGCCCGTCTTTCCATCATTGACGAAAGCGGAGATAAATACGTCCGCATGGCCCATCTGGCAACCGTGGGAAGCCACGCCGTCAACGGGGTTGCGGCACTTCACTCCGAACTGGTGAAGAAGACGATTCTCCGGGACTTTCATGAGGCATGGCCGGAGAAGTTTCATAATGTGACCAACGGGGTCACCCCGCGGCGCTGGATGGTCCTCAGCAATCCAAGATTGACTGAACTCATCACGAGCAAAATCGGAGACCGTTGGATCAGCCACACGGAGGAGAACCTGAGAGAGCTGGAAAACTATGCGGACGACGCGGAGTTCCGCCGGAGATGGCAGGAGGTGAAACGGGAAAACAAACGGGATCTCGCATTGATCCTCAGGGAGCGAACCGGCATCATGGTTGATCCTGATAGCCTTTTTGACATCCAGGTGAAACGTCTACACGAGTACAAGCGCCAACACCTGAACGTGCTTCACGTGATCACCCTTTACAACAGGCTGAAGAAGAACTCGAACCTTGACATCCCTCCGCGCACAGTGATCTTCGGCGGGAAAGCGGCACCGGGGTATTTCATGGCCAAGCTGATCATCAAACTGATCAGCTCGGTGGCGGAGGCAGTCAACCAGGACCCGGATGTGGCAGGACGCCTCAAGGTGGTGTTTTTCCCTGATTTCAATGTCAGGAACGGCCACCGCATTTACCCGGCTGCTGATCTCTCCGAGCAGATTTCCACGGCAGGCAAAGAAGCATCGGGAACCGGAAACATGAAATTCTCCATGAACGGAGCGCTCACCATCGGGACCCTGGACGGCGCGAACATCGAGATCCGCGAGGAAGTCGGTGCTGAGAATTTCTTCCTCTTCGGTCTGACCGCGGAAGAAGTGTATGACTTAAAGCGTAAGGGATATCATCCGGGTCCTTATTACGTGGCCAATGCGGAACTCCGGGAGGCAATCGATCTTATACGATCGGGATTCTTCTCAGGCGGAGATTCGAACCTGTTCAAACCCTTTGTCGACTCGCTTCTCTACCATGACGAATACCTGGTTTTTGCAGATTACCCTTCCTACATAGAGAGCCAGGCGCAGGTGAGCCAGGTGTACCGTGATCAGGAGCGGTGGACCCGTATGTCTATTCTCAACGTGGCCAGGATGGGCAAGTTTTCTTCGGATCGTTCGATCCGGGAGTACAGCGAGAAGATCTGGAAGGTGGAGCCTGTCCCCATTCTTCTCAAATGAGCCGGCGGCGGAGGGATGAGAAGGCCGTTCAATTGGCAAACAGAAGAGGAAGGCTGTCGGCTACGAGAAATCCCTTGATCGTGGGCACAACCCGTCCGCCGACATTGTGGACCAATTCGGCCTGGCGCAGGTGCCTGAGAACTTCCTCTGTCCCGGGCCGGTTGCGAAAGATCTCACGATCCACCCCATCTCTTGTTCTGAAGCCGAGGAGAATCGTTTCAAGATAGACCTGCTCCGGAGTCAGCGTTTCCAATCCGGCCACGGGCGGCTTGCCCTCAGCGAGAACCCGGCAATAGCCCTCTAGGTCGCGAAGGTTCCACCATCGAGAGCCGTCCCGGTACGAGTGGGCCGAAGGCCCGAGCCCCAAATAGGGAACGCGCTGCCAGTACTTCAGGTTGTGTCGGCAGAGGTTCTCTTCCCCTCTTGCGAAGTTGGAGATCTCATAGTGAAGGTAACCTTTTTCCTCGAGGAAAGCCGAGGTGAGCACGAAAAAAGCGCTCCCTGCCTCTTCATCCAGCGGTTTCATCTCCCCTTGTGCCTGCAGAACACCGAAAGGAGTGCGCTCCTCCACGGTGAGCTGGTAGCAGGAGATGTGCTCGGGGTTGAAGCTTGTGGCCTGTTCCAGGGTTTTTAGCCAACGGGATTCAGTCTGGCCGGGCAGGCCGTACATGAGGTCCAGTCCCACTTTTGCAAATCCAGCGTCTTTGAACCCATCGAGGGCCTTTACGGCTTGATCCACCGTGTGTCTGCGCTTCAAGAAGCGAAGCTCCTGATCGTCAAAGGACTGCACCCCGAGACTGATGCGGTTGACACCCAGATCCCGAAGCGCTGCCAGCTTGCTTGAGTTGATGTCATCCGGATTCACTTCCACGGTGAACTCAGTGTCAGGGGAAAACGGGAAGTGGCTGCGGAGATGGTGATGAAGGTCTGCCAGGTCGCGGTCCGGGAGCAGGCTGGGCGTGCCTCCGCCAAGGTACAGGGAGTCAAAGCGAGAAAAGCGATCCCTGTAAAGGAGCATTTCTTTTTTTATTGCCTCCAGCCAATCAGGAATGGAGGAGAGGGAAGTCACGGAGGTGAAGTCACAGTAAGGGCATTTGGTCTTGCAGAAGGGAACATGAACGTAAAGCCCGGGATGTGCAAACTCAGTCATTCTTGGTCTTCAGCACAGCGACAAAAGCGTTCTGAGGGATCATTACCGATCCTACCATCTTCATTTTTCTTTTGCCTTTTTTCTGCTTCTCCAGGAGTTTCCGTTTCCTGGTGATGTCGCCCCCGTAACACTTGGCGGTCACATCCTTGCGGAAGGGGTTGACGGTGGAACGGGAAATGATTTTGCCGCCTATGGCTCCCTGGATGGCAATCTTGAACTGGTGCCTGGGGATCTCCTCCTGGAGGCGGTCGCAGACCCGCACACCCCACTCCCTGGCGCGATCGCTGTGCACAATGAGGGACAGGGCATCCACTTTCTCCCCGTTCACGAGGATGTCCAGCTTTACCAGACTGCTCTCCCTGTAGCCGATGAGCTCATAGTCAAAGGAGCCGTAGCCCTGCGTGACCGTCTTCAACTTATCATAGAAATCCACGATCACCTCGGCCAGGGGCATGTCAAAAAGGATTTCCATGCGGCCGGGTGCGGGGTAGCTGAAACGGGAGTTGACCCCCCGTCGCTCCATGCAGAGCTTCATAATGGCGCCCATGTAACGCTCCGGCGCGATGATGGTCGCCCGGATGTAGGGTTCCGCAGAACTCGCGATCGCTATGGGATCCGGGTAGTACTGAGGGTTGTCCACGGAGATCGTGCTGCCGTCCTCGAGCGTGAACTGATACTGAACGCTCGGCACGGTCATGATAAAGGCCTGATCGTATTCCCTTTCGAGCCGCTCCTGGACAATCTCCAGATGAAGCAAGCCGAGAAAGCCGCAGCGAAAACCCTGACCCAGAGCTGCAGAGGAGTCTTTCTGATAAACGAAAGCCGCGTCGTTGAGCTTGAACTTTTCCAGGGAATCCGAGAGGGAGGGATAGTCGTCTGAAGAGATGGGATACAGGGAAGAGAACACCACCGGTTTGACATCCTTGAACCCGGGGAGAGGGGCAGGGGCGGGGTTCGACTGAAGGGTGATGGTGTCCCCGATCCGAGTGTCGCTTACGGTCTTGACTCCTGCGATGAGATACCCCACCTCTCCTGCGGAGAGCTGATCTCGCGGTTCTCGGTTGATACGGAAAATCCCCACTTCCTCCACTTTGTAATTCGCCTGGTTGGACATGAAGCGAATCACGTCCCCCGGACGGACCGTTCCCTCAAAAACGCGGCAAGTCACAATGGAACCCCGAAAGGAGTCGTATCGCGCATCAAAGATCAACGCAGCCAGCGGGTTCTCCGGCCGGCCCTTGGGCTCGGGGATTCGCTCGACAATCGCTTCCAGAATCTCGTCGATCCCTATCCCGTCCTTGGCAGAACAAAGGATGGCCAGGTCCGGATCAAGGCCCAGTTCCTTATCCATTTGTTCCTTCACTCGCGCCACGTCGGCGGAGGGCAGGTCAATCTTGTTGATCACAGGAATGACGGCCAGGTCATGCTCCATGGCCTTGTAGAGGTTGGACAGCGTCTGCGCCTGAACGCCCTGGGACGCATCCACGAGGAGCAACACGCCGTCACAAGACGCAAGAGCACGGGACACTTCATAAGAAAAATCCACGTGGCCCGGCGTGTCGATCAGGCTCAGCGCGAATTCTTCTCCGCTTTTGCTGATGTAGGGAAGGGTGATGGTGGAGCTTTTTATGGTGATTCCTCTTTCCCTTTCCAGGTCCATGGAATCCAGAATCTGATCCCTGAAGAGACGCGCCTCCACAAGACCTGCTTTCTGGATCAGGCGATCCGCCAGGGTGGATTTCCCGTGATCAATGTGGGCGATGATGCTGAAGTTGCGTATTTTTGTCATGATTCTTCGCGGTTCTTATGGGACGCTGTGAGATGATTATGGCTTCTCGTGAGAACCCTCCGGCGGAACAGGGTGTTGCGCGGTGGGGCCGGAGCGTGCAGCCGGCCCCGCAGGACAGCACTGTTCTGGGTGAAGGTATTCATCGCTTAAACCCTTCGGTTTTTTCTGATTGGAGAGGCATCCGTCATCCGAAGACAACGCCTAACTTGTAATAAATATAGTAGAGAAGGGGTATTGTCAATAACGCAGGCACCTGTAATCCTTATTGACGGGGGGCACCCATCCCCGGTATGATTCAGCAAGAAACCGATAAACAGTAGCACGCGACAGCACCCCTGCCCGGTCGGGTGGGCCTCTCCAAAACCTGAATAGAAAAGCATGGAGTGAAGGTATGAAAAGGAGTGGTTGTGTTCTTTTTGCGGCAGTCTGCGCTCTTCTGGTGTGCGGTTTTGCTTGTGGAGCCCCGCAGATCCAGGGTGTTCCGGCAGATTCCGTGAAGACTTGCATCCAGGGAAAGGTCTGGATGAAAAGCGCGATCGATTCAAAGCAGATTCCCTATGCCGGTGCCACTGTGAATGTATGGCGTCACGACAAAGACCTGGCCCTCGTCGAAACCAAAACCGACAGTGATGGGAACTACTGTATCGAGGTTCCGGTGGGAGATTTCCGCGTGGATCTGCGCGTCTGGGGCATGGAGCGCATGGAAGGGACCAGCTACATTTGTAAGGGGTCAGTGCAAAATATCGATCCCGGGAAGACCCAGAAGAAGTGCGGAGAAGATTGTTTCAAGGCCGACATCTTTACCCAGTGCGAAGAAAGGATGGATCGGCGTATCGGCAGCATTTCCTATTAGGGGGGGGTGCCTGTGGGAACATGGCCCAAGAGTCCGGTGATCTATGAGATCAACACCTGGGTCTGGCTTCACGAGTTGAAGCAGAAGTACCACCGATCCATTACGCTGGGTTCAGTCCCGCCTGAAGAATGGGATGCCGTCGCTTCCCTGGAGGCAGATGCGGTGTGGCTGATGGGCGTCTGGGAGCGAAGCCCGATCGGGATTCGTATCGCCCGGACCCTTCCCGCTCTACAGACGGAGTACCGCAAGGCGTTGCCGGACTATTCCTTGGAAGACGTGGTGGGATCCCCCTACTCCGTGCACCGCTACGTGGCGGATGAACACCTTGGCGGTCCGCAAGGTCTGGCCGAAGCGCGTGGGGAGCTCGCGAGGCGAGGCATGCGCGTGATTCTCGACTTTGTGCCGAACCACGTGGCGCCGGACCACCCTTGGGTCTACGAGTATCCCAAATACTTTATCCAGGGAAGCGGTGAAGATCTTGTAGGAGTGCCCAATGACTTTTTTGTGGCGGGCGGAAAGATCATTGCCTGCGGTCGAGACCCTTACTTTCCGTCCTGGACGGACACGGCCCAGTTGAATGCGTTTCACCCGGGACTGCGCCATGCGGTCATCGAGACGGTGTCCGGTGTCGCTGATCAGTGCGACGGCATCCGGTGCGACATGGCCATGCTGCTCCTCAGCTCGATTTTTGAAAGGACCTGGGGGGGTCGCGCCGGTCCTCGACCGGACGATGAATACTGGAGTGAAGTGATCGGGGCGGTGCGCAAAGCACACCCCGACCTCCTTTTCGTGGCTGAAGCTTACTGGGATCTGGAGTGGGAGCTGCAGCAGCAGGGGTTTGACTACTGCTACGACAAGCGGCTTTATGATCGTTTGATCTACGACAGCGCGGAGAAGATTCGTTTTCACCTGATGGCGGAGATGAGCTTCCAGAGCAAGTTGGTTCGGTTTATTGAAAACCACGACGAACCAAGGGCCGCCGCCGCCTTTTCGCCGGACAAATCGCGTGCCGCCGCTGTGACGATCGCGACAGTGCCCGGAGCAAAGCTTTTTCATCAAGGCCAGTTTGAAGGCCGGAGGATCAAGCTCCCCGTGCAGCTCGGGCGGCAGCCTGAAGAACCGGTCGATGAGGATCTCCAGGCCTTTTACAGAGGGCTGGTCAAGGTGATTCGAGCGCCTGCCTTCAAGGAGGGGGAGTGGAACCTCTGCGAGAGAAGCGGCTGGCCGGACAACCCGAGTTACGTCAACCTGGTCGCGTGGTGCTGGCGCAAAGGAGAGGAAAAATACCTCGTAGTGATCAATCTTTCGCACACGAGGTGCCAGGGACTGATCCACGTTCCTTGGACCGACCTGAAGGGCCGTACGTCCTTGCTCGTTGGTGTGATGAACGGAGAGCGTTTCGAACGAGACGGAGGTGAACTGCTTGATCAGGGTTTGTATGTCGATCTGGATGCCTGGAAATTTCATTTCCTCCAGTGGGAAGGGACTGTCTTCTGACCCTTGAAAAGCCTGGCGAGATGATTAATTATTGCCACGACGGCGAGTGTAGAGGGTTTCACGGATGGGGGCGGCAAAGCCTTTTGTGTGGCGAGTCGATGCTGAGAAAAACAGGTTTTGAGGAACCAGCGGGAGTTAGACGATGATCAGAAAGATAATGCTCCTTTTGTTGCTGTTAGGCATGTTCTGGATATCGGGTTGTGCCACGGACTCTTATAAATCTTCTTCAGACTCTAACAATTATCCTTCGTATCCTTTCACTTACAAGGATATGTGCGGATTCGGCGCGGTTTACTGCGGTCCAGGGCCATAATTTTTCGGCGGGTCCCCTTTGCTCACCTCAGAGGCATGGGTTATATCTTTCCGAAAGCCCTCTCAGAAGGCTAAGAACCCTCTCGGAGGCAGGCGGTTCCATGGTTCCCATTCCGCATGCCGGAGTGAGCAAGGATTGGCGAGCGACCTGCCCCGGATCGAGGCCCAGAGCATGCAGTCTGGCAAGTGCCTTTCCAAGGTGATCGGACAGGCTCTCTACGGTTTCGCTGCCCGTGAACCCAAAAGTGGGCACGATGCCCCAGGCGATCGTGCCGCCTCCCTGGATGAAGCGCTGGATCTCGCCGGGATAAAGAAAGAAATAATCCAGATAAGAGAAGGCATCGAAGCTCACGATGTCCGGTCCGGCTTCTAGGATCATTGACCAGTCCGTGTTGCCGCAGCAGTGAATACCGATGATCGCCTCCGACCTTTCCCTCACATAATCCACCACCTCTTTGATGAGAGCAACCACCTCGTGGCGCTGGATCGGCGTGAATGCCGAACCATACCCGGCCAAATAGGGCTCATCAAGAAACAGGATCGGTCTCTTCCCTGACTTGCTCAGTTCCCTGACCTGCCACAGAGCGCGGATCGCCAAAGCCTTCACAAACGCTTCGGACAAATCAGGATAGGAAAAAAGAGTCCTTCCCTGTTTATCTCTGATCGCTGCGGCAAAGGTCACAGGCCCAACCGTGTGTCCTTTGATGAAGGGACCATACTTTTCCGGGTCCCGGTCGATGAGGGAGAGCATTTCAAAGAGACCGGAGATGTATTTCTTGCTCAGGGCAAAGTGCTCCACATCTTCCGCGAGAAAACGATCATAAAAGGCGACCAGTTCCTGTTCCGCATCCTTATGAACGGTGAGGAGCACTCTGCGGTCCTCTGTGACTTCAAGAAAGGGGAGGCCCTCAGTGAACTGGACAATCATGTCTTCAAGGTGACTGCGCTGCACAAACTGTGGCCAGAAGGGGATGCGGGGGCATGCTTCGAGAATGCGCAGGCAAGTAGCGTGGACATCGAGGTAGGGCACGCTGCCTATTCCTGTGGGCAGGAAGTTAAAGTCGAATGTTGTGCGGTGGTCCATTCTTGCAAAAAAGGTGTTCGGCGAGTTCTCTGATACCAAGGAAATAATTCAGCTTCGCCCTTCGATACCTCAGGGCGAACGGACGCCGTATTCTGTAACTCAATGATTTTCCGTTCGTGGTGAGGTATCGAACCATGAACGGAGGGATTGCGCGACTTATTGAGCGGGTGTCAATTTCGGTCGTCTTATGCCGAAACGGTGTTCTCGGACATCTTGCGTATGTTGGCCAGCCAGGATTCCAGAATGGCGATGGTTTTTTCTTTCCTCTGTTTTGTCCCGGGGACCGCTTCCTCCGCTAGAGGAGGTTCAACCGTCAGCATGGTCCTGAGTTCCTCAACACGCGTCATGGATGCCTGGTCTTCAGGATTCTGGGCCACAACCTTCTCGTAGATGCTGAGGGCTTCCTGGATCTCCCCCTGGTTGACATACACTTCAGCCAGAGTCGGTGTTGCGATCTCATGCAATACTTCCTCTTCAAGTCCGAACTCGGGCTTTTCTTCCTCTTCGAGAGCCAGGGGTTCAACCGGCTTCAAGGCCGGTGGCTCCGGCGCTTCGCCGACCGCCGGCTCAAGGATCTCTTCCTGAACCGGGGCGGTTTCAGCCGGAGGAGCAGCCTCCGGAGTTCCCAGGTCCTTAAGGAGATCCAGAGCCTTCTCATCCTGGGGTCGGTGGGCCAGGTAAATGTTCAGAGAACGGAGCGCTTCCTCGGTCCTTCTCTGGTTGTGGTACAGTTCGGCCTGGAGCAAATAGGCTGAGGCATACCGATCCATCCGGGAAATGGCAGTTTCGAGTTCCGCTTCGGCCTGAGACAGAAGGCCCTCTTCAAAGTAAGCCTCTGCAAGAATCAACCGAAGGGGCAAGCCCTCGGGATGGTGCTGGAGCGCCCTGATGCACTCCTGGATGACTTTCCGAGTGTGGCCTCCCCTCTTGAGTTCCGCGAGAACAAGACAAAGGGTCTCAGAAGAAGGACCACGGTCGAGAATCTCCCCTAACAGCTGATCATAGTCGGTCATGATCTCCCACGCCTCCTTTAGTCAGGGTTCGGAAAATTCGAACTGCGAATTCAGAAATTGTGGGATTGAGGAATTAGCAAAATCCACACAATTCAGGAATCCCTCAATTCGCAATTCGTCAATTCGCAATCCCTCAATCTTTCTATCGCTTTGGTTTATCCTTTTCCTTGGTTGTTCCAAACCGGTACATGAGTTCGTCGTCTTTGACGAGGCCCAGTTCTCTTCGTCCCAGGTTTTCGACGTATTCCCGGTCGGAACGCAACCGCTGGATCTCGTCCAAGAGATACCGGCTCTCGCGCTCCAGCTTGTTGATCCTCTCAAGATAAGCCTGCCGCTCTCGGTCCATGCGGTAAAGATGAATGAATCCTCTCTCTCCAAAGCCGAGCCAGGCCACAACCAGACCTAGAAACAGGAGGGTGAGCAGAGAGAATTTCAAGAAATCCTTTACGGTCAATAGCGGTTCCCCTATGTGTCGATCAGGGAGACTTCTGCGCTTTCCACTGTGCTGCGATGAGGATGGAGTGCACCCCGACCGATTTGGCAACATCCATGGCTTCCACTACCTTGCCATGCTTGACATCCTTGTCCGCTTGCAGAACGAGTTGAAGATTTCCCCTCTCGTGCACCAGGGATTTGAGCCTTTCCTCCAAGTGCTTCATGTCCACTTTCTTGCCTTCAAAGTAGGCCTGGCCTTCACTGTCGATGACCACTGTGGCCTTGTTTTCTTCCTGGCCGGCAATGATCTTGGACACCTGGGGAAGCTTGATGCGGACTCCGGAGGCAATGTCGAACTGGGTAGTCACCGCAAAGAAGATCAGAAGATTGAGGACAATGTCCACGAAGGGCGTTAACAAAATCGTTTCTTCTTCTGTTTTCTTTCTTAAGAAATGCATCCTGAGAGTCCTGCTCAACGAGCCGGCGCTATCTCCTCTGTACTTTCCCGCTCATCAACTCTGAGCGGTGCTTGTGTTCTGCATGATATCAATAACCTTAAAACAGATTTCCTCCATTTCGAAAATCAGAGCTCCCGCCCTGTTTTGAATCATGCGGTGACACACGGTGGCCGGAATGGCCACACAGAGCCCTGCGAAGGTGGTGATGAGGGCTTCAGCAATTCCTCCGGCGAGTGTCCCCGGATTCCCCGGCCCCACCACGGAAAGAACGTTGAACGTTTTGATCATGCCGGAGATCGTGCCCAGGAGACCCAGGAGGGTTGAGACGTTGGCGATCGTGGACAGAGTGGTCAGGCGTTTTTCGAGACCGATCGCCTCTCTGCCCCCCACGTCTTCAATGGATTCCTTCACCAGCCACATGCCCCTGCTGGCGTTCTTGAGGCCGGCGGCGAAGACACGGGCAATGGATGAGCCGTTTTGCTCGGACAAGAAGATGGCTTCGGTGATCTTTTGTTTTCTCAGAAGATCCTCTATGTTGCGGATGAATTCCGTGGGAATGATGGTCTTTCGTCTCAGCACCCACAGCCTTTCCAGAAAGGCCGCAAGACCGATGATGGAGCACAGAATGATGGGGTACATGAAAATACCCCCTTTGACGATGAAATCAATCACGCGCAGGTCTCCCGGAATGTAGTCTTCCAATGCTGGTTCACATCATCTATAAAAAAATCTGAAAGTCAAGGAGGATTAGAATCTTAGACTGTAACTTCTTCGCAAGTTGCGGAGAAGTTCAAATCCGAAATCCGAAGCACGAAGCCCGAAACAATATCCAATGATCCAAATTCAAATGACCAAAACCGTGGGCCGCTGGGTTTCTGTTTTGAACATTGGAGAATTCTTATTTTGAATTTGTTTCGAATTTCGAGTTTCGAATTTTCATGTGGCCGAAAGCCTTCATAAGCTGCTAACCACATTCATCTTGTCCTTGACACCCTGTGAAGATTTAATGCATTGTGATTTGAAAAAGCCTCACACTGGAAGGGGGCAAGGTTGACTGAGAAGAAGAGACAGACCCCAGCGGGCGAGAAAGGGCTCGTGGAAAGCGTAACGGAAGCGGCCAGGGAGGTTTTCTCCCTGTCGGGCAGCGTGGCGTTGGACCGCATTCTGGCTCTCGAGAACCCGGAAGAATTCGTTCGGAACATGGCCCATGTCGATTTTTACTGGCTGGTCAAGAAGATCGGTGAGGAGGATGCTCTCCCTGTCCTGCAAATGGCTTCGGCAGAGCAGTGGGAATTCCTGCTCGATCTCGAACTGTGGCAAAAGGACCGGCTGGACCTGCGGCAGGCGACTGCCTGGATGGGACATCTGCTGCAAGCGGATCCCGGTCGGCTGGTCCGGTGGCTGTTGAGTGAGGGAGAATACTTCACCTACTATTACCTCTCCAGGACCATCCAGGTGGAATACAAGACCAAGGATGAAATGCATGACGTGGAAGAGGGCTTTATCACTCTGGACGGCATTCATTATCTGCGGATTCTTGATCCCGAGCAGGAGGCGGTCCTCCGTAATCTTCTTCAGCAGATTGCCGGCAAAGATTACAACCGCTATCAGGGGATCCTTATGGGCCTCTCCGGAGTGGTTCCCGATGAAGTGGAAGAGGAGATGTACCGGCGCCGGAATGTGCGCCTTTCGGAAGACGGCTTTCTCCCTTATGAAGAAGCCATCTCCGTGTACACGCATCTGAGAAGAGATCTCCTCCAAGCAAAGCCCTCTGCTCCGGTCGTCGATTCAAGGGCTTCTCAGGAAGATCATGTCGAGGCTCCCCTGATGCCGATTCTTCACGTTTCCGAAAACCATCTCATGGTGGAAGCGATGAGGAGAAGCGGGGATCCCCTGCTCTTGAACAGAATCACCCTGGAATTCGCAGGTCTGTGCAGCCAGGTTTTTTCTGCAGAGGGGCTTTTTGAGAACACACCCGAGGCTCTTGTGCAGACGGTCCGAAAAGCGGCCGGCTATGTGAACGTGGCCCTTGAACGATGGTGCAGGGGGGATCTCGCCCTGTGCGAAAAAGTCCTGCGGGAGAATGCCCTGCTCGACCTTTTCCGCTCAGGCTTCAGCCTGGCTCTTGAAGTGAGATGGGAGACGGAGCAGTGGCTCAAGAAGGCCTGGTTCGCCCGCCAGGGGTTCAGGCCCGCTTTCTGGGAAGAAGAGTGGGGCGCGACGCTGGTCGGAGTCGTTCAGAAGCGGCCCCTCCTGTTTGACAGATCGCAGAAGGGGGAGCCTTACCGGGCTTTTGAGAATCTTGACGAGGTCGAGACGTGCCGGAAGACCATGCGGCGCCTCGTGGTTCTTGACCGTCTCCTGGACAGCCTGGCTGCGCGGTATCCTGTGGAGGAGAAGTGGTCAAAAGATCCCTTGTTCACCTTCCACAGCCTGCTTTTCAATTTCTGGGCCAGGAAGCAGCTGAAATTTCAACCGGGCTTCGCCCCTCTTACTCTTGACCGGGTGAGAGACCTCTTCAAGTTTCTTCGCTCGGGCTCTCAGAAGCCGCCTTATGGGATGCCGGGATTCAAAGATGTTTTCGTGAAAGACCTCATGGCCTGCGCCCCGGACCTCGAAGGCGCCGACAAAGCAGTGCTTGAGGAGACCCTCGGAAGCCTCTGGGACAAGTTTACGGAAGAATACGCGATGGTGGGGACTGCGGACCTGGACGGCAGGTTTCTGAGATTTATCTTGTCTTCGCCTTCTCCCGGATCTGCTCCAAGGTGAGAGGGGCCATCACCGTCCTTCCCCTGCGCCTTGCGCCGTGCCCCGTGCATCCTCTCTCACGTTCTGATCTCCTGCATCATAAAGATAGAGTAGGATACGGCAAAACAGATCAGGCTGATCGCTATCAGCGCCACAAGGTGAGGATAGACCACGACAAGACTCTGCCCCAGAGACAAAGGGTTCTGAAAACGAGATGAAGAAATCTGCTCCATGGGTCCCATCAACACCAGAGAGCGGGTGGTTTTTCTCATAGGATCGATGATCGTTGCCGTCGCGTTGGAGTAAAGGAACATAGGGGAAAGAAGGGAGACTCCCTCTTTGAGGTGCGCGTTGGCGACAACGGTCTCAGGGTCTGCTCCCTCTCTTTTGTCCACAGGAGCGATAGAGTTGGCCAGGACACTCGCCCCCATGGAAACGAAAAAGGAGAGAAAGATCCACAAGGCCACAGAGGCCAGAAAGGAGGTGGCCACGCTCCTGAAAGCAATGGAAAAGAGAATGGAGAGTCCGAGCCAGAAGGAGAGGTAGAAGATGCTGATCACGACGTAAATCGCCAGCCGCAGGATCTCCTCCACGCCGGGCACCACACCGACCAGGGTAAGACCGAAACCCGAAATCACCAGAACAACGGAGACGACGAGAATGGCGATGGTGGTAGCGCCTGCAAGGAATTTGCCGTTGATCACCGCATCGCGATAGATGGGCTGGGACACGAGCTTCACCAGTGTCCCATGGGCTCTTTCACCGTTGATGGCATCAAAGCCGAGAACCAGGCCGATCAGGGGCCCGAAGACGGCGACAAACTCCACAAGGGAAAAGAGAGCGCCCTTCGTGTTGAAGAGCATGAGAAAGACAAACTTGGGCTTGGCGACTCCTTCCAGATTTTCCCTGAGGCTCACGCCCGCCATGTAACTGATGATGAAGCTCACCATGGCGATGAGGGCAAAAAGGATGACGAATCGGAAGCTGCTGAAGTTGTCTGAGAGTTCTTTTCGATAAACCGCACCCAACCCGCTCATGGATCAAACCTCCTGGAAATACTTCATGTAGATTTCCTCGAGAGTGAATTTTTCCTCTCCCACCCCGAACCTATCCCTGGCCAGAGCCTCGATGGACCCCTCAGCCACCATCCTGCCCTTGATCATGATGCCCACACGATGGGAGATCTTCTGGACCTGCTGCAGGTGATGGGAGGAAAGGAGCACCGTGATCCTCCTTTCCTGGTTCAGCGAGTGAATGAGTTCGATCAGTCGCACAGCGCCGTCCGGGTCAAGGCCCAGCGTGGGCTCGTCAAGGAACAGGACTTTCGGATCCTTGAGAAGCACTTCCGCAATGCCCAGACGCTGCTTCATTCCGCGGGAAAAGGCGCTCGTTTTTTTGCGCGCATCTTCAGAGAGCCCGACCAGCTTGAGGACCTCGTGGATCCTGCCCTCCGCTTCGCTTCTGGAGATCCCGCTCAGGTCGGCAATATAGTGAAGGCTCTGCGCCGCATCCATATCTCCGTAGAACCCAACATTTTCAGGCAGATACCCGACGAGACGCTTGACCTCCATGGCCTTTCTTTCCGGGTCCAGCCCGCAGACCAGGGCCGTGCCTTCGGTCGGCCGGCTCAGTCCGAGGAGCATGAGAAGCGTGGTGGTCTTCCCGGCTCCGTTCGGCCCGAGGAAACCGAAGATCTCTCCCTCCACGACCTGGAAGTTGAGGTGGTCCACAGCCATCTGGTGGTCATAGCGTTTTGTCAGGCCGGTCGTCTGAATGATCGTTTGCGTTTCCATGGCTATCGCCTTCCCATGCGCACAAAAAGAATGACAAGACCCAGGACGACCAGAACGATAATGGCAATGCCGACCCACCCCCAAGCGGTCGAGGCCTTGACCGTGACCCTGAACTCAAGGTTTTTCGAAGCTTTTTCACCCTCCACACCGATGGCCACCGAGTAGTCGCCCACCAGGGCCTGATCCGCGGGAGTGACCACCAGCTCGATCTGCTTGAGTTCGTTGGGAGCGAGCTTGTCCAGCTTGTCGGGCTTGAACTCCACTTTCCAGTTCTCCGGTTTGAAGGAGAGCAGTTTGACGTTGTTCTGAGGGGCGGAGCCTGTGTTCTTCACGTAAAAGGAAATGTTCGCGGGCTTTCCCGCCATGGCCGTGAGAGACAGGAGCCCGGAGGCCGTTCCCACTTCCAGCTTCAGGGTCCCGGTGAGAATCACGTTGAGTTCCGCCTCTGCCGTGCCTTCAGGAGCGCTGACCTTGACCTGGATAGGATGTTTTCCGGCCTCGGCCAAAAGGTACGGCTTCACTTCGACCCCCACGCTCTGGCGGCCGCCCGCTTTCAGTCTCAGGCTCGAAATCAGCTTGTCTTCATAGGACGGCTTGAAGTTGATGTCCCAGTTGGGCGGGCCCTGGGCGCTCAGATTGAAGGTGCTGTCCTTGTCCGTTTTGTTTTCCACTTCCATGGAAAATTCGAACTTGGCATCGGTCGGTCCCTGAAGCACCGGGTAGGAGGTGGTGAGATTGACGCCTTTGGATTTCTTTTCCTTGTCCTTCTCTCTCACGTGCACCGTCACCTGGCTGGTGGAGACCAGCTTCCCGTCCTGGGTCTGGCCCTTGATTCCGAAGGTGTACTTGCCCGGACCGGTGCCTTCTTCCGGCTCCGCCTTCAAGGTCAGGGTCTTCGACTTGTCACTGGCAACGAACACGCCTGAGACGTCAAAGCTGTAAGTCCTGATCCGCGCCTTCCAGGCTTTCGGAACCTGGGGCAGGGACAGGTCGATGAACTCATCCTGTTTCCCCTGGTTAACCACGGTCAGCTCAATGCTCACCTCTTCTCCTTCAGGTACGGTGATGGAGGTGTATTCAGGCGCAACAGAGATCTGTCTCGGTGGTAGATCTTTCTTTTCTTTCTCTGTTCCCCACGTAGCGGGTGAGGAGAGAAAAACGGATAGAGCCGCGAAGACGGCAAGCGCCAGGACGAAGCGTGGATAGACCTTTTTCCCTTTCATACGAGCAATCTCCCTTCAATCTTGTTTGGTGTTGGCATGTTTGGCAAGCGAGTCCGCATCGTAACCCGCCTTTTTATAGTCATCAAGGGCTCTCATCTTGAGGCCCTTGTCCTTCACTTTCTCAGAATGCTTGTCCGCAAGCTCGGCCGCATGGCTCCACATGCCTGACGATTCATACTCTTTGATCTTCTGCTCAACCCTCTGATGCGCAGGCGAAGTGTCTGTGACAGCAGAATGGCACCAGGAAATGATCTTTCTCACCGCGTTTCCGCAGTCAGGGCAGCGGGCCAGCAGCTCTTCGTCCATCTGCTGAAACACTTCAAAGGGTGTGCGGCAAGTGGCGCACGCCTCTTTATAGTCCGTGGCCTGGTATTCGTAAATCGGCATAATGGGGTGTTTTCCCTTTTTTGAGGAATACCTACTTTAGTCAATTTTATTTTTTTGTAAAGTTATAAATACCGTGAACACACTTCTGTTGATGTCTTGATGGTGAATCAGGGAGGGCTTTTCGCGTTGACTTGAGTAGAGGTGCCGACTATAATCCAAAACACAACGAAGGCTGAGCCCATGAACGAAGAAGAGTTCCAAAGAAAATACTTCTATCTCAGAATCCTCAAGAGCGTTCAGGAATACCTGAAAGCGGATACGAATGCTGCGGCAGCGGTCTACCCTGTGCGGGTTCCTGAGGACCTGCTCTATCAGCTCGTGAAGACTGAAGGTCCTGAGAGCGCGGACCAGATGATCCACAAAATCTTCAAGGCAGGTCTTACCGCCTGGAGCGAGAAAATGTATCAAGAGGTATTCGGTTCTCAGGAAAATCTGGAAACCTTCATCGAACTGCTCAAGAAAAAGAACAGAGATTAACCCCGGGCATCCCTAACCCCCAGTGAACGCCCTCTGGGCCAACCAAATTCGAATCTCGAAATCCGAAACAAATTTTAAACAGGCTGCTGGCACCGGCCACAGAAATTTTCCGCTTATCATTTGACATTCCTCATGTTATTTCTATAATAACTCTTTTACTTGATTTCTTGAGGAATGATTCTTACTTTCAAAGCGACTTATCCAGGTACCGTCCGGGAGATCCTCCTGCGTTCATCGGATGATGCCAAGCAAACACTCAAGAGGAAGAAATGAAAGCGAGCATTGAAGA